>ERZ773060.38-NODE-38-length-77760-cov-14.1236_pt1 | contig 77760 bp, 61 predicted proteins | sample MGYA00580628_ERZ773060 | MGnify/ENA primary metagenome ERZ773060 (study PRJEB29015, sample SAMEA2738019) | human oral metagenome | biome: human oral; feature: human-associated habitat; material: dental | place: China | collected 2045 ... | reverse complement strand
CCCCCGCAGACGCGGGGGCCGCGCCCGTCCGCAGAGACTCCGAACTCGTCGGAGTCACGAAGTCGCCTTCTAAAGAGGTTTTGCCCCTTTCCGAACTTGGAGCCTCTGCAAAAGGAGCGTCGCAACAGGTCCCGTTGGACCTGAAGAGGCCTCGCCCAGTGCGCCCGTGGACAAGACGCCAAGCGTGCCCGAGAACATCATCGAGAATGTCACACAGATTCTCGAGCGAGACAGGAGCGAGCGGCTCGTCGTTCGCGTGCTTCCCCCGGGTCGGTCGATGCCGGTGTCGATCGTTGGCGACGACGGAAGCAGCTTTCTCGACGCCGAGGGCAATTTGCTCGGCGTAGAGAGCAGCGTCGTTTAGGGATCCGAGCAATGAAAGGCTGCCGCCGCTTGGCTACCTAGCCGCCGCTTGGCTGCCTAAACCTGGGACCGCGAATGGATCGCGTATACGATTGGCCTATGGGCGATGAGCAGTCCGCGGTTGAGGGCGACGGCGCGCGTGAGAAGAGCTCGCGCGGGCACCGTTTACAAGAGCAAGAACCGGGCGTGAACGGGAGGGACAACGCGCCGCGGAACCGCGCGCCGGGAGGCGGCCTGCGGAACCGGGCCCGCGGCATGTTCGTCGGCCTCGCCGTCGGCGACGCGATCGGAATGCCCGCAGAATTTAAGGAGCCCGGCGAGTTTGAGCCGGTTGGAGGTCTGCGCGCCGGCGGTCCGTTCGACCTTCCGGCGGGGCATTGGACCGACGACACGTCCATGGCCCTTTGCCTTGCGGACAGCCTTTTGGCTTGCGGCGGTTACGACTCCTACGACGTTATGGACCGCTACCGCCGATGGCGGCGGGAGGGGTACCGAAGCTCGACCGGCGTCTGCTTCGACATCGGCAACCAGGTGGCCGCTGCGATATCCGAATTCGAAGGCAACCCTTGGGTCCCCAGGGGCAAGCCGCGGGTTCTGTCGGCGGGCAACGGATCGATCATGCGTCTGGCTCCGGCGATCGTCGCCGCCTTCGGGGCGCGCAGGCCGAAAAGCGTCGTCGAAGCGGCCGGAATCTCAGCGCGGGAAACCCACTATTCCGTCGAAGCCGAGGCGGGCACGGAGCTATTCGCCGCGATGCTCGTGCGCGCAATGGAAGGGGCGGACAAGCTGGAAATATGCAGCCCGCGCTCATTGAGCACGGGAAAGCAATTCGATGCGATCCTCGACCGCGTCGTCGGCGTCGAAAAACTCGAAAACACCGGCTATATCGTCCATAGCCTGCAGGTCGCAGCATGGGCCTTCGCCAGTCACGAGAGCTTTCGCGACGGCATGCTCGCTGTGGTGAACCTGGGCGGAGACTCGGACACGAACGGCGCGATATACGGCCAACTTGCCGGCGCCTATTACGGATGCGAGGCGATCCCGCGCACGTGGCGGGACGGGGTCTTCATGGCAAGCGAAATCGCAGCCTTGGCCGACGATCTGCTCGCCATGAAGGCCTGCCCCGTCTTGCGGACGCGATTCGAAGAAGACTGACGGTCAGTCCTTCTTGAAAGCGCCCTTGATCTTCTCTCCTACGGCCTTGACCTCGGACTTGACGTCCTCGGCGAACTCCTTCACTTTGCCTTCGGCATGCTGGGCTTTGCCTTCGGCTTCCGTGCCTTTGTCGCCGGTGGCTTTTCCGGCGAATTCCTTCGCCTTTCCGGCAACCTTGTCAAACGTTGAATCGTCTGCCATGGCCTTCCTCCTTTTGACGGAGCGTTAAATGGACGTCGCCATCGTCTCATCATTTGAAAAGAAAATCTACATTCCCGACGTCGCAAGGAAGAAGCGTCCCGCACTTAAACGACAGCCGTCCCGCACTTAAACGACAGCCGTCCCGCACTTAAACGACAGGCGTCCCGCCTTTGAAACGCACAGGCGCATCGGCCCTCGAAACGTAGAATTCTCCCATGAGTATGCCGCCTGCGAACATCGAGTTGACGCCCTGCACCGCGAACGACGTCGATAAGCTGAGCGCCGTCAGCGCGGCGGCCTTCGCCGAGACGTTCGCCGAATACTACAGCGCCGAGGACTTCGATGCGTTTCTTCGCAAAGCGTACGCGCCGGGGACTCTCGCCGAAGAAATCGCCAACCCCGGTTCAGCCTTCTGTTTCGCGCGGGTCGACGGCGAAATCGCCGGATACGCGAAAATCAACGTCGGCGAGGCGCAAAGCGAAGACGCCATGCCCGACGCTTTGGAAATCGAGCGAATCTACGTTCTGAAGAGGTTCAAGGGGCGCGGCCTGGGCCGGCTCATGCTGGAGAAAGCCTTCGAGGAGGCCCGGGCGCGAGGAGCCGAGTCCGTGTGGCTCGGCGTGTGGGAGCACAACGACGCCGCCTTGGGATTCTACGAACATCTCGGATTCGAGGTGTTCGGGTCCCACGCATTCCACATCGGCAAGACGCGGGACACGGACCTGCTCATGAGGCGCAAGGTCGGTCCGCGAGGTTGAGCGGGCGGGATGCGGGCCCGTCGGACCGCTCCGAGCGGGGCTGGCTGAACCGAACGTGCAGAGTGGGCTGAACCGAACGAGAAGGGCCGGTCAGCCGAGAACGAGCAGAGTGGGCTGAACCGAATGTGCAGGGCCGGTCGTCCGAACGAGCAGGGCCGGCCGACCGCGCAGGGTCAGCCGACCGGCTCCGCGTCGTCGGCCGATCAGTTCGGCGTGTATCGGTAGATTGACGGACCTTTCGCGTAGTAGAGGTTCCCGTCCGTTCCGCGCACGAGCCCGCTGACCCCTCGGGCGACGGGCGCGGAGGCTTTGAACGTCTGCGCGGAGATGGGGAAAAGCGCCGTTCCCGGCTGGAAAACGCCGTAAAGCATCCCGGATTTGTAGACTAGCTGGCTGCGGTTGACCTCTTCGCCGCCCGAGACCTTGGCGCGCTTGACGACGTCGAGGGTATTCGGATTGAGCTCGAAGACGTACCCGCCGGTCGTGCCGTACAGCTTGCCGTCGTCGCCGAAAGTCAATGCCGTCACGGCGTACTGTTGGAAACCGGGAACGGGAGTCTTCACAGCCGTGACCGTCTGCTTTGCCACGTCGAAGATAAAGACCTTGCCCTCGGACTTGGCGGAGTGCTCGAATGCGGAGCCGCTGCCCCCGCGCGCCGTGGTTCCCACGTAGAGTTTCCCGTTGCGGTACGCCATAGAAATCGGCGAAAGGCCGTCGAGCGAGCCCCTGAGCGCAGGATCGGCCACGGGCAGATCCTTGAGGAGATAGACGCGGTTGGGCTCCATCTGGTTCTTGGCGACGTCGTAGAAGCCGAGCGCTCCGCCGAGCTTCCCATATCCCGGCACCGTTCCCACGGCAACACGCCCATTCTCGACGCTCGTCATGGCAAAGGGGCGGTCTTGATTCTTTCCCTTGGCAACCTCGATCGGCTTGCGCGTTTCGCCGGTCTTCAGATTCCGCGATTCGAGCATTCCACCCGTGTACAGGCCGGAAACCAGCCAGTCGCCGCTTTGGGCGAAGGATTCGACCTGCTTGAGAGACTGGGGGAGCAGGCTGTAGGAACGCGACGCCGGGTCTATCTGCGCGATCTTCCGGGTGTGCATGAACCAGCCCGCGTAAAGCTTGCCGTCGCTGGGGGCGATCATCGACTGAATGCTGCGGGGAGCGATATTTAGCTTTGCCTTGAATGTGGCGCCGGTTTTTGCCTTGGCGTCGTAAACCGTGATCCCGTCGCGATTGATATTGGTTGAGACGAAGACGTCGTGGGTGACCCAGGCGGACCTGCTGAGGTTGTCCGCGAACTCGTCATTCGTGAAAACCGGGCGCTCCGAGCCGTCGTCTGGGTTGTGCTCCATCAGATTCCGCTCGGATGCGCCCGTTCGCGGATTTTTCGCCGTCGCGAAGTAGTAGACCTTTTTCGCCTCGCCCGGCCTCGCGACGACGCGCTTGGTGAAGCTCCGCGCCTTGCCCAGCAGGGCTCCGGTGTTCGGGTCCAGCGCGCAGGCGCCGTCGCAGATGAGACTGCCGTCGGCGTTCCGCATATCCGACATGGTGACGTACAGGCGGCCGCCTTTGGCCTCGAGGCTTGCGACGGAGCCGGAGCCTTTGCGCAGCGCGGCCGGGACGTTCAGGCGCTGCGCCCGCGGATTCGCCGTCGGGATCCTGTAGATCGACGGCTTTGTCATGCCCGTTCCGGCGTAGACGACGCCGTTTTCGTAGGCTACCGAGCGGATGTCACGCTCTCCCTCCTGGATCTGACTGTTCGTAAGGTCGCCCCACCGGCCGTTTTTGGCGTCGTAGGTGAGGACCCTGCCGCCGTATCCGTCGCTGGAACTGGCGATGTACAGCCTGTCGTGTTCGTCCGCGACGATGTCCCAATAGAAGCTGCCTCGCTTGGAGATCTCTTCGTAGTTCTTGTTCGACGAGCCGTCGTCTCCCAGCCGTTTCACCGCATAGGTGTCAGGATCGATGTCGTAGAGCCTGCCGTTGCTGCACGCCGCCACGACATGCCTGTTGCTGAGCGTGGCGTAGCCCCATGGGTAGAGCTCGGCGCCGTCCTTGTCCAGGACGGTCTTCTTGACGTCGATCTTCCTCTTGTTCTTGAGGTCGATGACGTTGAGCGAGCCCCCGTAGCCCCCGGAGACGACGAAGGCCAGCGGCCTGCCGCCCTTGTCTGTCGTGGTCCCGTAGCTGGGAATGTTCGGTTCGTCCGGGATCGGCGTGGACACAAGCTCCTCGCGTCCCGCTTGCGTCGCAGCCGTTCGAGGAAGGCCGGCCGGCGCCAAGGCGCCTGGCGATGTAGATTTTCCGGACGCCGCCGGTCGGGCGGCGATCGACGAGGAGGCTTGGCCGGCCTTGGACGCCGGAGTCTCGACGGCCATCGACGTCGAAATCGTCGATGCGGACAGGGCAAGCGCCAGTCCGACTCCCAACGTCGTCCTGCGCAGACTCGGACGCCGGATCGAATGTGAAATCGAGCCTTGGTCCGAGCGTGAAATCGGGCATGGGTCCGAGCTTCGATTCGCCCGCGGGCCGGAGCTTCGATTTGGGCGCCGGCCGTGCGTGAAGCGGATCGCGCGGCTGTTTTTCATTGTTTCTCCTTTTGGACGTTCCGGTTCGTCCGTTCGCCGGAATTCTGGGCGCCGCCTGCCACGACGAACCGACGATTAGTTGACGGCGATATTTTTGATTGTTCAATTACCTTTGGCTGCGATCATTTCACAGCGGGCGGCCAATGGGAAGCGATTTTGAAAAATGGCTCGAAGTTGGAATTGTTCAGTTCAACAGTTGGAATTGTTCAGTTCAGCAGATGCACCCGTGTGGGTTAGGCTCTTTCTCAAAAGGCAGGCTCTCGAACGAGGAAATGCGAGGATCGGATATGCGCGGCGAAGCCGAAGGCGAGTGCGTCTTCTTCCTCAGGGGCGTCAACTTGGGCGCTCGCAACAAGGTTTCCATGCCGCTGCTGCGCGAGCTCGTCGCGTCGAAGTTCGGCCTGGAACGGGTGCGCACGCACCTTCAGAGCGGGAACCTGCTGTGTGCTCCGCCGGCGGGTCCGCAGGATTTCGCCGACGGCCTGACGAAGCTTATCCGCGAATGGTTCGGCGTGGACAGCCCCGTCGTCTATCGCACGGCCGCGGATCTGCGGAGGGCCGTCGAGGCCGACCCCCTCGCCGGCGTCGTTGGAGACGAGACGTTTTCCCACGTCATGTTCTTTGACCGCGACGTCGATTCCTTCGGCGGCCGGCGTTTCCGCGACGCCCTCAAGGACGGCGAAGACCTGGCCTGGGCGCCGCGCGAACTCTACCTGTGGTACGGCACTCCGCGAGGGCTCCACGGCTCGCGCATCACCCAGGCTTATGCCGAGCGCCATCTGGGCGTCACCGTCACGGCGCGGAACATGCGCACGCTGCGAAAGTTAGCGACAATGCTGGGCTGAAGCTTCTGCGAGCCCCGCCCCGGCGTAGGCGCACGCGGACCCCGTTGTCCGCGTGCGGCCGCGCCTTGGGGCGGGGCTCGCACTCGGCGGTCGAGATCAGATCTGCTCGACCACGACCTTCACCGCCCGCACCAGCGAGACGGCCCCCGGGTCCGGGGTTCCCAGCGACTTCTCTCCGAGAGGCCGGGCTCTGCCGAGCTTGGCGACGAGCTGGGCTGTGGACTCGGCTCCCGCCTGGCCCGCGGCCACGGCGGCCTCGCCCTTGGCCTTGAGGCCGCCGTCGGTCGAGACAAAGGCGTCGACCAGCGGAACGAGCGCATCGACCATCGTCTTGTCGCCCACCTGGGCGCCGCCGAGCCTCTGCACGGCCGAACGCCCGGCGATGACGGCGTCCGTGATCGAGTCGAGCGAGGGGGCCTCTTCGTTTCCTAGCGCCGCGCCGATCGCGGTCAGAAGGGAGCCCCACAAGGCGCCCGAGGTGCCGCCCGCGCGATCGGACCAAGCGTCGCCCGCGGCGCTCAGCGTGGTCGCCACGCCCGCGCCCTGATCCGCGATGGCGCGCGCCGCCTGGGCGGCGGCCTTCGATCCGTTCGCCATTCCGATGCCGTGGTCGCCGTCGCCGGCAATCGAATCGAGCTTGCCGAACTCGTCCTTCGACTCCTCGAGCATCTCCGAGACCTTTTCGAGGAGCCCGACGACGACCCCCGCAGCCTCCTGCGAACTCTCCGAGCCTTTCTCGGTCACGACCACGGTGGCCGCCGCAGAGTTGAGCTCGGCGTCGTCGCGCTCGACCTCGCCGACGGAGCCCTTCCTGTAGGCGGGGGTGTCGCAAGGCGCGTCCCAGTAGGAAAGAAGCTCGTCGTCGACCCACACGAGGGTGAGCGATATGCCCGCCATGTCCAGCGAGGTGACAAATTCTCCCGATTCGACGTCTGCGATCTCCACGCCGGCGGCCTTCAGGCGGTCGACGACGGACCCGACGACGACGAACAGCTCCTCGTACTTCGTGTCGCCCAGTCCGTTGACGATGGCAATGACGCGATTTCCCGCCGATTCAGGGCGGTCCTCGAGCAGGCCGTCCACGAGGGTGGCCGCGACGTCGTCGGCGGAGCCCAAATCGTCCTCGGAGACCCCGGGCTCGCCGTGAATGCCGAGGCCGATTCCCATCTTCCCTGCGGGAACCGTGAAAAGCGGGCCGTCGGCGCCGGGGAGCGTGCAGCCGGAGAAGGCGACTCCGAAGGAGCGCGTGGCCGCGTTCGCCTTGGCGAAAATGCGCTTGACCTCCTCGAAGTCCTTGCCGGCCTCGGCGGCCGCCCCCGCGATCTTGAAGATCGGGAAGTCCCCCGCAATGCCGCGGCGCTTGTCGAGTTCGTCCTTGGCGCCGGAGGCGATGTCGTCGGTGACCACCAGGGTGTCGGCGGGGATTCCCTCAGAGCGCAGACGCTCGATGGCTTGGCCGAAATGCAGGACGTCGCCCGCGTAGTTCCCGAATCCCATGAGCACTCCGGCGCCGCGGTCTGCCGCCTTGAGAACCGAGTACGCCTGGGCGCCCGAAGGGGAAGAGAAGATATTCCCGCACACGGCGCCGTCGGCGATCCCGGCGCCTACCCAGCCGGCGAACGCCGGGTAGTGACCCGATCCGCCGCCGTAGACCACGGCCACCTTCCCTTGCGGAGTCGCGGTGGAGCGGACGACGCCGCCGTAGACCGGCTTGACGTAGCGCTTGTTGGCCAGGACGAACCCTCGCAGCGCCTCGGCGGGAAAATCCGCGGGTGCATTTACTAGTCGCGTCATTGCGTGCCTTTCCTAGTTGCCGCCCGTCGTCGGGCGGCTGCGTGATGTACGTTGATCTTATATCCCAGTGACCCGGTACACAATTTTGCAGGAAACATCGCGTTGCCTGCGGGTCGTGACGAGAATTCGGGCTTCTTACTGGCGCGTTGTTACATTCTTTGCGCGTCGTTGCACTGTCGCTTTAAGGCGCCGCGGCCAAACGGCGGAAGCGGGCGATCGGCTCGCAGGCGGGGGAGGCAAGGCAGAGATCGCCAAAATCATCGAAGAATCCGGGCGATCGGCTCGAAGGTGGGGGAGGCCCGCCGAGTCGGCGACGAAGCGGCCCCCTCGGGCCGGCTCCGCGGACGGGGCCCGCAGGGTCGGCTGACGGGACCTGCGACGGACCACGCGGGGCCGACGGACGGGACCTGCGGCCGGCCTGAAAGGCGGGCGATCGGCCTTCCGAGTGCGGAAGGGGGCGCTCGAACGCGTAGGCTAGGCGCATGAGCATGAACGCCGCCGTTCTGCACGGCATCGACGACCTGTCCCTCACGCGCGTCCCCGTTCCGGAGCCCGGGCCCGGCGAAGTTCTCCTCAAAGTCGAGGCGAACACGATCTGCGGCACCGACCTGCGCATTGTTTCCGGCGCCAAAACCGCGGGAGTCCGCCCCGGAGTGATCCTAGGCCACGAGTTCGCGGGGAGGGTCGCAGCCGTCGGCGAAGGCGTCGAAGGAGTCGACGTCGGCGTGCAGGCGACGTGCTCGATCGTCCTCTCGTGCGGCCGCTGCCTCCAGTGCCTGGCCGGCCGCGAGCACCTGTGCGAGAACTTGCGGCTCTTCGGATACGAGATCGACGGCGGGCTCGCCGAGTACCTGCTCGTGCCGCGCGAGGCGATGGAGCGCGGCAATCTTGTGCTCGCGCCGCACGAACTCGAACCGACGGCGCTTGCGCTGGCTGAGCCAGTCAGCTGCTGCCTCAACGGGGCAAGGCAGTTTCGGGTGCGGCCGGGCGAGACCGTCGTCGTCCTGGGAACCGGGCCGATCGGACTGCTTCACGTCGCGCTCGCCAAGCTCGCGGGGGCCGTGCGGATTGTGGCCGTCGGGCGCCCCGGACGCCTCGATCCCGCGCTCGCCCTCGGCGCGACGCACGCCCTGGCCTCGCAGGGCGAGGAGCTCACCCGCGAGATTCTCGACGTGACCGGCGGCGGGGCCGACGTCGCGATCGTGGCCGTCGGCGACCCTGCGCTGGCCAACCAGGCGCTCGAAGTGGCGGCCATCGGCGGACGGGTCAACTATTTCGCCGGTTTCCCAAAGGGATCCACGGCGGTGATGGAGCCGAATATCGTCCATTACCGCGAGTTGCAGGTCACGGGCGGCTCGAACGCGCGCAGGGCCGACGTCCGCCGGGCCGTGGAGCTGCTTTCCAGCGGAGCCCTCGACGTCGGAAGCCTCGTGACCCACCGGTTCCCGCTGACCCAGATCGACGCGGCGATCGCCGCGGTGCGCGAGCGCGCGGGCCTCAAAGTGGCGGTGGTGCCTGGCTGAGGGGCGCCTGTACGCCGTTCCACCCCACTGCCGCTGCCCGGGCGCGTGCAGCCGTCGCCGAAGAGCGCGCCGCTTGCGTGGGATTCGCCGGACTGTTGCGAGACTCGGCGCTCCAAGGCGCGGCACTCGCCATGCGCATGCATTGACGTCGCTCAAACGCGCGTTTTGCCGAGCCCTTGTGGGGCTTGGCGCTCACTGGAAGGTCGGCAGCGTGAGCTCGCCGGCTATCGGCCGTCCGATCCACGTGGCCAGGTCGTTTCCGCGAAGCCCCTGAGACAGGAGGAAGACGATCTTGGAGTACACGGCCTCCAAGGTCATGTCGCCGGCGCCGACGGCCCCCGCCCTCGCGATGGCGTCGCCGGCCTCGTAGTGGCCAAGAAACACTTGGGCTTGATGGCATTGGGAGGCGACGACCACCGGGACGCCGTCGGCGATCGTCCGCTCGAGCACATCGGCCAGCCCGGGTTCGGCCGCGGGCACGTTGCCCACGCCGTAGGCGCGCAGCAGCACGGCCTCGGGGCGCGGCGTGAGAAGGGCTTCGAGCCGGGAGGCCGATATTCCGGGAGCGAGGTCGAGCACGACGACGTCGTGCCGCGTGTAGGGCGCGGGATCTCGCCAATCGGGTTCTTCGGCGCCCCTGGCGCAGCCGACGCCGTCGGCGGGCGCCTGCGCGGCTTCTAAAAGGGAAGCCGTCGCTCGGGAAGCCCCCGTCCCGGAAGCGGCAGGCTCGGGCCCCGCCGTCGGCGAGACGACCTCGTCGGTGGCGTACCACCGCCAGGGCGCGCCCGTTCGCGCGAGCGGCGGGACCGACGGCGAGGCAAAGCCCTCGAAGGACCACGAGCTCGTTTTCGTCACGCGGTTGCCGGCCAGAAGGTGGTGGCCGAAGAAAAGGCTGACGCCCTTCGCCCGCCCGGAGGACGCGGCCCGCAAAGCGCCCGCCACATTCCCCGCGGCGTCGGAGCCGACGTCGCCCAAAGGATACTGCGCCCCCGTGAAGACGACGGGCCTGTCAAAGCCGACGAGGGCGTAAGAGAGGGCGGCGCTCGAATAGCCCATGGTGTCCGTGCCGTGAAGCACCACGAAGGAGTCGGCCTCCTCGCGGTGAGCGTGCAGATCGTCGATGATCGCCTGCCACGATTCGGGCGTGGCGTTCGAGGAGTCGATGAGCGGCTCGAGCTCCGTCAGGCTCACCCGCCCCTCGAGTTCGGTCCCCGCGATCAGTGAGTAGAGCCATCCCTTGAGGTCGGCGCCGGGGACGAGGCCGTTGGGCGAGTCGACCATGCCGATAGTTCCGCCCGTGTACGTCACGTGTATGCGCATTTCTTCCTTCCTTGGAGTTTGTACACGTTGAACAATCCTAGCCGCGGCCGGCTCACGTCCTGCAGGCAGCTCAGCGTTTGCCGTCGGTCGAAAGAGCCTGGTCGCCGTCGTCGGCGGCCTCCTCGTCGAGAACGCGGTCGAGAAGGGCGCCGTCCACCCGCCCGCGAACGAGGAGCCAGCCGCCTGCCATCATCGCGACCACCGGCACGAAGAGCGCGAGCGTCCACCGGCCTTCGGAGCTGGTGAGATTAGAGCCGACGACGACGGCGAAGAAGGCCAGGGCGATGTAGTTCGTGACCGGGGCGCCGGGCATCCTGTAGGAGGGGCGGGTCTCCTTGCCCGCCTTCACGCGCCTGAGGAAGGCGAGGTGGGTGACGAGGATCGAGGCCCACGTGCCGGCGATGCCGATGGCCGCGAGGTTCATGACGACGTCGAAGGCGTCCTTTTCGAGGACGACGTTGAGAAACACCCCGACGAGGCCGAGGGCCGAGGTGATGACGATGGCGCCGTAGGGCACGTGGTTCGCGTTCATGCGGGTGGCGAAGCGCGGGCCCGAGCCTGCCACCGCCAAGGAGCGAAGCGTGCGGCCCGTCGCATACAGGCCGGCGTTGAGCGAGGAGAGCGCGGCGGTGAGGACGACCACTTGGATCACGCTCCCGGCGTGCGGCACGCCGATTCCCTTGAAGAAAGTGACGAAGGGGGATTCGTCCTTCGAATACGCGGTGTACGGCAGGACGACGGCCATGAGCGCCACGGCGCCCACGTAGAAGACGAAGATGCGGACGATCATCGAGTTGATGGCCTTCGGAAGAACGCGTTCGGCCTCTTTCGTCTCGCCTGCGGCCACGCCCACCATTTCCGTGCCGCCGAAGGCGAAGACGACGCCGAGGGTCAGCGCGAAGACCGGGGCGAGCCCCTTGGGGAAGAAGCCTCCCGATTCGGCGATGTTGTGCAAGCCCGCGGTGTGGCCGCCGACGTCGTGCCCGACGACGATCGCCCAGACGGCAACCGCCATGAAGCCGACGATCGTCGCCACCTTGATCGCCGCGAACCAGAATTCCGCCTCGCCGAACATTTTGACGCTCAGCAAGTTGAGGGCGAAGACCAAGGCGAGGGCGACGAAGGCGATGAACCACTGCGGAATTCCTCGGAAGGCCGTCCAATAATGCATGTACAGGGCGACGGCCGTTATGTCCGCCATGACGGTGACAGCCCAGTCGAGGAAAAACATCCAGCCCGCGATGTAAGCGCCCTTCTCGCCCGTGAACTCGCGCGCGTAGGAGACGAATGCGCCCGAGGACGGGCGGCGGATTGCCAGTTCGCCGAGCGCCCGAACCATGAGAAACGCGAAAATCCCACAGATTCCATAAGCGACGACCAGCCCAGGGCCGCCCTGGGCGAGGCGGCCGCTGGCCCCGAGGAACAGACCCGTTCCGATGGACCCGCCGATGGCGATCATCTGAATGTGTCGAGTTTTGAGCTCTTTGCTGTATCCGGCGTCGCCCCTGTCGTGTTTCGCTGCGGTCGATGTCGGCAAGTGCGCGTCCTTCAACGTTCCTCCTGTCATTGGCAAACGAGCGGTTGCGAGTGCGCGATTGCGGCAATTCTACTTCCGCGGCGGCTTGGGATTCGATCCGGCGGCGGTTGCGCCGACGATCCGAACGCCTTCGGCGGCGCGCCGGGCGGCCGTGGGACGAACGGTCTGGCGGCTTGCGGCTCGGCGTGGGAAAATTGGCGCATGACATACACCCTGGTGCTGCTCCGCCACGGCGAGAGCGAATGGAATGCAAAGAACCTCTTCACCGGTTGGGTCGATGTGCCGCTGTCGGAGAAGGGGCGTGCCGAGGCCGTCCGCGGGGGCGAGTTCCTCAAAGAAGCCGGAGTGCTTCCCGAGAAGCTGTTCACATCGATGCTTCGCCGGGCCATCATGACGGCGAACCTTGCCCTCGATTCGGCCGATCGCCACTGGATTCCCGTGGAGCGCCATTGGCGACTCAACGAGCGCCATTACGGCGCCCTCCAGGGCAAGAACAAGAAGGAGATCCGCGACGAGTACGGCGAGGAGCAGTTCATGCAGTGGCGCCGCTCCTACGACGTTCCGCCGCCGCCGATCGAGGCCGGTTCCGAGTTTTCCCAGGACGCCGATCCGCGCTACGCCGGCGAGCCGATTCCCGCCACGGAGTGCCTCAAGGACGTTCTCGAGCGCCTCCTTCCCTACTGGGAGTCGACGATCGTCCCGGAAATCAAGACCGGCAAGACGGTCATGATCGCCGCTCACGGCAACTCGTTGCGAGCCATCGTCAAGCACCTCGACGACATTTCCGACGACGACATCGCCGGAGTCAACATTCCAACGGGCATTCCGCTGGTCTACGAGCTTGACGAGAAGACGCTCAAGCCGGTGAAGAAGGGCGGCACGTACCTCGACCCCGAGGCCGAGGCGAAGATCGCGGCGGTGGCCAACCAGGGCAAGTGAGTCCGGTCGCCGCCACGTGGCCCGAAGGCCCCGCCGCAAGTCGGAATGAAGCGTTTCCTTCTGTGTGTGGTCGGCTTTCGGGCTGGTGCGGCGTTTGTCTCGTGTGCGGCGTTTGTCTCGTGTGCGGGGAATGGCGCTCCGAGGGCCTTCTCGCCCTGAGCGGCGTATGCGCCTCGTGAAAGGGCACGGGATCCCGTTTGTTCGGGAACCGGAAGGCGTCGAGAATCGGTTCTCGTTTTATTCGAGAACTGGAAAGTCCTCGATGGGAGGTTTTCGTCTGTTCAGGGTTTGTGGGGCGGGGTGTGGAAGGCGATCGGTCGGAATTGCCACGCGCGGTGGGCTGCGGAGCGCGTCGTCGGCGCGTTGCTTGCCGACGGCAATCGGCGAAGTGCGGCAGAAAACTCCGGGGCGTCGACGTGGGGGACCGTGTCGCTTAACGCCTTTCGATCAGTTTCGCAATGGGGTACTAAAACCTGGGTAAAAGAGCCGACGTTACCGCCTTAATGATAGAATGTCTACTTGGAACCAGTCTGAAGCGAAGGGAATGGGACCGCATGTCCTACACAATCGGCGAGACGGTCGTTTACCCGCATCACGGCGCGGCTCGCATCGAAGACGTCTTCACGCGCAAGATCCGCGGCGAGGAGAAGACGTATCTCAAGCTTCGCGTCGTGCAAGGGGACCTGGAGATCCAGGTTCCCGCGGACATGCTCGAGGACGTCGGCGTGCGCGACGTCTCCGACGACGAACAGTTGAAGCAGGTTTTCACCGTTTTGCGGGCGGACCAGATCGAGGAACCTTCGAACTGGTCGCGTCGTTACAAGGCAAATTCGGAAAAACTGACGTCGGGCGATGTCATCAAGGTGGCCGAGGTGGTTCGCGACCTCACGCGTCGCGACGCCGACAGGCATCTTTCGGCGGGGGAGAAGAGGATGCTGTCGCAGGCCCGGCAGATTTTGGGGTCCGAGGTTGCGCTTGCGCGGCAGGTCTCCGAGGGCGAGGCGCTCGAACTCCTTGACGAGATTCTCGGCGAATCGGCGCTCTAGTGCGAGTCGCCGCCGTCGTCGTAGCCGCCGGAAAGGGAACGAGGTTCGGTTCGCGCGGCGCAAAAGCCCTCGAGCGGCTTTCCGGCGAGCCTTTGTTCGTCCGCTCTGCGCGTGCGATGGCCGAGTCCGGCGTCGTCGATCGAATCGCAATCGTCGCCCCCGCCGATCGAATCGAGGAATTCGAAGGGATTCTCCAAGCCGTTCCCCTCGGGCGAGCCGCCGATTCCCTCGGGGGGGCCGCGGGGCCGGCTAAGGGCGTTGCGGACGGTCTTGGGCAAGCGGCGGAGCCGATCGAGGGCGCTGCGGGGCGGATTGAGGTCGACGTCGTCGGCGGCGGGCGGACGCGTCAAGAATCGGTCGCGCGCGGGTTGGATCGCGTGTTTGAGGCGTACGGCCCAGCCGCGAGCTCGGATTGCGTCCTCATTCACGACGCGGCGCGCCCACTCGTGCCCGGCGCGGTGATCCGGCGGGTCGTCGATGCGTTGGCCGCCGGGCATCCGGCCGTCGTCCCGGCGCTGCCGGTGGCGGACACGATCAAACGAGTCGAGCGCATCGCCGACGGCGAAGCGGGCGCCGATTTGGAGCGCGTCGTCGAGACCCACGATCGCACCTTGCTGCGCGCCATGCAGACGCCGCAGGGTTTTCACCTCGACGCCGTCCTCCGCGCGCACCGCGATTTCGCCGAAAAAGGAGAAGAAGAGGCGAGCGCCGCCCCCGACGACGCCGCCCTCGTCGAGGCGGCCGGGCTGCCCGTCGTGCTTGTGCGCGGGAGCGAGCGGTCGATGAAGATCACGCGGCCGATCGACCTCGCGATCGCGCAGCTGCTGGCCGACGACCCCTCGCTCGGCGCCTGAATCCGCGGAGGCCCCTTCGCTCGGAGACTGAGCCTGAGCCTGCTGGGCGCTGAGCCTGCCGGGCCTCGGCGCCGGAATCCGTCGATTCGGCTCGGCCTTTCACCGGTCTGCGCCAGTCCCCTCCGGGCGCTGGCCTCTTTTCGAGTTGCCGCCGGCCCGATCCGCAGCCTTGTCGCATATGCGCCGCGAGTAGATAATTTCTGCATGGACATTCGCGTGGGAACAGGAATCGACGTGCACGCCTTCAGCGAGGATCCGTCCCGCCCGCTCTTTCTCGCGTGCCTCCAGTGGCCCGGCGAACGCGGGCTCGAAGGGCATTCCGACGCCGACGTCGCCGCCCACGCCGCGTGCGACGCCATCCTCATCGCCTCGGGCGTCGGAGACCTCGGCACGGCGTTCGGCACGGGGCGGCCCGAATGGGCCGGAGCTTCGGGCAGCGCGCTCCTTGCCGAAGCCGTGCGTCTGGCCCGCGCCGGCGGTTGGACGATAGCCAATGTTTCGATCCAAATCGTCGGGCAACGTCCCAGATTTTTGCCGCGCAAGGGCGAGGCGGAGCGGGCCATGGGCGACGTCGTCGGCGCGCCCGTCAGCGTCTCGGCCACCACCACGGACCGTCTCGGTTTCACCGGGCGGGGCGAAGGCTTGGCCGCCATCGCGACTGCGCTGGTTCATAGGATTTGACGCTGACCCGGAGGGTCTGACCTTGTTTCGTGGGCGACGTCGGTTTGTGACCTCGCTGGCTCTCGGAGAGCGGCATTGGTTTGCGGAGAGTCGCCGCTGATCCGCAAACGGCGCTCAACCGCAAGCGGCGCTCGACCCCAAGCGGCACCCGACCGCAAACGGCGCTCAACCGCAAGCGGCACCCGACCGCAAGCGGCGCTCGACCGCAAGAGATGGCGCAGCCTAGCCCCTGAGCGACGGCTCCGCTTATGGGAGATGGCGCAGGCTATAGGGGATGCGCGGTTTATGGGGAGACGATGCCACTTATGGGGGAGACGGCGCCGATCAAAGGAGACGGCCCGCTTACTCCGCTATCCGCTGTCAGGATAAAAGCCGCCGCCGTGATTGCCCGTGCTGTGGATCCGTACGTACTCTCGCAGTATGAGTTCTACGTTTGAAGCCAAGAAAGCCTTGATCGTTCACGCACACCCCGAATCGGCGTCGTTCTGCACCTCGCAGATGCAGGCGGCCCGCGACGAGCTGGTGCGGCAGGGCTACGAAGTCGATGTCATTGACCTGTACGAAAACAAGCTGGACCCGGTGCTCGACCGCGGCGAGTTCGAGCATGTCGAAGAGCCGTTCAAGCCGCAGGACGAGCACCTGAAGGCTATCGAGGCGGGCACCCTGAAACCGCGAATTCGGGAGGACATCGATCGCGTGCTCGCCGCGGACCTCCTTGTCTTTTCCTTCCCTCTGTGGTGGTTCTCGGTTCCCGCGATCCTCAAAGGCTGGGTCGACCGGGTTTTCGTCACGGGCGCCGTTTTCGGCGGGGATTATGGGATTCTCGACGAGGCCGCGCTCGTTGGCAAGCGCGCCGTCGTGCTCACGACCACCGGCGGGCCCGAGGACATGTACTCCGAGGACGGGGCGCTCGCTCCCATCGAGAGCTTCCTCTTCCACGTCAACGAGGGAATCTTCCGGTTCGTGGGATACGAGCCCCTCAAGCCCGTGGTCACCTACGGCCCGGCGCATGTGGATGACGAGCAGCGTGAGAAGGCGCTCGGCGCGGTGCGATCCGAATTTGAGAAGATCGACGAGCGTCCGCGGGCCTGAGGCGCACGCAAAACGCCGGTGCGGCAGGCTTCCGCAGCCTCAGGCTGGCGTGCGGGCCGCCGCGCGATCGGATTGTTCAGACGTCTCAGTTTCCGGCCGGACGGGAATGAACGTCGCCAGGCCGACGAGGAGAATGACGACGATCCCGAGGATTCCATAGATTGCCACGTCGTCTTTGGGTCGGCCGCTCATCTTGCTCGCCAGAGTGATGGAACTCGAGTACATGACCGACGAGAGGAATGAGACGGCCCGGCCCGTCGTGGCGTACAGCCCGAACATTTCGGCTCCGGAGCCCGGCGGCGCGACCCGCGCCAGGTAGGAGCGGGAGGCCGCCTGCGTCGGCCCGACGAAAACGCACAGGGCCAGGCCGAACACCCAAAAGACGATCGGGCCGGCGGGCTTTCCGAAAAAGACGACGAGCGCCAGCACGCACATGGAGGCCAACGAGCCGACGATCACCTTGCGCGGGCCGATCCTGTCGTCCAACTGGCCGAAGACGACCGTCGCGACGCCCGCCACGAGATTCGCGGCGATGCCGAACATGATCACCTCTTCCCTCTTGAAGCCGAAGGCGACGCCGGCGAGCACCCCGCCGAAGGTGAAGACTCCGGCCAGCCCGTCCCGGTAGATCGCCGAGGAGACGAGGAACCACACAACCGAGCGGCTCTCGCGCCACAGGCGGGCGATCGAGCGTCCGAGGTCGGCGTACGAACCGAAGAGCCCGCGCGAGGGCTCGCCCGAGGGAGGGCGGTTGCGCGAGGTCAGGAGCAAGGGCAGGCAGAAGACGAGGGTCCACAGCGCGCACACCGCCATCGAAACGCGGATGTTCAGCGCGTCCTCGCTTGTGACGCCGAAAAGCCCCACTTCGGGCTGGATGAAGCCGACGAGCAGAAAGAAGAGAAGCAAAATCGAGCCGATGTAGCCCAGGCCCCAGCCGAAGCCTGAAACCCGGCCGACGTTCTCGGGAGTTGAAATGTCGGAAACCATCGAGTTGTAGATCACCGACCCGACTTCGAACACGAAGTTGCTCGCGGCGAGCAGAAGAAGGCCGAGCCACACATAGTGCTCGCTGGGTTTGACGAAGAACATGGCGCCGATGAGCGCTGCGAGCGCGAGGGTGGTCGCCGTCAGGACGGTGTGAGTCTTTCCCGTGCGGTCCGCCCACTGGCCGAGCGCCGGGGCCGCCAGGGCGACGAGAATGCCCGCGAGCGCCGTCGTCCATCCGAGGTTCGCGTTCGCGGACGGCCCGAAGAGTTTCGGAGTGGTGAGGTAGACGGAGAATACGAAGGTCGTGACCACCGAATTGAATGCCGACGAGCCGACGTCCCACGACGCCCAGATGACGACTTTGCGCGAAAGGAAGCCGGTGCGAGTTTGGCCCCCGTCGTCCGTGTGAGTACTCATGCCTTTTACTTTACGGTGCATTTACTTGCTGCGCACGCCGAGCGCGGGTGCGAACCCTCGGCCGCTGGCGTGCGGCGAGCCTAATCGAACCCTTCGCGGCGCTCATTGGATACCCTAGGGGGGTGAGCTTGAAGATCTACGATTCCGCTGTGCACTCGCTGCGAGACTTCGAACCGCTCGAACCGGGCCGGGCAGGGATCTACCTGTGCGGCGCAACCGTCCAGGGCGCCCCGCACATCGGCCATATGCGTTCGGCGCTCGCCTTCGACGTGCTCGCAAGGTGGCTGCGCCGCAGCGGGTACGACGTGCGGATGGTCCGCAACGTGACCGACATCGACGACAAGATTCTCCGCAAATCCGCCGAGGCCGGCCGCCCCTGGTGGGAATGGGCCTACCGCTTCGAGCGGGAGTTTTCGCAGGCCTACCGCACGCTGGGGGTTCTTCCGCCCACGTGCGAGCCCCGGGCCACCGGACACGTCTCCGACCAGATCGAGCTCATCCAAGCCATCTTGGACGCCGGCCACGGCTACGTCGGCGATCCCGGGAACGTATATTTCGACGTCGCCAGCCTCCCGGACTACGGCTCCCTCACGCGTCAGTCTCTGGCGAACATGACGGTCGACGAATCCGAGGTCGAGCCTGACAAGCGCAATCCCCACGATTTCGCGCTGTGGAAGGCCCCCAAGCCGGGCGAGCCCGCGACCGCGGCGTGGGCGGCGCCGTGGGGCAGAGGCAGGCCCGGCTGGCACATCGAATGCTCGGCCATGGCCGGCCGCTATCTGGGTGAGACGTTCGACATCCACGGCGGCGGGATCGACCTGCGCTTCCCGCACCACGAGAACGAGCAGGCGCAGTCGCACGCGGCGGGGCGCGGGTTCGCCCGCTACTGGATGCACAACGCGTGGGTCACGATCGAGGGGGAGAAAATGAGCAAATCGCTCGGCAACTCCCTGACCGTCGAGGCCGTCGCGCGCGAGGTCCCGCCCGTCGTCTTGCGGTTCGCTTTGGGGACCGTGCACTACCGTTCGACGGTCGCCTATTCGCCCGCGACCCTCGCCGAGGCGCAGGCCGTCTGGGACCGTCTGGCCGGCTTCGTCGCGCGCGCCGCCGAAGCCGAGGAGATCGGACTCGACGAGGTGGCGTCCCTTGGCCCGGACAGCCTTCCCGCGGCGTTCACGGCGGCGATGGACGACGACCTCAACGTCTCCGGGGCGCTCGCGGCCGTGCACGAAGCCGTCACCAAGGGCAACACCGCGCTGAGCGAGCGCGACCCGGCGGGCGTCAGGCGCGCTCAGCTCGAGGTCCGCTCGATGCTCGACATTCTGGGGCTCGATCCGCTCAGCCCCCAGTGGCGGAGCGGTGCGGGGTCCGACGCCGCCCGCAAGGCGCTCGACGCGCTCGTGGCCGACATGCTCGAACGCCGCGCCGAGGCGCGGGCGGCCAAGGACTGGGCGACAGCCGACGCGGTGCGCGATTCGCTGGCTGCTGCCGGCGTCGTCGTCGAGGACTCGCCCGAGGGCGCACGCTGGCACGTGGAGGGACGCTGATGGCCGACGGCAGGACGAAACGCCCGAAGGGCAAGAAAGGCGCCCTCGTCGGATCCGGCGGAAACAATCGGCGCCGCCTTCAAGGCAAGGGGCCGACGCCGAAGGCCGAAGACCGCGTCTACCATCCCGCGCACAAACGCAAGCTGGCGGCGGAAGCGGCGCGCCGAGAGCAGGCCAAGCTCGAGAAGGCCAATCGCCTGCGTCCGGAGTTGAACCTGGCTCCCGGGCACGAGCTCATCGCCGGGCGCAATGCGGTTCTCGAGGCGGTGCGGAGCGGGATTCCCCTCTCTCGCGTCTTCGTTTCGGGAGGCGTCGCGAGCGACGAGCGCCTCGGCGAAGTGGTCCGCACGGCGACGGCCCTCGGCGCGCCGCTTTTCGAGGCCTCGCGCACGGAGCTCGACCGTATGACCGACGGCGCCGTCCACCAGGGGGTGGCCATAGAGGTCCCGCCCTACGAATACGCGGACGTCGAGGACCTCGTCGAGCGGGCGGGCAGGGGAGCGCGCGCCGGCAGGCCCGGGCTCGTCGTCGCGCTCGACTCGGTGACGGATCCGCACAACCTCGGGGCGGTCATGCGCTCGGCCAGCGCCTTCGGCGCGGACGGCGTCGTCGTGCCCGAACGGCGCTCGGCCGGCGTGAACGCCACGGTGTGGAAGGTCTCAGCCGGGGCGGCGGCCCGCGTTCCCGCTGCCCGCGTGCCGAATCTCGTCGCGGCCCTGGGCAAGCTGAAGGCCCGCGGGTACTTCGTCGTCGGGCTCGACGGACGCGGCGACACGGCGATCGAGGACATTTCCTTCGCCGACGCCCCCATCGTGCTCGTGACCGGCTCGGAGGGCAAGGGACTCGCCCGGCTCACCCGCGAAACGTGCGACGCGACAGCGTCGGTTCCCATCGCGGCCGAGCTCGAATCGCTGAACGCCGCGGTTGCCACCGGAATCGCGCTCTACCAAATCGACCGCCTTCGGGCGCGTTCGCAGTAGGAGGAACAATGGTTACTTGGCGTCCCGTCAGCGGCGACATTCTGCGGCTGGATCCCGCGCTCGCGTCGGTGAACGACATCGAGAATTTCCTCGCCGAGCGGCGGATCCCCGGAAGAGGTGCCGCGTCGGGGGAGGACGGCTACCGCCTCGAACTCGCGGTCACCGGGCGAAGGAGGCGCATCGCCGTCCTCGACGACGACGGAGAGGCCGCGCCCGGCCCGACGCTGGCCGAGTTCGTCGAAGAGATGGACGGGGCCCTCCGCAAGCTTCAGATCGACATGGGCGGGATCATCGCTTGGGGGGACATCGACCTCGGCGAAGTCGACGTCGAGGGCGACGACGTGGACGTCGCCTCCCTCCAGGCGCTCGAACGGCAGGCGGAAGGCGAAGCCGGCGAAGGCGCTGCGGAGGGCGTCGGCGACGACGCCCGCGAGGGAGCGGGTGAGGATGCCGGCGAGGAGGCTGGCGAGGACATTCCCGAGTTCAAGGGCCCGATGCTCGTCGTTTCGGACATCGCTTTGGCCGAGATGCCTGGGCTCGCCGCCGCCAATCGGCGTTCCCTCGCCGTCTTCCGCATGGAGGGCGCGTGCGCCGTGGCGATGGAGCTCGACGGGACCGAGGACGCCCGGAGGGCCGGCAAGCCGGGCTTCGCGATCGCCTTGAGCACCGATCCGTCGGGTCTGGACGCCCCGGTGCTGTCCGTGCGCTGCCGCGGGCCGCGCCTCGTGTGGCGCTGGGACGACGAGCTCGAGCCTGTGCCGTGGGTGAAGGCCGACGCCGCCGCCTCCGATTTCGTCGCCCGAGAGCTGGGCCCCGGGGCCATCTCTCAGCGGATCGCCCGGACTGTTGCCGCCGTCGACGCCGCGCGCATCGAGGAGGCACTGCACGCCGACCCGGACGCCGCCCCCGCGATGCTCGTCGCCGCCCTCGGCCTTCCGCAGGAGATCGCCGACTTCCTCTCCGGCCTGCTCAGTGCGACCGCCATTCCCGGCGCGATCGTATTCGAGCCGAAGCCCCTGACCCAGAGGATTCAGACGAGCGTCGCCTACGGATCGGTTGGGGAATCGAAGTCGAAGACGGGGTACTGGCAGACCTATCGCAGGCTCTTCGTCGACCGTCCGCGCGTGACGGAAATCGTTTCCTCGATTCAGGCAGGAGTCGGCTCCGTCCTTTTCGCCGGCGGCCTGCGCTCGTGGCGGCGAACAGGCGGAAAGGTCGCTGCGGCGGTCGGAGGCGCCCTCGTGGTCAACGCCGCAGCTCGGATCCTCACGATGCAGTGGATTCAAACCGCCCTGGAAACCGAAGGCTTGACGGTCGAAAGACCGGCAGCCGAAAACGAGGCAGCCGAAGGCGCGGAAGCTGAGCGCCTGGCGGTCGGGGACCCGACAAACGCATGCCCGTAGGAAAAAGCCCCGCGAGCGCGAATCCCGCAGGGCAGACGATCCAACGCAGAAAGGGCTCCCATGAGCAGGAATGACAGCCAGGCCGCCGGTCGGGACGACGTCGCCCCCGACCTCTCGGAAGAAGGCTTTCCAAACGGCGTCGCCTCGGACCGCGGCAGATCCTCGGACGGCGGAGCCCCTTCGGACCGCAGCCTCCCGGAGGAAAGCTCGGCAAACGGCGCCGAAGCTGGAACGCAGACAGAGCTCGAGGCCTTCTGGACGCGCGCACGCAACGTGGCGGGGATCGCCCCGCTGGAGGCCGTCCTCGGCCAGGACGACGCCGCGTCCCTGCGGCCTCCCGCCTTCGCCTTCGGCGACGGCCCGGAGATGTCCGACCGCCTCGCCAAGCTCGTGCTCGACGGCGAAAAAAGCGCGACCTCCGCATGGCTCGCCTCCTACGAGGCCGAGGGAATCGACATCCCCGAGGTCGGCGATCTCTCCATCATGTGCGACGGCGCGGACCGGCCGCTCGCCCTGCTGCGCACTGCGGACGTGCGCAAGATTCCCTTCGCCGACGTCGGCCCCGAGATCGCGCAGGCCGAGGGCGAAGGAACACTCGACGAATGGAAAGTCGAACACCGCGACTTTTTCGCGCGGGAATGCGCCGCGCTGGGAATCGAGTTCGACCCCGAGGGCGAGGTCGTGGTCGAGTTCTTCGAGGTTGTCTACCGCCGCGACGGCGCCTGAGCCTGCCGTTCGCGATAGACCTTCTCCAGAAGCGAGCACAGGGTCGAATACTCGCGTGGGGACAGCCCGGCGAAGAACTCTTCGCGCTCGGGCGCCAGCTTCTCGTGCAAGCGGTTCAACAGCTGTGAGCCGAGCCGCGAGATTCTGAGCATCTTGGCCCGCCCGTCCTCGGGGTCTGGCTGGGAGGCGGCCAACCCCCGCTTTTGAAGCGTCCCGATGACGGCGACGGCGTTGCGCGGATCGATTCCCGCCCTGGCGGCGACGTCCGACTGCCGCAGGCCCTTCCGCGCGGGAAGGGCCGCCAGAACGGCGAACTCGCTTTGCGTCAGCTCATGGGCCTTGAGGTGACGATTCCACTGCTTTTCTGCCAGCGCGCCCAGCCGGGCCAGAAGGAAACCGCCGCTGCGACGGTACTCGGAGAAGCCGCTGGAGGCTTCGCCGCCGACTATGATAGACATGAAATATGTCTATCACAGATTCCTATGTCGTCAATCTCGACCGTTGTGACGTCTTCGTTCGCGACGTCGGGCCCAAAGGCGCACGGCCCCTGGTGTTCCTCCACGGTTGGCCCGAGGACCATTCGGCGTGGAATGCGCTCACCGACCTGGCGCGGACGTCGTGGCGGTGCCTGAGCGTCGATCTGCCCGGGATCGGACGCTCGCGGATGGAGGCGCCAAACGGCGATTCCCTGGCTCTCGCCCGGGCGATCCGCGATTTGGCCGGCGTCTTGCAGCTGGAAGAGCCCACGCTGGTCGGGCACGATTTCGGTGGGATGGTTGTCTACTCCTACCTGCGGGAATACGACGGCGTGCACTGCGGCGTGATCATGAATACGGTGATACCGGGCGTCTTTCCGTGGCAGAAGGTGCTGACGAACCCGTACCTGTGGCATTTCGCCTTCCACTCCATTCCCGACCTTCCAGAGACGCTGGTCGCGAACCACGTCGATGCGTACTTCGATTACTTCTACGATGCGATATCCGCCGACCCTTCGGCGATAACGGCCGAGGCGCGCAAGGCCTACGCCGCCAGCTACAAGAGGCCGGAGGCCCTCGCCCAGGGTTTCGCCTTGTATCGCGGACTGTGGGGCGACGCGGATCGAAATGCACGCGACCTGAAGGAAATCTCGACGCCCGTCCTCTACTTGCGCGGAGAAAGAGAAGGGGGTGCGCTCGGCGACTACGAGAAGGGGCTGCACGAGGCCGGCATCAAGAATCTCGTTGCGACGACCGTCCCCGGAGCGGGGCACTACGCTCCCGAAGAGGCTCCGGCCGAGGTGTGGGCCGCCATAGAATCCCGCCTGGCAGGGCTTTCCGGCTCCGCTCCCGTCTCTGGCCCCGCGCGTGCCTGAGACTGTTCATAGGCCCGTCGGCGGGGCGGACGCGTTCGGCCGCCGGCATGCTCTACGCTAGATCGGGTGCCCGTCGGGCGCCCGTGACGCAACGGGAGAGGACCCCATGGCTTTAGGTTGGAAACTGCACGGAAACGGCCGCACGATCAAGCCGGGGGAGGTGGTTCCCCCTGAGGAGCGGCTCTCGTGGCCCCGCACCGTCGGCATCGGCGCCCAGCACGTTGTGGCGATGTTCGGCGCGACCTTCCTGGTTCCCATTCTCACGGGCTTCAACCCCTCCACCACGCTCTTCTTCACAGGCGTCGGCACAATCCTCTTTTTCCTCATCACGAACGGGAAGCTGCCGAGCTATCTCGGATCCTCCTTCGCGCTCATCGCGCCCATCGCCGCCGTGACGGGGTACAGCTCGAAATCCGGGATCGCGATCGACTCTCACAAGATGGCGCTCGCCCAGGGCGGCGTGATAGCGACGGGTCTGACCCTCGCCGCCATCGGCCTCGTCGTGCACTTTGCCGGAACCCGCTGGATCGACAAGCTCATGCCGCCCGTGGTGACCGGAGCGATCGTCTCGCTCATCGGCTTCAACCTGGCCCCCAGCGCCTGGAACAACGTCAAGGAGGCCCCCGTCACGGCGATTTCCACGATCGTTGCGATCCTCCTGTTCACGGTCTGCTTCAAGGGGATCGTCGGCCGCCTGTCGATCCTCTTCGGCGTCCTCTTCGGATACGCCGTTGCATGTGTGCGCGGCGAGGTGGATTTCGGCTCGATCTCCGGCGCCGGGTGGCTCGGGCTCCCCGAATTGCACGCCCCCGCCTTCGACGTCGCCCTGCTGGGCCTGTTCGTTCCCGTCGTGCTCGTCCTCGTCGCCGAGAACATCGGCCACGTCAAGTCCGTTTCCGCGATGACGGGCAGGAACCTCGACGGCGTCACCGGACGCGCCCTTTTCGCCGACGGCGTCTCGACGGCCCTCGCCGGCAGCGGAGGCGGCTCGGGAACCACCACGTATGCCGAAAACATCGGCGTCATGGCCGCCACCAAGGTGTATTCGACGGCCGCCTACGTGGTGGCCTCGCTTTTCGCCCTTGGCCTGTCGTTTCTGCCGAAGTTCGGAGTGGCGGTCGCGACGATTCCCGCCGGCGTCCTCGGCGGCGCCGCAACCGTGCTTTACGGAATGATCGGAATGCTCGGCGTCCGAATCTGGGTTCAGAACAAGGTTGATTTCTCCGATCCGGTCAACCTCAACACCGCGGCTGTCGCGATGGTCGTAGCCATCGCCAACTACACCTGGGTCGCGGGGGACATGGTCTTCGAGGGCATCGCCCTGGGCTCGTTCGCCGCCATTGCGATCTTCCACGGCATGCGCCTGCTCGCGTCCGTGTGCGGAACGCGTCAGGAGCCGGCGACGCCGGCCTCGGCGCCCGCCGGAGCCGAGCTGGAAGAAGGGGCGCTGCGATCGGCCCGAATACAGGGCTAAGGCCTTCCGGGCCGACGCCGTCACTTGCCGTGGTTGCTGACCTGCACGCAGTCCTTGGCCGCCGTCAGCTTGCCTTTCGGATTCTTGCTCTTGACGTCTTTTGCTTCGAGCACCTTGTCGTAGCCGACGCCGAGCACAACGGAGATCGTCTCGTCGTTTATCGAGGGATCGTAGTGGACTACGGATTCCGGGATGTATTGGGCAGCCGTGTAAGCGGCGTTGATGCCGCGAGGGCCGGTGACGATCCGAGCGGACTCTTTGATCGCCGTCTCGCCGCCCCAATTCTCGGTTTGCGCCACGCTGAAGCCCGACGTTTTGAAAGATTTCGCGACCTCGTCCGCAATGCCTGTGCGGTTCGTCGCGTTGTAGACGTTGACCGTGATCGAGGAAACTTCGGTGGCTTTCGAACCGTCGGCTATGCACGGCGTGACCACCTTGTTGGGGTCCTCGTCTCTCGCGAAGCTAGGCTCGAAGGGCAATGGAATGACTTTCGTCCAGATGAGCATCGCTATGACCATGATGACGGCCAAAGTGGCTGTCAACGTGCTGAAGAGCACCGTTTGGCGTTGCTGCATCTTGCGCCGGTAGGCGGCGCGTGCCGAATTGTCCTCACTCACAGGTTATACGGTAGTCCAGCGACGCCGAGGATGCATATGCGGGAACTGAATTGAGGCTTGGAGGTTCGCCACGTCGGCGTTTTCGCGATCGGGTGCGGATGTCCTCCGATTCTGGCGTGGATGTCTTCCGATTCAGGCGCGGCCGGTCCTCTGAGTCAGACGGGAGCGATTCTCCAACCCGAATGCGGGGTTCTTCGTCCGATTGCTCCGTTTCCTGGACGGAACGCTCCGGTTCTCGGACCGATTGCTCCGGTTTCCGGGTCGAACTCCGGTTTCCTCCCAGAGCCCTGCGGAGGAGGGGCTTTGCCAAGCGTTGCTCGGGAGCGGAAACGGCGTTGGCGACGGGCAGAGTTTCACCGGAAGCTCTGCAAGGCGCATGGCGTGAGCCCGGCAGGGTGTTGCGTGAGACCAGCACGAGGCGTCGCGGAAGACTCGCAAGAGGTGCGTTGCGTGAGCCCAGCAAGAGGCGTTGCGGAAGACTCGCAAGGGGCGCGTTGCGTGAGCCCGGCAAGAAGCGCCGCGAGGCAATTCCGTGTGAGCGCCCTGCGCAGAAACTTCGAGCGACAACCGCTTGACGCATGAAGTGTGACGGAAACAACTAACGAAGCCGTTAAGTTGGTTGTCGTGGGATGGGCAACAGGTTTTACTTCCGAGCGGCTCGGCGGGCGAGGGGCGCCGCTGCAACAGATGCGCCCCGAAATCGGCGTCACGACGCCGATTGATCGAAATGTTGCGAAAGGGGCGAATGTTGTGCGAAAGAGTGCACGGTGTGAAAGCTGTGACGGAAGCGAATGTCAAGTTGGGCAAGATGGGTTGGAAGACCCATGCTTTCGACGTGCATAGTTGAACTTCTCCGCCTACGCTCATGTTATCGAAACGTTATAAAGACTGGTGACGACGTTCGGGGTGCGTCGAAGGTCGTCACCTGTGGCGGTGAAGTCCACCACTGCCACATTCGGTCGGTCCTGGAAGTACATCGGCTTTGCGCGAAGCTGATTAGTCACCACGACCGCCATCCACGTCTACGAGGGCGTGAAACCGGGCCCGGGGGAATTCGTGTGGGGGTTCCCCCGGGCCCCCTTTATGTGCTGGCTGCTTATCGGCTGATTGGCCTCCTTCAGTTTGCGCGAATTCGGGCTCTCGATCCGCCTGCGGCGTCGGAACGCATTCGGTTTGTGTGCGGCGACTCCGAACGTCCGGCCGGGGTGCGGGCCCGGCCGCCGCGCGTGTCCCTGCGCCGGGTCAGGCCCAGCGGACGATCTCTTCGATATCGCGCCTCGAATGCGCCGGCTGGCCGCCGGCTCGGTACCCCAGAGCGAGCATGACCACCGGCGAGGAGTCTGTGGGGTCGATGAGGCCTCGCTCGGTCAGGATCTCGCGCACGCCGTCGATCGAAAACCCCTCGATCGGGCAGGAGTCGATTCCCCGCTCGGCGGCCGCCAGCATCGCCCCGCCGAGAGCGATGTACGCTTGACGTGCGGCCCACTGATGAACGACGTCGGCCGTTATCAGCTTGAAGTCCCTCTCAGCCCACTTGGTCCAAAAGGCCTTGAAGTCAGCCGCTTCGTCGTCGTCGAGGTCGCGGACGTCCCGCAGGATGTGGTCGATGTGGCCGCCCTGACGCGTGATCTGCAGGCCGGTCTTTGCGGTGAAGATGAGGAAGTGGCTGGCGTCGAAACGTGCGGCGTTGTTCCCCGCGAATGCCTTGACGGCGTTCCTCAGGTCCTCGCTCTGGGCGACGATGACGTTCCACGGTTCGAAGCCGTAGGAGCTGGGGGCGAGGCGAATCGCGTCCACGATCAGTTCGACGTCGGAATCGGGTATCTTCCTGCTTGCGTCGAACGCTTTGCAAGCATGGCGAAACTCGAGCGCGTTCGCTATCTCGCTCCGAGGGATGTCGGGTGTGGTCATAGAATCGTTCTTTCGCTTGGCTGGTGCGGATTCGGTTGGCTGATTCAGTTGGCTATATGCCCCCGCGAGTCTCAAGCGGCGGGCCAGTGCGCGTCAAGCGTTGCCATAACGTGTGGTGCGTGAAACACCGTTGTCGCGTATCGGCTGCGTGTGTAAGCGCAACTGCTTTTGTTGCCACATACCCTACCTTAAATTGTGCGTGAACCTAAGCTCATTTCTGAGAGGCGTGCCATGCCCGCAGCCGCCCCGGAAACCGAAAGGAATCGGACTTGAGTACCACAATGCACCGAGCGGCGAACAAAATAGCATCATGTGGCAAATTTGGGGGCGACGTCGTGAAAAGGTTGTGTTCTCCGGGAGTAAGATGAGGCTTTCTCTCCTTCCGGCGGCCCGGTCTTCCGGCGTCGGCGCGCTTGTCTCTTGGCGCTGGGCCTCGAGCGTTTGGCGTGTGGGTGCGCCACGCAAAGGGAGGTACGACGACGTCGCCATCCGTTGCCGTTCGGCGTTTTGGAAGGCTTGGGCGCTCTCGCGTCGATGCCTGCGGGGGCGGTGTGAACGGCGACGACGGCGAAGACAATCAAAAAAGTGTTGTATATCACATAGGTGTTGAGGCCCGTTGCCTGTGAGAAAGAAGCGGGGCGGGGGCAGGGTATTATGCAGTCGGCACGCCTTCACGCATGGAGTGCCAGTCAGAAACGGGCAGGCGGGTTTGCTTGAGGATCGCACGCCTTCACGCACGGAGTGCTGACTTAGAGGCCTTTGCATGCGGCTTGCCTCGCTTCGCGGTCGCGGCTTGCGTCGCTCCCGCCCGCAAATCGTTTGGCTGCCGCGCATCGACGTGCCTTGCCGCCTGTTCTCGCGGGCCTTGTTCAAGGCGCTTGCGAGCCTTGCGTCGTCATCTGCGCGGTGCGGCGGCCTGCACCTGCGCTTGCCGCTGTGCCGCCGCGCATTTGCCGCTTCGAACTGAGAAAGGCCGCCCGGGTGGGCGGCTCCGACGAAAGAAGGTCCAATGGTCCGGGGACGCGCCCTCGAAACCCGATACGGCAGTCTCGAAGCTCGGGGCCGCAGCCTGGAAGCGCGCCGCGGCCTCGAGGCGCGCGAGGCAGGCGAGCCCTTTGCCGCCCAGACTGTGGATGTGCTCGCGGCCGCCGCGGCGAGCGTCGTGTGGGACTGGTCGAAGGTCGCGCTCGTGGCCAACGCGGACGGTGCCCTTCCCGGAATCCAGACCTACGCCCTCCTGATATGGAACGGCCGCGGCTTCGAAGGGTGGATGCCCGCCGAGGCGACCGAGGACCTCAATCGCGTGCTCGCCCGTTGGCGCGCGGAGCTAGAGCGCCTGTCTCGCCCCGTCTGGGCGGCCCTCTTCGTCGGCGTCGTCAACGATGGCGGGCGACTCCGTTCTCGTTGGATCGTCGCCGACGACGGCGACTTCGACGCCTGGCGGATTCGACTGGGGGAGTCCAACGTGCCGATGGCCGAGAGAGGCCTTGCGGGCCTTTGAGGGCAACGGGTCTCTAAGGGCGTCGTGTTGAGGGGCGTGCCCGAAGTGTCGAGATCCGCGCCCGAAAGCTGTGCCGAAAGCCGGTCTCGCCGAAGCGTTGCGTCGAAAGCGTGTTGCGCCGAAACGTTGCGTCGAAAGTTGGTCGCGCGGAAGCGTTGCGTCGAAAGCGTGTTGCGCCGAAGCGTTGCGTCGCGCCGGGGTCGGGGTTTTCGCGGCAGATCGTGCAAGGCGTCGGGTGGTCCGAGTCTCACTGCCAAACTTCGTCGCACACCGTATGGCAAAATTTACATTCGATAGTGTTGTTTTAAATCAAAATGATTTATTAATAAGTTTACAATTCTAAACGGACGTTACCGTTAAAATTCGGGACAAACTCCCCTTTCTTGCACGGCTGCGAGAGGGGACAATTGAAGCACGGGAATGGAAGATTAGAGGCGAACGAACGCGCATTTCGACTCGCTCCCCGACGACGCATATCCTCATACGGCAAAGGAGAAATATAGATGAAGAGAAGGTACGTCGCACTGGCTGCCGCAGTTTGCGCAGCATCCATGGCTTTTCCGGGCGGCCCTGCAAGTGCGGGCCCCGCTGTCGGCTCCGCCCAAACTCAGGTGCGGCCGGCGGAAAACGGCGAGCCCCCTTACGGGAAGGCGTCCAAACTCAGGTGGGCTGGGCGTGATTGGTACGTGCGCGACAGCGCTTGGAACGACGGCGGCCCGATGCGGACTGACGAATGGTCCAAGGACAACGCCTCCGTTTCAGGCAATGATCTGGTTTTGAAGCTCAACTACAACCGCGGAAAGCGTCTGATGACCGGTTCGGAGATCGTCAGCGCCGACGCCGTCGGCTACGGAGACTACACCCTTTCTTTCACATCGAACACTCGTGAATTCGACGAACACTCAGTATTCGGCGCTTTCACATATGACTGGGGTTCGAATGCCACGAAAGGCAATAGCGAAGTCGACCTCATCGAGACTTCGCGGTGGCACGAGAAAGACAACAAGATGCGGGCCAAGTTCACGTATTACAGGGACAGCGACAGCAAGTCGTTCGAGGTCAGCCCCTACGTGATGCCCGAGGCCACTCGCACCTATCACATGGACGTCAAGTGGGAGCCTGGGAAGGTCACCTGGCGTCTGTGGAACGGCAACCGCACCAGCCTTCTGCGGGAGGGGAGCCGCACCGAGAACGTCCCCGCGCCGACGGCGACCACGCGCATGCATCTGAACGCCTGGTGCTCATGGCCGCAGACCGGGAACAAGGACGACGACGACAGGCTCCTGCACAGGGAGACCAAGCCCATCACGGTCAAGGTCCACGGTTTCGACTACACGCCGAAGAGGGCCGCTGACCCGAGGGAGTCCGGCTGGCACCGCCTGAGCAGCTGAGGCAGCCGACCCCAGGCGGCTCGGCCTGTGCGGCTGAGCCGCCCGGGTGATTGAGGCACCCATGAATGCCTGGTTCATTGTCTGACGGATATCATGTGCCGCAGCACGGAGCGCCTCCTGGACGGCGCAAAAGCGCGGGCACGGCCGAAGGGGGATTGACATGTCTGAGCTGCTGCTGGCGACACTCGATACAATCCGACGGCGCTCGGGAATTCTCGCTCCAGGGCCGATCTTCAGGGAAACCAGCGCCGATGGATCGGAAGTCAGAATCGTCTACAGCGAGTGTCCCGAGTCCACGCTGCCGGACGTCATCGGCCGCGAGATCTCTTTAGCGTGCGAGAGGGGCGCGCAGTTTGAATGGAAGCTCTACGGCCATGATCTTCCCACGCGGCTCCCTGCGGCGCTGCTGGAGGCAGGGCTGATCGCTGGGGGTCGAGAGACGGTTTTGGCTCTCGACCCCCGCGAGCTCCCGGAAGCCGTGAGAGCTGGGATGGAGGCGGCCTTGCCGGCGGTTCGAGCCAGCGTTGCCCAACTCGCCGACTACGCTCAGATCTCTCGGGAGTGTGGCCGCAGCGGAGTCGACGCTGAATGCAGTCGACTCGCCGCCGCCATGGCCGACGACCCCGACCGCCTCCAAGTTCACATCGTCTATGTCGACGGCTCGCCCGTTTCGGCCGGCCGCCTTCTCGTGGACCGGCAGCCCGCGGCGGCAGAGCTGGCCGGGGGCCGCACCGTTCCCGCGCATCGACGGCGCGGACACTTCACCATGACGGTGCTCAGCCGCATAGCGGCGGCCATCGAGGCGGGGGCCGAGACTCTTTGGGTGGACGCGCTGCCGACCTCGGCGCCGATCTTGACCAAGCTAGGCTTCATCCCAGTGACCTGGACCCAACCCTATGCGGTGGACAGCGCCGCATAGGGTTGGAGTGATCGCCTGTTGTTCTTGTGACCTCACGAGGCCCTGGCTCGAAAACGGCCCTCAAAGCCCCGACGCTGCTTGGGCGGCCCTGACGCGCCCAACCTTTCCATGCCTCAACTGATTGAGACGAGACGCCAAACCAAAACAACGTCAGAACCGGCAACCGCCGTCAGGAAACTAGGCCCCGCAAATTCCATGGTCTTACACCGATGCAAAAGCCAATGACAGTTACGATGGCTGGAATGGTAATTAAAACTGCTTTAAACGTTATAAAGAGGTCATTACCCATCAAACGGATCATTGCCCGTGAAACTGAATCGGCGGAGGATGGGGGATTCGAACCCCCGAGGGCTTGCACCCAACACGCTTTCCAAGCGTGCGCCATAGGCCACTAGGCGAATCCTCCTGGCGCGCAATGCGCCCCACAAGCATAGCCGAAATTCTGGACATGCGCCGAATCATTGACGTGACCTCGAACGCACCGCGCGGGCCTCGCGCTGCAGCGAGTCCCGCATTGAGGAATGGGCTCGTTGTCGATTTCTGGTTGTCGCATTGGCGTCTGGCTGCTGCGCTGAAAGCCAGTCGATGCTCTGACGCCTGGAACGGCGTCGATGTGCGGTCGGCTGTCGCGTCTGCGCATTGCCCCGGTCGGCGCGGTTCGTTGCCCTGGGGTGATCCGTTGCCCAGGCGCGGTTCGTCGCCCCGGCGCTGTCCGTCGCTGCACTGGCGCCTTCCTCGTTGGCACGGATGTCGGTTGTGCCGTAGACTTGGGCGCGGCTCCTCATGCGGCGTCACCTCGCAAAACTCCCCCAGGGCTGGAAGGCAGCAAGGGTATGCGGGCTCTGGCGGGTGCGTGGGGAGTCCTTTGTTTCGCCCAATGCGGGGGCGACTGAGTCTTGAGCGAGCGCACAGGCAATCCGGAGAAGCGAAGAGACCCGGGCAGGAGGCCGGACGACGCGGAGAGGCGATTGACCTGAACGGGAACCGCGCTGCCGTGCAGGGCGTTGAGGCTCGGAAGCCTGGCGGCGCTGCAAGCCGAGCGAAGGTCGAGGCGTCCCTCGTGCCCTCGCCTCACTTCACCTTTGTGAGCTGGACGTAGCTGTTGGTGTCAGTCGTGATGAACTCGCCCTTGCGCAGCTCGATCGTGGCGGTGTTCTCGTTTCGGGTGCGGCCGATGTTCGTGAACCAGTAGGTGATCGCGGCGGAGTTGGCGACCATGACGTCGTAATAACCCCGCTCCGTCACGGTCACCTCGTAGGTTCCCTCCGGAATGTCGCTGCCGACCAGCAGCGAGGAGCGCGTCAGCTTTGCGCCGTCGGCCTTCGGCTTGTCCGCGGGCACGAGCTGAAGCACCGGCTCGCCCCTGCCCTGCTGGTGATAGCTGGCGCCGGCGTTCACCGCCTTCGCGTCGACGTTCACGCTCTGCCCGCTCACCAGATGGACGTCCGCGAGGTTCTCTCGGGGGATCGGCGAGCGGTCCGAGTTCTCCACAAGGATCCTTCCCAGCGCCTGGCTCCTGTCCTTGTGCATCGTGAACGTCAGGCTGGCCAGCTGCTCGGGCGCCACCGCCTGGATCTTGTAATAGCCGGACGGGATCTGATTGCCCACCCGGTAGGTGTCCTTGGCGTTGAGGGAGATCGGCGAGCCGCCCGCCCTCTTGGGCGCGGTGTCCTTCCAGCCGGGCGAGGAGGGCGACGCCGTCGCATCCGCGGCCCTGGCGAGCGTGAACTTCGCCGTCGGCGCGGAGCTCGGGTCTCCCGCAATCGGGTTGTAGGCGAGGACGTCGCCGTCGTCGAACCGCTGCCTGACGGGGGCTTCGTCCTTGCGCCCCAGCACCCCGCGGAACGTGCGCGAGCCGTCGGCCTTGTAGATCCTCGTCATGGAGGGGGCGGACGCCTTGACCTTGTAGCTTCCCGCAGGGAAATCGACGCCTGCCACCCATTCGCCCGGGACGGCGATGTCGGCGCGCTCGGAGGTCATCTGGGGTCTGAACAGCAGCTTGGCTCCGCCTTTGACGTTCACGGTGAGGCGTTCGTCCTCGGAGATGTCCATGGTGTAGGCCGCCACATTCGGCGCGGACACCGCCGTCTGCGGTATTTCGAAGTTCTGCGAGTAGAAGGGCCGGGCCTCGGAGACGTCCGGGCGGGAGTCCAAAACGTTGATCGGCTCCTGGGGGCTGCCGCTGACGAAGATTCCGTACCTTCCCGGAGGAATGTCCGTGCCGCCGTCGATCCTCACCGTCTTGCCGTCCTGCGGCAGGTCAAAGCTCCTTTGCCTGGCCTTCCTGTTGTGCCTGTCTTCGACTTTCATCTTCGGGCCGTCGGCCGTGGTAGACGGCGAAGGGGAAGGCTCCGGGCTCAAAGTGGCCTGAAGGCCGCAGCCCGACGCCGCGCACAGTGAAGCTAAGGCCAAGGCCATGATGCTGCGGATCCTCATTGTGTCCCTCCGATAGTCGATGAACCCGTGTTGTGACTGGTTACAATCTTGCCGCATGCGGGCGTCGGCGACCATACGCATGCGCAGGGCGCCACACTTTCTTTGCGAGGGCTTTGCGAAGGGGCTCCTTCGGTTCGTCGGGCGGCGCGCGGGCAGACGCAGGCCGGCCGGGCGTCAGCTCGGGAAGAACGCTCCACGAAATGTCGGAGGGCGCCCGTAGACTTATGCCGTGAGCATGGCACTGTACCGACGCTACCGTCCGCAGACCTTTCAGGAGGTCATCGGCCAAGAACACGTGACGAGGCCGATCATGGCCGCGTTGCGCGCCGATCGAACGGCCCACGCGTACCTTTTCTCGGGGCCCCGCGGATGCGGCAAGACGACGTCGGCCCGCATCCTGGCCAGGTGCCTCAACTGCGTCGAAGCTCCGACGGACACGCCCTGCGGGGTCTGCGAGTCGTGCCGCGAGCTGTCGTTGGGAGGAGGGGGAAGCCTCGACGTCGTCGAAATGGACGCGGCGAGCCACGGCGGCGTCGACGACGCCCGCGAGCTCATCGAACGCGCCGCTTTCGCCCCCGCGCGCGACAGGTACAAGATCTTCATCATCGACGAGGCCCACATGGTCTCGAATCAGGGGTTCAACGCGCTTCTCAAACTCGTGGAGGAGCCGCCGCCGCACGTCAAGTTCGTATTTGCCACGACGGAGCCCGAAAAGGTCATCGGGACGATCCGCTCGCGCACCCACCACTATCCTTTCCGGCTCGTCCCGCCGGAGACCCTTGAAAATTACATGGCGGGCATCTGCGACGAGGAGGGAATCGAGGTCGGCGGGGGCGTGCTGCCCCTCGTCGTGCGCGCGGGCGGGGGGTCGGTGCGCGATTCACTGTCGGTGCTCGACCAGCTCATGGGCGGCAGCGACGGCGGAGAGCTCGACTACGCCCACGCCATAGCCCTGCTCGGATACACCGACGGCTCCCTTTTGGACGACGCCGTCGAAGCCATAGCGGCCAGGGACGGATCGACCCTCTTCGCGGTTGTCGAGCGGGTGGTCCAATCGGGGCACGACCCGAGGCGTTTCGTCGAGGACATGCTTCAGCGGCTCCGCGACCTCATCGTCATCGCCCTGGCGGGAGAGGGGGCCGACGACGCCCTCGTCTCCGTTCCCCGCGACCAGTATCAGCGCATGGTCAACCAGGCCGAGCATCTCGGGGCGCGGGGGGCTTCCCGCTCGGCCGACCTGGCGAACGAGGCGCTCAGCGGGATGGTCGGCGCCACCTCGCCGCGACTCCAGCTCGAACTCCTGTGCGCGCGCCTCCTCCTTCCGGCGCCCGAGGCGCCCGGCGCTCAGGCGGGCGAGGGACGTCGCGGCGCGGGCGGCGCCGCGGAAGCGGAGGCCGGAAACGGCCGCGGCGGGGGTGCCCGGAACGGGGGCTCTGGCGCAAGCCGGACCCCGCGCCCGAACGAAGGCGGCGAAACGGACGGGCGCGCAGATGCGCGATTCGACGGCGACGCCGATGAAGCTCGGCGGCCCGCGGGCCCGCCGGCTCGGCCGGCTTCAACCCAGCGGCAGCCGACGCCGCAGCGCGGGGGATCGGGGCCGTTCTCCGGCCGCGGGATCTCGCCGACGTGGGCGGCGGGCGCCGACGACGGCCCGGACGAGCCGACGCGCTCGCGAGCGCCCCAACGCGACAAACCGCGTGCTGGGGCCGGGAACGGTTCCGCGGCTGCGAACAAACCGGCGGCGGCTGAGACGGCCGCGGGCGGGAACGAAGCGGCTGCGCAAGAAAGGAAGCCGGGGGAGGAGAGCGGAGTCCCGCCCGTGCGCGAGAGCGCCGGCGCCTCTCGCGAGGGTGTGCAGTCTGCGAGCGGCGACGCGGCAATCGTCCGTCAGCGCTGGGCCGAGGTTGCGGCCGCCGTCGCCCGGTCGTCAAAATCGACGGCCGCCCTCATCGACGAACGCAACGCGATGGTCGCCGGAATCCGAGACGGGGTGTTAGGCCTCCAGTTCCGCACGGCGGGGCTCGCCACGACCTTCAACGATCGCGATCATGCGCGTCGCGTGGCTTCCGCCCTCCACGACGTTTTGGGGCTGAGCTTGCGGGTTCGCGGCCTCGTGGGCGGTGATGCGGGCCCAAAAGCGCCTCCCGCCCGTAGCCGGGCGGAGCGACCGGAGCAGGCCAGACGTCCGGCGTCGCAAGTCCCGCCGTCGCAAGCTCCGTCTCAACCGGCGCCGCAAGCCCCGCCGCCGCTGGTTCCTCCTCGACCGGCCTCCGCGGTTCCGCAAAGCCAGCCCCGGTCCGAGCGGTCCGAGCCAGACGAGCCCCCTGAATCGGAGAATCCGGCTTCCTCCGAGACGCGGAGTCCGAACTCTCCCGAAACGGATCGGAGAGCGCCGAAACCGGCGCCGCGAGCGGCGGAAACGAAACGGGGCGCCGAAAAGGCGCAGCCGAGCGAAGGTGAGTGGCGGCCCTCGCCGGACATGGAAGAGCGCGGCCTAGTTCTCTCTTCCGATCGAGTCGAGATTCCCGAAGGCCCTCGGCCGACCAGAGATCAGCTTGCGTCCGCGCTTCGAGAGCTTGAGTCCGAGCAGGCGGCGCGCGCTTCCGGGCGTCCGGCGGACGCCTCGAGCCCTGAGGGCCAAAAGCCCTCGCCTGGCGGCAGAGCGTCGGCGTCCGAGGAGGGCACGCCCGGGTCGCCCGTGCCCGAAGCGGCGTCGGATCCGCGAGCGGCTGAAGAGATCCCAGACCCAGACGCGCCTGACGCGGCTGGCGTGCGCGTGATCCGGCCGGAAAGCCCCGAAGGCGGGGCCGGGGACGACGCCGATGTCGCGCCCAAGGCGCACGGCCGATCTGCCCTTCCGGCGCAGTCCGAAACTGCTCCAACCGCGTCCCGAGGGTCTGACTCGACGGCGACCGGCGAACCCGTCCCGGCGGCGCAGACGCGTGCAGAACCCGTCCCCGCGGCGCATGCCGAGCTCGACCCGGCGGCGCGTGCGGAACCCGTCCCCGCGGCGCATGCCGAGCTCGACCCGGCGGCGCGTGCGGAACCCGTCTCTGCGGCGCGCGCCAAAACCGCCCGGGGAAGCGACGCTTTCGGAGGCCTGCCCGAGCCGGTCGAGCTCGACGACGAACCGGACCCGTATTTCTCCGTTCCCGAACCGCAGCCCTTCGGCGGCGCCGCCGCGGCCGACGGTCGAGGGAGCGAGGACCCGGCCGGAGTTCTCGCTCAATTGCTCGACGGCGACGGCCGCGGCGTCAAGAGAGCCGCGCCCGCTTCAGACACTGCCTCGCCGTTTGGATCGGTTTCGCCTTCGGTCGGCGCAGCCTCCTCGGCGTCCGGCGCAACCTCGTCTGCGGGGGGCTCCTCTCCGTCGTCGCCCAGTCCGATTCCGTCGCCTTCGGGTCCGGGCTCCTCTCCGTCGTCGCCCGGTCCGGGATCGTCCCAGGCCGGCGCCGCCTCGCCGTCCGAATCCGACGACGTTCCTTTCTACGAGCAGCGCATGCCTATGCCGCAGCGTCCGCGAAACGCCGAGAAACAGGCGGGACCGGGCGAACGTGCGAGGCGTCCGGAGCAGCGCACGCCCGTTCCGCAGCGTCCGCGAAGTGGCGGAGCCGCGCCGCGCGGGGCGGCGTCGATCTCGGAACGGATCATGGCCGCGCACGGGCAGGAGCGGCAGAAACCGCGAGTCGAAAGCGCCGCGGTCGACGACGGCGAGAGCGACGTCAGCCTGTCGGACCCCACGATCTCCCAATCGAAGCTGGTCGGCCTCGACGTCGTCCTCTCGACGTTCGACGGCACGATCATCGAAGAAATAGCCCGAACTGACGGAGGGAACTGATGGCTGGAGTGTACGACGGCGCCGTTCAGGAGCTCATCGACGAACTGGGCCGATTGCCCGGCGTCGGGCCGAAAAGCGCCCAGCGCATAGCCTTCCACGTCCTCGCCGAGGACCCCGAGGAAGTCAAAGCCCTCGCGTCCGCGCTGCTGCGCGTGAAGGAAAAGGTGCGGTTCTGCGAGATATGCGGAAACGTCACGGAGACCGAAGTGTGCTCGATCTGCACCGACCCGCGCCGCATGGACTCGGTCATATGCGTGGTCGAAGAGTCGAAAGACATCGTCGCCATCGAGAGAACCCGCGAGTACCGCGGGCGCTACCACGTGCTCGGCGGATCGATCAATCCAATCCAGGGGGTGGGGCCGGACGACCTGCGCATCCGCGAACTCATCTCGCGGCTGAGCGACGGCGCCGTCGCCGAAGTCATCATCGCCACCGACCCCAACATCGAGGGCGAGGCGACGGCCGCGTACCTCATCCGCATCCTTTCGTCGATCGGCGTGGCCGTCTCCAGACTAGCCTCCGGCCTGCCCGTGGGCGGAGACTTAGAATACGCCGACGAAATCACGCTCTCCCGAGCCTTCGAAGGAAGACAGCGAATCCTGGCCCAGGCTGCGCCCGGAGCGCCGGACTCGACGTCGGCCCAGGGCTCGTCAATGGCACAGGGTTCCTCGACGGCGCAGAGCTCCTCGACAGCCCAGGGTTCCCCGACGGCGCAGAGCCCCTCGTCGGCCCAGGGTTCCCCGGCAGCCCAGGGCTCGCCCGGCGGGCCCGCTGCGGACGCCCGTCCGGCGTCAGGCCCGGCCTCGCATGCAGAAGCGGCGCCCGCTCCGACGGCGCCCGGCGCGGCGTCGCCGGGGCGGTAAACGGCGCGCCCCCGGGGACGAAAGGCGCGAAGGAACCGAGACGAAGGCAATAGTGTGACGAATGCCCGTGTTCAAATTTGAGAATCCGTAGTAGGCCCGCGGCTGCGCGCAGCTAACATAACGGAGACTGAAGGAGTAACACGTGGCTTTAATCGTGCAGAAGTTCGGCGGCTCGTCCGTTTCGGACGCGGCCAGCGTCAAACGCGTCGCACAGAGGATAGTCGACACGAAGAACGCGGGGAACGACGTCGTCGTGGTCGTCTCCGCGATGGGCGACACCACCGACGATCTCATCGACCTCGCCAACGAGATCGCGCCGGACGCCCCCGCCCGCGAGATGGACATCCTGCTGACGGCGGGCGAGCGCATTTCCATGGCGCTCCTGTCGATGGCGGTCAATTCGCTCGGGGTCGCCGCGCACGCCTTCACCGGCCAGCAGGCGGGCCTGCGCACCGACGCCCACTACGGCAAGGCCTCGATCGTCGGCGTCGTCCCGGAGCGAATCGCACGGACGATCAAGTCAGGCTCCGTTGCGATCGTCGCCGGATTCCAGGGGGTCAACGACCGCAACGACGTCACCACCCTCGGGCGCGGAGGGTCCGACACCACGGCCGTCGCGCTCGCGGCGGCCCTGCGCGCGGACGTGTGCGAGATCTACACCGACGTCGACGGCGTGTTCTCCGCGGACCCGCGAATCGTCCCCGCGGCCAGGCAGCTGCCCTACATGACCCACGAGGAAACCCTCGAACTGGCCGCCCACGGCGCGAAGGTCCTTCACCTGCGAGCCGTCGAATTCGCCCGAAAGTTCAACGTGCCCGTGCACGTGCGATCGTCATTCTCAAACAAGGAAGGCACCTGGATCGTGGACGAGAAAACTATGAAAGACAAAGCCCTGGAAGCGCCCGTCGTCGCAGGCGTCGCCCACGACCGCTCCCAAGGGAAGGTCACGATCACGCGCGTGCCCAACGTTCCCGGAATGGCGTCGAAGATCTTCGCCATCGTGGCCGGAATCGACGGCAACATCGACATGATCGTCCAAAACACGGCCGTCGCGGCGCCCGACGTGTCGAACCTGAGCTTCACCCTCCCCAAGGCGGAGGTTACGGCCGTGGTCCAGGCGCTGAAGAGCCATCGCGGGGAGCTCGGCTTCGGCGAGATCCGAGTGTCCGAGGACATCGGCATCTTGTCCGTGGTGGGCGCCGGAATGCGGTCCCACTCGGGCATTTCGGCCAAGCTTTTCGCCACGCTGGGAGACCTGGGCATCAACGCCGACATGATCGCCACCTCGGAGATCCGAATCTCCGTGGTCGTCGACCCCGAGCGCCTCGACGAGGCCGCTCGCGCAGTCCACACAGCATTCGGCCTCGACAGCGAGTCTGAGGCCGTCGTATACGGAGGTACCGGAAGATGACAACCCTCGCAGTCGTTGGAGCGACCGGACAAGTCGGCCGCGTCATGCGCACGCTTCTCGAGGAGAGGAACGTCGACGTCGACGACGTCCGCTTCTTCGCCTCGTCCCGATCCGCGGGCAAAGTGCTCCCCTTCCGGGGCAAGGACGTCGTGGTCGAGGACGTGGCGACCGCCGACCTTTCCGGGATTGACGTCGCCGTGTTCTCCGCGGGCGGCGGCACTTCCCTCGAGTACGCCCCGAAGTTCGCGGCCGCCGGCGCGGTAGTCGTCGATAACTCGTCCGCCTGGCGCAAGGATCCCGAGGTTCCGCTCGTCGTCTCCGAGGTCAACCCCCACGCGATCAAGGACCGCCCGAAGGGGATTATCGCCAACCCCAATTGCACCACCATGGCCGCGATGCCCGTTCTCAAGCCGCTTCACGACCGGTACGGGCTGACCCGCCTCGTCGTCTCCTCCTACCAGGCGGTCTCCGGCTCCGGGCTCGCCGGAGTCAAAGAACTCGAAGGGCAGATTCGCTCCGTTGCGGATCAGAATATAGCCAAGCTCGCCGTTGACGGCGCCGCTGTGGACCTGCCCGAGCCTTCCGTTTACGTTGCGCCGATCGCCTTCGACGTAGTGGCGCTCGCCGGCAAGATCGTCGACGACGGGTCCGAGGAGACCGACGAGGAGCAGAAGCTCCGCAATGAGTCGCGCAAGATCCTCGAGGCGCCGGATTTGGCCGTCTCCGGCACGTGCGTGCGCGTCCCGGTGTTCTCGAGCCATGGTTTGGCCGTCAACGCCGAGTTCGCCAAGCCTGTGACGCCCGACGAAGCCAGGGCGATCCTCGCGGACGCCCCCGGGGTGGAACTCGACGACGTGCCGACGCCGCTGCGCGCAGCCGGCACGGACCCCTGCTACGTGGGCCGGATCCGCACCGACCAGTCGGTGCCCGACGGCCGCGGCCTGGCCATGTTCATCGTGGGCGACAACCTGCGCAAGGGAGCGGCCCTCAACGCCATCCAGCTGGCCGAGATCGTCCTCGCCGAGCTGAAAAGCTCATAGCGCGGGACCGGTTCGCGGGGCTTGGCTGGTTTCGGCTCGCCTGGCAAGGCCGAAGGGCCTGCAATCCGAGTCGGAGGGGCTTGCCCGTCGGCCGACGGCTCTTTGACCGGCGGTCGCCCGCGTTCTTCGAATTGAGGCGGCCAGCCGCATAAAGCGGCCAATCGCATAGGCCGGCCAATCATATAGACCCGCCGATCGCATAAACCGGGGGTGGGACGGCCTAAAAAGGCCGTCCCACCCCCGCTGCGTTCAACCGCTCAGCCAGAGCGTCCGCTCGGCCGGGCAACGCTGTTTACGAGTCGTACTTGTCTTCGTCGAATTCGTCGTCGAACTCATCTTCGTCGCCCGATTCCACGGAGGGAGCGCTGTCTCCCGTGATGGGGCTGTCGCCGGTGATCGGGCTGTCGCCGGTGATGGGGCTGGCGCTGGTGATCGGCGTCGCCCCGCTGACCACGATGTAGGAGCGCTCGTCGCGTTGATGGCGCAAGACGTTGTCGATGAAGCTCGCAATCGCCTCGTCCACGGGGATGTCGCGGCCAGCCTGCTCCGAGATGTACCAGCGGTGGTCGAGGAACTGGTGGAACAGCTCGGCCGGCTCAAGCTTGCCCTTGAGCTCGCCTGGCACGGCGTTGATCATCGGTTCGAACACGTTCGTCATCCAGTCGTGTGCGGCGATCGGAAGCGAGGAGCTCTTGTTCGCCGCCACGCGGTACTGCTCGATGTCCTGAATGAGCCGTCTCGCCTGGTTCTCCTGAACGTCCATGCCCGTCAGGCGGATGATCTTGCGCGAGAAGTGCCCCGCGTCCACCACCTTCGGCTGGATCCGAATCCTCCGGCCGTCCTCGTCGGCGACGATTTGAAGCTCGTCGACGTCGAAGCCCAGCTCGTTCAAGCGTTTGACGTGCTCGTTCACCCGCCACTTTTCGTCCGTGAAGAACGTGGTCTCTCCGGTGAGCGCGTCCCACAGGGTCGTATACTGCGCGACCAGCCGGTTCCCGATGTCGATGGTGTCGTAATCCTCGGAAAGGTGGCCCGCCGCCTGCAGATCCATGAGCTCGCCGATGATGTTCGTGCGTGCCACGTCGATGTCATACAGCCGCTTGCCCTGGGTGATCCCGTCGTAGACCTCGCCCGTCTCGGCGTCGACGAGGTATGCGGCGAATTCCCCGGCGTCGCGCCGGAACAGCGCATTGGAAAGGGAAACGTCGCCCCAGAAGAATCCGAGGAGGTGAAGCCGCACGAGCAGAACCGAAAGGGCTCGGATGAGCCTGTCGACCGTTTCAGGGCGCTGATACTGGCCGAACAAAGCGCGGTAGGGAAGCGAGTACGGCAGATGCTCCGAAACGAAGACCGAGTTGAGCGCGTGGCCCGAACGGGTCGTCCTCCCGGTGATGACGGCTATCGGTTCGACGCAGGGCGCGTCCAGCCGCTGAAGCGTGCGCAGCATCTGGTACTCGTGATGGGCCGCGGAATCGCCGATCTCCTTGATCGCCAGAATGCGCCCGTCCAGGTGGACGAATCGCACGACGTGGCGGGAAATGCCCTGAGGAAGCGCAGCCACAATGCTGTCCGGCCATCGGCTCAACGGCTTGTCCCAAGGAAGGTCGAGAAGGGCCGCATCGGGCTTGGCCGCGGTGATCCGCAGCGAGGAGCTCACCGGCCTCGCCTTCTTGGAGGCCTTTGAGCGTCTCGTCGACTCTGACGATACCCGTTCCTTCTTTGGAACTGGTTTGAGTTGTTGAATTGAATTATCCATGATATTTGCGCGTATTGGTTATATTTTACTTATCTCCTCGTCCTTTGAGGTGCCTCTATTTAAATATGGGCTACGCCCAATGGGCGAGAAGACGTCTTTCTCTCCTTCCGCAGCCCCGCCTGGAAACGGCGAGGGCCGGGGCATGCTCTTTCAAACCCCGGCCCCGAACGCCATCAGTTGATCCGTTCGCCACTGCTGGCAGAGAAGAAGTGAATCCGATCCGGGTTCGGCTCCACGAGGATCACTTCCCCGGGAGCTGGAACTCTATCAGGTTCGATGCGAATCGTCACGAGGTCCGAACCGTCGCCGGAGCCGAACTCCTCGACTTCGCGATCGGAGCCGACCACGTGGCCGTAGACGTAAGCGTCCGATCCGAGCTCCTCGACGAGCGTCACCTTGAGCGGTATCTTGCCCAGCGGGGCGCCCTCGTCGGGGTTCGGCGCGTATGTGTCGTCCGAGTTCCACAAGAGGGCCTCTGGGCGGAAGCCGACGACGATTTGCCCGTTGTCTTCGCGGGTGAGGGAGTTCGCGACGCTCGACGGAACGGGAAGGGAAGAGTCGCCGTAGACGGCGGTGTTGCCGACGACGCGCCAGCGCCCCAGGTTCATGGCGGGGGAGCCGATGAATCCGGCGACGAAGGCGTTTGCGGGCGAGGAGTACATCTCATTCGGCATGCCCACCTGCTGGAGCAGGCCGTCCTTGAGCACGGCGATCCTGTCGCCCATCGTCAGGGCCTCGGTCTGATCGTGGGTCACGTACACGGTGGTGATTCCCAGCCGCTTTTGGAGCGAGGCGATCTGGGTGCGGGTTTGGACGCGGAGCTTCGCATCCAGGTTCGACAGCGGTTCGTCCATAAGGAAGACCCGCGGTTCGCGCACGATTGCGCGGCCCATCGCCACGCGCTGGCGCTGCCCGCCGGAGAGCGCCTTCGGCTTCCGGTCGAGATAGGGCTCGAGGTCGAGGATCTTGGCGGCGTCGACCACGCGTTGGCGGATCTTTTCGCGCGGCACGCCTTGGATCTTGAGGGCGAAGCCCATGTTGTCCGCCACGGTCATGTGGGGGTAGAGGGCGTAGTTTTGGAACACCATGGCGATGTCCCGGTCCTTCGGCGGAACGTAGGTGACGTCGTCGTCGCCGATGTAGACGGTTCCGTCGTCCACTTGCTCCAAACCTGCGAGCATGCGCAGCGAGGTGGACTTGCCGCAGCCCGAAGGCCCGACCAGAACGAGGAATTCTCCGTCGTTGATGTCCAGAGAGAGGTGATCGACTGCGGGCTTCTCCGAGCCCGGGTAGAGGCGAGTAGCCCCGTTAAAGGTCACAGTTGCCATATTCAAATGGTCCCTTCACCGGCAGGAACGTGCCGGACGGTCCGAGTGAAGAGTGCCAAAGTGTCGACTCTGACACGGATGCTTAAAACACCCGTGAAAATTATTACACAGAAACGCGCTAAGCGTGCCACTTTTTTGGAGAGACATGTGCAGAAGGACGCAGAATTGCGAATTCCCAACGCAAATCTGCCTTTTTGGCGATTCGTGCACAGCCTGCTCAGGGAGCGTAACGAGCGCGCAGGGGGCGTCCTTCGATAGCGTAGAGGTGTGCGTAGGCAGATGAACATTGGCGGATACAGGCTCATCAAGCGAATCGGCGCGGGCGGCATGTCCACCGTCTTCGAGGCGGAGGACGGCGCCGGGGTCCGCGTCGCCCTCAAGCTTTTGCATCCGGCCTTGGTGGTGGACTACTCGGGGCGGGAGCGCCTTCGCCGAGAGGTCGCGATGCTCCAGAAGGTGCGCGGCCGCTACGTCGCCGAGGTTTTGGACGCCGAGACCGACGCCGACGAGGCTTTTATCGTGACGGAACTCATAGACGGGCCGACGTTGGAGCAAGACGTCGTCGATTCGGGGGTGTTCGAAGGGGAAGACTTGGTCGAACTCGCCGAGCATCTCCGCCAGGCGGTAGAGGCGATCCACGAGGCGGGGGTCCTCCACCGAGACCTCAAGCCGTCCAACGTCATGCTGGGCCCGGATGGGCCCGTGCTCATAGATTTCGGAATCGCGCAGGTCGATGAGGATTCGCGCCTGACCGTGCCCGGCTCGGTTGCGCACACGCCGGGGTACTGCGATCCGCGCGTCATCAACGGCGCCAACCCAGATGAAGCCGCGGACTGGTGGGCGTTGGCCGCCGTCCTCGCCTTCGCCGCTACGGGTCGGGCGCCTTTCGGCAAGGGCAATCCGCAGGCGATCATGCGCAGGGTTTTCGAGGGGGTGCCGGACATCGTCGGCATTCAGGGCCCGGCGGCTGCCGCCTTCGTGCGCGCTCTCGCGCCGGACATCGAGGACCGGATTGGGATCGACGAACTCGTCGCGGTGCTCAAGACCGGCCGGTTCGACGACGCCTCTTCCGGGCCGCGCGCCGCCTTCGCCGGCATCGCCGGCGTGATGGGGGGAGTCGGAAGCCTTGCCGCCGCGGACTCCGCAACGGGGGAGGGCGACACCTTTGAGCCCCTCGTCACCGGCGAAACCGCCTCGCGAGGCGGCGCCACCGAGGTGTTGGGCCAGTACCCGGGAAGGCCCGAGGGCGCCACCGAAGTGTTGGGCGGAACGGCGGACGCAGGCGCCACCGAGGTTCTCGGCGGCTCTGCAGTCGGGGACGGAGCAGCCGAAACGCTTCGAGCTCCCGGCGCTCTCGGATACGGCGACGGGCCCGACGGATACGGCGATACAGACTACGACGCCCGTCAGAGCGACGACGCCCGCGGGTGGGATGAAGGCCCGGAAACCGCCCTCCGGATGCGGAGAGCTCAGCTCGGAGGGTCGGCGACGGAAGTCCTCGCAGCGTCTGGACTCAGCGGCGGCCGGACCGAGATCCTTCCCTCCGGCGGGTTTGACTCCGGCGGCCGGACCGAGGTCCTTCCCTCCGGCGGGTTTGACTCCGGCGGCCGAACCGAGGTCCTTCCCTCCGGCGGGTTTGACTCCGGCGGCCGAACCGAGGTCCTTCCCTCCGGCGGGTTTGACTCCGGCGGCCGAACCGAGGTTCTCGCCGCCGACGGCGCCGATTACGGTGAGGGGCGAACCGAGGTCCTTCCCGCCGACGGCGCCGATTACGGCGGCGGACGCACTGAGGTCCTTCCCGCCGGAGGGGGCGGCTCTGGCGGCGGCCGAACTGAGATCCTTCCCGTCGGGGATTTCGGCGTCGGCGACGATGCTCGGTCCGGTTCTCGGGCCGCGCCGCCGACCGAGGTCATCTCGGCTGAGCCCCCGATGGCTGCCCCGCCGTCCCAGATGCCGCCGTCGGTCCCCGTCGCACCGCTTCCCGAAGAGCTAGGGCGCCGCGGAAATCTCGGCCAAGAGTTTGGGCAGGCGCAAGCCGGGCCCCAACCCTCGCAGCCGCAGCCTCCGGGCTCCCTCAATCCGCCGACGTGGAATGAGTTCATTGGCGGGCAGGGGCCCGACGCGCCGGGTGAAACCCCGGAATGGATGCGTCCTGCGCCGACCGTCCGCCTTATCGTGTTCCTCGGAGCCCTCGCGATTCTCTCCTTCGCCGTTCGATTCCCGATAGCCGGAATGGGCGCGTATGCCTTTGCGGCGTTCGCACTCGCAATGATCGGGTCGTCCTGCCGGAGCCTCAACGCCCGGCGCCGAGCTCGCGGCGGCAAGTTCTCGGGCGAGAAATGGGGCGTGGCGCTGAGGCTGCCCGGCATATTCCTGAAAACCGTCTTCGAGCAGGCGTTGAGCGTCGGCATCGGCGTCGCCCTAGGCGGGGCTGCGCTGTGGGGCTTGAGCCTCGCGGTTCCCTCGGAGCCCCGGCTCGGCACTTTTGCCGGCGTCGTCATAGCGATGACAGTCGCGTGGTTCAACGCCCTCAACGCCCCCGCGAGGCTCGGCGCCCGCAACCTCATGGCCGCGATCGCCCCGGTCAGGTCGTACAAGTACTTCTGGGGTGTGGTCCTCGTCGCTCTCACCGCGCTCGGCGTCCTCTACTCCTCTGCTCGGCAGTATCCCGATTGGGCGCCGTTTGACGACACGCCTTCCTTCCTAAAAACGGAGTAGCGCGATTGAGAGGCGGAGCGGCGCGGTGGGACGGGGGGCGTCTTCGGCGGCCCCCGCGAACGAACGGTGACAGAACGATCACAAGAGCTTACTAGTCTCTCCACAGCATGCTCGCCTACAATCGTGCGCATGGCTTCACGAAACACCCCGGGGATGATGAATTCGCCCTATATGACGAAGCAGCAGAGGCAGCAGCAGGCCCGCGAGAAAGCCCGCCTTCTCCAGCAGGCGGAGGCGAAACGCGCCAAGCGCACGCGCTTGTTCGTGGCGTTGGGCAGCTCCTTTGCTGTCATCCTCGTCGTCGCAGCCGTCGCCTTTGTCATCTGGAGCGGCACGAAGAAGGGAGATGAGACGAAGCCGAAGGAAAGTCCAAGCGCGAACGTTTCGGCCGACGGCGTCATCTCCGTCGGGAAGGGCTCTTCCGAAGGCACAACTCGGGCGGGTGCGAAGAACTCCGGCAAACCGAGGGTTCGCATCTACTCCGACTACGCGTGCACTCACTGCAACGACCTCGAGAAGGAATACGGCAACAAGCTTGTGAACCTCGCTGGCAAAGGCGAGATCACCCTTGAGATCGTTCCCCTGTCGGTCCTCCAGCAAAAGTTCTCGGACGTAGCCAGCCAGGCCGACTATTACATCGCCGAAAAGGCTCCGCAGTACTACGCCGCTTTCCACACGAAGTACTTCGCCGACGTCTCCGCCCCGATCTTCGCCCGGCAGAAGGGCATTCCCTCGGAGTCGGAGCATAAGAAGGTCGCGCTTGACGTCGCAAAGAAGGTCGGCGTGCCCGACAACGTGCTCAAAGGCCTCGACAGCACCCTGAGCAAGAATCGCTACGGTCCTTTCCTCCAGCATGCGGCCAAGAAGTTCGCCGACGCCGGGCACCAAGGCACCCCGACCGTCACGATCAACGGGAAGAGGCTCGAGGACTGGACCGAGGGCAAGCTGCTGACCGAAGTTGAAAAAGTCGTCGGCCACAAGCTCGAGGCCTCCGACGCCGAACCGGCGACGCCGAAGGGCTGACAAGCAGTCTCCGGCAGGGCCGGCCCGCGGCTCTTCTAACCAATGCATAGGGCGGGGCGGCGACGTTCGACGTCGCCCCGCCTTTCCACGCCCCGGCGCGGCGGCGTCGCTGTGAGCGCACTTCGGCCGGACGTCTCCTTAAGGGAGCGTTCCGGCTTGGGTAAACTGCCTGCGTCTGGCAAGATAGAGGGGCGTTCGCTCCGGGAGCGTCCGCGCCACCTTAGCTCAGTTGGTAGAGCACCCGCCTTGTAAGCGGACGGTCAAGGGTTCGAGTCCCTTAGGTGGCTCACACTTTCTTGTGCCTCTTGCCTGTGACCTTACGCCCTCGGGCGGTTCACGCCGTTGCAGCTTTTCAATCTCGTACGCGGTTGCAGTCTGTCTTTCAATCTCATGAGCGGTTGCAGCCTCTCAATCTCTCGGATCCGTCCCTGCGCGGATAGGGCCGCGGGAGGCTCAAACCGCGTACGCCTCGTTCGCAATGCCCGGGGCGGAGGGGGAATCGTGACGAAATCCGCCTCTCGCAGTATGGGTTTACACGGTCTCCTAGTTTAAGATTGAATTACGAGCCGGAAGTCACGCACCGGCTCGGCAAACCGACACCGGTGCAGAAAACGTCGGAGGAGACGGCTGCGATGCCCGCAACCCTTCGCGGCCCCGGCAGTCGCCTTCATTGGTGTCGGTTTGCGCCGGTCTTACGAGCAGGCCCTTTCGTCATCGGCGACGGAAGGGCCTGCTTTGCCTCGCAGGCTTTCCCTGCCGCTTAGCCGTTCGCAAGCCGCCGGGGCGTTCTTTCTGGCGGCTCGGACGTTCGCCCGCTTCCGGGGAACCGGCTTAGCGCCGTCGGCGTGTGCTGCGTCGGCCCCTCGCCTTGTCGCCCGATTTGTCGCGCTGCAGCAAGCGGGGCGCGGGGGATTCACGCTGAGTTTCACGGACGCCGTCGTTGTCGCGCTGCCGAAAGTGAGGCGCGACGCTCCGTCAAAGCGGCCAGTCGCCCTATCGAAGTGACCAGTCGACAGGATGCCCGCCGAGGTCGGTGAGGAGGGAGTTGGCTCGGGAGAAGGGGCGCGACCCGAAGAAGCCTCGAGTCGCCGAAAGCGGCGAAGGATGCGGGGACTCGATCGTCGGCACGTCGCCCAGCAGAGGCTTGAGCTCCTGGGCCGGCCTGCCCCACAGGATTGCGACCAGGGGGCCGCCGCGCCCCGCGAGTCTGCGGATAGCGTGGGCCGTCACCTCTTCCCATCCCTTTCCCCTGTGCGATGCGGGTTTGCCGGGCTGGACGGTCAGGACCCTGTTGAGAAGCATCACTCCCTGCTCGCACCAGGGGGTGAGGTCGCCGTCGTCGGCGGGGGAGATGCCCAGATCGTCGTAAAGCTCCCTGTAAATGTTGACGAGGGAACGGGGGATCGGGCGAACTGAAGGGTCGACGGAAAAGCTCAGTCCCACAGGGTGCCCGGGCGTCGGGTAGGGGTCTTGCCCGACGATCAGCACCCGCACAGCGTCGAACGGGTATGAAAAAGCGCGCAGCACTCGATCGCCCGCGGGGAGGTAGCCGCGGCCTGCTGCGTTCTCGGACCGGAGGAAATCGCCCATTGCGTGAATGCGCTGTTCGACGGGTTCCAATTCGCGCGCCCATCCGGGGTCGATGATGTCTGCCAGGGTCATGGCACAAGCCTAGCCTTCTTGTGTGTGAGATTCGCTGACCGAGAGACCCTCGCGGACCGGGCGGGGTAGGATGCCTGAGGAAGCAGGATCGCTTTCGACCGGAGGCACACTCGCGATGGAGGCGCGAATCCGAGAAAGGCGGAACATTGGAGGAGGGCACAAGGCTGTCCGACGTCGAAAACGCCGTTCTGGACTTGGAGGAAACGTGGTGGACCCGCGGGAGAACCAAGTCTGAGGCCATAGCGACTCTGGGAATGACCACCACCCGATACTACCTCGTGCTTAATCGCGTTCTTGCCAATCCGCAGGCGCGAATGGAGCGCCCTGAGCTTGTGGGTCGGTTGCTGCGTTTGCGGGACCGGCGCGCTGGCGAGCGAAGTAGTGACGGCGATTGTTAGGCTATGAACGTGGCAGATAACGAATACCCCGCAGACGAGTTCGATCGGCTGGCAGACGCCCGGACGATTCGAGGAACTCACAGGCGCAAGGAGTCGAACCTCAAATGGTGGCTGGCGCTTGTCGCCGTTGTGATTCTTGCTCCGACCGCGGGATGGGCGATCTCGAACTACATCGGTTCCTCCGAGGAGAAGCCTGCGCCTACCGCCTCCGCGAAGGAGGCCCCTTCGGGCGCCCCGAGCGGCGCCTCTCCGACGGCGGGCTCAGGCGGCGATCCCAGTTCCTCCGGCGGGGACAAGCCGTCGGAGTCCGGCAAGCCAAGCGGGAACCCGTCGACGGACGCCTCTGCCACTCCGTCGGGGCAGGAGAGCAGCACGTCGGCCGACGCCGGCGCCGGCCGTCCCGTTCTCGTGCTCAACGGATCGAAGAAGCCCGGATTGGCCGCCACCGGGAAGCAGAAACTGGAAAAGGCCGGCTACACGAAGGTCTCGGCGAACAACTACAGCGGAGGAAGCCCCGCAGTTTCAACCGTTTTCTACGCGAAAGCCTCGGATGCGCAAGCGGCCAAGCAGGTCGCCGCGGCCCTCGGCATCCGTCCCGGCAACGTCGTCCTTGCGCCGAAGGCCACGGGCGGCGACCAGATCGTCGTTGTTCTTCGCGCCGACGTGAGGTGAGACGCGAAGCAAAGCCTAAATCCCCTCTTGAAGCCCGCTCCCTTTACAAAGAAAGGAGCGGGCTTCAAGCTCTTGTGGGAGTTTGCAAACCCTTGTGGACAAGTGTGTGATTGCCTATAAAGCGAGGGCGCGTGCGCCCCTGCCGGCGCGGTGTATGCAACAGAAAACGACATGGGTACCTAAACTCATATATTTTTAGGTACATCCTGTGTAAAGTTGGTGGCACCTGGAAAAGGCAGCAATGTCTCAACGCTCACTTTCGCGCATTTGCGCTATTTCCATAGGAGAAAGCATGAATATTTCTACTAGGAGGCTGTCGCTCGCCGCCACGGTCGCCGTTGTGGCTCTGGCCGTGCTCATGGTCGTTTCACCGGCTGCGGCCGCGGAACCGGCTGCGGCCGTGAAACCGGTCGGAATCACGGAACCGGCTGCGGCAGGCAAACCGGCTGCGGCCGCAAAACCGGCTGTTTCCAATAATGCGCCGCAGGCCGCTTTGGCCCGCAAACATGCGGTTTCGGCCAATAAAGGGGCCGCATCGGCCAAGAGGCAACTTTTGCCCGCAGACACACCAAGCCCGCGAACCGGGGATTTCGAGATAGACGGCAAGGGCAAGCTAGTGCGGTATAAAGGCTCTGCCAAGGACGTCGTCATTCCCGACTCCGTCAAGGTCATCGGCAAGGAGGCGTTTTACAGAAGCGGCGTCGTCAAGGTCAAAGTCCCCGCGACGGTGACCGAAATCGAAGAACAAGGCTTTGCCTACTGCCGCGAGTTGGCTGCCGTCGAATTCGAGGACGCCCAGGCCAAGCCCAGCAAGCTGGCCAAAGTCGGCGAGTCTGCTTTCAGCAGGACGGGAGCTCTCAAAGAAATCGTCCTTCCGCGTTCGGTGACGCACCTTGGGCAAGAGGTGTTTTACGACAGTGGAATCGAGAAGGCCGCCCTGCCTGTCGGGTTGACGGAGATCCCCGAAATGACGTTCATGAAGGCAGGTCGCTTGAAGGACGTCACCGTTTCGGACAACGTGACGAAGATCGACTACCGGGCGTTTGCCATAACCCATAGCCTCAGGTCTCTGAAAGTGGTCGGGGCGGATGGGCAAATCTCGACGGGATTTCCCTCGAAGCTCAAAGTTCTGGGCAGATGGGCTTTCTGGCGTTCGGGGATCAGGCAGGCCGTGCTTCCCTCCGGACTGGAAACAATCGAAGAATCCGCATTCAACCGTTCGGCGTTGGAGAAGTTGACCCTTCAGGAGGGTCTGAAGTCGATCGGCCCAGGAGCATTCTCCTTCTCCAATCTAACCGAACTGACGATTCCCGATTCGGTCGTCCACGCTGACGGCGCGGTGAGCGGCACGAGGGAAATCGCCAAACTCCACATCGGCAAGGGCGTGGGTCCCGATCAGCTTGACGGCTCATTCTCCCGAAACAATTCCCTCAGAACGATCTCCGTCAGCGAGGGCAATCCAAACTATGCGGTCGTCGGAAAGGCGCTGTTCAACAAGCAGCGGACCAAGCTCGTCGTCGTCCCCCGGGACCTCTCCGGAAGCAGCGGTCCAAAGACCTACGACGTTCCGGCAAGTGTGACGACGATCGCCAGTTACGCCTTCAGCAATTCGGCTTATGAAGAGGTCAACCTGCCGTCGGGCCTTCGAAGCGTCGAAGACGGAACTTTCTATTCTTCAGCGCTTAAGAGGATTGTTTTGCCGAGAGGCCTTGAGACAATCGGGGATAGCGCCTTCGCGTGGGCAGCCAACCTGACCGAGGTCGATCTTGGCGGCGCCACGACGATCGGCGTCTATGCCTTCCAGAAGACGCCCGCGCTCAAGACAGTCAACATGCGGACCGACCTCAACAGGCTCAAGGAAATCGGTTCGCTTGCCTTCTACGAATCCGGATTGGTCGAGGCGACGCTTCCCGACTCGGTCACGGCAATCCGCTCCGGCGCCTTCTCCGGCAATGAAAAGCTTCTCAAGGTCCGCCTGGGGTCGGGGCTCTCCGTGCTGGAGGAGAACGTCTTCTACGGGACGCCGCAACTGCGCGAAATGACGGTGGCCCAAGGCAATCAGACCTTCAGCGCCGAGGGCAACATGCTCTACGCCAAACGGAGCGATGGCGTGCACCTCATACGGTCCGCCCCGGGCGACCACACCCCCGAGCGCCGCGTCAAGGACGGCGTGACGGCGATCGACGAGAGCGCCTTCGCCGACAATGCGAAGCTGCAAAAGCTCCGCCTTCCCGACGGGCTCAAGAGCATCGGGAATCGCGCATTCTTGAATGCGACGGCTCTCAACGAAGTGCGTTTCCCCGACAGCCTCGAGGTTGTGGACGGATTCTTCAACACGCCGTCGCTGCACAAGGCCGATTTCGGCACCCAGATCACTTCGATTGACCGCGCTTTCGAAGGCAGGTACCCCGAGCGGATCGTCGTGCGCGGAGCCAAGAACGGAAAGTTCGTGTACTCCTACGACGAAAGCGACGATAACTTGACGAACGGCGTGCCCCGGCCAAAGCCCGTCTCTGCCTACTTCGGCGAGGGGATGACGGAGGTCAGCTACTCTGCGGGCCTGTTCCCGAAGGTTCTCGTTCTGCCGGGCACGCTGAAGGAGCTCAACATCGACAGCGAGTCCGTCGATGGGCAATGGAAGGCTTCGGCGGTCTTCTACGTGGCGGCCGAGCCGGGCTCATCCGCCTGGAAGCTCGTGTCCGAGAAGATGTCCGCCTTCGGCATGGATCCTGCCAAGCAGCTTAAGCGGTACACGCCGATGAGCGTGACTGCCCGGCACGCCGCCTCTTCCCAGGGGAAGTCGGCTGTCACGGCAGATGTGCGCGGAGGCGTGGCAGAGGGCGCGCACCAGGTGCGGGTCGTCGCGGTCGGCTCCGACGGGACGACGACGCCGCTGTCCGACTGGGTTGAGGCAAAGGCCGCCGGCCAGGGCCACCGGGCGACCGTCGAGTACAACGCCCCCGCGGCGGGTGGGAAGGTCAGGGTGGAGGTCCGCGACCACACCGAGCTGACCCTCATGGCCGACGTCTCCGACGGCGCGACGCCGAGCCCGGAGCCTTCGGCTTCTCAGGCGCCCACGGCGTCGCCGACTGCGACGCCCACAGCCGGGCATGCCGCCACGCCCTCGCCGACGGCTTCGACAGGTTCGGCCGCGCCCTCCTCTCCGGCTGAGCCGGAAGCCTCCCGAACCGGCCGAGGCTAAACCGGCCTGGCCGCGCAAGGAAGGGCCCCGGGACGGACGATTTCGACGTCCTTCCGGGGCCCTTTCTGTGCCCGAGGCTCGTGTTCTCCGCCGTCGATGCACTTTCCGACCAGTTCGTAGACTTAGGGCCCCTTCGAACCGCTTCCCAATAAAGCAAGGGTGGTTCATTTTCTAGAAGAATCGAGTTGCACCTGGCATACACGGCATCAATTTGATAGGCTCGTTGGGAATCAAAGGAGGATGCGATGGTTTCTTTTCATGATGTCATGCTATGGCGCGGCGGCAAGTTTCGCGACGCGGCGGTGATGCTGCGCGCCGCGGCGAAGCGATTCGGCGAGACGCACTCCGCGATGGCGGGGATAGGCTCTTCCGAGCTCGAAGGCAAGTTCTCCGAGGCTGAGCAGAGGAAGCGCCGATCGATGGTGGACGATGCGGAGGATCTCGAGCGCACCTTCCAGCACGCTGCCCAGAAATTCGACCTGGCCGGCGAGTCGGCGGACAAACTGGCCAAAGAGGCCGCCGACCTCAACGCCGAGGTGCGCGCGAAAGGCGGGGAGGTCGACGACGACGGCACCGTCAGCGGCGTCGATATGGGCTTCCGCCTTGGCAATCCGGGTCCGGTCACAAAGGAAGACCTTCAGGACACGCTCCAGGAGGGGTTTACTAAGCGAGGCTGCCTGTGCGTGGGCAAAGCCGAGCAGTTCCTCAAGGTCGTAGAGCAGATCTACTCGCATTTTGGCATCGAAGCCTGGAGCAATGCCATTGAGAGTGGAAGCAATGTGGTCCAGCTCGGGACCAAAGGGCCGCCGCGCTCGACGCTGGGGGCTCAGTACGTCAACGACTGGTGGACGGCGCTCTCGCCCGAAGAGCAGAAGGAGATCATCCTCAAGCACCCCGAATGGATCGGGCACCGCGACGGCATCCCGGCCGACGCTCGAAGCCGCGCCAACACGGTCTTGCTGCACAAGTACCTCGACCGGATGGAGGAGCTCAAAGGAAAGGTCGAAACCGAAGGGGAGTCCGACGCCCTGTTCAAAAAGTACGGCGTGACGCCGGGCGAGTACCGCGCTTACGTTTACAACAACCGAGATCACGTTCTTGCCCTGGCCAAGCGGTTTCCGATGCCGAAGGGCGGGCCGGAGGCGCTTTTCAGCGCGCAATCGGCGCGGCAGAGCCTCCTGGTCTTCGATCCGGGGAAAGGCCATGAGCACGTGCGGGCGGCGATAGGAGTGGGCGACGTCGACAAGGCCAAGAACGTCATGGTGTACGTTCCCGGCATGACGACGAATGTACGGGACGGCTTGGTCGGCACAGGAAGCGGAGGGAGCTCCGTGATCGGCCTCGAAAGGGCCCTGCAAGTGTCCGATCGGCAGCATACCGGGGGAAGCGCGGGGGTCGTGTGGCTCGACTACGACGCCCCCAGCTGGGGCGAATCGGCGCCGTATCAGAAGAATGCCGTTTATTACCCCCATGCGGCCAACGAGGCGAAAGAACGCCTGTCTTCCTTTATGGAAGGAGTGCAGCAAACGCATGCGGGCGATCCGAATCTCACGTTGAGCGGGCACTCCTACGGTTCGCTCACCGCGGCTGTCGCCGCGGGCCTCACCGACGTTCAGGATCAAGTCGCGGTGTGGGGATCCGCCGGGGTGAACGCGACGACCAACGACGAGCTCAACGTCCTTCCTGGAAATGCCTACGTCGGCGCCGCGGAGGGGGACGCCGTCGCGGCGAGCGGGCGGTTCGGCCTGAATCCCGACGTCAACAAGAACTTCGAGCATTTCAGCACCGAGAAGTGGACAAGTCCCGAAGGAGGGCGTTATGAGGCCTCTCATGGTCATTCGGAGTACCTTTCGGGGCCCGAGTCCAAAAAATCCGAGGGAAAAACTTCGACGTACAATATTGGACGCATCATGTCGGGCAAAGGCATGGCTGCGGAGGAGAAGTGAGATGGTCGGCAAGAAAGCGATCGCCGCCCTGTGCGCGGCTGGAGCGTTTGCGGCGGGGTGCGATATGTCCGACGAGTACCTCGGCGGGGGCGAGGCGACGGCTTCGCCCGTCGAGCGGCCCGTCGTCGAGCTTCGGCGCGAAACCCTGGGGCTGGAAATCTCGCTTTACCGGATGCTGAGCCAAGAATACGGGGTGGGCGAATGGAAGCCCCAAGAGGAGCAGATTCAGACGAAGGTGAGTGCGTTCGTCGTCTGCCCGGCCGGATACTCCTCCGAACTGTATAGGTTGGCGACGGCGGCTCCCATTCCGGCCGAAAAGTGGAAGGCTGCGACGGCGAGGATATACGAGCTCGCCAAGCCTTACGGATTTGGCAAGCCCGAACCTTATATACACACCGAGGGCAACGCGGGAATCCTCAATAATCCGCGCACCGGCGCCGAGCTCACCGTCATCAGCCACCCGGAGTTCCTTCTGATTGAGATCGACACCGGTTGCGGCAAGGACAACAGCCCCCAGGGTTTTTCCGACTGGCCTCGCGGAACGGAAGTGGTTCCCGACAGTCTGCGCAGCACCGGACGCGGCTTTTCTTCGCCGGAGAGATGGGCGCCCTACGATCCGAACGTCGCCGTCACACCGCCGCCGAGCCCCGCGGCAAAGCGGTCCGGCGCCACAGCGAAGCAATCGGGCGCCACAGCGAAGCAATCCGGCGCCACAGCGAAGTGATCAAGCCCTGAGGCAAAGTGATCGGGCCCGAAGGGGTAAGCGGGCTCCAGCAGGGAACTCAAATGGCGGGCTCCTCTAAGAAGGCTCGAATGAGACAGGCGAATCCCAAAAGCCCGGCTGCACATCCCGGGCGTCACGCAAAGGAGGAAACATGGGAGAGCTGAGAGTAAACGATGCGGCCCTTCGCAAGATGGTGGCGACGTCGGACGACCTGGCCGGCGTCATTCGAGGCATCGACAACGGCGATGCCATCCGCGAGTCGAACGACGGCGTCGTCAACGGCGGCCTGGGCGCCGCAGCCGAGAAGGCCGCAGGGTATTTCGAGGAAGCGGTGGGCATCTACGCGAAGCGCCTGGAGGCGTATTCAAAGGCCACCAGGGAGGCGGCGAAGGACTTTGCCTCAGCCGATCAGGCGAACGCGGCGGCCTTCTCTTCCACGCGGCAGAAGCCGGTGTGAACGGAGGCCGTCCTCGGGCGGCGGCTTAAGCTTCTCTCGGGCGGCGGCTTAAGTTTCCCTCGGGCGGAGGTTTCCGCGTGCAAACGGGAATCCCCGCCGAAAGAGACCTCCAGACTTGAGTCGCGAAGACTCAGCTTTGGGTGAACGGCGTTGCCTTGCACTCTCCGGGCGCGAGTGCCAGAATTTTAGTTAGCACTCGCAACCGTAGAGTGATAAAACCTCTCAGTCGGTGAGGCGCCGGGCGGGCCGGAAATAGGACCGGTTCGGGCGGCGTCGTCCGTCGCGGGCACCGACCGAGCATCCCATCTGGAGGGAATACTAAGCATGGCAAAAACCATTGCCTTCGACGAGGAAGCACGTCGCTCCATGGAGCGCGGCCTCAACCTTCTTGCCGACACCGTCAAGGTCACGCTCGGCCCCAAGGGGCGCAACGTCGTCCTCGACAAGAAGTGGGGCGCCCCCACCATCACCAACGACGGCGTTTCCATCGCCAAGGAGATTGACCTCGAAGAGCCGTACGAGCGCATCGGCGCCGAGCTGGTCAAGGAAGTCGCCAAGAAGACCGACGACGTCGCGGGCGACGGCACCACCACCGCCACGGTTCTGGCCCAGGCGCTCGTGCGCGAGGGCCTGCGCAACGTTGCGGCCGGTTCGAACCCGATTGCGCTGAAGAAGGGCATCGACAAGGCGGTCGCTCGCATTTCAGAGCAGCTGCTCGCCGACGCCAAGGAAGTGGAGACCGAAGAGGAGATCGCCTCGACCGCCGCCATCTCGGCCGGCGACAAGGAGATCGGCCAGGTCATCGCCGAGGCGATGAGCAAGGCGGGCAAGGAAGGCGTCATCACCGTCGAGGAGTCGAACACCTTCGGCCTCGAGCTCGAGCTGACCGAGGGAATGTCCTTTGACAAGGGCTTCCTCTCGCCGTACTTCGTCACCGACCCCGAGCGTCAGGAAGCCGTCCTGGAGGAGCCCTACGTCCTCCTGGTCGACTCCAAGGTCTCCAACGTCAAGGAACTCCTTCCCGTCCTCGAGAAGGTCATGCAGACGGGCAAGCCGCTGCTCATCATCGCCGAGGACGTCGAGGGCGAGCCCCTCGCGACCCTCGTCGTCAACAAGATTCGCGGCACCTTCAAGTCCGCGGCCGTCAAGGCCCCCGGCTTCGGCGACCGTCGCAAGGAGATGCTCCAGGACATGGCCATCCTCACGGGCGGCCAGGTCATCTCCGAGACCGTCGGACTCAAGCTTGAGAACACCGACATCGACATGCTCGGCCGCGCCCGCAAGGTCGTGCTGACCAAGGACCAGACGACGATCGTCGACGGCGCCGGAACCCCCGAGCAGATCGAGGGACGCGTCGCGCAGATCAAGGTGCAGATTGAGAACTCCACCTCGGAGTACGACACCGAGAAGCTGCAGGAGCGCCTGGCCAAGCTCGCCGGCGGCGTCGCCGTCATCAAGGCGGGCGCCGCGACCGAAGTCGAGCTCAAGGAGCGCAAGCACCGCATCGAGGACGCCGTTCGCAACGCGAAGGCGGCCGTCGAAGAGGGGATCGTCGCCGGCGGCGGCGTCGCCCTCATCCAGTCCGCCGAGGAAGCCTACAAGGGGTTCGAGCCCGAGGGCGACGAGGCGACCGGTGCGCAGATCGTCAAGATCGCCATCGAGGCGCCGCTCAAGCAGATCGCTGAGAACGCCGGCCTCGAAGGCGGAGTCGTGGCCGAGAAGGTCCGCAACCTCCCCAAGGGCAGCGGTCTGAACGCTGCGACCGGCGAGTACGGCGACCTCCTCTCCGAAGGCGTCATGGACCCGGTGAAGGTGACCCGTTCCGCTCTGCAGAACGCGGCGTCCATTGCCGGCCTGTTCCTGACCACCGAGGCGGTTGTGGCCGACCTGCCGGAGAAGCCCGCTGCGGGCGGCGCCGACGCCGACATGGGCGGCATGGGCGGCATGTACTAAGCCGCGAGGCCGCATCGGCAGTCTCTTCGCATAATCGAGGGGCGGGAGCCTTCCAGGGTTCCCGCCCCTCGCGTGTGCAGCAGGGCTGAGCCAAAGAGACGGACGGCGGCAGCCTCGGCATCCCCCGCCTCGCGTGTGCAGCAGGGCTGGTGGGCCTCAGTCGCGCCTCACAGGTCGGGTTCGCGTTCCATTCCGCTCGTGGATACTTGCGCTGCGGCGGCCTCCTCTTCGTCGTCGACCCACTCGGGGGTGGCGGCCGAGAGAACTTTGTAGCCATGCCTCCCGCTTGGGAAGGCCAATCGCCACGACTCCGCACCTGAGGCGCCTCCCTGCTCGGCGGCGTCCTCTTCTGCCAGGCGGCTGAGGCTGGAGCCGAGCGCGTTGTCCCATTCTCCGGCTTCCGCGGGGGCGGCGTCCGGCGACTGCGAGTTCGCCGACTTAAAGCCGTCCGGAACGCGGGGGCTTGCGGCGGCGTCCAGGGCGTCCGCGGCACGGGCATTTGCGACCCTCAGGCCGCCCGACTCCGCCTTCCCTGACTCCATTGCGCCCGCCTCCGGATTTCTTGGCTTGGCGGCGCCGACGGCGCGCACCGTCCCCGCCTCGGTCAATGCGCCGCCGGAGCCCGCTTGGGCGTCGCCCGCGCAGCGTCCGGCCTGATGGCGGTCCTCAATCCGCTTGCGCACCTGTGCGGCCAGCCTTTCGCGTTTGAGCTGCTTGAGCTCTTCGGGGCTCAGATCCGTCGGAGTCTTCTCGCCCGGTGAGAATCGCTCCCCGCAGGACTCAAGGCTCGAAACCTGCGTGGCGCCTGAAACCTGCCCTTGGGCGTCCGCGCGGCCTCCGCCGCCGACGCGGCTTTGCCCGGCGTTGCTTTGCGCGGCTCTAACGTGTGCCGCGTCGCCTCGCCCCGAGCCGTCTTGCCTGCCGTTGCCGTGCTCTGTGGCCTGAACGGCGGCGAATGAGCCCGTCGCGGGAGACGGGGCGCTTGCAGGGTAGGGGGGCGTGACTGCTGAGAGGGGCGATTGCGCGGAGGAGGGCGTGAGGATTCGTGCGTGAGGGACGAGCGTGGGCCGGGGGTCTTCTTCGACCTCCGGGACCCTGGCGGCCATGGCCTTTCGCTCGTTGGTCGCCGGGGCGCCGTCCTGCTCCGACATGGCTTCAAGTTTGGCGGCGATCCGCTGCGATTCGGCTTGCAGGTTCTCCCGGGTGGTCTCCTCCCACTGGCGGGCCAGCGGCGTGATGAAGAGCGCTGGGCGCCCGAGCAGATGGCGAATGATCTCCTGGCGTCCGCGCAGGAAAAGAACCGTGGGAATGTGACTGTACTCTTTGCGAACTCGTTCTATGTACTTCTTGTAGCGTTGAGGCTCGACCGCGAGCGTTCCCATGTGTGCGTCGCGCAGGGCCAGCAAGTCGATGTCGATCGCATCGAGCTTGGCTGTGTCGCTTGACCGCGGATCGCACTTTGAGCGGACTCCCCTGACAAGCTCGGCCACGCGGCGGGCGTTGTCCTCAGGAACGCCGAGGCGCAGCAGATCCTCGTATGCGACCTCCGCGGAGGCCGCCTCGTCTTCTCCGCCGTTGCGGGTGTACGTGTCTTTCGCCTCAGTTGAGAAGACGACGCCGTGGTACCAGGCCGCCAGCCGAACGAGCTCGGGGCGGTGCATCTGCGGCGTCAGGGTCTCCACGCTCGCCGCGATGTCCATCAAGTGCTGAAGCCCGTGATAGTGCCTGTCGTCGGACGACCATCGTCGGAGAACGTCGCGACATGCTACGGCGAGCTCCTCCTTCGACAAAGGAGAGCCAGCCGCTTGGACTGCCCGCACATACGCCTGCGGCAGCCACTGCGGAATGTCGACGTGCATCGAAACCTCCTACCTTAGGCCAGCCATACTAGTCCTCTTGGCTGAAATCGCACATTCGGCGGCTGGGGAGCTCCTGAGCTTTCGCGTAGTTGGCGCTTTGAGTCCACGCAATGGGGCGAAATGCCCTAACGTAGTGATGTGAAGTTTTCGAAGAGATCGGCCTCGCCGTCGCCGCTGCGCGGAAGAGCTCTGGTGACGGGGGGAACCTCCGGGATCGGATTGGCTTTCGCCCGCGCCCTGGCCGCACGCGGATGCGACATCGCGCTCGCGGCCCGCAACGAGGCCCGACTGGAATCGGTCGCCGCCGAGCTCTCCTCGAGGGGCGTCGACGTCGTCGCGCTTCCCGTCGATCTCTCGCAAGCGGAGGGCGTGGCAAAGGTCTGCTCCTACATCGACGAGGAGCAAGTCGAGATCCTCGTCAACAACGCGGGCAAAGGCCTGCATCACCCCCTCGCCACAACGGACACGGCGCCGCTGAGGGAGGCCATCGATCTCATGGCCACTGCCGTCGTCGAGGTCGGCGCCGTCGCCGCCGCCGCCATGAAGGCCCGCGGCCACGGCGTCGTCGTCAACACGGCCTCGGTTTCGGGCCTCGTTCCCATGGGCCTGTACTCGGCGATCAAAGCCCTTGTGAAAACGTGGTCGCAGGCGCTCGCGCTGGAAATGCGACCCCACGGAGTTCAGGTTGTGACCTTCATGCCGGGGTGGGTGCGCACGGAGCACCACGCCCGCGCGGGCATCGCGACGTCGAACCTTCCCGACGCCGTCTGGCTCGACGCCGACGCTGTCGTCGAGGAGACGCTTCGAGCCGTCGACGCCGGGAAGACCTACGTCACGCCTTCCCTTAAGTTCAAGGTCGCCTCGGCCCTCGCTCGATACGCGCCGCAGCGCGCCGTCGGCGCCGTGACGCAGAAGATCGTGAGGAGGCGCGACGGGTGACGGAGAACCTTGAGCCGGTTGACCGCTATCTCGACGAGAAGAGGGCCAAAAGGCGCCATCGCGTGCGCAGGTACATGACCCGGCCCGTCATGTCGACCTACTTGAAAACCGAGGTTCTGGGGGAGGAAAACGTCAAGGGCCTGGAAGGCGCCTTCATTTTGGTGCCCAATCACTCCTCGCACTTGGACGCGCCCATGGTCTTCTCGCTTCTGCCCGACTGGATCACAGAAAAGCTCGCCACCGGCGCCGCGGCCGATTACTTCTACCGCAAACGCGGGATCTCCTCCCTCACGTCCGTCTTCTTCAACACCTATCCGATCCTGCGCAAGGGCAAGCGCGAAAGCGTCGAGCACGGCAAGGCGGCGGGCATGACGGGGCGCCTGCTGCGGGCAGGCGTGCCGATTCTGGTCTTCCCCGAGGGCACGCGCTCGCGCAGCGGCAAGATCGGCCAGCCGAAGGCGGGCGCAGCGGCCCTCGCCATGCAGGTGGGGGTGCCGATCGTCCCAATCGCCATGCTCGGCGGGCACGAAGCCATGCCCGTGGGGAGGTTTCTGCCGAAGTTCCGATCGGAAGTGTGCCTGTTCATCGGCAGGCCCATGAAAGGACGCGAAGGGGAGTCTGCGGAAGCCTATATGGCCAGGGTTTTCCACGCGATTGAGCTCATGCTCGAACAGCACACGCCTCATCCCGTCGACGAGGATGGAACGTCCCCCTTCGGGGAGTTCGACGACGCCGCCTGAGGCCTGACCGCCTTCCGGCAGAGCCGGAGGACCGGCGGAACGAACCGGCTCTTCCGCATGCGCGATCGTCTGCGTGTGAGGCCGTTCGCGACCGTCTCCGCACAGAGCCGGGCCGCCAAACCGTCTTTGCCTGCGAGGTCAGCCTTTTGCCGGGCCCTTCCCGGTCGGGCCCTTCTCGGTTGGGGCTTTGTTGGCCGAGCTCGTGTTGTCTGAGCTCTTGTCGGGCGAGTTTTTGTCGGGCGAGTTCTTGTTGGGCGAGTTCTTGTTGGCCGATCCTTTGCCAGCCGAGCCCTTGAACCGACCGATGCCCTTGGGCTTGGACTCCTGCTTGGACTTCTGCTCCGTCTCCGACGGAGAGGCGACGCGCGCCGCCTCCTCGGCAGCCGTGATGCCGCCCGACGCCGTTGAGGAGGCAACAGGCGGGAAGGTCAGGCGCACCGTCAGGCCGCCGCCCGGCGTCTCGCTGATCCGCGCCGTCCCGCCGTGTGCGGCCATGACAGAGGCGACGATGGCCAGGCCAAGGCCCGATCCGCCGGATGCCCGCGACCGGGAGGAGTCCGTCCTGAAGAAACGCTCGAAAAGCCGCTCCGAATCCTCAGGTTCGACGCCGGGCCCATGGTCGCGAACCTCGACGACGGCGTCCTCTCCCTGTCTTCCCAGAGCTATCTCGACCGGGGTGCCGGCCGGCGTGTGGCTGAGAACGTTGGAGAGCAGATTGGTGACGACCTGGATGACCTTGTCTGAATCGGCGTAGATCGTGATTTCCGGCGCGGGGCCTCCGTCGAGGCCGATGACGGCGGCGGGGCGGCCTGCGTCGCGAACTCTCAAGTCCATGGCCGCATTCATGGCTATTTCGGTCAGCTGCGTGTCCTTCAGCGAAAGAGGGCGCCCCTCGTCGAGCCGGGCGAGCTGGAGAAGGTCCTCGACGAGTCCGCTCATGCGCTGAGCCTCGGATTCGATCCTGTCCATCGTGACGGGGATTTCGCAGTCCGGCACGCCGCCGATGCGATAGAGCTCGGCGTAGCCGCGAACCGTGGCCAGCGGAGTGCGCAGCTCGTGCGAGGCGTCGGAGACGAACTGACGCATCTTTTTTTCGGAGCGTTCCTTGATGTCGAAGGACTGCTCGATCTGCTCGAGCATGACGTTGATGGAATCGGCGAGCTTGCCCACCTCGGAGCCCTCTTGGCCCTTGGGGACGCGGCGCGAGAGGTCGCCGTCGGCGATCGCATGGGTTGCGCTCTCGATCCCGCGAAGGGGCTTGAGCGACGAACGGATGGAAAACAGCGCCGTGAACGCGCCGACGATGACAATCGCTGCGCCCGACAATCCAATGACCCAGGCGATTCGGGCGACCGTCGCATCGACGGGGGTCAGGGGGAGCGCGATGATCATCGTCCCGATCGTCGTTCCCCGCCCGTCGTTGAGGTTGAAGGCTATTGCGCGCCACTGGGTTCCGAACTGCGTTCCCTCGATGGTTTCGAAGTCTGCGGCCTTTTTCGAAGCGAAGCTCCCGGGGTCTTTGGGCTTGCCGTAGCGCTGATACGTCTGCCGACTGAAGTACTCCGGCCCCGCCACGTCCCAATCGGGCTTCTTTGCGGCGTTGTTGTCGGGAGAGGGGACGATGATCGTGTCCCCCTCCATTTTCACGTAGATGTAATAGTCCGAGAGGTTGAGATGGCCGACGTCGTCTGCGGAGCCGTTTCCCTTTATCTTCGCGATGTTGGCGAGGGTTTTGCTAGCGACGACCTGTCCGGTGGATTTGAGCTGGTCGTCCACGTTGTGGACGAGGTAGGACCTGAGCATCGATATCGTCACGAATCCCAGGGCGACGATGACCAGAGCGAGGAGCGACAGGAACGTGATGAGAAGGCGAAAGGTCAGCGTCCGCCTCTTCATGACGTGGGCGCTGCCCACGGTGCTATCCGTCATGCGCTATTTCGTGTTGCGGAGCACGTAGCCGATTCCACGCTTCGTGTGAATCAGGGGGACGATGGCCTTTGCCTCTTCGGGATCCGTGATGCCGAGGGCTTCGGCCGAGTCGATCTTGCGGCGCAGATAGGAAATGTAGGACTCGACGATCGAGACTTCGCCGTTCCAGTTGTAGTCCCACACGTGGTCGAGGATCTGCATTTTCGACACGACCCTCTCGGCGTTGATGAGCAGATAGCGCAGCAGCTTGAATTCGGTCGGAGACAGTTCGACGATCTGGCCGGCGCGCCGTACGTCGTACGTCTCCTCGTTGAGTTCGAGGTCGCCGTAGGTCAGGACGGCGGCGTCGGCGTCCGAGGGGTGCGTGCGGCGCAGGACCGCGCGGATTCGAGCCACCACTTCTTCCAGAGAAAAGGGCTTGGTGATGTAATCGTCGCCGCCCACCGTCAGGCCTTGGATTTTGTCTTTTACGTCGTCGCGTGCGGTGAGGAAGAGGACGGGAAGCTCGGCGTCGCGCTCCCGGAGTTTGCGCAGGATCGTGAATCCGTCCATGTCTGGAAGCATGACGTCCAAAACGGCGAGATCGAGATGGGCGCCGGCCTGATGGTCGAGGGCTTCTTTGCCGTCGGCCGCGGACAAAACATCGAATCCTGCGAAACGCAAGGACGCGGAGAGCAACTCTCGGATCGACGGCTCGTCGTCGACCACGAGAACGGTTGCTTCGGGAAGCTTAGAGTCGGTCATACCGTCATCTAACAACCCATTCCTGGGAATTGTCTGCAAAAGCGCCCCTGCCTGGCAGGCAATGGTTCCTGCGCAGCAGGGGCGCTGCAATGGCGGCGCGGGCGTGCTCAATGAGCGCCGTCTCGGCGTTCGCTGCGGCCGAAAACTCGGCCGGACGAAGCCGACGCCCGCCGCGATGTCAGTAGGCGTTGAAGTCGCGCGCCTCAATCTGAGCGGGGGTGTCGCCGCTCTTGAGGGCGGCGAGCCTCGCCTCGATCTCGATGTCCTGCGAATGGTCCTCGAGTTCGGCGAACTGCTGGTCCAGGGACGAGACGGCCACCTCGGCCTTGCCCTGGGCGAGCGCCTCCTGGCGGCGGATCTGGTCCTCGTAGCGGCCGAGCTCGGACGTGGGGTCGAGGACGTTGATCGAAGAGATCGCATCCTGGACGCGATTTTGGGCCTCTGCCGTCTTCGCGCGGGCCACGAGCTGGTTGCGCTTCGTCTTGAGCTCGTCAAGCTTGCTGCGCATCTGGTCGAGGCCGTTCTTGAGTTTGGCGACGACCTCTTCCTGCGAGGCGATGAGCGGCTCGGCGTCCTTTGCCTCCTTCTCGGAGGCCATCTGCTTCGAAATGGCGATCTTGGCCAGGTTGTCGAACTTCGCGGCGTCCTGCTCGTTGCCCGCCAGGCGCATCTGCTCGGCTTTGTTCGACGCGGCGAGGGCCTTCTGCCCCCACTCGCGGGATGCCTTGACGTCCTCCTGATAGTCGGCCTGGGCGAGCCGGAGGTTGCCGACGGTCACGGCCACGGCGTCCTGCGCCTCGGCGATCGAATTCGTGTAGTCGCGGACCATCTGGTCGAGCATCTTCTGAGGATTCTCGGCCCTGTCGAGCAAGGCGTTGATGTTCGCCTTGGCGAGCTGGGTGATCCGTCCCAGGATCGTCTGCTTCTCAGCCATATCTGTGCCTTTCGGTAAGGTGTTGATGAAGTTTTAGAAAGACCCGCCGTCGGAGTCGCCGAAGTCAAAGTCGAAGTCGAAGCCGCCGTCGGAGTCGCCGTCGAACAGGGAACCCAGGGAAAACCCGCCGTCGTCGGAGTCGCCGCCGAAGAAAGACCCGGTGGAGAAGCCGCCTCTGTGGCGGTCGTCGTGCCCGCCGTTGAAGAGGGACCCGAGCACCATGCCGGCGAGCATGCCTCCCATTGTGCCGCCGATTCCGCCGCCGTCGCGCGCGTCATAGTCATACCTGTGCGAATCGCGCTCGCGGAGGTCCATGACCCTGTCTTCCGCCCGGTCGGCTGCGGAAACCGCGGCCTTGTAGTAATCGTCCCTGGCGTCGGGCGATTCCGCGGAGTCGCCCTTGGCGACGTTCTCCCGGGCGGTTGCGAGAAGGGTTCTCGCCTTCTGGTCGGCGTAGCGGCCGTACCCTTCGATTTTCTCCACGCGGTCGATCGTCTGCTGGGCGATGCCCCGGTTGCGCTGGCTCGCCTCCTCTTTCCGCTTCCTGATCTCGTCGGCGTTGCGCACGTCGACGAGCGCCGCGTCGAGCGCGTCCTCGGCCGCGGCCAGCTCTGCCAGGGCCTTTATCGGGTCGACGTCGCCGTTCGAATGAGCGGCTATCGCCTTCTCGGCGTCGGCCTGCTTTGCGGCGATGGCGGGGTTGCCGGCGCCGAGGCGTTTGGCGTCGACGACGTCGGAGGAGATGGAGGCCAGAGCGGCATGCACCTTTTGGAAGGCGTCGTCGAGGGAGCCGCGCGCCTTTTTGATCTCTTCTGCCTTTGCCGCCGCGTGGCCGAGCGTCTCTTCGGCCATGCGGGCGAAGGCCACGGCCTCGTTGCGCTTTCCTTCGGAGGCGTTGTGGCGGCCCGAGGCGATCGAGCTGCGGGCGCTCGTGACGAGAGTCGCGATCTGGTCGGGGTATGTTCGCAGCGTCGCGAGCGCGGCCGGCGAGTACGTCAGGGCGAGGTTGTCGATCTCGGCCATGAGGATGTTGCGCTGCCCGTCAAGCTCGTCGGCCCTCGTTTGAAGCTCGGCCAAGTGCTGGTCGACCCGCGCCGAGAGGTTTCTCAGGTTTTGGAAGCCCTGCTCCTGCGCCGTGATCGCCTCGCGGGCCGAAGCGGTCAGCGCGAGTATCCTCTGATTCATCTCCCACTGCTGCTGAGGGGTTTCGGGAATGTCGTCGTCGAGCGCCTGGCGCACAACGAAGGCCTTCTGCATGGAATCCTGGGCGAAGGCCAGAGCCTCGGCGAACTGCTTGGTGGCCTCGACGCCGAATTCCGCGCGGGCGAATTCGAGCTCCGCGGCCGCCCCGCGCACGCCGTCGTCGGTTTCGAGGAGCTGGCGGGCGGCGCGCTTCGACAGCGAAGCGAGGTCTTCCGCGTTCCTGGCCTCGAGCTCTTTGCCTTTCTTGCGCCTGCGCCAAACGTAGACGCCGCCGGCGGCGCCGGCTCCGACGGCCGGAACGCCGATGAGGAGCGCCGCGGTGCTCCCCGACAGTCCCGACCCTTTCGATTCGCCGGCCCCCTTCGAATCGGCCCCCTCTTTTTTAGTCGCATTCTCTTCGAGGTTGGAGACGACGGACTTCGCCCCGCCCGCCCAGTCGCCGCTGCGCCATTTGTCGTACACGCCCGAACCGTCGAGGGCCTTCCTGAGCTCGGCGACGGAATAGCCTGAGCCCCCGGCGAAGAGCGAGAACCTGTTGGTCTCGGTCGCCACGGCGATCAGCGAATCCGAGCGGGACAGGCCGGACTTGCGGAAAGCCTCCTTCGCCCAAGTGTCGGTCGTCTTCGACCCGAAATTCTTGACGAAGACGATGTAAACGGACTTGTGGGTCTTGTCCCGGGCCGAGGCGAGCGCGTCTTGAAGGGCTTTCTCGTTGGATATCACGCCTGCCGTGTCCGTCACCGTCGACGTGAGCTGCTTGGGCTCCTCGGCGAAGGCGGGGGCCGCGAGAGCGGCGGGAACGGCCACCAGGCCGGCGAGGGCTATCGAAGGCGCGAGAAGTCGTCGCACCGGGCAATGGCGATTCGTTTTCTTCACGGTCTGATTCTCACCTGCCATGTCTGCGTGGGCAATGTGGGGCCGGGGAACGAATCCCCAGGGACAAAGTTACCAGGTCGCCGACGCAGCGGGGCCGATGCGGTCTGATTTTCCGCCCGTGGCAATATGCGGCTTCGTCGGTTGAAAGCGCGGCGCGGAGGCGCAGCGAGGACGGCGCGAGGGGCGCATCGAGGGCGGTGCGGGGGTGACGTGCGCATCTGGCCGGCCCGCCTGTGTGCGCAGCGGCTAAACTACTGCACAGTGGACGGTATGGCCGCGCCTCATGCGGCCGTTTCTATACGAAAGTTGGTGTGACGTGCCTACGGGTAGAGTCAAGTTCTTCGACGAGAAGAAGGGATTCGGCTTCATCGCGGGCGACGACGGGGCGGAGGTGTTTTTCTCCGGCTCCGCGCTGCCCGTCGGCTCGCGCGTGAAGGCCGGAACCCGGGTCGAGTTCAGCGTCGCCGACACTCGGCGGGGGCCCCAGGCCCTCACGGTGGCCCCGAAGGCCAAGGTCGAATCGCTCGCACGCAAGAATCGGCGCAAGCCAGAGGAAATGGTCGCGATCATCGAAGATTTGATCAAGATCCTCGACAAGTCCTCCAATCAGCTTCGCCACGGCAGGTATCCCGACGGCGGGCGCCGCATCGCCTCGGCCCTGCGCAGATTGGCGGATGATTTCGATGCCTAGCGCGGTTGTGAATCCGACGTCGTCGGCGGGCAAAGAGAAGATCCTGTTCAAAGCGGTCGAGGCGGCCCGCACGGCCTTGGAGGACGTGGCGAATCCCGAGGAGATCGGGGAGCACGCGGGCGTCGTCGTCGAAGCGGAGAGGCTGCTCACGCACGCCTTCGCCTGCCTGAAGGCCGGGTACAAGGGCTGGTTCTGGACCGTCACGGTTTCGCGCATTCCCCGTTCCTCGCGGGTCACGGTCAGCGAGGTGGCCCTGCGGCCCGGCCCGGATGCGCTGCTCGCCCCGGAATGGGTTCCTTGGTCGGACAGGGTCGAGCCCTCCGACGTGTCTCCGACGGACCGCCTTCCCTACAACGCCGACGATTCGCGGCTCGAACCGGGGTTCGAGCAGACGGGGGAGGACGCCGATCAGATCGACCCTTTCGAGATGGGCCTGGGGCGGCCGAGAGCCCTGTCAAAAGAAGGACGCGACGCCGCATTTACAAGGTGGTACAAGGGGGATAGCGGCCCGGACAACCCCGGAACCCGCCAGGCCCAGGCCAATTGCTCGACGTGTGGCTTCCTCATGCCCATGGGAGGGTCCGCCAGGCTCCTCTTCGGCGTGTGCGCCAATGAATGGTCTCCTTTCGACGGCAAAGTCGTTTCCTTCGACCACGGCTGCGGCGCTCACTCCGAGACCGACGTCTCCGCAGAAGACCAGGAGAGGATGTGGGATCCCGCCGAACCCGTAGTCGACGAGGCAGATATGGAGCTCGCCGCAGGGGTTCGATCCTGACGTGCTGGAATTGAGGGGACGCGCCCGTCCGTACCAGTGGGGGTCGACGTCGGCCATTCCAGGCTTGCTGGGGAAGCCGCCCGCCGAAGGCCCCGTAGCCGAAGTGTGGCTCGGCGCCCACCCGGACGACCCCGCCTCCGTCGGGGTCGGAACGTCGATCGTCGACGATTCGCAGCTCTACCCGTCGCGGGTGCCGCCGGGGCCGCCTTCGCAGTCGCTGGCCGAATGGATCGCCCAGGACCCCGAGGCCGCGCTGGGCGAGTCCGTCGTCGAGAGATACGGGACGTCCCTGCCCTACCTTCTCAAGGTCATCGCTCCGGCCGAGCCGCTGTCGCTTCAGGTCCATCCGACGATCGAACAGGCGGAAGAGGGCTTCGCGGCCGAGGAGACGGCGGGCGTGCCCAGGTCCGCGCCCGACCGGAATTACAAGGACCGCAACCACAAGCCCGAGCTCGCCTACGCGCTCACGACCTTCGAGGCGCTCGCGGGATTTCGGGCACGACGCCGGATCGGCGAGGTTCTCAAGGGCCTGGACGCTCCCTTGGCCCAGCGCCTGCGGGCCGTCCTCGGCATGGGCGGAGTTCGCGGGGCCTTCGAATACCTTGTGCGCGAGCAGACCCGGCCTTCGCCCGAGGAGGTCGCCGAAGTGGCGGAAGCATGCGCGGCAAGGCCCGCCGCCGATTCGCCGTCGGCCCGCGCCGACCGCGTGGCCGCCATGCTCTCCGAACGCCATCCGGGCGACCCCGGGGTGGTGGCCTCGCTCCTTATGAACCCCGTGACCCTCAACCCCGGCGAGGCGCTCTTCCTCTCCGCGGGCACCGTCCACGCCTACCTCAGCGGCGTGGCCGTCGAGATCATGGCGGCCTCGGACAATGTGCTGAGGGCGGGGCTCACCCGCAAGCACGTCGACGTGCCCGAGCTGCTCGCGGTGCTCAACTCTTCCGCCTCGCCGCCCACGCGGATCGCACCCGAGCGCGTCAACGCCGCCGTTTCCACCTTCTACGCCCCGGTCGACGACTTCGAGCTTTCGGAGATCCGGCTGAGGGACGCCAACACGCGCGTGCGGGTGCGCGGGATCGGCCCCCGCACGGTTCTGTGCCTCCAGGGCGCCGCCCAGCTGGAGGCAGGCGGCCGCGTCCGGAGCGTCATCGCGGGCCAGGCCGTCTTCGTGCCGGCCAGCGACGGACGGCTGACCATGCGGGGAATCGGGCATTTAGTGCAGGCGGCCGTGCCCTGAGCCGTGGCGGTGTCGGCTTTCCGCACGAGCGCCGTGTCCGCGCACCGCGCTCGTTCCACGCACCGCGCTCGTTCCACGCCCTCCGCCGGAGTGTCGCACCCGCGCTCGCGAACTGTGCCATTCGTGATTTGAATCGCTTGCGATCTGCACCGCTTGCGATCCGTGCCGTTCGTAATCCGTCTTGCGAGGCTCGCACAGTTTCGTCTCGCCATTCGGTCAGAATCGCTTCTTGAAAGTTTGATATGCGAGACTGGTGTGACGTGAGTACTTCTCAAACGACGTCGGACTCCGCTTCCGGATCCCGGCAAGGCGTTCTCGACCGTTATTTTCATCTCAATGAACGTGGAACTTCGGTGTGGCGGGAGGTCCGCGGCGGCGTCGTCACGTTCTTCGCGATGGCCTATATTCTGGTCCTCAACCCCATCATCCTTTCAGGCACGGACTCCGCCGGAAAGTACCTCGGCGGAGGGTCGGAGCCCGACGCGGCGGCGATCGTCGCCGGAACGGCCCTGGTCGCCGGACTCGTGACGATCCTCATGGGCACGGTCTCGAATTTCCCGCTCGCTTTGGCGGCGGGCCTCGGCCTCAATTCGATGGTCGCCGGAACGATCGTCAAGATCCCGGGGATGACGTGGGCCGACGGCATGGGAGTCATCGTCATCGAGGGAGTCGTCATCGTCTTCCTTGTGCTGACGGGCCTGCGCGAAGCGATCTTCCGCGCGGTGCCCAAATATCTGCGCACCGCGATCTCCGTGGGGATCGGACTGTTCGTCACCTTCGTCGGCCTCGTAAACGCAGGCATCGTCCACAGGGGCGGGGAAGGCGAGACGGCCCTCGTCTTCGGCGTCAACGGCTCGGTCTCGACATGGCCGCTAGTCGTCTTCACGCTCGGGCTCGCTTTAACCGTCGTCCTCATGGTTCGCCACGTCAAGGGCGCGATCCTCGTCGGAATCGTTTCGACCACGGTTCTGGCGGTCGCAGTCGAAGCGGTCAGGCACGTCGGGCCCCGCGGCGGCGACAACCCGGGCGGCTGGGGCCTGACCGTTCCCTCGCTCAAGGGGAGTCCGGTTCAAACGCCAGACTTCTCGACCCTGGGCGAGTTTTCGATTTCCGGGCCGTTCGCGAAGATCGGCGTGGTCGCCGTCGTGGTTCTGGCCTTCTCCGTCATGCTCGCGGACTTTTTCGACACGATGGGAACGATGGTAGCCGTCGGCGCGGAAGGCGATCTGCTCGACGACGCAGGCAACCCGCCGAACACGCAGAGGATTCTGCTAGTCGACTCCCTCGCGGCGATCGCGGGCGGCGTCGGCGGAGTTTCCTCGAACACCTCCTACATCGAGTCGTCCACCGGCGTCGCCGACGGCGCGCGAACCGGCCTTGCGTCCGTCGTCACGGGCGTCGCCTTCCTGCTGTCGACGTTCTTCGCCCCGCTCGCGGCGCTCGTGCCCAACGAGGCCGCGGCGCCGGCGCTCGTGGCCGTCGGCTTCCTCATGATGCAGCAGGTGGCGAAGATCGATTGGACCGACCTGGGGATTGCCATTCCCGCCTTCCTGACGATCGTCTTCATGCCTTTCGGCTACTCGATCACAGTGGGCATCGGCGTCGGCTTCATCTGCCATTGCATGGTCGAGGCGGCTCGCGGCAGGGCGCGCAAGGTCCACCCGCTCATGTGGCTTGTCAGCGCGCTGTTCGTCGTCTACTTTCTGCTCGACCCGATCCAGAGGATGCTCGGCCTCATCTGACGCGGCAGCCCTCGTCTGGGCGGGAAAGCCAGTCCTCGGCGGCTCGCGCCGAGGACTGGCTTTTGCCATGAGGCGCGGAAAGGCCCGCCGCCCTGCTCCTCGTCGAAGTCCGGCATGGCGAAGCGGGGATCGCCGTCGATCCTATTGCGATCGCCGGAATGCGCCGCCGATCGCGGTAACGCCGATGCGCCGCGTCCTCCATGCGGCGCCATTGCCCGTGCGTCTTCCAGGCGGCGCCATTGCCCGCTGCGCCGTGGGGCTGGCGTGGGATCGACGACGGTGTTCCCTCATTGGCGTAAAGTGAAAGCCTCACATTGAAAGCGAACGGAGCCGTCCGCGACGAAGGAAAAGGAGGGGCCAATGGGGCGCACGTTTGCCAGCCTCAAGCACAGAAACTACCGAATCTGGTTCTTCGCCTCCCTCATCGGCAACATCGGCACGTGGATGCAGTTCATCGCGCAGGATTGGATCGTCCTCGCCGAGCTCACGAAGGACAACGCCTTCGCCGTCGGCCTGGTCTCGGCGCTTCAGCTCACGCCCACGATGCTTTTCCTCCCGTTCACGGGGCTGCTCGTCGACCGGTTCGACAGGCGCAAGATCCTCCTAATGACCCAGGGCGCGCTCGCGCTGCTCGCCGCCGGGCTCGGGGCCCTCGTGCTCACGGGCGAGGTACAGGTTTGGCACGTGGCCGTTTTTGCCTTCGCGAGCGGGACGGCGGCGTCGATCGACATGCCCTCGCGAGCCGTGTTCGTTTCCGAGCTGGTTCCCGCCGAGGACCTGCCGAACGCCGTCGGCCTCAACTCGACGAGCTTCAACCTGGGGCGGCTCGTAGGCCCCGGCGCCGCGGGTCTGCTCATCGCCGCGGTCGGCTCCGGCTGGGTGTTTCTCGTCAACGCCGCCACTTTCGGTTTCACGATCGCCGCGGTTCTGGCGGTGCGCCCCAGCGAGTACTTCACGAAATCGGCCGGCCAGGCCGAGCCTGCCCGCGAGGGCGGTTCCGCCGCTTCCCGCCGCGGCCGTTTTCGCGAGGGGCTCCGCTATGTTCGCCAGCGCCCGGACCTCGCCGTCATCTTCGTCGTCGCGGGAACTGTTTCATGCCTGTGCATGAACTTCGGACTGACGAGCGCGGCCATGGCCAGAACGGTTTTTGGCCTGGAAGCCGGGGAGTACGGCATTCTCGGCTCGCTGCTCGGCGCGGGCTCGCTCGGCGGCGCGCTTCTGGCCGCCCGCCGCTCCAGGGCCCCGCGCGTGCGCACGGTGGTCATCGCGGCCGCGCTGTGCGGCGTCACGGCTCTGGTCAACGCGGTCATGCCCACGTACGCCTCCTACGCCGTCTCGCTCGTGTTCGTCGGCTTCACCGCACTTCTCCTTTTCACGAGCGCCAACACCGCCGTCCAGGTTTCCACGTCTCCGGAGATCCGCGGCCGCGTCATGTCGCTCTACCAGACGGTCATGATCGGCACCGCGCCGATAGGCTTGTTCATCGCCGGCTGGGTGTGCGAGAACGTCAGCCCCCGCTGGGGTGTGGGGATCGGCGCCGTCGCGTCCTTCGCCGTGGTCCTTGGGGCCTTCGTGTGGGGCAGGCGCCACTGGGGAGTGGAGGTCCGCTACTCATTCACGCCGCGTCCGCGCGTCGAAATCATCGGCCCCGTCGAGCGGGAGCGGCTCAGGGAGCAGGAGCTCGCGCGCGAGGTGGCCTCCGCCCAGGACCGCCACACTCCCGGGGTCGTTCCGTAGAGCTTCCGGGGCTGTCCTCTGAGGTTTCCGGGGTGTTTCGTAGAGCTTCCGGGGCTGTCCTCTGAGGTTTCCGGGGGTGTTCCGCAAACGGCTCGCGTCCGTCTGACGGCGTCTCAGTTCCGCTCGGCGACAGGCCAGATCGCGGCCCTCAGGAGGCTCGCGTCCGCTCGCGGCGGCCCGCAAACGCTCACATGCGCTCGGCGACGTAGTCGATGCAGGCGGCGAGCGCTTCGACGTCGTCGGCCTCGACGTTGGGGAAAGTCGCCACGCGCAGCTGATTGCGCCCGAGCGAGCGGTAGGGGTCGACGTCGAGGATCCCGTTCGCGCGGAGGACCCGGCGCAGGGCGTCGGCGGGAATCGCCTCGTCGACGTCGATCGCTACGACCACGGAGGAGCGCCATTGCGGCGAAACGAAGGGCGCAGCGAAATTGGAGCGCTCCGCCCACTCGTAGAGGATTCCCGAGGATCGGCGGCAGCGGGCGTCCATCGCCGCGAGGCCGCCGCTTTCGAGCATCCAGTCGACCTGCGAGGCGACGATTGCGAGGTTGACGATCGAAGGCGTGTTGAGCGTCTGGTCGGCGCGCGAGTTCGCCGCCGCGAGATGGAGGTTGAGGATGTCGGGGACGTACCGCTCTCCGGCCAGTTTCTCGAATCGCGCGAGCGCGGCGGGGGAGGCGAGGGCCAGCCACAGCCCGCCTTCGGCCCCGAAGCATTTCTGGGGGGAGAAGTAGTAAAGGTCGGTTTCGCCGACGTCGACGGCGACGCCTCCCGCGCTCGACGTCGCATCGACGAAGGTCAGCGCCTGGCCGCGGCCAAACCGGCGAACGGGGCTCAGCGCTCCGGTCGAGGTCTCGTTGTGCGCGTACATATAGGCATCGACGGCTTCCGGCCCCAACGCGTCTGCGAGGCCATCTGCGCCTGGAAGCGAAGCGCGCGGGAGCCTCGCCGCCAAGCCTTCGGCCGCCGCGCCGCCCGCTGCGCCCGTTTCCGCGCCGTCGCGTCCACTGTCCGCCGCGCCGTCGTCGCACAGGGCGACCTCGCCAGCGGCCGCTTCGACCGTTGTGCACTCGACCCACGGGGCGCGCGCCGCCGCCGCGGCGGCCTTTCTTGTGAATTCGCCGAAGACGGCGGCCTGAGCTCGGCGTCGCACCCCGGTGAAGGCGATCGCGTCCCACACGAGCGAGGCGCCGCCGTTGCCGAGGAGCACTTCGTAGCCGACGGGGGCGTCGAAGAGCTCTGCGAGGCCTTCGCGGATGCGGCGGACCAGTGCCTTGACCGGCGCCTGCCGGTGCGACGTCCCGATGAGGCTTTCGGCGCCGCCGAGGGAAGCGGGCAATCCGGTTCTTGGGCGTGAAGGCCCCGAGCCGAATCTGCCTTCGCGGGGGAGCAAGCCTGACGGGATCTCGATATTCATAAGCCAATAGTGCCTTTATTCCGGGCGATATTGCAGCTTAGGTCCACTATTCTGGATGCAGACGCCAAATTTGGATGCGGGCGCCAGGCGAATCCCAACGGTTAAGCGAGGAGAATCATGAGTCACCTAGTCGACACGGCTGAGATGTACCTCAAGGCCGTGTACGAGCTTGAAGAAGAGGGAATTCCTCCGCTGCGCGCCCGCCTTGTCGAACGCCTCGAGCAGTCGAAGCCGACGGTGTCCGAGACTGTCGCCCGCCTCGAACGAGACGGCCTCATGCACGTCAAGAACAACCGCGTCGTCGCGCTGACGGAAGAGGGCAAGCGGCAGGCCACCAGGGTCATGCGCAAGCACCGGCTGGCGGAGCGCCTGCTCCTTGATGTCCTCGGCATGCCCTGGCCCGATGTCCACGAGGAGGCGTGCCGGTGGGAGCACGTCATGTCCGACGCCGTCGAGGAGCGCCTCGAAACGCTCCTCGAGCACACGGACGTCGATCCGTACGGAAACCCGATCCCGGGAGTCGAAGGGGTGGCGAGCAGCGCCGTGCAAAGCGACCTTCGCTCGGTGAAGGACCGCGTCGCTCAAGGCGACCTCGGGGAGGCCGTCATTGTCAGGATCGCCGAAGGCGTGCAGACCGACCCGGACTTCCTCGGCCGGCTCTCGGCCGCCGGCATCGTCCCCGGAGCCCGGGTGAGGATCGAGGACGACGGCGGACGCGTCACGATCGCCTCCTCCGGCGAGGGAGGAAAGTCCGGCGGAGAGGAGCCGGGCAAAGGCGCGCAGTACGGCCGTGAGGTCGCGCTTTCCGACTGGCAGCAGGCCCATCTGTTCGCGAGGTAGCGAAAACGGAGGCTTTGGCTCTTTCGCTGCGAGCAGCCAGCCTTTCTGTTTGCGAGGCAAGCGTCGCACGGGCTGCCCGCTGAAGGCGGCGCGTTTCGCTTTGACGCAGTGCGACGTCGGCGGCTTTGCGCGCTGGGACGCCGCCCCGAGGCTCTCCTGCGGGGCCGACGTCCAAACTCCGAGGCGCAAGAATGTGGCGGAAGGCTCGTTCTGAGCCTTCCGTTTGGAAAATCGTTGCAACGACGCGACAAAAACGTGGTCTCTTCTTGCAATCTCGCCGAAATGTGACATAAGTCCTAAAACTGGAGTAGTAGTTCCGGCAAACGGTCCGATATTGTGAATAAGTCGCGCAAATTCAAGGGTTTTGCGAGAGATGGGTAACGCTCTCCGTTTCTCCGCTTCCCTGTTTGTCACGATCGCCGATAACAAAATCGAAACGTTTGCAACGCGGACTTTTCCCTTCTGCGCCAAGGGAAAGTGCGGTTACGGCGAAGGAGGAAAAGGTGAGTTGTGCCTCGTTCCGTTATCTAAATGTGACAATCGGGAGACGGCCCGTTATTGTTTTACGTGGACAAACAATCCGGGGCTCCCAAGGCCTCGAATTGAATGACGATACGTTTAGGAGAAAACCGAGATGACCGGACGCCATTCGCTCAACCGCGAGGTCGCCCTCAGCGCTCTGAATTCCCCCGCCGGCCGCAGCGTGGCAGCAGCCATGGCCGTTGGAACGATGCTTGGCGTGGCACTGCC
>ERZ773060.36-NODE-36-length-80073-cov-8.90426_pt1 | contig 80073 bp, 61 predicted proteins | sample MGYA00580628_ERZ773060 | MGnify/ENA primary metagenome ERZ773060 (study PRJEB29015, sample SAMEA2738019) | human oral metagenome | biome: human oral; feature: human-associated habitat; material: dental | place: China | collected 2045 ... | reverse complement strand
AGGGCAGAATCGAACGCGGATGTCGGAGCCCGCAGCATTTGTGATAGCCATGATGTAACAAGGGTAACGCCCGCGAGCCTGCCCAGGCTTTGCGAAGCCGCGCAACGCCGGGCGCCGTCTGGCGCGACCGCCGGCGATGGCGGCGTTCGCGGCGGCGAGATCGCCGGCCGTATGCGGCGGAGCGTCGTATCGGCGCCGCCCGGAGCTTCGCGTCGGACCGCGAGGCCGTGCCGGTCCGACCGGGCCGGCACCGTCTGAGAGGACGGAGGGAGCGCTAGCCGCCGAGGCGCGACGACCAGCCCGCCGCAGAGCGTGCCTGCCCGCGACGTGAACGCGTATGATTTCCGCCATGCGGCAATTCGACTTCGACTCCGTCGACCTGGACGCCATGGCCCGCTCAGGCACCGTGAAATGGTCCGCCTTCCCGAACTCCTCGGACTATCCCGAAGCCATCGGGATGTGGCTCGCCGAGATGGACCTGGGCATCGCCCCCGAAGTGCGGGACCTCGTCGTCGGATGCGCGGATCGGGGAGACTTCGGGTATGTCTCCGACGAATGGCGGAAGAGGGCCGTCGAGGCGACTGCCGCCTGGGCCCGCGGCTTCGGCTGGGAGATCTCCCCCGAGCGGACCTTCCTCTCGCCCGACGTCCTGACGGGGCTGCGGATCTCGATCGACAGGTTCACGTCGGCCGGCTCGCCCGTCATCGTGCCCACCCCGGCCTACATGCCGTTCCTCACCCTCCCGCACGAGCACGATCGCGACGTCATCGAAGTGCCGTCCGCCCTGGGCGAGGACGGCCTGTGGCGCCTCGACTACGAGGGGATCGAGGCGGCCTTCGCGCGCGGCGCCGAGCTGCTCGTCCTGTGCAATCCCTGGAACCCCGCGGGGCGCTGCCTGACGCGCGGCGAACTCGAACGGCTGGCCCGCATCGTGGACGCCGCCGGCGGACGCGTCTTCGAGGACTGCGTCCACCTGCCCCTCCTGCTGGACGGCGCCGAAGCCGCCGTCTACGGAGCCCTGGACGTCGCCTCCCGTCACACCGTCACGGCGGTGGCGGCGTCGAAGGGATGGAACATCCCCGGCTTGAAATGCGCCCAGATCGTCTTCGCCGACGACGGGGACGCGGCCGCCTTCGCGCCGCACGCGCACGCGGTGAGCGGAGTCGCCTCGACCCTCGGCGTGCAGGCGGCGGCGGTGTGCTACGAGGAGGCGGGCGAATGGAACCGCCAGCTGCGCGGCTACCTGTCGGGCAACCGCGATCTCCTGGAGGAGCGCGTCGCCGCGTGGGACGGGGTGCGCATGGGGCGCGTCGAAGGCACGTACATCGCCTTCCTCGACTTCGCGCAGCTGGCCGAACGCGGGGCGTTCGGCGACCTCACCCCGGCGCAGTTCTTCGCGCGGCGCGCAGGCGTAACCCTCACGGAGGGCCGCAGCTGCGGGCGCGGCTTCGAATCGTCCTGCCGCATGATCTTCGCGACATCCACGGCCATCCTCACCGAGGCCCTGAACCGGATAGAGCGCGCGCTCGCGGGGTGAGGAAAACGGAACCCCTTGTGCGCGACGTGACGTCACATGCTGTGATGGGGGGCGTGAAGGTCTCCGAGATCGCCTATCTGGCGGGCACGACGGTGCGGACGGTGCGCTGGTACCACCGCATCGGCCTGCTCTCCATCCCCGAAGGGCGGCCCCGGGACTACGGCTTCGACCACCTCGCCCGCCTCGTGCACATCCGATGGCTGGCGCAGTCGGGGATGAGCCTGAAGGCCGTCGGCCAGATCCTCGACGGATCGCCGGAAGCGGACGCGCGGGACGATCTGGATTCGGCCCTCGCCCGGATCGACGAGGAGATCCGCTCCCTGAAGGCCCAGCGCGAACGGATCGCCGGATTGAGGGAGCTCGCCGGCTCCGGGGCGAAGCTCTCCCCCATCCCGGCATCCCTCGACCAGTTCTACGCCAGGGTCCGGGAGCACCTGACCGACCCGGAGCAGATCGAGATCCTCGATCGCGACCGGGTCCTCGCCGCGCTGGGCGGGACCTCGTACACGCTGCCGGATCTGGTCGGCGTCCACGTCACGGAAGCCGACGTCGCCAAGACGGCCGAGGCCATCGAGCTGTTCGCCCAGGCTCGCCGCGCCGCCGACTCCGACGACCTCGCCAGACTCGTCGACCGCTTCCTGGACATCTACACCGAGCTCGCCGAGCGGATCGCCGGCCAGGGATTCGCCGAAGCCTTCGCATCAGCCAACGACGGGCCCGGGCTGGACCGCCTCCTGACCGCCTTGAGAGTCGCCTACCCCGACGGCAGGCAGCAGGCCTTCATCGAACTGTGCCTGAGGAAGCTCGCAATACCGAGCCTGGGCGAGCTCGGCGGCGCCGAGCCGGACCGAACCGGAACCGCTCCCACACGGGCCGTCGACCGGGCCGGAACCGACTGAGAGTTAGAAGAGTCAAAGGAAAGGACACCCCAGTGACCGAGACCATTGCCGTCGAAGGCCTCGTCAAGACCTTCGGATCCCTGCGTGCGCTCGACTCGCTCGACCTCGCCGTGGAGGAGGGAACCGTCCACGGATTCCTCGGCCCCAACGGGTCGGGCAAGTCGACGACGATCAGATGCCTTCTGGGCCTCTACCACCCCGACGCGGGCACGGTCAGGGTGCTGGGCATGAACCCGTCCGCCTCGGCGCGCGACATCAACCGGCGCGTGGCCTACGTTCCCGGCGAGGTCGCCCTGTGGCCCAACCTGACCGGCCAACAGGCCCTCGACGCACTGGCCGCCCTGCGCGGGAGCCGAGACGAGGCCCGCGAGCGCGAGCTCGTCGAGCGCTTCCGCCTCGACCCGTCGAAGCCCATCCGCACGTACTCCAAGGGCAACCGGCAGAAGGTCATGCTGGTCGCCGCCCTCTCCGCGCCGGTGGACCTGCTCGTGCTCGACGAGCCGACGAGCGGGCTCGACCCCCTCATGGAGCGGATCTTCGGCGAATGCGTGGCGCAGGCGAGCCGGGCGGGCCGGACCGTGCTTCTGTCGAGCCACATCCTGGGCGAGGTGCAGGAACTGTGCTCGCACGTGACGATCATCAAGGACGGCGCGGCGGTCGAGACCGGCAGCCTGGAGCGGCTCAGGCATCTGGGCGCGCGCGAGATACGCGTGCGGGGCGAGGAGGATCGGCTGCGCGCCCTCGTCGAGAGCCTGGAGGCGGCGGGGATCGACGCATCGAGGGACGAGGGGGACGTCCTCGTGGAGGCCGGGGCCTCTCGCGTGCCCGACGTACTGGGCGCGGCCGTCTCAGCGGGGCTGGCGGACATCACGTGCACGCCGGCGAGCCTGGAGGACCTCTTCCTGCGCCACTACGAAGGGACGGTCCGATGAACGCACGGGATTTCACGACTCTCTTCCGGGTCGCTCTGCGCCGCCAGCGGTTCGCGTTCGCGGCCTGGGCGGGCTCCTTCTACCTCATCCTGGCGCTCCTGCCGAAGGCCTACCAGAAGAACCTGGGGAGCATGGAGTTTCGCCGGTCCGTCATCGAGATGATGAACTCCAACGGCGCGACCCGGCTGCTGTTCGGCACGATCCCCCAGCCGGGGACCATCGGCCAAGCGATCCAGTGGGAGTCCGGGATGATCATCATGGTCCTCACGGCCGTCGCGGCCCTGCTCATCGTGACGACGGCCGGGCGCCGCGGCGAGGACGACGGCCTTCGCGAGCTCGTCGAGGGCACCGGGGTGAGCCGGGCGACCGTGTTCGCGGTCGAGGCGGCGATGGGGACGGCCTTCTCGGCCGTCGCGGGCGCGGGGTGCGGCTTCGTCCTCGCGGTGCAGGCGCCGCTGTTCTCGGAGGTCTCCGTGACGGGATCCGTGTGCCTGGGGGTCGCGATCTTCTTAGTCGGCTGCGCGTTCTCGGCGGTCGCGCTCGTGGCCTCCCAGCTCGCCGACGACGCCGTGGGGGCGCGCCGGCTCTCCCTGCTCGTCCTCTTCCTCGCCTTCGCCGTGAAGATGGCGGCCGAATCCAGTGAGCAGCGGTGGCTCCAGTGGCTCACGCCCCTGGGCTGGAAGGAGCCGCTCCACCCCTTCACCGACGACCGACTGGTGCTCGCGATCCCCATGGCCGCGATCGTCGGAGCCTTCTCCGCTCTGGCTTGGCGCCTGTACGCCGGCCGGGAGCTGCACGGAGCCTACCTGCGCTCGGCGAGGCGCTCGAAGGCCCGCCTGCGGGCGAAGAGCGTCTTCTCCCTGTCCCTGCGGCTGGGGCGGCGCAGGCTCACCGGATGGCTCGCCGGCGTCGTCGCCATGGCGGCGCTCGTCGGATCGATGGCGGGATCCTTCGTCACCTTGACGAAGAAGAACTCGAATTACAGCGACCTCGTCGGGAAGATGGGCGCCGGAGGCGACGTGACCGAGAAGATCGTCTCCATCTTCTCGATCATCGTCGGCATTCTGGTCATGTGCGAGGCGGTCTCCGCGATGGCCTCCCTGGCGGAGACCGAGAAGCGGGGGATCCTCGACGTCGAACTGGCCAGCGGCGCGTCCCGCCGCAACGTCCTGGCGGGCCAGGCGGCGGCCGCGGCGGTCGAGTCGGCGATCCTGTCGGCCGCGGGCGCGGCGGCCCTCGCGGTCACGGTCGGAGCCTCCCTCGACTGGACGTCCGGGCGCGAGGCCGCCTGGCGAACCGTCACCCAGTGGCCCGCGGCCGTCTTCGCCATCGGCTTCGGCAGCTTGCTCTATGCGGCCTCCCGGAGGCTGACCGCCGCTGCGTGGGCGGCGGTCGGGTGGTCGTTCGCCCTGTCGTGGTTCGGCGGGATCCTCAACCTGCCGAAGTGGATGCTCGACTCGACGCTCCTGGGGTGGTCCTTCTCCCCCGGACACGTCGAGCACGTCCCCCAGGCCGTGGGCCTGCTCGCATTCGGCGTGGCGGGTTCGGCCGTCGCCGCCTTCCTGGCCTATCGGCGCCGCGACGTCCTCGCGGGGTAGCCGCGGGGCGCGCGAGTGCGGAGACGGGACGCTAGCCCATCTATTTGAGAATAATTCTCATTCTCGTTAGAATGCCCTCATGAAAGTCAGAGCCTCGCTCAAAAGCTTGAAGAATCAGCCCGGCGCCCAGGTCGTCAGGCGCCGGGGACGCCTCTACGTCGTCAACAAGGCCAATCCCCGGATGAAAGGGCGGCAGGGCTGATGTCGCGCCGCTGCCAGGTCACCGGCCGCGAACCGCGATTCGGCAAGGCGGTCTCGCACTCGCACAAGCGGACGAGCCGCCGCTGGGATCCCAACGTGCAGAGGAAGGCGTACTGGGTCCCCTCGCTCGGGCGAAAGGTGAGGCTGACCGTGTCCGCCAAGGGGATGAAGACCATCGACAAGCGGGGCATCGACGCCGTGGTGGCCGACATGCTCGCCCGCGGAGAGAGGATCTGAATGGCCAAGGGCAAGGACGCGCGCCCGATCGTCAGGCTCGTCTCGACGGCGGGGACGGGTTACACCTATGTCACGCGCAAGAACCGGCGCAACGATCCCGAGCGGATGTCGCTGCGCAAGTTCGATCCCGTCGTCCGCAGGCACGTCGAGTTCACAGAGGCCCGCTGAGGCGGGATCCGAGCGCCGCCGGGGATTCATCGCGAACCGGCAACGGCTCGCGATGCCGCCTCACCGCAGGGAGGTCTCCGTCAGGTAGGCGAGGACGGCCCGCACGCGCCGATTCTCCTCCCCCGGGGCCATTCCGAGCTTGGAGAACACGTTGGCCACGTGCTTGGAGACGGCCGCCGAAGACAGGAAGAGCTTGCGGCAGATCTGCTGGTTCGACAGGCCCTGCGCCATGAGCTCGAGCACCTCGACCTCGCGGGCGGTCAGGTCCGCGAACCGGGAGGGGCCCCCGCGCACGAGCGACGCGGCGACCTCGGGGTCGACGACCACGCCCCCGGCCGCCACGACCTGGAGGGACCGGATGAAATCGGCGACGCGCGCCACCCGGTCCTTCAGGAGGTAGCCGAGTCCGCCGACGCCCTCCGCCGGGGCCGCGGGTTCGAAGAGCCTGGTCGCGTAGGCCGGGGCGACGTACTGGGACAGGACCATGATCCCCGTCGCCGGCTGGACCTCGCGCAGCTCGACGGCGGCGCGCAGGCCGTCGTCGGCCATGCCCGGGGGCATGCGCACGTCCGTGACGAGCACGTCAGCGGCGTGCCGGGCGGCCGCGGCCAGAAGCTCCGGGGCCGTGGCGGCCTGGGCGAGGACCTCGTGGCCCTGGCGTTCGAGAAGGCCGACCATCCCCTCCCGGAACAGCGCGGAATCGTCGGCGACGATCAGTTTCATTCCCTCTCCTCGCGTTCGTATGCGGCATCGGCCGGCTGGGAGCCGGCCAGGCGTTCTCCCCCGGCCGCACCCGGCGGGCCGGCGGGATGCCCAGCGGGCGGGACGACTCCGAATTCGCCCCGCAGCAGCAGGAGCGGAATGCGGGCCGAGACGACCGTCGGCCCGCCCGCGGGGCTGACGAGCCCCATCGTCCCGCCGAAGGCCGCCAGCCGTTCGCGCATCCCCGACAGTCCGCCGTCGGGACGGATGACGGCACCGCCCGGGCCCTCGTCGCTGACGGAGACGTGGAGGGACTCGTCGGCGGCCAGAAGGACGGTGACGCGGGCGCCCGGAGCGTATTTGGCCGCGTTCGTCAGGGATTCGCAGACGAGGAAGTACCCCGCGGCGACGACGCCCTCGGGCATGGCCGGCAGCGGATGCGGGACGCGCAGCACGACGTCGAGGCTGCTCGAGGAGCACAGGCTCTGCACGGCCGCCTCCAATCCGAGGTCCGAGAGGATCTTGGGGTGGATGCCCGCCACGGTCGAGCGCAGGGAGCGCAGGGCGGCCTCCGAGTCGTCCTGGGCTTTGTCGAGGAGGCGGCGCACCTGCGCCATCCGCTCGGGCACGACGCGGTCGCCGACCGTCGCCGAGTCCAGCAGCAGGCTCGCCTCCCCCACGTCCATGGAGGCGGTGACGAGGAATTGCTGGGCGCCGTCGTGCAGGTCGCGTTCGATGCGGCGGCGCTCGATCTCGAAGGCGGCGACGATCTCGCGGCGGGACTCCGTGAGCTCGGCCACTTCCTCCGGGGTCATGCTCGCCAAATCCCCGTATCCGCGAAGCAGTGCGGAGCGGACCATCCGCCGGGCCCGCCGCAGGAGGAGGCAGCCCAGTCCTACAGCCGCCGCGATGACGCCGATCGCGACGGCCGCGTAGGCGTCCACCGGCAGGGCCCCTCTCAGGATCCCCAGCGCGGCGTAGAAGGCGAACGGGCTCACGGCCGCGAAGCATCCGATCCCCAGCCCCGCCACGAGGTTCGCGCGCGTCAGACGCCGCAGGACGGCGCGCTCGGCCTCGCTCAAGTCGCGAGAGCCCGGGGAATCGGGATTCACCCCTCCATATTAGGCGCCGCCTCGCCATCCCCCGCACCCGGCTGAGAAGTAGACCTGGCTCTACCGCGCTTCGATAGCCAGCGCCATGGCGGGGCCGGCGCGATGACGGTGGAATGGAGGCATGAGCACAGATAACCGCGCCCTCACCGGTAGGGCCCTCGTCAAGAACTTCGGCAACGTGCACGCCCTGGCGGGCGTGGACATCGACATCCCCTCGGGCCAGGCGCTGGCCATCATGGGGCCCTCCGGGTCCGGGAAGTCCACGCTGCTGCACTGCCTGTCGGGCATCCTCACGCCGACCTCGGGAGAGATCTGCCTCGGCGGCAAGAACGTGTCCGGGCTGCCGGACAAGAGCCGGTCGCGGCTGCGCTTGAAGCACTTCGGGTTCGTCTTCCAGGACGGACAGCTCGTCCCCGAGCTCCCTGCGAATGAGAACGTCGCGCTCCCGCTCATGCTGAGCGACGCGCCCCGGCGCACCGCCATCTCCGCGGCCGACGACTGGCTCAGGCGCCTGGGGCTGGAGGACGAGGCGAACCGCCGTCCCGGCGAGATGTCCGGCGGCCAGGCCCAGCGCGTGGCCATCGCCCGGGCCCTGGCCGCCTCCCCCGCGGTCGTCTTCGCCGACGAGCCGACCGGCGCCCTCGACCAGGCGACGGGCCACGAGGTCATGCAGCTGCTGACGACCACCTGCCGGATGAGCGGAGCGACCCTCGTCGTGGTCACCCACGACCCCCAGGTCGCCGCCTGGTGCGAGCGCCTCGTCGAGATCCGCGACGGCCGGATCCACGCCGACAGCAAGACGGGAGGCGCGCGATGAACCCCGCCCTCAAACTGGCCCCCGCGCTGACGGCCGCCCGGCTGAAATCCCGCAAGGGGGACGCCTGGCTCGACGTCCTGGCCGTCGTCTCCTTCGCCGTCTCCGCCCTCATGGCCCTCACGGTCGCCGGCGGGATCTGGATGTTCCGCGGATGGAGCCTGCACCCCACGGCGAGCATGCTGGCGACCGCGCACGGCGAGAGGTCCTACCTGGACCTGTACCTGTCGCTCGGGATCTTCGCGGCGGCGCTGCTCGTCATCCCCATCTTCTCCCTCGGCACCTCGGCCACGCGCCTGGGAGCCCAGGCCCGGGCGCGCCGCCTGGCCTCGCTCAGACTGGTCGGCGTCACATCCGGCCAGACCGTGGCCATGACGATCGTCGAGACCCTCGTCCAGTGGATCATCGGCACGGGTGCCGGCGTGGCGCTGTACTTCGCCACGCTGCCCGCCTGGAGGGGCGTCGAGTTCCTCAAGACCCCCATCGCCCCCTCCCAGATGGTCCTCCCGGCCTACCTGCTGTTCCTGGTCTTGGCCGCGCTGCTCCTCATAACGGTGATCGCGACGACGGCCGGCCTCCAGCGGGTCCGCATCTCCCCGCTCGGCGTGACGCGCCACGAGACCAGCCCCGCGCTCAAGTACTGGCGCCCGATCGCCTTCATCGCGGCCATCGCGGCCTTCTGGGCGTGGTCGACCACGAATCCCTCCACCACAGACGCGAACACCTACCTGAGCATGGCCCTGTTCCTTGGAGCCGTCATCGGCGGAATCTCGCTCATGGCGCCGTGGGTCCTCCAGAATCTGGCCCGCTTGCTCACACGGACCCGTTCCGTGCCCCGCCTGCTGGCCGCCCGGCGCATCATCGACAACCCGAAGGCCGCGTGGAGGCAAGTCAGCGCCCTGGCGCTGCTGTGCCTCATCGCGGGCTACGTCGCCTCGATCCCGGAGGTCAACGCCGACGGCCCGCGCGCCGACATTCAGAAGGTCTTCGGCCAGGACGTGAGCACCGGCACCTTCATCACGATCGGATTCGGATTCGCCGTGGCGGCCCTGTCGACCCTCATGAACCAGGCGTCGGGCGTCTTCGACCGGGCGCGGCAGACCCAGGCCCTCACCCAGGTCGGCTTCCCCCGCAGGGTCTTCGGGCTCACGAGGGTCTATCAGATCATCGGACCGCTCCTGCTGACGACGGTCAGCTTCGCGTTCCTCGGGCGGAGACTGGCCCTCCTGATGGCCGCGGACGACGTCAGCGACGCGGGGCTGAGGCGACTGGCCTTCGCGCTCACCGCCGGAATCGTGCTCTCGCTCCTGGCCCTCCTGGCCTGCGAGCCCCTCGAATCCCACGTGCTGGCGTCCCAGCGCCGCCGCAACGACTGACCGGCCGACGATCGGTGGGCGGGTGGGCGCGCGCCCACCCGCCCACCGCGTCCGCGGAGCGCAGGAAGCCGACTGAGGCGGGCCTACAGGGGATCGCGTCTCGTCGGGCAGCTCATGCACCGCGGCCCGCCGCGGCCCCGCCCCAGCTCGCTTCCGGGGATGGTCAGCACCTCGACGCCGTTGGCCTCCAGGTAGTCGTTGGTGGTCACGTTGCGCTCGTAGGCCACGACGACCCCCGGCGCCACCGCCAGCACGTTGGACCCGTCGTTCCACTGCTCGCGGTCGGCGGCCGGCACGTCCTGAGAGGGCGTGAGGATGCGCAGTGAGTCCAGGCCGAGGGCCTGGGCGATCGCGTCGTGCATCCCGTCCGGCGGGTTGGCCGTCACGTCGAACTCGTCGGGTCCGTCCCCCGGTCGGATCGTCAGCGACGGCAGCATCCCCAACCCGCCGTATTTGAGGAAGGTGCCCTCGTCCGCCATCGTCATGACGGTGTCCAGGTGCATCTGCGCCCGGGTCTTGGGCAGGCTGAGCGCGACGACGCAGTCCACCTCGCCTTCCGCGAACAGCCGGGAGGCCAGGCGTTCGATCCCCTGCGGGCTCGTCCTCTCGCTCAGGCCGACGAGGATCGAGCGGTTGCCCAGGACTAGGACGTCGCCGCCCTCGATGGTGGCCGAGCCCGCGGCGATCCCGTCGCTCCACAGCCGGGAGCCCGAGAAGCGCGGATGGAAGGAGTAGACCGTCTCGTTGTTGATCGCCTCGCAGCGCCGTGCGGGTTTGCGCATCGCGTTGACGGAGGCCCCTCCGTAAATCCAGCAGGAGGTGTCGCGCGTGAACAGGTGGTTGGGCAGGGGCGGCAGGAGAAAGTCGCCCCCGTCGATGCTCGCCAGGGTGACCGAGCCGGGGGCGGGGACGGCGTCGAGAAGTTCGCGCTTGGTCAACCCGACGACGAGCAGATCGGCCAGTTCGGCGGGCGAGAGCGCCTCGGCGTACTCCCGGACGGCCCCGGCCAGTGCGATCCCGCAGTTCTCCTCGGTGACCGCGTAGCCGATCAGGTGCCGGCGTGCGCGGGGGTCGGCGAGGGTCTCGGCCAGCAGGTCGGTCAGGTAGAGGACCTCGGTTCCGCGCGAGCGCAGGAGCTCGGCGAAGCAGTCGTGCTCCTCCTGGGACTTCTCCAGCCACAGGACGTCGTCGAAGAGCATGTCGTCCATGTTGGAGGGGGTGAGCCTGTGGATCTCGCGCCCCGGCCGGTGGAGGATGACTTGCCTGAGCGGTCCGGTCTCCGAACCCACGTACGGTTCGGCCGGCGCCCCCGCCGGGACGGTGTCGTGCGCCATGGTCTCTCCCTATCGCCGTGCTACCGGGTTGCGGAGGACCCCGATGCCCTCGCACGCGACCTCGACCGTCTGACCCGGCTCGACGTCTCCGCGGCCGTGCGGCGACCCGGTGAGGATGACGTCCCCCGGCAGCAGGGTGAAGATCGAGGAAGCGTAGGAGACGAGCTCGGGGACGGAGAAGGCGAGCTGGCCGGTGCTGCCGGAAAGGCGCTCTCGGCCGTCGACCCGGGAGGTGAGCGCGAGGTCGCCGGGGTCCGCGGCGGTGTCGATGACCGGGCCGAGGGGGCAGGCGGTGTCGAAGCCCTTGGCGCAGGCGACGTCCCGGGTCTGCGCCGTCACGTCGTTCGCGACGGTGTAGCCGAAGATCGCCTCGCCGGCCCTCTCGACGGGGCAGTCCTTGGCCACCCTCCCGATGACGACGGCCAGCTCGGCCCCGTGGGAGAGGCGGTCGGCGAAGGCCGGCGGGACGATGGGGTCGCCCGGGCCGACGACGGCCGTGTTCGGCTTGAGGAAGACGGTCAGGCCGGCCGGGGTGGCGCAGGGCTCCTCGTCGTAGGTTCCGGCGAAGCCGACGACCTTGGATCGCGGGATCATGGGGGAGACGAGGCGGGCCCGGTCGGCTGGCAGGCGCTGGCCCGTCGGCGCGACGGATCCGAACAGGGGGTCGTCCGACAGGAGGACGAACTCGTCGGAGTCTTCGTCGAGGACCGCGTAGCGGGGCCCCCGGTCGAGCCCCAGACGTGCGATTTTCATGGACGCCATCCTACTTGGCCTCTCATCCCGGAGGCGCATCCGGTCATCCCGGGGGCGCATCCGGCCCGACGGCCCACCAGGCTCTTCGCTCCGAGCCGATCGTCCGTCCACCCGCGCCCACGCGGGTTACCCTTGACGTACACCGCCCGAGAACGTCTGGAGGACACGTGAAGAGGCATCGCGACGGATCCTGGTCCGACAAACCCGCAGCCGCCATCGAGAAGACCATGACCGTCCCGTGGCTGCTGTCGCGCCGCGCCGCGCGCACGCCCGACGACGTGTGCGTCGAGCGACGGTCGGAGCTGGGCGCGGCCTGGGTCGAGGTGCGCGCCGGAGAGTTCGAGGAGGACGTCATCCGCGCGGCGCGCGGCCTGGTCGGGATGGGGCTGCAGCCGGGGCAGACCGTCGCCATCCTCGGCGCGACCTCCTACGAGTGGAGCCTGCTGGACATGGCCGTGCAGTACGCGGGCGGAGTCGTCGTCCCCATCTACGAGAGTGCCTCCGCCGAACAGATCCGCTGGATCCTCGCCGATTCCGCGGTCCGCCTGGTCCTGACCGACACCGCCGCGCACGCCGGCCTCGTCGAGAGCGTCCGCACCCCCGGACTGCTGGCGAGCGTCGTCTACGACGCCGACGGCATGACCAGGCTCTACGCCGCGGGGGCGGACGTGCCCGAGTCCGAGGTCCTCGAACGCAAGGAGGCCCTGACGAGCGACGACCTCGTGACGGTCATCTACACCTCGGGCACGACCGGCAATCCGAAGGGGGTGGAGCTGACCCACGGAAACTTCGTGGCCTCCGCGCTCAACATCCTCGTCTCCGAGCGCGAGGTCATCGACACGCCCGACGCCCGGGTCCTCCTCTTCCTGCCCCTGGCCCACATCATGGCGCGCATCGTCTTCGTCTACGCGATCGCCGGGCGGGGGCGGATCGGACACGTGCCGAACGTGCGCAACCTCCTGGCCGACATCCAAGCCTTCTCCCCGACCGCCCTGCTGTGCGTCCCCCGGGTCCTGGAGAAGGTCTACAACGCCGCAGAGGCGAAGACCCGGGGCATGCGCCTGAAGGCCTTCCGATGGGCCGCCCGAGTGGCCGTCGACAACTCGCGCAAGTCCTTCCACGGCCCCGTCTTCGGCCTCAAGCGGGAAATCGCCCGCAGCCTCGTGTGGGACAGGCTCACCCAGGCCCTCGGGCCCGACTGCCGCTTCGCCATATCGGCGGGCGCCCCGCTGAGCAAGCGCCTCGGCCACTTCTACCGCGGCATCGGCCTGACGGTGATCGAAGCCTACGGGCTGACGGAGTCGACCGGCCCGGCGGTCGCCAACCGGCCGGGCAGGGTCGTCATGGGGTCGGTCGGCCAGCCGATCCCCGCCGGCGCGGTGAAGATCGCCAAGGACGGAGAGGTCCTCCTCAAGGGCCCGCACATCTTCCGGGGGTACCGCAACGATCCGCAGGCCACGGCGGACGCCGTGGACCGCGACGGCTGGTTCCACTCGGGGGACATCGGGACGATCGACAAGCACGGGTTCGCCACGATCACGGGCCGCAAGAAAGAGCTCATCGTCACCGCGGGCGGGAAGAACGTCGCCCCGGCCGTGCTGGAGGACAGACTGCGAGGCCATCCGCTCGTCTCGCAGGTGGTGGCCGTCGGCGACGGGCGCCCCTTCGTGGGGGCCCTCGTCACCTTGGACGCCGAGATGCTCCCCGGGTGGCTGCGCAACCACGGCCTGCCGCGCATGGACGCCGCTTCGGCGGCCGGGCATCCGAGGGTCCTCGAGGCTCTTCAGCGGGCCGTCGACCGGACGAACGCCCAGGTCTCGCGGGCCGAGTCGATCCGCAAGTTCGTGATCGTCCCCGGCGACTTCACGGAGGACAACGGGCTGCTCACCCCGTCCATGAAGGTCAAGCGGGACGAGGTCCTGCGACGGTACGCCTCCACCGTGGACGGGCTCTACCGGGACGCTCGCGGACCGCAGGCCGGCGGCGGGCGGAGGAAGCGCGGCGCGCGGCGGGGCGGGCGATCATGACCGCGAACGCCGTGTCCGGGAGGACCGGGGTCTTCGCCCTCCTCGGCTCGCCGGTCGGGCACTCCCTGTCCCCAGCCATCCACAACGCCTCCTTCGCCCAGCTCGGCCTCGACTACGTCTACCTGTGCCACGACGTGGAGGCGGACGGCATCGGCGAGGCGGTGGCGGGCGCCCGCGCGCTGGGGTACGCGGGGCTGAACGTGACTATGCCGTGCAAGGCCGCCGTCGTCAACCACCTCGACGCCCTGTCGCCCGCGGCCGAGCTCATGGGCGCGGTCAACACCGTCGAATGCGCCGGAGGCCGGTTCGTCGGCCACAACACGGACGGGGCGGGGCTGCTGCGCTCGATCGCCGAGGAGGGCTTCGAGATCGCGGGCTCGCGCATGGTCGTCATCGGCGCGGGGGGCGCCGGCTCGGCGGCCTTCACGCAGGCGGCGCTCGACGGCGCGGCCCGCATCGCCGTGTTCAAGCGCAAGGACGCCTCCTTCGCGGCGGCGGCCGAGAGGGTAGCGGCCGTCTCCGACCGAACCGGGGCGGACATGGCGATCGCCGACGCGGCCGACCGGGCCGCCCTGGCCGCCGAGGTCGAGGCCGCGGACATCGTCGTCGACGCGACCCGCGCGGGGATGGCCCCGCTGGAGGGCGTCTCCAACGTCGAGGCGGAGTGGATGCGCCCCGGCCAGGCGATCGTCGACACCGTCTACCATCCGCGCGAGACGAAGCTCCTCGCACTGGCCGCCCGGTCGGGGGCGCGGCCGATCGGCGGGCTGGGCATGCTCCTGTGGCAGGCCGCCGTCGCCGAGGAAATATGGCTGGGGGCGTCGATGCCGGTCGAGCGGATCCGGGCCGCGATCGAGGCCGAGGGCTGATCGCAGGCCGCGCCTCCGCCGGGCGGGGACGGGCTCCCGGGCGCTCCCAGTCCGGCCGGGATGGACGGCGCCGGGCCGTCACCCGCGTCTCGCGCGGCTCCTGGCGTACAGCGCGATCCCCGCGGCGACGGACACGTTCAGCGACTCCACCCTGCCGGAGATGGGGATCTCGCACCGGACCGCGGCGGCGGCTTCGATCTCCTCGGACGCCCCCGTCCGCTCGCTGCCCATCACCAGGGCGACGGGGTGCGGCGCGGACAGGCTCCGCTCGAGGGTGCCGGTCCCTCCCCGGTCCAGGAGCACGACGGGCCGGGCGTCGTCCTCGGCGAAGGCGAGGAACTCCCGCCTGTCCGCGAGGACGATGGGGAGCGCGAAGTTCAGGGCCCGGCTGGCCCGCGTCAGCCTCCTGTCGAAGACGGACGTCAGGTTGCTGTCGAGCAGGACGAGGCCGGCCGCGTCGAACGCCGTCGCCGTCCGGGCGATCGCGCCGATGTTCCCGAGCAGGCGGACGCCGTCGAGCGCGACGACGTCGCCGTCCGCGCCGCGCAAGTCTTCGAGCCGGCGGCGTCGGGGGGCCTTGGCGACGGCGAAGATCCGGGACCTCTTCTCGGCTTTGAAGAGGCGCGCGAGCGTCGCGGGCGCGAGGCGGAACGTCTCGTAGGGGCGGAGGATCTCCGCGGTCGCCTCCATCTCGGGGCAATAGCCCTCCGAACAGTAGATTTCCTCGATCTGCACGCCGTATTCGATCGCGTCGACGATGTTCTCCTCGTCGTCGACGACGATCGCCTTCCTGCCGCCGCCGCGCAAGATGTCCTTGACTCGCGACAGCTTCCACTGTGGGGCGTCCGCCGCCTCGATCTCCTGCATGCCATCCCTTTCGCCTGCCTCCCGCTTTCCCCGGCCGCGGTCTCCGGCGGAGGAAGGCGGGGATCGCACGGTGCGCAAGATGGGACTCGAACCCACACGCCCGAAGGCACCAGAACCTAAATCTGGCGCGTCTACCAGTTTCGCCACTCGCGCATGGCGCCCGTCTCCGGGCCCCTCCAGTGTAACGGTTCCAGTCCGGCCCCGGCTCGCAGTGGCCGTGCGGTCGTCGACTCCACCCCCACCGGCGGGGTCGGTCGGGTCCGGCCCCGGCTCGCGAAGGTCGGGCGCCTCTGCACGGATTCGCTGTGAGCATGGAGAGGTCCGGCCCCGGCTCGCGAAGGTCGGGCGGCGCGCCGCACGAGCTCCTCGGCGACCCGGACACCGCCGGTCGGCGGCCCGCCTCCGCACCGGCGTGGAGGCGGTCGAATGCCTCACCCCGCTGGATCCGCCCCGCGCAGGGCGCCCGAAGTTCACCCGGCGTGAAAAGCCGAACCCTCCGCGGCCGGGAGGGCGGCGAATCCGCGGCTCCGTGGCACAGCGCACCTGGCATGCGAGGCCGCGCGGCTGGCACACTGAAATCCATGAGCGAAATCGACTCCGACTCCATAGGCTCCTGGCTGTCCCCCGAGGACCTCGAATACGTCCGGCACAAGGTTCCCATGGTCTACGTGGACATCGTCCCCGTCCGGGTCGACGAGCACGGCGTGCTCCAAGCCGTCGGCATGCTCCTGTGCGCCGACGACGAGGGGATCAGCAGGGCCTTCCCGTCGGGTCGGATCCTCTTCCACGAGTCGGTTCGAGAGGCGCTGCTGCGGCACATCGAGAAGGATCTGGGGCCGGTGGCTCTGCCGCAGCTGCCGGTTTCGATCGCGCCGTTCACGGTCGGAGAGTACTTCCCCACGCCCGGCGAGGGGTGGTACGACGAACGGCAGCACGCGATCTCGCTGGCCTATGCCATCCCGATGCAGGGAGACTGCAACCCCGGCTCGGCCTCGCTCGAATTCACGTGGTTCACTCCCGGCGAGGCCCGCACCCGCGACCTCCAGGCGGAGCTCATCCCCGCCCACGCCGTGCTGCTGCGGCAAGCCCTGGCGCACATGGGCGCCATCTGAGGGGCCCGGCGCCTCAGACCCCCAGCTCGGCGCGGAGGAGGCCGGCCAGCTCCCGGAAGGCCTTGCCCCTGTGGGAGATCGCGTCCTTCTCGCCGGGCGGCAGCTCGGCCGAGGATACGTCGTAGCCCTCGGGCGCGAAGATCGGGTCGTAGCCGAAGCCGTTCGCGCCGCGGGGCTCGGCGAGCAGTCTGCCCCGCATGCGGCCCTCGCGGACGTACTCCCGCCCGTCGGGCGTCACCATGGCCGCGGCGCACACGAACGAGGCGCCCCGGTGCCGTTCGGGCACGTCGGCCAGCTGGGCGAGGAGCAGTTCCAGATTGTCGCCGTCCCGGCCGTGCACGCCGCACCATCTCGCCGAGAAGACGCCGGGGGCGCCGCCCAGGACGTCGACGGCCAGGCCGGAGTCGTCCGCGAGCGCGACGAGCCCGGTCGCCTCGGCCAGTTGACGCGCCTTGATGAGGGAGTTCCCGGCGAAGGTGACGGCGTCCTCCACGGGCTCGGGGATGTCGAAGCCCCCCGCGTCGAGGATCCGGCCGGGGGCCACGCCGGGCAGGAGGGGGGCGAGGATCGCCCTGAGCTCCTCCGCCTTGTGTCGGTTCCTCGTCGCCAGGACGATCCGCCGGCCTGCGTCGGGCCGGGGTCCGGACGCCCTCGCCGCCGCGCCGCCGAGGCCGGGCGCGGCTTCGTATCCGCTGGCGGGCGGCTCCGCCGCAGTCGCCGTCATGTCAGGCTCGGGCCGCCGACGATGCGCGGGTCGATCGGATCCCCCCGGTGCAGGGCTTCGCGCTGGAGGGCGGACAGCCTGGCCGTCCCGCTCTCGGCCAGGTCGAGGAGCTGGCCGAGCTCGCCCCTGTTGAAGGGCGCGTGCTCGGCGGTCCCCTGCACTTCGATGAAGGCGCCGCTTCCGGTGGCGACGACGTTCATGTCGGTCTGGGCGCGCGAGTCTTCCTCGTAGGGAAGGTCGAGCACGGGGGTGCCGTCGACGATCCCCACGGAGACGGCGCTGACGGTGTCGCCGAGCACCGGCCTGGTCGCGTCGGGCACGACGATCCCCCTTCCGACCGCCCAGTCCACCGCGTCGGCGAGGGCGACGAAGGCGCCGGTGACCGAGGCCGTGCGAGTGCCGCCGTCGGCCTGGAGGACGTCGCAGTCGAGCTGGATCGTGTTCTCCCCCAGCGCCCTCATGTCGACGACCGCGCGAAGGGACCGGCCGATGAGCCGGGAGATCTCGTGGGTGCGCCCGCCGATCCGGCCTTTGACCGATTCGCGCTGGGAGCGCTCGCCCGTGGCGCGTGGGAGCATCGAGTACTCGGCCGTCACCCATCCCAGGCCGGAGTCGCGCCGCCAGCGCGGCACCCCTTCGGTCAGGGAGGCGACGCACAGGACGGTCGTCCGCCCGAACGCGACGAGGACGCTGCCCTCGCCCGTCTCGAGCCACCGGCGGGTGATGGATACGGGCCGCATGGAGTCGGCGGCGCGCCCGTCGGCGCGAGTCCACGTGTTCATGGCTACGAGACTACCAAGGCGGGGCGCTAGACGCGGTAGGTCTCCCCCGGCTTCACGCAGCGGACGGGGCCGTCGAAGACGCCCTCGGCGGCGCGCCGGACCGTCTCGGGGTCCGTCCACGGCTGGAGGTGGGTCAACAGCAGTCGCCCGACGCCCGCCCGGCTCGCCAGTTCCCCGGCGCGCGAGCCGACCATGTGGACGCCGCGGACGGTGTCGCGTCCGTCTTCGAAGGCGCACTCGGACAGGAGGAGGTCGACCCCGCGCGCCATCTCGACCTCGGTGTCGCACAGGTCGGTGTCGCCCGTGTAGGCGAAGGCGGCTTCGGCCCTCGGGTCGGATTCGGAGGGCCCCATGATGCGCAACCCCACGGCCGGAACCGTGTGCTCGGCTTCGAAGGCCTCGACGAGCATCGGGCCGACCTCGACGACGTCGCCCGGGCCGATCGTGTGGAAGTCGAACTCGCCCGCGTAGGTCTCCTCCTGCGGGTCGCCCCCTATCTGGCGGGTCCGGGCCAGGCCGTCCTGGGGCGAGTAGACGGGGATGCGGTCGAGGGGGCCGCCGGGGATCCAGCGCCTGTACACCTGCATTCCGACGATGTCCGTGCAGTGGTCGGCGTGCAGGTGGGACAGGGCGACGGCGTCCAGGTCCGCCGGGTCGAGGTAGTTCAGAAGCCGGCCCATGGCGCCCGGGCCGAGGTCGAGCACCAGGGAGTGCGTCCGGGTCCTGCCGGCTTCGTCCGTCGAATCCGCCTGGACGAGGTAGCACGAAGCCGCTGACGCCGGCCCGGACATCGAGCCCGAGCAGCCGACGATGGTTATCCTCACCGCTTCATCTCCTGCGTCGAGGGGACGGAGTCGGGCTGTCGGTGCGATCCGGGGTCACTGCAGCTCAGGTCACTGCGGCTAATCTCCCGCGCCGAGTGGACGGAGCCGACCTCGGGCCCCAGGAAGCGGCGCGCGAGCTCGCCGAAGGAGGCCGGGTCGCCGGTGGTCAGGAAGCGGCGGCTGGGCCGGCAGCCGGGGGGCGCGAAGGCCTCGCCCACGGCGAGCCGGCGGTAGACGTCCCGGGCCGTCTCGTCCGCGGAGGAGACGAGGGTGACGCTCTGCCCCATCGTGTAGGAGATCGCCCCGGCCAGGAGGGGGTAGTGGGTGCACCCGAGGACGAGGGTGTCGACGCCCCTCTCGCGGACGGGGGCCAGATAGCGCTCGGCGACCTCCTGGACCTGCGGGCCGGCCGTGATCCCCTTCTCGACCAGTTCGACGAAGGCCGGGCAGGCCGCCGTCGTCAGCTCCAGGTGGGGGGCGGCGGCGAAGGCGTCGTCGTAGGCCCCCGATCCGATCGTCGCCTCCGTGCCGATGACGCCGATCCTGCCGTTGCGGGTGGCGGCGACCGCGCGGCGCACCGCGGGCTGGATGACTTCGACGACGGGGATCCCGTGGCCGACCTGGTAGCGTTCGCGCGCGTCGTGGAGCACGGCGGCCGACGCGGAGTTACAGGCGATGACCAGCATCTTCACGTCGGACTGCACGAGGCGGTCCATGATGCCCAGGGCCAGTTCGCGGACGCGCGCGATGGGTTTGGGGCCGTACGGGGTGTTCGCGGAGTCGCCTATGTAGAGGACCGACTCATCCGGCAACTGGTCGATGATGGCGCGGGCCACGGTCAGGCCGCCCACCCCGGAATCGAATACGCCGATCGGCCGAGAATCCATAGAGCGAGCTTAACCGCGCAGCTGCTTGTTCCTCACCGCAGCAAGCAGTGACTCTTGCCACCACGTGAGCATCGAGTACAGGACCGCCAGAAGATCCTCCGTGTTGTCGATCTCCCGGCCCTCTCCGCCGTCCGAGAGGCCCGTGAGGGCTTGGGCCCGCCTGTAGACGTCCTCGGCCGACTCTCCGTCGGTGATCTCCAGCCTCGCCGAGCAGACGAGCCTGATCGAGTTGACGGCGCTTATCCAGGCGGGCATGTCTTCGTTGCCGACCCAGACGTGATCGGTGGAGGCCGTCACCGACCGGTAGAAGACCAGGAGCTGTTCGGATTTGACGGAGGCCAGGGAGTCCTGGGTCATCTCGCGCAGCGTGCGCGCCTGCTCGGGGTCTTCGGACATGTCGGGCAGGAGCCGGTGGAAGGCCTCGTCCATGGGGTGGCCGAACTCGTCGGAGGCCTGCCCGTCCTCGCCGTCGATCCCCGCGAACTCGGCTTCGTAGGCGGCCAGGGGGTCGGATTCGTCCGGCCCGCGCTGGGCGTCCTGGAGCATGCGGTCGAGGGGGCGGCCGAGCATGAAGGCGACGTCCGAGGCCAGCCCGGCGAAGAATTTCCGCTCCGTGGAGTCCGCTTTGGCGAGGTACCCTCCGCGCCACGGTCTGAAGCTCTCCATTACGGGACTTCCTCGATCGTCGCCCACAGGCCGAAGCCGTGCATGGCCTGCACGTCGGCCTCCATCTGCTCCCGCTGGCCCTTGGAGACGACTGCCCGGCCGTTGTTGTGGACGTCGAGCATGAGGCGGTGGGCCCGGCGCTGCGGCAGGCGGAAGTAGGCCATGAACACCCATTCGACGTACGACATGAGATTCACCGGGTCGTTGTGGACGACCGTCTGCCAACCGCTCGCGCGCAGCGTCCGGCCGACGGGCGCCGACGAAGGCGAAGGTTGGGAGCTCACCCTCACATCTTACCGACTGGTCGCCGCCGTCCGTCCAGCCCCGTTTCGCCGCTCGCGGTATCGTTGGTGCATGTCAACGGCACTACTCACGGACATGTACGAGCTAACGATGGTCGACTCGGCGATCGCATCGGGCACGGCGGGCCGGCGCAGCGTCTTCGAGGTCTTCGCCCGGCGCCTGCCCGGGGAGAGGAGGTACGGCGTCGTCGCCGGAACCGGCCGCGTGATCGAAGCCATCCGGGACTTCCGCTTCGGCCCGGAGGAGATCGCCTACCTCGAATCCGCGGGAATCGTCTCCGAGCGGACGCTGGAGTGGATGGAGGGCTACCGTTTCACCGGCGACGTCTACGGGTACGCCGAGGGCGAATGCTACTTCCCGCATTCGCCGGTCCTCACCGTCCTGGGGACCTTCGCCGAGGCCTGCGTCCTGGAGACGGTCATCCTCTCGATCCTCAACCACGACTCGGCGGTGGCCACGGCCGCCTCGCGGATGACCGCAGCCGCCCACGGCCGCCCCTGCGTCGAATTCGGGGCCCGCCGCACCCACGAGGTCGCGGCCGTCCACAGCGCGCGCGCCGCGGTGATCGCGGGCTTCGAGGCGACGTCGGACCTGGAGGCGGGCCGCCGGTACGGCCTGCGGATCACCGGGACGTCCGCGCACTCCTTCACCCTCGTCCACGACGGCGAGGAGGAGGCCTTCGCCGCCCAGATCGCGACCATGGGCCCGGGGACCACCCTGCTGGTGGACACCTACGACATCCCCCGCGGTGTCGAACGGGCGGTGGCCGCCGCGCGGGCCGCCGGCGGGGAGCTCGGGGCCGTCCGCCTGGACTCCGGCGATCTCATCGCCCAGGCCTTCACCGTCCGCCGGCAACTGGACGACCTGGGGGCCACATCCACCAAGATCACGGTGACGAGCGACCTCGACGAGTACGCGATCGCCGCCCTCGGCGCTGCCCCGGTCGACGCCTACGGCGTGGGCACCCAGCTCGTGACGGGTTCGGGCCACCCCACCGCGGAGATGGTCTACAAGCTCGTCCAGCGCGAAGGCGCCGACGGCCGGATGCACGAAGTGGCCAAGGCCTCCCAGAACAAGAAGAGCGCCGGCGGGCTGAAGGTCGCCGGGCGCGTGCGCGACGAGCGCGGGCACTCCGCGCAGGAGCTCGTCGTCTCCGCCGGAAGCTGGCAGGAGGGCCTCGACTACCTCGAACGGGCGGGCGCACGGCCCCTGCAGGTCAAGCTCATCGACGGCGGCCAGGTGGACGAGCCTTACATCGGCGAGCGGGCGATCGCCGCCGCCGCGGAATGCCATGCCCGCTCCCGCGCCGAGCTCCCCTACGACGGCTGGCGCCTCTCCCGCGGCGAGCCCGCGGTGCCCACGAAGACGGTCGACATCTTCGAGGGAGACGACATGTGATAAAACACCGGGCTGGAGTACTCCAGTTCGACAATGCCATCCTGAGCGACCTTAAAGGAAAATATTCAAAAATAACTCTGTGAAAGTCGAGTTAAGGATTTCTTAAACGGCATGCAGTTAGTATAGTTATATATTTGAAACGTCTTAAGGCCGTGTTATTCAGTTTCCATTCGCATAGTAGATTTAGCTTTATCAGTTGGGCGTATAAAGCAGTCTTTATGATCATCATGTGACTCATAAGAAGTTGTATCTACTTTAGCAACAGAATAAAGTGTTCGTACTTTCCCTAACGGAATATCGGTATTACCGACTGTTACCGAGAAGTCAAATAAAGAAACAACGGACAACTCACCTTTTGGCAACGAGACTCCGGGGCGAAGGCAGACTTTGAATTCTCTCGCCGGAACGTCGATCTCTTCACCCTCTAAAAGTCTTTTTGCCGCATGCCACTTACTAGATTGCTCTTTAGTGAAGGAGTCCGGAATAGATATCTGGATTGGCGTGTGATCCTGGATCACAACGAGAGATTCGACAGCCTCCTTCAATTCGATTAAATCAGCCAATCCTTCCAAGCCTGCGAAATTCTGAGGCAAGTCGATCGTGTTGGTCAAAGAACCGTACTGTCTACCGATTTTGAGTTTATTCGGTGGTATTAACGAACATAGAAAACGAAGACTATCAATGACATCATGTGGAGCTTTTTTCGCCAAATGAACACTATTTATATCAATTTTCATCATTTTTTTGTCCGAATCAAGTCTCAAATCGACTTTGAAGGCACCACCTTGCCCTACTCCAACACTACGCTTACCGGAACCATCTACTCCGATTGTCGCTGGTTCCATTTCGACGAGAATAGAGGCAATTACCTCATTGTCGGTGTTTAACGTAGCTGCCCGAAGACACATAGGCTCCGAATCATCATTGGGTGTCAGAATACTCAGTCCTACTCCAGTGGCACTGCCTTCAAGACCTCCCGGAAGATCTGCTTTTACATCTGCCATTCCGACGGGAACAAACACCGGCGTACCATATTTATTGAAATCATCAAGTTCACGTTCGAGCTCGGAACCACGCTTTGCTTTGATTACGATATCAACAGGAATTGGTCGGAATTTTAAGGCTTCCTGGAAACGCGGGAAAACCTGTACCTTAACCAGGTTTCCTCTACCACCCTCATAACTCATTAATAATACTGCTCCAGGAGATATACTAGATTTCTCAGGACCAACACTAACTTCGTACTGAAAGAATGGATCTTTATCAAGGAGGGGCTTAAGCTCCTGGAGATAGTCTGCCAACTGCGACGGAGATACGACACCTTCACCTTCATTCGGCTTCATTTCCATCGCTTTTGTCAACTGAACAATTGCATCGTCAAGACGCTGCCGCCCGTTACCTACATAGTAATCAACAACGTCGGGAAACTCAGCAGCAAGCCCGTCGAGATAGCTCAGCCCTCGCCAATCGCAATTGTAAGGAAGGTCTTTAGATATCTCTTCCAACCACCGAGTGTTTTCTTTTGTCGGGTCAAGTGGGAGTGCAATATGCCATGCAAAGACTTTTAGACCCTCTTCCTTTCGGTAAGTCTCAAAACGGTCAAGGGACTTCTTTATCTGGTTTTTCTGGGATGATGCCAGGTTGCTGGCAAATTTCTTCACCTGGTAGACCTCGAAGGTACCCTCAATAGGAACCATAAGATCGATGCCGCCATCGCCTCTAGAAGGCCTTATTCGCGTCGCATTCGGGGACTTACGGCACAGAAGAACAGCTACCAGATCTTCGACCTCCTCGCCAGAGAGTCTTGTCCATTCTACTCTTGCCATCGGGCGCTCCTTTGCAATTTGCTTGAAAACAAATTCTAACATAGTTCATAGTAAGGTCCGGGTCGTGTATAATAAACGGACAAACACCAGCCCCTCTCACGCATCACAGGTTTCGGCCGCCGATGCGCGATGGGCCGGTTTTCTTCGTCTCGATGCGCGATCGACGACAGCCCTAGCAATGCACCTGCTCGTAGACGTTCGCTTCAAGATCGCGCATCTGCTTCTCAACGCTGGCCGCCAGGGCGGGGTCGTCGAGGCGAAGTCCGAGCTCGACGTTGCGTTCCTCGGCGCTGTACGAGAAGTTCGCGCTGCCCACCAGCAGGAAGCGGTGGTCGACGCTGAGGAACTTGGCGTGGCTCGTCACGGCGCGCCCGTCGTCCTCGGGGGCGCGTGTGCGCATGACGACGGCGCCGCGCAGCCGCCGGGCGATCTCACCGGTGTCCAGACGGGATCTGCCATGCCGGTAACGGTCCTGCTCCCACCGGCGTCCTCGCTGGCCCTCAGGCCGGTGGAAGGGCCCGTCAGCAGCTTGGGAGTCCAGGTAGAGGCGCACGGCCACACCTGGCCGCTCCCGAACCAGCGCGACGAGAGCCTTCCACAGCGCCGACGTCGGTTGGAGGTTGTAGGTGGCGCAGACGACCGATGTCATCGCACTGCCAACCATGCCGAAGACGTCGCCCGTCAGGACTCCCAAGCCGAGCAGGCCCGCGGGCGCCGTCCACACGGGCTCGGCATCCCTCATCCTGCTCGCTGCCCCGGCGACGGCTACCAGCACGGCGACGCTGTGCTCGCGCGTCCGGGACCCCAACCCGGCCGCTTCCAACAGGTCCCTGGCCCGCATGCGGCGCGCGGCCGGAACGACGACGAGCGCCTGGCTGAGGGTTGCCCCGGCGGCGAGACGAGTGGCAATGCCTTCCGCCTCGGTGCCGGTGAGAAAGGCTCCGAGGGCCCGCAGCGGCTCGGCAGCATGTGATGGCACGGGATTTGCCCTGCCTCACACGAGCCGCACGTCACGGAAGAATGCGAGGTGGCCGGAGGCGAACGTCGTTCCGCCCACCGTATAGTCCCCCGCCAACGGCACCACGAAGCGGCGGTCGAGGAACCGATTGGCCCGCTCGCAGGAGGTCTCCGAGACCATCGTGCAGCAGTGGCAGGCGGCGCCGTGGAGGAAGTCCTCGGGGTCCTGCGCTACGCGCCTGGCGCATACCGGATCCGATGAGCACCGCATCATTCCCGTCAGCGCGGCAGCGACCACCTGGGCGAGGCGGTCGGGCTCGGACAGGGCCACGAGGCCACCGAGCGTCCCGTCGGAGTCCGAGGCCGTCGTCGTCAGCAGCATCCCGGCTGCTGCGGGTCGTGACCCAGTCGCCGTCCAGGCGTAGACGCGCTCGGAGATGGAAGCGGCCCCATAGCCCGACGACATGGCCATCTCGCGGATGAGCGCGTGAGCGAGGGTGTGGACGAGCCAGTAGCGCGGCGGCACGAAACGCTCGTCGGGCTTGATCTCCTTGGCGGTCTCGGAGAAGCGCCGCTCAACGTTGCGCCTGTGGGCCTCGCGATGAGCCGCCCACAGCGGGCTGGCGAGCACCCGGGCTTCCCAGGCGGCAACCTTCTCCTCGGCAAGCTGGAGGAAGATCCCTTCACCGCGGTCCTCCGTGGCGGGCACCCAGGTCGGCCGGCCCCCTCGCGCCAGGTGCACGAGCCGGGCGCCGGTGTCATCGATACGATCGAAGTCGTCGATGCGGGTGAAGCCGAGGACGGCGTTGACCTTGCGCAGCCGGTCGACGGCGAGGACCCGGCCGAACCCGCCGGGCAGTGCGCTGTGCTTGCGGGGTGAGACGACGAGCCCGCTGGCGGGGTCCTCGTGACGCTCGCCCGAAGGCTCCTGCTGGAGATAGTTCCACTCGGGGACGAGAAGGTCCACAGGGTTCCACTCCTCACGACGGCGCAGGCGCTCATCCTCGCTCTCGGCCGGAACCGCAAGCCGCCGCAGCAGATCGATGAGCTCGGCGTCGCTGAGATCGAGCAGGCGCACAGCCTCGGCGTCGCCGCGCTTGAGGAGCATGCGGGCCATCCCCGCGTTCTCCCCCACATCCGCACGGTCCTCGCCGAGCGCCCTGCCCAGTGCCGCCGCGCGGTCCCGTTCGACCTCGGCGGGATCGAGCCTCGGCATGTCGATGATGGACTGGGTGGTGGCGAACCAGAGATTGGAGGCACCCACGAGCATGACGCGGGGTTCGGCCTGGCAGCCCTGGGGATCGAAGACGCCGAGGTGGGGGTGGCGTCCACGGCAGCGCGGGAGCCGGCTGCGTCCTTCCTCGCCCTGAGCCTGTGACATGGAGCGGCTAGCCCCGCAGGCCCGGCAGGTGATGATAGCGGTGGCACCGCGCTGGGAAATGTCGCGCATCTCCAGCTCGGGGTTGGGCGCCTTGGTGCAGTGGGCGCCCTCGTGGACCCACCAGTCGTAGGGGAACTCGTCGAGGTGACCGACAGGGCAGGCCAGGAGATAGCGGGCGGGGACGCAGGGCGACCGGCGGCGCCTGCTCTTCCGTCCTGTTGAACCCGCGGAACCCGCGCCTGATCGCCGACGGCGCCCAGGGCAGTCGAGGTGCTCGAAAACGGCCTGGTCGGGGCGGAAGGGGTGGGTGTTGGAGTACCCGGCGACGAAGCGGCTGAGTGGGGCGAGCAAGTCGCAGCCTGTGCAGCGCAGCCACTGGGGGAAGACCCTCGCGGGCACACCCAGGTCGTCTCCCTCACGGCGGCGGCCCGGGCGGGTCGGCTGCCAGGGGAAGCGTCGCAGTTCATCGACCTGGTGGCCGAGCATGAGTTGGACGGTCTCCAGGAGGCGGGGCGCGTGGACGGTGACGGGCGCGGAGTCCCGGCGCCGCCAGATGCGCTCCCAGTCGTCCAGGCCGGCGGGCATGATGGTGAAGTGGGGAAGGTCGATGACGGCGCCGGGGCCGTAGGTGTAGAGCAGCGCCGTGGGCCTGGCGGAGCCGACCTTCGCGTAGTTCTTCTTGGCTTGTTCGGCGGCGAGCCGGTCGCCGTCGCCCAGGGGGTCGACGGCGGTGAGGTCGTCCTCGGGCACGGGGGCGTCGGCCTCGTTCTTCCGCGTGGCGTCTTGGCTCACTGTTTCCCCTCCTGCTCGGTGCCGTCGGTGTCTGCGGGCTCTTGGCGCTGCCAGGCCGGGCCGTCCTCCGGGGCCCGGTCCACGAGGCGGCTGGGATCGGGCGAGACGAGCAGGTTGATCTCCGGCTGGACCTCCCGCATGGAGCCGGCGACGACGAAGGGGGCTTCATCCCGCTGGGGCGTGTGACCGCCGGCGGACTCCGCTGAGCGCAGGAGTGCGAAGAAGCGCGCGTCGTCCGCCCCGCGCTCGTAGACGAGCTCACCGCCCCGCCCGGCGGCATCCTTCTCCCTCCGCCTCCACTCACTGAGGCGGGCCTCGAGGCGACTGGCCGTGTACCGGGCGGCGTCCTCACCTCCCGCGGCGGTGACCCGATCGGTGAGTGCGCTCGCCAGCTTCGTCAGCGTCTCCCGCTGCGTGGAGGCGTTACCGGCATCGTGCTCCGGGTTGAGACCCTCACGAGTACCGGCCTGGGTCACGCGGGCGGCCGCGACGAGGGCCCCGTCGAGGCCGCGGTCCACGGCCGTCACCGAGAAGGGGGTGACGGACAGCGGCTCGACACGCGCGTAGAAGGTCTCGTGGAAGTGACGGAACTGCTCGTAGTGCGCAAGGTCCCTCGGACGCGCCCAGTTGCCCAGCGTGACGACGAGCCCGGGGCGGTTCGCGTCGCGGCCGACCCGGGAGGTGGCCTGGATGTACTCGGCGGTGTTCTTGGGCTGGCCGACGACGAGCATGAGGCCGAGCCGAGGGACGTCGACCCCGACCTGGAGCATGGAGGTGGCCAGGACCACGTCGTAGGGTTTGGCCGCCGCCTCCCGGCGCTGGACGCTCTTCCCCGCACGGGTCGCCGCCATCGCCGCGTCCCTGGCGGCAGTGGAGTCGACGTCAGGATCGAAGGTGAGCCCCATGCGATCGAGGGTGGCGGTGATGTCCGCCGAAGAGACGCGGGAGGTCAGCTCGCCCAGGTGCAGGGCACTGAAGCCCGTGCCCCGGCGGCGCGGCAGGCGGGAGTCGCGTCCCGGCCTGGCCAGGCCTGTCTGGATGTCGTCCTGGACGTAGCGGGCCATGCCGGCCAGCTCCCGGGTGGCGGAGAAGTAGCCGACGAGCGTCATGTAGGGGTCGGCCGGCGCGCCGACGCGGTCCAGGAGGAGTTGGGCCCCGGCCATGAGGGTCTGGGTGGTTTGGATCTCGGCGGCGGTCAGGCGCACCCCGGTGGTGGACAGTCCCACGTAGAGACGTCCCGGGCGCGCTGCGTCGATGGGGACGGCTCGGGAGAAGAAGGTGTCGGAGGCGTCGAGGACCTGGGGTGGGAAGATGGTGACGTCGCGTCCGTAGAGGAGCCGGACCTGGTCGGCTGCTTTGCGGACCGTGGCTGAGGAGGCGACGAGCAGCGGGGCTGCGGGGCGTCCGTCGGGGGCGGTCCAGGCGCACATGGTCTCGACGGCGGCCTCGAACAGGCCGACGGTGGTGCCCAGCGCCCCGGTGATGAGGTGGAGCTCGTCTTGGATGATGAGGTCCGGTGGGCGGAGCCTTGTGGCTGGACGGACCGTGGCGGCCGGGAGGCTTCCCTTGGCGCGGTGGCGCCCGTTGTCCGCCAGTGTGCAACCCGCATAGTCCGAGCTGTTGCGGTGGTCGAGGCCGGGGACGTAGCCGTGGCGCCCGCAGTGGCGGGCGACGTGCCCGAAGAGCGTGGCGGCGTGGCCTTCGCGGGCGAGCCGGGCGAGTTTGTCGACGGTGGCGATGACGAAGGCGGGTGCAAGCCGGTAGATCTCCTCGTCGGTGGTCAGAACCGGCAGCCCGTCGGGGACGTTGCCGTCGCCGTCGGAGAAGGGGCACTCGCCGAGTTCGTCGGGGCAGCGCACCACGACGCGCTCCGCCATCCCGGCGACGTCCCTCACGGTGACGTCGGCAGGGGTCAGGGGCCGGCCGCACCAGGGGCAGTGGCCGAGCTGGAGGGCGGAGAAGCGGTGACCGGCCCCGCTGCCTCGCTTTCCTGCCCCGCCGCGCTCGCGCAGGCGCTTGAGCTCCTCGGCGGCCTCGCTCACGCGTTTGGGGGATACGGCGGTGCCGACCCACAGGCCGATGCGAAAGGGCTCCTCACCCCAGGTTGCTGGATCCTCCCGTCGCGCGAGCTCGGCGGCGCACACGAGGGTGGTGGCGCGCTGGAACTGCTGGGAGGTGAGCAGGCGCAGGGTGTAGCGCATGAGGACGGTGACGCCGGCGCGCCCGTCGATGGGCCCGTCCGGGGTGTCCAGGAGGCCCTGCCGGCGGCGGATGGCGAAGGCGTAGGCGGCGAGCCCCAGGTAGGCCTCGGTCTTGCCGCCACCGGTGGGGAAGAATAGGAGTTCGACGGTGGCGAGGGCTCCGGAGCGCCGCTCGGCCGCCGGGTCGGCGAGGGCGGGCAGCTGCATGAGGATGAAGGCGAGCTGGAAGACGCGCCAGTGGTGCGGGTAGTCGCGTGCGAGGACGCGTGCCTCGGCTTCCTCAACGCGGACCTCCGCGTCGACGGCGCGGGCGGCGGCGATCTGGGAGTGGACGCGCTGGTCGGCCATGACCCGGTTCATGAAGGCGAAGCAGCGGCGGGCCTCCGCCCCGTCCGGGGCGTCGGCGGTGAGGTGTGCCAGGCCCTCGGTGAGCTGGGAGCGGACCTGGCGTGCCTCGGCGAGGGCTTCCTCGGCCGTCCCCCGCAGGTGGTCGGGCAAGTCTGCGGCGGCTGCGGCCTGTTCATCGAGCCAGGTGCTGTAGGCGCTGACGATGGGGTCCAAGGCGTCGCGGAGAGCATCGGAGCCGTTCGGAGCGGCGGCCGCGGCGGCGAGGGCGCGCATGTCGAGGAGGGCGCCGGGGACGTCCGCTGCGGTGGTTTGGGGCGTCTCGACGGTGGGGATCCAGGTGGTGCGGACCTGGACGGCGCGGCGGGGTACTTCGTTCCCTGGGAGGGTGGGCGGAAGGCTCCAGTCGGCGGAGCAGGTGCGTCCGACGGCGAACTCGAGCCGGTCGCGATATTGGAGCTCGAGGCGGGCCTCCTCGCTGCCGGGGTCTGGTCGCACGGCGGTGCCCGGGGCGGGAGGGAGCGTGGGGTCGTGGACGGGGAGGAAGACGGCGCGGCCGCCGGCGTCGACGTCGATGCGGGTCTGGAACATCCAGGCCTCGGTGGGGATGCGCCTGGGGGTGGTTCGGTCGTTGCACAGGGCGAGTTCGATGAGGTACCGGCCAGCGGGCTCATCGAGGTGAGAGTCGATGCGGAGGGTGACGTCCCCATCGAGGATGCGGTCCTCGGTGCGGCCCGGGGTGAGGGCGGCGGGTGTGAGGCGGAGGCTGTGCGTGTGGGGCACGCGCTGGTAGTGGGTGCCTGTGTCGGCGGAGGCCTGGCCGGTTGCGGCCCCCGCCCCGGTGGGTTCGTAGGTACCCCAGCTGACGTGGACGTTGAGGGCGTCGAGGCCGGCGGGGACCTGGAATCGCAGGCCCATGGAGGCGGGGATCATGAGTCCCCGGCGGACGGGTTCATCATCGGTGTCCTCGCCCGGGTCCTCGTCCACGGTGGCGCTGAGCGTGTCCTCCTCGGAGCCGGTGACGGGGACCCCGGTGGAGGCTGCGGCGTCCAGTGGGTCAATGCCTTCCCCGTCCTCCGAGGTCTCGGCGACCGGAGTTTCCGCGGCGTTCTGCAGGCGGGTGGGGGCGATGCGTCCGAGGAGGTAGCGCTGGCTGGGCTGGGTGGTGAGGACCTCCGTGTCGCCCTCGGCGGGGCCGAGGAGTTCGCGGCGCAGGATCTCCAGGAGACCGGCGCGGGCGGAGACGGAGGTAGAGGAGGGCTCCTCGTCGAAGGCGTAGGCGGGGCCGTCGTGGGGCGCGGCGCCGGCGGCGCCCGGCGCGGTGGGCACGCGGGGCGTGGTCTCAGACATCGAGGGTTTCCTCCTGAATGGGCTGGGTACGGCGCTTCCCACGGGCCTTCTTCGCCGGCAATGAGGCCGCCTCGGCGGCGGCGCGGCGGTGGTTCTCTTCTAGGAGTCGGTCGAGGAACTCGACGCGGGTGGCCGGGGAAACCGTCCAGCGGGTCATCTTCCGGTAGCTGTGGAAGCCGTGGGTGAGGTCGAGGTCCTTCCAGCCGTAGGCGGCGGCGACGGCGGCGTCAAGCTCCACGTGGATGGCGCGCATGCGGTCCACGTCCGGGTCGATGCCGGCCTCCAGGCCGGGGTCGTTGACGAGGTTGTAGAGCTTGGTCAACCCGAGATCGCGGCGCAGCATGATCTCCCGACGCTCGGTATCCAGCGTGTGGCCGATGGTCTCCAGCGTCGGCGTGGGCTCAGGCCGCGGGAAGGTCTCAAAGACATCCGACGGCGTGTATCGGGGATCGCCTCTCATACCAGAGCCGTTCTTGATCGCCCAGGCTTGGTGAGGGGAGGAGGACAGTACCGCCTGCTCGCTGTAGGAGTCCGTGGCGAAGACGACGATCTGGTCGCTCATCACAGAACCTGTGGGTACACGCATGGGCATGACTGTCTTGCTCACGCGCGCTACGACCAGCACATCGTCGAGCCCAGTAATTGCTCTCCGCATCGATGGTGCCCATGCCGCAAAACGCCACCAGTATTCGCGGCGGTAATCGATCTTGACGGCATCACGCTGCGGTTTGACATCCCGGACTACTCGCGCGAATGGTGCCGAATAGGTGGAGGCTTCGTTGCACGAACGGATACCGAAGTCAACAACCCAGCGGGAGGCTGAGCAGTCTGGGCGAGAGTTGAGGTCGTCTCCATTGAGGTATGGGAAGAGAACCTCGGCATTGCGAGGATCCTCTACGATCCACTTCTGTGCCTCTTCCGGCTCCAAAATGAAGCCTGTGCCGAGCACGTAGCATCCAATAAAGGCCATACCGGCGTTTTCCGCAAGTCGTTCTGGCTGGCCGGTTGTACGCCCTTCCGGTTCCAGGAGGGTGCTGATGCGGGCGACAGGCGCGTCGTCGCACATGGGCCTGACTGTGGCGGCGAGCCTGCCGCGGGTCCCCCACACGGCGGCGTACTCCAGGTTGGCGCTCTGAGAAGGCCAGGATCGCGACTGAATGGCTCGGGTGATGGTGAACCCGGAGTCCACCATGCGATCGAGCCCGACCTCGCGGGTGTCCCCTTGGGCAAGGGTATTGGTTGCAATGAGTCCCAACGTCCCACGACCATTCAACAGGGAGAAGGCGCGCAGGAAGAAGTAGGCGACGAGATCGGCGCTGCCCCGTCGCCCCTCAGCAAGGACATTCACGAACCAGTCGCGAATGTCCTTGCCCATGGAGCCGGTGAGCTTTTGCCCGCCCAGGAAGGGCGGGTTGCCGACAATCGCGTCGAAACCTCCGCGTTCCATGACCTCGGGGACGGCCAACGGCCAGTGGAGGCAGTGCCAGCGCTCATAGTCGGTCTCCACCGTGGGGGTGAGACCGCGCTTCAGCAGCGCCTCCAGCATGGCTGTCTCCCCTTCCCCCTCGGGCGGGAAGGCACGGCCGAGCGCTGCCGCCAGGTCCCCGTAGGCCTCGTTGAGCCTTGCGCCGGGCTTCGCGCCAACTGCCGGGGCCAGGCCGGTGGCCACTACGGCGTCGGCCACGCGTTCCAGGAGCCTCAGGTCCTCCTCGTTTTTCCGCTGGAGCCGTTGCTTCGTCGCCGTCGAGCGGGCCGGGTCCCCGTCATCCACCTCGGAGGCGAGGTCGTGGCGCCGGCCCCGCACCTGTTCCAGGACGGCATCCACATTCAGGGACTCCGTGTAATTCCCTGCGCGGTCGAACTCGAAAGGCCTGATTCCGCTGGCCGCAGCGGGGTAGATGTGCTGGGCCCGCAGCTGGCGCAGGTCCGTGATCCCCAGCAGCGAGTTGCCCACGAAAACCTTGTCATCCACGAAGCTGAAGGGCTTGTCCGGATCCAGGGAGACGAGCCACAGGGAGAGCTTGCACATCTCCACGGCCATCTCGTTGATGTCCACCCCGTACAGGCAACGGGCCACCACCTTCCGCAGGGCCTGACGCTCCAGGTCAGCGGATCGTGTGACCTGATGCAGCGCGCCCTCACGAGTCCAGGCCTCGACGAGCTCGCGGGCCAGGAAGCGGGCAGCGGCCACGAGGAAGGCGCCCGAGCCGCAGGCGATGTCCGCTACGTGCAAGTCGAGGATGTGGTCGGACGACACTGGTTGCCACTGGCTGCGGTCGTCGGTCTCATGGGGGCCGGGCGAGTAGACGAGCGGTTCGAGGGCATATTTCACTACCTCCTCGGCGAGCGACCGGGGTGTGTAGTGGGCGCCGGCGTTGCGCCGCGACGGGGTCTCGGTCACCACCAGGCCTCCCCGCTGAATGACGACCGGTCGGCCGCGCAGATCCTTCCGAATGATCCCAATCCAGGGACGCAGTCTCCTGTGCAGGCCCTCATCTCTGGTGACGGCGAGCAGGGCGCGCTCGACGTCGGGCAGTGTGTCCCCAGTAGCGAGTGCCTTGGCTAGGGCTTTGGGGGTGGGCGGTTTGGCCCCGGGCTGGTGCTCCTTGATCCAAGCGATGACGGCTCCCGCAATATCTTTGTTGTGTTTCTCGGCAAGCCCTTCCAAGACCGACAAAGGGACCTCGGGCTCTTCTCCGTCCTTGCCCCGCAATCCGAGAATCGTCTCCTCAGCTCGCTCGCAGGTGTAGCCGAGCAGACCCTCGTAGATATAGCCGATCTGCTCCACATCGATGTCCCGGAAGGATAGGCGCCGGGCCTCCTGGCCCTTGAGGCGGGCGGTCTGGAGGGAGCGCAACACGTGGAGCATAACCCGGTCGGAGACGGTAAGCAGCAGCCTGCCGCTCGCGTCGGTCGCCGTCAGGAAGGGGAAGCGTTCCGGATCGAACAGCGAACCGCCGTAGGCTGGGATGCGCATGTCTTCGGCGTTGACGCCGCCATGCAGGGCGCGGGAGGTGGCCAGCAGTCGATGCCAGGTCAGGCTCGTGCCGTCCATGGACTCCTCGCCCTCGTCGCGGGCGCGTTCCTCCAGGGCGTCCAAGATCGTGGCCAGGCCGTAGCCGCCGGTATAGAGCGATTCGGCGGGCAGGAGCCCGCGTTCCTCGGCGAACAGGAGGAAGACGGCGCGCATCATGACGGTGACGACCGCCTCGTAGACCTGCCAGGGGTCGGCCGCCAGCGGGCCGCTGCCCAGCTCGACGCCCGGCTCAGTGCTCTCCGAACTCGCCGGGGCCCCACGCTCGGCGGCGTCGAGGAGGGCGTCGGACAGGGCGGAGACGATGAGCTCGACCGCATTGCGCACCTGGGTGCCCAGGGCCTCGGTGATCTCCTCTGCGGCGAGAACCGAGTCCTCGAAGAGCTTGGGGAGGCGCTTTTCCGCGGTGCCGCCCACCAAGCGGCGCACGCTCAGGAGCTCGCAGAAGGCGTCACGGGTAGCAGGTTCTTCCACCCACGTCTGGCAGTCCACAACGCCGGAAGCCGTAGCTCCATCCGCCGGGGCGCTCACCATGGCCCACCAACGCCCGTCGGTCACCACGCCAATGGAGCAGTCCGATCCAGGGGCGCGAAGCATAGCGGCCATCCGGTCGATGGGGCTCGTGGCCCATCCGTCGTTCGCCAAGTCCCGCAGAGAGTCGACCGGATCGGCGACCAAAACCAGGGCGCCGACCTCGTCCCCGCGCACGAGCGCCCCGGTCGGGGCGACCGTCACCGGCGGGTAGCCGTCGGAGGCGGCGCGGTAAGTCTCCGCGAGCGCCGGGCGGTCCTGCGCCGTCGTCCAAGAGCCACTCCAGCCCAGGACCTTGGTGAACACGGTGCCCACCCAGGCGTCCCGGGCCCGGCGGTAGGAGGCGAGCGCCGCAGCCGATTCCCGGTCCGCGTCCCAGGCGTCCCAGGCACGGTCGAAGGCCGGCTTGGCGGCCCGCAGCGCCTCGCGGCGCTCACGGCTCAGCCCCGGCATGCCCTGCGGGTAGAGGCCGGTGAGGACGGGCACGGACAGGAAGGGACCCTCGGTGTCGACCAGGCCCAGCCATTCCCGATGCCGCTCGGCGGCGCTGCGCCCGCCCGAGGCGCCGTGGCCGGCACCGGCGGCTCCCCTGCCGGTGGCACCGCCCCTGGTGCGACCCTTCGATGCGGGTGTCCTCGGGCTCATGATTGCCTCCCCCAGGTTTCGGCGTCCTCCTCGGTGACGGCCAGGACGAGTGCCACCGAGGAGACGTAGGGCCGGACGTCTTCGTAGCGTGAGCGCACCGCCGCCTCCTCGCGGGTCTCCTCCCCGGCCAGGTCCTCTAGGCGGTCTTCCATGGCGCGGATGTCCCGGGCGCGCTGCTGGCGCTGCTCACCGGACCACAGGGCCAGCATCTCCGCATGCTCGCGCTCCTGGGCGCGCAGGTTGGCCAGGGAGTCGGTGAGGTTGTCGCGGAAGGCGGCGAAGATACCGCGCACGCGGTCGAGATCCGCCTGGCAGCGTTCGTCGAGGCTCTGGTGGACGTCCGCCTGCAGGCTCTGGGCCCGGCGGGCCGTCTCCTCCACGAGGCGGGTACGCAGGTGCCCGCCGTCGTTCCACAGGGCCGCCAGGTAGCGGCGCACCTCGGGGCCGGCCAGGCGGTAGCTGCCCGGATCGAGGGAGCGGTCCAGGACCTCGTGCAGCGTGTCTTCGGCGATGCGGTGCCCGCGCAGCCGCACGCCGGTGACGAAGACCTGCTCGTGCAGGCGCAGGCCGCCGCGCCCCACGAGCACCAGGCGGGAAATGGAGGCCGCGCAAGAGTACTTCAGCCCCGGCAGGACCACGGCCGTCACCCGGTTGACCTCCGAGTGGGGGCTGAAGAGGTTTGCCCGCAGGATGCGGGTGGATTTGCGCATGAGCGGGTGGCCCAGGTGGACGTGGACGATGCCGGGGGCGCGTCCGGCCTCCTCGTCGAAGGTGACCGGCCTCAGCTCGCCGGGGCGCAGCCGGGTGTCCAGGCCGGCCACTGCGTCCTGCCAGGAGCGCGCCAGGTCCGGGACCGCGAAGACGTTCGCGTCGGTCAGCTCGGAGCCGATCTCCTCCAGGGTCGGCTGGTGGGTCATGCGCAGCGCCTCGTCCACCACGCGCCTGCCCGCTTCGGGGGTGAGGTGCATGGCGATCTTGCGGTCCTCGTAGCCGCGGGCCAGGGCGGTCAGCTGCTGGTTGAGCCGTCCGCTGCCGGCTAGGGCGGAGTCGATGGCTTTCTCGTCGCGTCCGCGTGCCGCGGCTTTGCGCCGGCTGCGGCCCAGAAAATGCTCGCTGATCTCCTCGTCGATGAGCGGGTTGACGGATCCGAGGTCCTGCTTTTCGGTGGCGATCTTCTCGGCCAGGCGGCCCAGGAACTCCTGGTGCCCCACGTACAGCCCGCCCCGTCCGGTCGGGACCGGGTAATAGATCTCGGGTTTTTCTCGCTGGCCGTAGCGGTCGATGCGCCCTACCCGCTGCTCCAGGCGGGAGGGGTTGAAGGGGACGTCGAAGTTGACCAAGCGATGGCAATAGGTTTGAAGATCGATTCCCTCCCCCGCGGCGTCGGTGGCGATGAGCACGCGCACGTCTTCCTCGGCGGGGTCGGCGTTGAAGCGCGCCCGGATGTCCTCGCGCTCCTCGGCGGGGGTCGAGCCGCGGATGACCGCGAGGCGCTGTTCGCCGTAGCCCTGCTGGCGCAGCACGGAGACGATCCACTCCAAGGTGTCGGCGTACTCGGTGAAGACGACGACCCGCTCATTCATCCACGTGCGGCCATCGGGCCGGCAGACGGAGTCGAGCATGTCCACCAGCTCCTCAAGCCGTGAGTTGGGGCGGGACTGGTAGCCGCCTGCCCAGTCGGCAAGCTCCTCCAGGTCTCTGCGCGTGGCGGCGCTAAGCGGATCCGATTTCCGAGTGGCCAACAGCGTGTCCAGCTCCGGTTGGGCGGCCAGGCCTTCCTCTTCGTCGGACTGCCCCGAGCCCATGACCTCCGTGTAATAGTCGTCGTAGTCATCGAGCTCAACGCCTGGCAGCGTCTGGTCGAGGTATCCCTCGAGAGTCTTGGCGAAAGCCCACGGGCTGGAGAGGAATCGCTTTTTGAGCAGCAGCGCGGCGATGTCGAGGTGGCGGCGCCCCTGTTCTCTGCCTGAGTCCCGCAGAAGCGCGTCGAGCTTGGCGTAAGCCTGCTCCTCATCGGGCGAAGTCGCATATCGGAGCGGTCGGATACATCGTTTTTGGAAGTCCTTGTCGGCGATCTGCGTCTTCAGGCGCCGCACCGTCACCTCTTTAAGAGCATCCTCGTCGATTCGCGCTCCTCGGGCGAAGCGCCGCGGATCGATCATCTCGAGCAGAGCGGAGAAAGACTCCGTGTAGCCGTTGTGGGGCGTGGCGGATAGGAACAGCCGATGCTCGCATTTGTCGGCGAGCCGGCGCAGGGCGCGGGTCCTCTGGGAATCGACGGCGTAGCCCCGCCCTCCCCCGGCCGCCGAGGGAGCCGCCGGCGCCACGTGGTGGGCTTCGTCCACGACGAGCACGTCGAACGCGTAGCGGCGGGCGCTCTGGGACCTCTCGGCGTCCGCAAGGACCTCGCGCAGCAGCCGCTGGGCGCGAACGCCCGGCAGCCACGCCATGGAGACGATGACGCGCGGATGGAGTCTAAGGGGATTGGCCGCCAATCCGTAGGTGCGCCGGTCTTCGGCCATGCGCGCGGAGTCCACGATGACGAAGTCCAGGCCGAATTTCTCGCGCATCTCGTCGCGCCACTTCAAGGAGAGGCTCGGCGGGCACACAATGATGACCGAGCGGGCCCGGTGGCGCAGCAACAGCTCTTCGACGACGAGCCCCGCTTCGATGGTCTTGCCCAGGCCGACGTCGTCGGCCAGCAGGAGGTTGGTGCGCGGGGCCGCGAGTGCCCGGCGCAGGGGCTCGAGCTGGTAGGGCTCCAGGGTGGCGCCCGAGCGGAAGGGCGACTGGAAGGCTTTGGGGTCGGCGGAAGTGACGGCGCCCCAGCGCACGGCGTCGACGAAGGCGCCCAGGGTGTCGGGGCTGTCGAAAGCTCCAGCCGCGATGTTCTCAGGCAGGCCGCGATCGGGCACCACAGAGTTCCCGACTTCAAGCTCCCAGATCACCCGCAGTTCTTCGCCCATGCGGTCTTCGTCGAGGGATTGGAGCGTGACCACGTGGTCGAGGCGAGGCTGCCCGTCGTCGGCGGGGCTGCGAGGAAGCCCTTGTGCGTCGACGTCGGTCACCGCCCAGACGGCGCCCCTGACCTGAACCACCTGGCCCGGCTCTGGGAGGCGAACGCTCCGCGCTGGCCTTGCACTCATCGCGGCACTCGAATCTCGGGGGAATCTATCGATCCGCTGCTGGGCATCGATTCTGACGGCCCAAACGAGCAACGCTGCTTTCGATAGGCACGAAGCGGATCTCGATACGCGTGAAATCGGTCTCGACGGCAAAACACCTTCGGCAACGCTCCCGTTCAAAGAAGGCGAACTTCGAGGAACCCCGTAAAGCCCGCGGAAAGACTGCTCCTCTCCGTATTTTACGCCGGATCTGAGAGCATCACGTCCTCCTCGCGAACCAGGGATTCACGCCCTCCCCACGAACCATCGGCGCACCTGCCCGATCCTCGATTCGATCTGCTCGACGGAGGCCCTCGCCACCTCCGGCCCGCCGCAGATTCGGCGGAGCTCGGCGTGGACGAAGGCGTGGGGCTGGCCGGACTTCTGCGCCCACGCCGAGACCAGCGAGGACAGCTCCTTGCGGGCGTCGCGCCGCCGCCTGGCGTCCGAGGCCGGCGGTGCGGGGCGCTGCGCCCGCTTCCTCTCGGACTGCTCGGCCTGGTGCCGGCGCAGCAGGGAGGTCACCTGCTCCGGTTCGAGCAGGCCCGGGATCCCCAGGAAGTCGGCCTCCTCGTCGGATCCGACTTCGGCGCCGAGCCCGAATTCGCCTCCGTCGAAGAGCGCCCGGTCGAAGGCCGCGTCGGATCCGAGGGCCTCGAAGCCGGGGAAGGCGAGCTGGTCGCTGGCCTGTTCCTGCCTGTTGGCCCGTTCGATCAGATCGTCGTCCAGGCCGTCCTCGCCGCTGCCGGGCCGGTCGATGGCGTGGTCGCGTTCGACCTCCATTCCGGCGGCGAGTTCGAGGATCTGGGGGACGGACGGCAGGAACACCGTCGCGGTCTCGCCGCGCCTGCGCGCCCGGACGAAGCGCCCGATCGCCTGGGCGAAGAACAGCGGGGTCGAAGCCGACGTCGCGTAGACGCCGACGGCGAGCCGGGGCACGTCCACGCCCTCGGAGACCATGCGCACCGCGACCATCCAACGGTCGTCGCCGGCCGAGAATTCGGCGATCCTCTCCGAGGCGCGCGAGTCGTCGGAGAGCACGACGACCGGGTCCCGGCCGGTGATCGCCGCGAGCCGGCGGGCGTAGGCGCGGGCGGCCTTCCGGTCCGTGGCGATGACGAGGCCTCCGGCGTCGGGAACCGTCCGGCGGACGGCGGTCAGGCGTTCGTCGGCGGCGGCGAGCACGGCCGGTATCCACTCGCCCTCCGGGTTGAGGGCCGTGCGCCAAGCCTGGCCCGTCATGTCCTTGGTCAGGGGCTCGCCGAGAGTCGCCTCGACGACGTCGCCCTGCTTGGTCTGCCACCGCATCCGGCCCGAGTAGCTGAGGAACATCACCGGCCTGACGACGCCGTCGCGCAGGGCGCGGGTGTATCCGTACGTGTAGTCGGCGCGCGAACGGCGCACCCCCTCGCCGTCGTCGACATAGTCGACGAAGGGGATCGGGGAGGTGTCGGAGCGGAAGGGCGTTCCGGTCAGCGCCAGCCGCCTGGCCGCCGGTTCGAAGGCGGTCCGGATGCCGTCCCCCCAGGAGAGGGCGTCTCCCCCGTGGTGGATCTCGTCGAGGACCACCAGCGTGTCGCGCCGGCGCGTGCGGTCGCGGTGGAGCCCCGGGTTGGCCGCGACCTGGGCGTAGGTAACGCACACTCCGTCGAAGAAACTGCCTTCCTCGCCCTGGGCGTTCGTGAAGTCCGGGTCGAGCTTGAGCCCGACGCGAGCGGCCGACTCCGACCACTGGACCTTCAGGTGCTCGGTGGGGCAGACGACCGTGACCCCGTGCACCGTCCCGCGCGAGATGAGTTCGGTGGCCACGCGGAGGGCGAAGGCCGTCTTGCCCGCCCCGGGGGTCGCGACGGCGAGGAAGTCCCGGGGGTCTGCCGCCAGGTAGCCTTGGAGGGCCTCGGCCTGCCAGGCCCTCAGCGAGGACGCCGTCCCCCACGCCGCCCGCCGTGGGAAGGAGGGCGAGAGCGCCTCGGCTGCATGGACCGAGGCCGATCGCGGCAGGGGGTGGCCGGTGCGGGGGCTCACTTCCCGTTCCCGGGCACGTCCGGCCCGAACGGCCAGCCCGACCCCTGGGAGCCGAGCCGATCCCTGATGGCCTTGCACGTGGGGCACACGGGGAAGCGGTCGGGATTGCGGGACGGCGTCCAGACCTTGCCGCACAGGGCGACGACCGGCCTGCCGAGAACCGCCGACTCGGTGATCTTGTCCTTGCGGACGTAGTGAGCGTATCGCTCCTCGTCGCCCGGATCCCGCTGTTCGCGGACGCGCTCCAGCACGTCGAGGCCGGGGGCGCCCTCGGTTTCCGGCCCGTCGGGGCCTTGAGGAGGCTGGGGAGGCAGTGTGCTCATGGGCTTCAGTCTAGGAGCCGCTCCCCCGCACCGACCAGGAGGCGCGGCGGGGCGTATCCCACACCCGCGCCGAGGCCGCGGGGGCTTGGATTGCGAACGAGCCGGGGCCGGCCCGATCGGCGTCGGAGCCGAGCCCCGGCTGGATCGCACAAGTCGTTGCGACGTCAGTCGGAGACGGCCTTCTTGAGGGCGGAGCCTGCGGTGAGCTTGACGCCGTATCCGGCGGGGATGTGGATCTCTTCGCCCGTACGGGGGTTGCGGCCCTTGCGAGCGGCGCGCTCGGTCCGCTCGACGGCCATGAGCCCCGTGATCTTGACGGCCTCGCCCTTGCCGAGTGAGTCGACGAGGACTTCCTGGAGAGCTGCAAGGGCTTTGTCGGCGTCGGTCTTGGACAGACCGGCCTTTTCAGCGACCTTTGCGATGAGCTCAGTACGGTTAATGGACATTCCCATACCTTTCGTTTCGATTGAGGACCCGGTGCGGGCCGCTACCCAGCAATCTAGCGGATTTCCGCCAGAGCTGGCACATTTCGAAGGGAAAGACGTGGAATTTCATGTGATTTATCGCACCGGTGATCCTCTAGGTCCCCCTGTAGCATGAGAACTGTTCTTTCACGGACGACGGATGCCGCCGCCGGACCTCTCGCGCGTTTGGCCCACGCGACGTCCGGCCCGCGCTGCGAAACGCGGGAGCCCCGGCAAGCCGGCCACGGATCCGGAACGAAGCCAGTAAGATTGTCCGAGCACTCCCGGCAGGCGACGCCCGTGTGGGCCCGGTCGCGCCCGGACACCTAGAAGACCAGGGGAACATGAAGAGAATCGCCGACTTCGTCAAAGAGCACAAACGCGCCGCAACGTGGATCTTCTACATCCTCATGGCGGTCGGGGTGTTCTTCGTCGCCCGCAACGAGCTCAAGAACGTCTCCGGCCCCCAGATGCGCGAGCTCCTGGCCGCCATCGAGCCGCGCAAGCTGTTCGGCATAGCGCTCCTGGGGGTTCTGGCCTTCACGGCGACGGGCGTGTACGACATCTTCGCCTCGAGACACTTCGGGATCTCCCTCCCCGCGCCGACGGCCTTGAAGATCGGGTGGATCGCCCAGGCCTTCAACAACTTCGCGGGCCTGGGGGGTCTGACGGGCGGGACGATCCGGGCCAGGTACTACACGAAGGCCGGGGCGGACAAGAGCACTTCGCTGAAGATCACCCTCGCGGTGTGGGCGTCCAACCTCATCGGCCTGTTCGTCATGCTGCTGACCACCCTCCCCTTCGCCCTGCGGTACGACAAGGGCCTGTGGATCGTCCCCCTGGCCATGAGCCTCTACGTCCCCCTGTACTTCTTCGGCGGCAAGGTCAAATGGGGCAAGATCGACCTGACGCGCTCGCCCTTCGCCCTGCAGAACTACCGGCAGAAGCTCGAGATGACGGCGGCCTCGCTCCTCGACTGGCTCGTGGCCGGCGTCTACTTCTGGTTCTGCGTCAGGCTCTTCATCCCAGAGGCCAACCTGTGGATGTCGCTCTTCGTCTACTCGACTGCGACCCTCGTCGGCCTCGTCTCGTTCATCCCCGGCGGCCTGGGCACCTTCGACCTGACGTGCATCGCGCTGTTCAGCGCCATGGACTACGAGACCACCCGCCTCTTCCTGTCGATCGTCGTCTACCGCGTGAGCTACTACATCATTCCGTGGCTCATCGCCACGCTCTACGCCGTCGGCGAGCTGCTCGCCCCCAAGTTCGGGTTGAGCGACAGGCGCAAGCGCGAAGACTTCTCCATCTCGATCCTGTGGATCGGCACGCTCGTCTCCGGCGTGACCCTGATCCTCTCGGCGATCACGCCGGCCATCTACGAGCGGATCGAGATACTGCGGGAGTTCACCCCGCGCGGGGCGCGCCTGGCCTCCAGCATCACCTCCCTGCTCATCGGGATCATGCTCGTCGTCCTCGCCCGCGGCATCCGGGCGCGGGTCGCCCGCATCTACGGGATCGCCCTCGGGCTGCTCGTCGTCGGCGCTGCGGCCTCGCTCCTGAAGGGGTTCGACTTCGAGGAGGCCATCCTCCTCCTCTTCGTCGCCTGGCTCCTCTTCCTGGCCCGCGACTCCTTCAGCCGGCAGCCGCTCAGGCTGACGTGGAGGTCGTTCGCGGCGTCCTTCATAGCCGTCGTCGGCATTCCCATGGGGATCTTCCTGTGGCGCCTGTACCACGACGAGAAGATCCCCCACCCCTTCCCCCACCGCGGCGAGCCTCCGCGGCACTTCGCCTTCTACGGCGCCATCGTGATACTCATCTCCCTCGGCCTCCTCTTCTCGCGGGGGCGGACGATGGACTTCAGGCCGCCGGGGCCGGCGGACGTGGCGCGCTTCGAAGCCTTCCTGGCCGAACACGGCGGGAACGAATACTCCCACCTCTTCTTCCTGGGGGACAAGCACGTCTTCTACTCCTCGGACGGCAAGGTGGCGCTGCTGTACCGCCCGCACAGGAACAACCTGGTCATCCTGGGCGATCCGATAGGCGAGGAGTCGGCGTTCGAAGAGGCCATCGACGAGTTCGTGACGATGGCCGCCTCCTACCGGATGAACGTCGCCATCTACGAGATCTCGGCCAAATACCTGGCGACGTGCGCCGACCAGGGGTTCACCTTCGTCAAGATCGGCGAGGACGCGATGCTGCGCCTGGCCAACTACTCCAACGTGGGGAACAAGGGGAAGATCTTCCGGCGCATGCGCAACCGGATGGGCGAGAAGGGCACCCACTTCGAGATGGTCGCGCCGCCCTTCACGGAGAAGTTCCTCGCCGAGATCCGCGACGTGTCCGACGCGTGGATCGGCGACCGGGAGGAGATGGGCTTCTCCCTCGGGCGCTTCGACCCCGAATACCTCAGCCGGGCCCCCGTCGCGGTGGTGCGCAACGACGAGCGGGTCGAGGGCTTCGCCTCGATCATGCCCGCCAGCCCGAACGTGGCGTCGGTCGACCTCATGCGCATCCGCCCCGACGCGCCCGGCGGGACGATGGACGGGATCTTCGTCTCGCTCATCGAGTGGGCGAGGGAGAACGGCTACGAGTTCTACAACCTCGGGATGGCCCCCCTCTCCAACACCGGGAACAAGAAGTACTCCAACAGCAAGCAGAAGATCGTCCGCTACATCTACGACTTCGGCAACCGGGCCTACAACTTCAAGGGCCTGCGCTCCTACAAGGAGAAGTTCCGCCCCGAGTGGACCAGCCGGTATCTCGTCTACCGCAGCGGGCGCGTCCTCGTCTCGACCCTGCTGTCCGTCCTGGAGATCATCCACCGCCCCGCCAAGTCGGAGGCGATCGGCGTGCGCCAAGTCCTGTCCGACATACACGTCACGCAGGCGAACCTCCTCAGCTCCGGCCTGGGCGCCCGCAAGCCGCACATGAACTACAAGAGGCCCGACTTCGAAGGCCCCCGCACCTCCGGCCGCGCCGCACGCAAGGGCGGCAAGCGCGAACAGGGCGACGGCTGATCGACGCGGAAGCGGGCGGCGGCCAGATGGCCGCCCCGCCGTCCAATTCTGACAATAAACTATCCAATTTTGACAACAAACTGCATCGTAAATCATTTCATTTGATGATGAATACACCAGCTATATTAAGTGCATTTAAATTTTATAATTATATATAATTTTCGGTCGCAAAGATTTTTACATTAGCGTATACACATATTCTTCTCCCACAGTTTCGCGAGTAAGGTAACTGTCAGAAGTGCGCAAGATTTGATGGTCTCATAGTAAGCTTTCAATATTTCAAACACATATTTGACTGCCGACTAGCACAGGAGAATAGTCTTGAGCAAGTTATCGAAAAATTATGTACTCTGGCTCGGAGCATCGACCTCGGATATGCTTAGCCGCTCACTGTGCACAGTTGCTCTGCCCTTTGTTATCGTTGAAATCTCTGGCTCTATCGCCACTGCCGGAGTAGTCAACAGTGTAGGAACGTTCGCTTATCTCGCTGTTATGCTTTTCGGTGGCGTTCTAATAGATCGAATCGATCGCCGCATGGGAATGTATGCGCGCAGCATTTCTGGTGCCGTCTTGTGGTTAGCTTTCGGATTACTTCTGACCTTCAACCTTCTAAAGTTTTGGCAGATTCTTGTTATCATCGTCGCCGTAAAAGTTCTCGACGGTCTTTTCGGAATGGCTGACAATGCGGCGTTACGTTCGATCATACCCGACGATAAAGAATTTACTAAGGCCATTGCCATCAATCAAGGACGAAACGCCGTCATCGAGATCACGGGCGGGCCTATCGGCGGATTTCTCTATACGCTTACTCGCGCACTGCCGTATTACTTTTCTGCAGCTCTTTTATCAACCATGGCCATCTTAACAAGATTAATCAGCACCAATTTAAAAATCTCAAAAATAGCTGAGATAAAATTCAATGCATCTATTTCCCCCATTAGCGATTATAACTGTTCAAAAAGACGCCTGATGGCCATGCGTCGTGTTTTCACAGATATCCATGAAGCTTTCACTTTCGTCTGGGGCGAACCCATTCTTCGAATTTGCTTTATCGTTACTATGGTCCTCAACACTAGTTTTGCATTCACAAACAACACGGCGTTATATCATCTCATTTCACAGGGCTATACTGCTTTCCAAATCTCCATTTTAGAATCAGCGAGTTCAGTATTCATGATCATCGCATCAATTTTCGCTGGAAAATTCCTTCAACGCTTTCGCTCCGGAAAACTTCTTTTAATGACATTTATTGGCATATTTATTATCGCTTTCCTCGCTACATTCAGCCATACCTACCAAACACTTCTTATATGGTTACCTTTCTATGGACTGGCGTTTCCTTTCACTATTTCTATAATGCAAGGGTATCTGTTTTCCACTACGCCAGTCCATCTCCAAGGACGTGTCAATTCCCTCGCTGGAGTCATCGAACTCGCAATTACCGCTTTCGTTCCCGCCATTGCGAGCACTCTAGTCGCCGCTTATTTTTCCACCTTTTCCTTTGCTTTAGGTTCCATTGCCGCCGCTATAGCAGTTATCGGTCTGCTTTCAAACCGAGGACTGCGAAATCTGGGCAGACCTTCTGAATGGCACACTACTGTAACGAATCCTCCTGAATTGAATTCCACAGATGGCACCACGCTTAGCGATAAAAACTACGATACATCCGGCGAATTGACAGATAATCAAAATTAAATTATTAAATACAATCAATCTAAAACCATTACCATATTGGTATACTAAAATTTAACGACAGTAAGTATTACCTAATTTCTAGGTAATACTTACTGTCGTTTTCATAAGAATGTAGAATCGATATGACTAGTATATAAAGAATAAAAGCCTACGATTATAGAATATGACAATTTCACATAGTGTTCGCTGCCGACTTGGACAACGAGTATTCAGTGGAGATGGCGGGAATCGAACCCGCGTCCGACGATGCTTGCCCAAGTATTCTCCGGGTGCAGTTCGCAGTGCGTTGTTTTCGGCCCCAGCGCTCACGCGAACAAGTCGCTGACAGACCTAGCAGCGTAAAAGTCCCGAGCTGACCCGCTGCGTGTCAGCTCAGCAGTGGCTTTCAAAGTCGACGCCAGATTCTAAGAGGAAAGCACCCCTAGGCTGACGGATTTCGGAGCTCGCTCAGGCGGCGAGGGCGAAATCGGTGCTCTTGTTCTTGGCACCTATTGGTTTGCAGAGAATCGTTAACGAGATGACTCTGCATCCTCGACCCGCTTCCCTTCGGCGCGCATTCGCCGTCGAAACCGATCATCCCCGTATTCACTTCGCGATCCATCCGGCACACGAGGTGCCCGATCAGGCTACCGCACGGAGGGGGGAAAGCCAAGAGCAGGCGGGAAGCGGTTCGCCGTCGGCCGAGCGATCGGGGCCTAGCCGCGGCAGGGCGCTGACCGCCCGGCAGGCATCGAGCCGGTGGGCGGTCAGCGGGAGCGGCGGCGCGCCGCCGCCATGGCGCGCTGGGCTTCGCGGTCGGCCTCGCGGCGTCGGATCGTCTCGCGCTTGTCCCACTCCTGCTTGCCTTGCGCGAGGGCTATCTCGACTTTGGCCCGGCCGCGGATGAAGTACAGCTCGAGCGGCACCACCGTGTAGCCCTTGGCCTGCACCCTCTGGGAGAGCTTGCGGATCTCCTTCTTGTGCAGGAGCAGCTTGCGCTTGCGGGTGGGCGCGTGGTTGGTCCACGTCCCCATGGCGTAGACGGGGATGTTCATGCCGTGGATCCATGCCTCGCCGTAGCGGTCCAGCTCCACCCAGGCGTCGGCGAGCGAGGCCCTCCCCATGCGCAGAGCCTTGACCTCCGTGCCGGTCAGGGACAGTCCGGCCTCGTAGGCGGCGTCGATGGAGTAGTCGTACCGGGCCCTCCTGTTGCGGGCGATCACCTGCTTGGCGTCGGCCGCCGCCTTGGCCTTCTCGGCGGCGGTGGGCTTCCCGGTCCTGGCCTTGGCCATGGCGGCCTCCTTCGTCCTCGAGAGCGGAGCGTCCATCTTACAGCCTCGCCGCCCCGGGGAAAGGAGCTGAGGCTGAGGGCTGCCGGCACGGTCCGGGCGATCCGGAAGGGCCTCGCGTGGTCCGCGGAACGGCCCCCTGGGGGGGGCCGGAACCGAGCGTTCCCAGGCCGCCCGGCGCCCCGAATGCCTGCAAGGGGGAAGCGGCGAGGGCCCTCGCGGGACGGGCGCGGCCGCTCCGCGGCGGGGGTGTCAGAATCCGGGGAGCGACATGGGGTTGATGACCTGCCCGTCGCGCCATACCTCCATGTGGACGTGGCATCCGGTGACCTGGCCGGTCTGGCCGGTCCATCCGATCACCTGCCCCTGGGTGACCGACTGCCCGGGCCGGACGTTGAACGCGGACATGTGGTTCGTCACGGCGACCCAGGAGTGCCCGTTGACGTTGCCGAGGTTGATGAACACCTGGTTGCCGTGGGTCGAGTTGCCCGCGGCCGGCCTGACGCTGGCCACGACGCCGTTCCCGGGCGCGACCTGGGCCTGCCCGCACGGCGAGCGCAGGTCGACGCCGTTGTGCATCCAGCGGCCGCCGAAGGGGTATTCGCGCATGCCGAAGGGCGAGGTGACGTAGAGGGGCCGGGGGATCACGGGGATGAGGAAGCCTCCGCCGGAGGCGCCGCCGCCTCCCCCGCCGGAGCCTCCCGAGCCCGAACCGCCGCCCTGGCCGCCCGAGTTCGAGCCTCCGCCGGAGTTGCCGGACGCCGCCGCGTTCTTCCTGGCGGCCTCCGCCCTGGCCGCCTGGGCCTTCCGCTGGTTCTCCGCGTCGATCTGGGCGATCTGGGCGGCGGTCTGGTCGCGGGCGGAGTTGACGTTGGCCAGGGAGGCCTGGAAGCTCTGCTTCTGCGCCGAGAGCTGCTGGCTCTGGGTCGAGTAGGAGGACTGGAGGGACGCCAGGTTGTTGGCCTTGGCCTGGGCCGCCGATTCCTTCTGGGTCTTGGCGGAGACGAGGTTGTCCGCCTCTTTCTTGAGCTGGCCGATCTTGGCTTCGACGGCGCTCTGGCGGGCCTGGCGGTTCTTGGCCGAGGCCGTGGCCTGTTCGGCCTTCAACAGCGCCGTCGACTGGGTGCGCTCGGCCGTCCTGGAGGCGGAGATCGCGTCGAGGAACTCCTTAGACGTCTTCGACCCGACGAGCATGTCCCAACGCGTCGGCACGGACTCGCCGCGGTAGCGGGCACGCGCCACAGCCCCCACGTCCTTGCGCGTGGACTCGACGTTCTCCTGGTTCGCCGAGACGGTCTGCTTGATCGTCTTCAGCTCCCCCTGGGCGGCCTGCAGCTGCGCGGAGACGGCCTCCTGCTGCCTGGTGGCCGCGGCCAGCTCGCTCTGGGCGGTGGCGAGTTCGGCCTGGGCGACGGGGATCTGGGCCTGGGTCTCCTTCAGCTTGAGGTAGACGGCCTGGAGATTCGTGTCGACGCCCTCCAGCGAGGACTTGTACGACTCGATCTGGGCCTCCTGCTGCTTTTTCTTGTTCACCAGATCGTCGCGGTCGTCCGCGTACGACGGGGCGAAGACCGCTCCCGCGGCCAGACCCATCGCGCCCAGCGCGGACAGCCAGCGCTTCGACTTTGCCATGACAGCCTCCATGTCAGAATCAAACCTTTGCGTAGCGGCGGAGCGTTATCCACGACGCGAGCGCCGCCACGATGAGAGCCCCGCCGACGAGCATGGGCGCGAGGACGACGACGTCGTGGGTGCCGACGGTCTTGAGCCAGACGACGGCCGACGTCAGCCAGTCCTTGATGAAGTACTTGACCGCCACCCACAGCCCGCCGACGGCGAGCACCGAGCCCAGCAGCGCCGAGACGACGCCTTCGAGGATGAACGGCAGTTCGATGAAGAAGTTCGAAGCCCCCACGTACCGCATGATCTCCGTTTCGTCCCTTCGCGACATGGCGGACAGCCGTATCGTCGTCGGGATGAGCAGCAGGGCGGTGAGCACCATGATCGCCGCGAGCACGACGGAGACCTTCATGAACTTGTTGAGGATGTTGAGCAGGGACTCCAGGTTCTCGCTCTGGTCGTTGACGACTTCCACGCCTTTGCGCCCGCTGAGGGTCTCGGTGACGACTTTGTAGTCGAGCGGGTCCTTCAGCTTGATCCGGAAGGAGACCTGCATGTCGGCCTCGGTGACGTTGTCCTCGTAGCCCGATCCCTTCATCTGCTTCTTGTAGTTGGCCAGGGCCTGGGCCTTGGACTCGAAGGTGTAGGTGTCGACGTATTTGGAGACCTCGCCCGACTTGAGCTCCCTGTCCATCGCGTCGATCTGCTTCTGCGTGGCCTCGCCGTCGGCGCAGCGTTCGGCGTTGCTCTCCCGGGGGCACATGTACACGGCGATCTCGAGCTTGGCCAGCCACTGGTCGCGGACCTGGCCGACCTGCTTGTGCAGGAGGGAGGCCGCGCCGATGAAGATGAGGGACACGAAGGTCACGAGGACGACCGACAGGGCCATGGCGCGGTTGGACCACAGCCCCTTGAGGGTCTGGGTGCTGACGAATCGGAGTCTCACTTCCGGCCTCCTTCGTAGACGCCGCGAGCCTGGTCGCGCACGACCCGTCCGTCGCTGAGCTCGATCACTCGCTTGCGCAGTTGGTTGACGATGCTGTGGTCGTGGGTGGCCATGACCACCGTCGTGCCCGTCTTGTTGATCTGGTCGAGGAGCTTCGTGATGGACAGGCCCGTCTCCGGGTCGAGGTTGCCGGTGGGCTCGTCGGCCAGCAGGATCTGGGGCCGGTTGACCATGGCGCGGGCGATGGCCACGCGCTGCCGCTCTCCGCCCGACAGCTCCGACATGTGCCGCCGTTCCATGCCGTCCAGGCCCACCATCTTGATGGCCTCGGGGACCTCGGTCTTGATGCGGTGCCTGGGCGCGCCGATCACCTGCAGGGCGAGCTTGACGTTGTCGTAGGCGTTCTTGCCCGCCAGCAGCCGGAAATCCTGGAAGACCGTGCCGATCCGACGGCGCAGGAAGGGGACGCGGCGCTGGGAGACGCCGGCCAGGTCCCTGCCCAGAACGTGCACGCGCCCCGACGTGGGGCGCTCCTCGGCGAGGATGAGCGCGAGCATGGTCGACTTGCCCGAACCCGACGAACCGACGAGGAAGACGAACTCTCCGCGCTCGACGTCCAGGCTCACATCGTCGAGCGCCGGGCGGGCGCCCCTCTGGTAGAGCTTTGTCACGTGGTCGAATGTGATCATGAAGAACCGCCGGGTGTCGTGTGCTGGGTCGAATCGACCTTACGCGCATGGACGCGGCGGTTCGCCGGGGCGCGCCGAAGCCCCGCGAAACTGCATGTGAACTGTGCGTCGGCCCGCGGGAGGAGGGCCTGGCCAGTCCGGCGGGATCGCCCGAGCCCGCCCCGTCCGACGGCCCAGCCGAGCCTGCCCGGAGGCCCGCGGGCTCAGCCATCCAGATCCTCGGAAACCGCGCCTGCGAGCTCCGACCGCCTCCAGCGCCGCGGGCTCATCCCCGCAGGGGGCTCACTCCTGGGATCCGGCCTTCTCGCCGGTGGCGCGCCAGCGGATGCCGGCGTCGATGAATCCGTCGATGTCGCCGTCGAAGACCGCGTCGGGGTTGCCCGCCTCGTATCCCGTCCGCAGGTCTTTAACCATTTGGTAGGGCTGGAGCACGTAGGAGCGCATCTGGTCCCCCCACGAGGCCTTGATGTCGCCGGCGAGCTCCTTCTTCTCCCGGGCCTCCTCCTCCTGTTTGAGCAGCAGGAGGCGGGACTGGAGCACTCGCATGGCCGCCGCCCTGTTCTGGATCTGGGACTTCTCGTCCTGCATGGAGACGACGATCCCGGTGGGGACGTGGGTGATGCGGACTGCGGAGTCCGTGGTGTTGACCGACTGGCCTCCCGGCCCCGACGAACGGAAGACGTCGACGCGGATGTCGGCCTCGGGGACCTCGATGTGGTCGGTCTGCTCGATGAGGGGGATGACCTCGACGGCGGCGAAGGAGGTTTGACGCCTCCCTTGGTTGTCGAAGGGGCTGATGCGCACGAGGCGGTGCGTGCCGGCTTCGACGGAGAGCGTCCCGTAGGCGTAGGGCGCGCTGATCTCGAAGGTCGTCGACTTGATCCCGGCCTCTTCGGCGTAGGAGGTGTCGAGCACCTTCGCGCTGTAGCCGCGGCGTTCGGCCCAGCGCAGGTACATGCGCTGGAGGGTGTGCGCGAAGTCGGCGGCGTCGACGCCGCCGGCTCCCGAGCGTATCGTCACGACGGCGTCGCGCTCGTCGTACTTGCCGGACAGAAGCGTGCGGATCTCGAGCTCGGAGAGGGCGGCCGCCACATTCGCCAGTTCGCCGTCGATGTCCGCGTAGAGTTCCCGGGCGGTCTCGGGGTCCGAGGCGGCCTCTTCGTCGGCCATGTCCTTGAGGGCCCCGAGGTCGTCGATGGCCGTCTCCATCCTCTCCAGCCTGTCGAGCTCGGATTGGGCGTGCGAGAGCTTCGACGTCACGGCCTGGGCCTTCTCCTGGTCGTCCCACAGGTCCGGCGCGGCGGACTGCTCGGTGAGGTCGGAGATGCGCGCGCGAAGCGCCTCCGGGTCGGTCACGGAGGAGATTTTCTGGAAGGTCTTGCGCAGAGACTGGATCTCCGCCTGATAGTCAGTGGCCACGGGCCAAGGCTACCGCATGGCTCCGGCCTCGCCCCGGGGGCTGCGCGAACGGCGCGGGCGGCACGCCTCTCAGCGCCGCGGGCTCACCCGGCGCCGGAGCGTCGGCTGCGGCGGGTCCGGTCTCCGCCGCACGGGGCCGCCTCACGACGTGAAGTGGGCTGCTCTCGCCCGGAGCACCGGTTTCCGCCGCACGGGGTCGCCTCGGGGCCGCGCCGACGGCGCGGGCGGCACCCGCCCGGAGTGTGAGGCTTCTCCCCGCTTCGTATCCGTCGTAGGTTTGGAAGGTGAGTAACTCTCTGTATCTTGCGGCACTGGCCGTCGCCGCGATCGACGGGCTCGACGCAGTCGGGACGCGCCCGCCCTTCACGGACTCGGACGACTACGTCGCCGGGGGCGTCCTGGACGCCAACGGACGGCACTGGGTGGTCAAGTGCCCCAAGAACTCACACGCCTCGACGCTCATCGAGGCCGAGGCCGCGCTCGCCCCCCTTCTCCTCGACGAGCTCCGCCGAGGCAACCTGCCCTTCGACATCGTGCGCCCCGCAGGCTTCGCCAACGCCGCCACCGGGGGCCGGGCGCTCGTCTTCCCCGAGCCCTTCGGGCGGGTCCTGGGCTGGGATGAGATGTCCGCCGCCGACGCGCGGGAGCTCGGGCGGACCCTTGCGGCGATCCACGCGCTGGAGCCCGACGTGATCGCCGACGCGGGGCTTCCAGTTTACAGCGCCGAAGAGTGGAGGGCTCGCGTCTCGGCCGAGCTGCACGACGTCGACGCCGCGAGCCCCCTGCCGGGGATCCTCCGCCGACGGTGGGACGAGGCGCTGGAGGACTCCCGGCTCTGGCAGTTCGAAGGGGTGGTCGTCCACGGGGACGTGGACGCGGAGAACTTCCTGTGGTCCAGCAACGGCATCGCGACCGTCGTGGGCTTCGGCCAGGCGAAGGTGGCCGATCCGGCGCTCGACCTCTCGCCCTTCCTCTCCCTGCCGGAGAGGGCCTACGCCTCGGCCATCGACTCCTACGAGAACACCCGGGACCTCGAACTCGACGACGCGATGTACACGCGCATGCTCCTCATGTCGGAGTTGGCCATTCCCCGGTGGCTCATGCACGGCATCCGCACCCACAATCCGGACGTCGAGACGGAGGCCCACGGGATGCTGGACGAACTCGCCCGCCAGATCGAGGCCGACCCCGAGTTGAGGGCGGGCCTGGCCTGGAGCGTCACCGACTGAGTTCGTCCATGCGGGCGGCGATCTGCTGCTCGTCGAGGTCGCCGGCCATCAGGGTCCCGCCGTCGCGCAGGTAGACGAAGCAGGCGCCGACGGATTGCAGGGGCGTGCCGTGGGCCTTGGCCCAGGCGATCCGGTAGATGGCCAGCTGGAGCTCGCGTGAGGCCAGACCAGCGGCGTCCGGGCGCCTTCCCGTCTTCCAGTCGACGATCGTCACGTCGGGCAGGTCGGGCTGCGCGCTCGTGTCGAAGACGGCGTCGACCGTGCATCGCACGATCCGTCCGCCGACGACGACGGCCAGGCCCTCCTCGATCGCCAAGGGGGACAGTGCCGCCCACCTGCTGGCCTCGAAGACGCCGAGCATCCTCCTCTCCTCCTCGCGGGTGACGGCGTCCTGATCCACGGGCTGTTCGGCGGCGCTCAGGACGGCGTCCACGTCGAGGGTGGCCGGACGCTCGTAGAACTCGGCTATCCTGGCGTGCAGTTCGGTGCCCGTGCGCGCCGCGCGGCTGGGCCGGCGGGGGATCGGCCGCCGCTGCTGGGCGAGGAAGCCTTCGGGGTCCTCGGCCATGTGGACGACTTCGGTGGCGGTCATGTAGGGCCGCCGCCTCGTGTGCTCCCGGGCGCCCTCGACCTTCTCGGCGATGAGCATCCGCACCGCGTGCGCGCGGTCCGCTCGGCTCTCGGCCCGCGTCCCGGCGCGGCCGTCCCGACCCTCGGCGAGCCGGGCGGCGCTCGGAACGCGCAGGACGTCCGTCGGCCACAAGGGGCGCCCAGAGTAGTCGGGGACCGCGCCGGGCTGCTCATCGCGGCCCCTCGGTGTGCGGCCGGGAGCGAGGGAGGGTCCGGGGCTCGGGGAGGACCCGCCCTCCGCAGACCCCGGCGCCGCGGGGTCGGGCGGGCCGGGGGCGGGGGATTCCTCCGGCGATCCGGACGCGGCGCCTGCGGCGGGGACCGCCGCCGTCCGGCGCCGGACGTCCTCCAGGAAGGCGGATCGGGCGACGTCGCGGCCGTTGAGCCGCGAGTACCCGGCGAGCAGCAGTTCTTCGGTCGGCCGAGTGAAGGCCACGTACGCCAGACGCCTGGCCTCCCGGCTCTCGTGCTCGGGCAGATCCTCGCGCAGGAAGCGGTGGTAGGCCTGTCCGGCTTCGATCTTGCCCTCGTGGTCGGCCGCACGGAAGGCGGGCAGGTGGGCGGCATCCCTGCGCAGGGGGAAGGGGAAGATCCCCGCGTCGCTCACCCACGAGCTCAGTCCGGACTCCCGGGGCGCGAACTGGCCTTCGACGAGTTCGGGGACCGCGACGAGGTCGCGCCATTCCAAGCCCTTCGCCGCGTGGACCGTCATGATCTGGACGACGCCCGGATGGACGTCGACGTCGTCGACCGGGAGCTCGTCGACGCCGGACTCCCCCTCCCCGCCGTGTTCGTGGCGGTCGACCATGTCGAGCCAGGCGGCGAACTCCGCCAGGCCGCTTCCCGGATGCTGATCCTGGTAGTCGCGTCCGAGCGCGATGAAGGAGTCGATGGAGGTCTTGACCCGCTGCGAGCCGGCCGAGGCGACCTCCAGCCCCAGGATCGAGACGCAGTGCGCTATGAGCTCGTCGAGCGGCAGGTGCACGCAGGAGCGCAGGCGCTCCAGGATCGCGGCGACGGCGGTCAGGCGTTCGCGGGCCGGACCGGTGAAGCGGCCCCCCTCGGGCAGATCGGCGAGGGCTTCGACCAGACTGGCCTCGCTCCTGGGATCGAGCCCGGTCCGCTCCGTCTGTTTCCGGGCGAGCTCGACGGACCAGGCGTGGAGGGCGCGCAGATCCGAGGCGCCGATCCCCCACAGCGTCAGCAGGCGCAGGAGCAGGTCGTTGCGGGCGGGGTTGACGGCTACGCCCAAGGCCGCGCGCACCGTGAGGATCTCGGGGTGCATGACCAGGCTCTCCCCTCCGACGATCTCGTAGGGCACGCCCAACTCGCGCAGGGACTCGGCCATCGGGTCCATGTAGGAGCGTTTCCGGCACAGCACGGCTATCTCCGCCTGTCTGCCTTCCGCGGACGCCTCGGATGTCACCTCCCGGATCCTGCGCGCGACGGCCCGGTAGGAGTCGTCGCGCGATTCTGCGCGGACTTCGGCGACGCGCCCCGGTCCGGCCCCGGTCCGAGCGGTCAGCCTCTTCACCTCGACCCCTTCGGCTTTCAGGCCGGACGCCACTGCGTTGGCGGCGTCGAGGATCGCCCGGTCGGAGCGGAACGACGTGGACAGGGACAGCTGCGTCGTCCCTCCCAGGCGCGCGCCGAAACGGCGGGCGAAGTCGGCCAGGGCGTTGGAGCTGGCCCCGCGCCACCCGTAGATGGCCTGGTTAGGGTCCCCCACCGCGCACACGGACCGGCCCGGCATTCCCTCGGGCGCCAGCGCCGAGGTGAGGAACTCCGCCTGGCCGACGGAGGTGTCCTGGTATTCGTCGAGGAGGACGAGCCGGTATCTGGCGGCGATGTCGCGTCCGATGGCGGGGTGGGCCCGCACGAGGGCTGCGGCCGTCGCGACCTGGTCGGCGAATTCGACGATCCCCTCGCTTCGCTTGCGCTCGAAGTAGGCTTCGACGATGGGCAGGCAGGCGATCTGGAGGGAGAAGGAGGTGTCCTTGATCTTCGACCAGTCGCGTGAGACCTCCGGCATCCCCGAGAAACGCCGGCGATCGGCGGCCAGGCGTCGGAATGCGGCCGCCTCCCGGTGGAAGAAGTCCCGCGCCCGGTCCACGGTCAGGCCGTTGTCTATCAGTCCGGCCGCGAGGGCGAGGCTCACCTCGACGATGCGGGCGGGGGACGCCGTTCCGGCGACGTCCGGGTCGACGGAGGAGGAGGCGACGACGTCCGACATGACCTGCCACCGCTCCGCCTCGGTGATCAGACGCGCCGAGGGATCGCCTCCCACGAGCATGCCGTGGGCCTGCGCGATGTCGGAGGCGAAGGCGTTGTACGTCGAGACGGTGGCCCGTTCCAGGATCGACCGGCGGGCACGGCCGTCCTCCGGGGCGGCGGGCATGAGCCCGGCCCGGCGGACGGCGGCCAGGGAGGATTCCACCCGCAGGGCGAGCTCCCCGGCGGCTTTGCGGGTGAAGGTGAGTCCGAGGACCTCGTCGGGGCGGACGGCGCCGCGCGCGACGTGGTAGGCGATGCGGTTGGCCATCGTCGCCGTCTTGCCGGATCCCGCGCCGGCGACAACGAGGATCGCCGGCGCGTCGCTTTCGATGACGAGGCGCTGTTCGCCGGTGGGAGGGAAGGCGGGGTTGACCGCGCGCATGATCGCCTCGTAGGAGGTCACGAGAACATCCTCCCCTCGTTGCGGGCCGGGCAGACTTTGGCGAAGCGGCAGGTGCGGCAGTTCTCCTCCGAGGCGACGGCGGCGAACTCCCCTCCGCGCAGGAGGCCCGCGGCCGCGTGGATGCGCTGGCGGGCGCACTCACGGCTCTCCGCGTCCAAGCGGCCCTGCCTGCGGATCGCCGGTCCGCCGCGCGAGGCCTTGCCCAGATAGACGAGGTCGGCTCCGGCCGTCGAGCCCTCGCCCTCGACCTGTTCGACCGCCCACTGGTAGAGCTGGAGTTGGACGCTGTCCTGAGCGGCCTTGGCCGACACCGGGTACTTCCCCGTCTTGAAGTCGACGACCTTCCATCCGTCGGGCGTCGGCTCGATCCGGTCGATCTTCCCACTCAGGACGACGCCGCCCCCCGCGGGCGCCTTCACCGGGTTCTCCACGCGGGCGCGGCCGGCCCCGGACAGGCGGTAGTCGGAGAGGTAGGCGGCGAGCAGCTCGACCATCGCCCGGGCGCGCAGGCGGTCGAATCCGGCGGTGCCCGGGCTCTCGGGGAGGAAGCGCCAAGCGCGTTCGAAGGCTTCGAGCAGTTCGTCCCTCGTCCCGTCGGGATGCCGCTCGGCGATCGCGTGCACCAGAGTGCCGATCTCGGCCGCCCTGCGATCGTCGGAGGGCTCGCCTCCGATCGAGGAGAGGAAGCCCCGCAGAGGGCAGTCCAGGAGAATCTCGACACGGGAGGGCGACACCCTCACGCTCGCGTCGTCGGCGAGTCCCTCCGCGTCCGTGACGTCCAGGGCGTCCGGCCAGCGGGCGGGATCGGCCTGCGCGAATCCGGCCCGGGCGAGCGACGCCAGGAGGTCGGCGGCGTCCTGGTCGCCGCTGAGCGCGTCCCGTCTGAGGGAGGAGACCAGGCCGGCGGCGTCGAACCGCGCCGGCAGAGGTCCGGCTTCCCGGAGCATCGGCGCGCCGCCGTCGCCCTCCCCGGCGGCGCGCCCCTGCGCCCCCCGTCCGCTCGGCTCCGCGGTTCGGCCGGCCCGCTCTTCGGAGCCGCCTGCCGACTGCGAAGCGTCCCCCGTCTCGCCGGACGGCTCGACGAAGCCCATGAGGTCGAAGAAGCGGGAGGGCCGGGCGCCCTCGCCGTCGACGCATGTCAGGACGAGCCGCCTGCCGGCCCGGGTCACCGCGTGGTGGAGCTGGCGCAGCTCGTCGTCGACGACGTCGTCGACGGCCTCGCGCCTGGCTTCCGCCTCGTCGAGACCTTCGACGTCGCGCCCGCTGACGACCTGGGCGAGGCGGTTCGTGTGAGTGTAGGCGTCGCGCAGGCGCATGTTGGGCCAGAGTCCGTCCTGGAGCTGCGCGATGACGAGGATGTCCCATTCGCGTCCGATCGAGGCCGCCGGCGTGGTCAGGGTGACGGATTCGACGCTCGAACCCGAACGGGCGATGGAGTCCTGCGGCAGGTCCTGGGACTGGAGCTCGCGGAGGAGATCCTCGACGGACACCGCGGCGTCGCGGTCGGCCATGCGCTGGGCGACGCGGAACAGCTGGATGACGGCGTCGAGGGAGGAGTCCGCGGCGTCGGCGTCCACGCCTCCCGCCAGAGCGGCCCGCCTCCATCCCTCGGCGACGCCCACGGCGTCCCACGCCGCCCACAGGACCTCTTCCGCCTGGCCTCGCGAGCTCTCGTACGCCCGCCGGATCCGCGCGACGAGGCGTGCCGCCCGGACGAGGTCGTCGGCGCCCCGGGGGGCCGCCCGCTCGACGGCCTCGGGGCCGTCCAGGACGAGGGCGAGGAGCGCCTCCTCGCCGCGCTCCCCTCCCCCGGCCAGTTCCCATCCGCGCAGGGTCCGGCCGAGCTGGCGCAGGCGCAGCGGGTCGATCGCCACCATCGGCCCGGCCAGGACGTCTCGCACGTCCGGCGCTCCGTCGCGGTCCGGGAGGGCGAGCCGGACGAGGTCGAGGAGGGCGGCGACCGCGGGCTCCTCGCGCAGCGGCCTGTCCGTTCCGATCTGCCCGACGGGGATCCCCCGGCGCACGAGGGACGCCCGGATGCCCGCGTGGGCGCTGCGGGAGCGGGTCATGACCGCCATGTCGGCGTAGGACGTCCCGCCCAGCAGATGGGCTTCGCGCAGGGTGTGGGCGATCCAGGCGTTCTCCTCCTCCCCGTTGACGAAACGGCGCCCTTCGAGGAGGTCCTCCCCCGTCGCGGGAGCGGGCTCGCGCTGCGCGATCGCCCCTCCTCCCACGCGTATCGCCCCGGCGATCCTGTCCGCGAGGCCCGCGATCCTCCTGCCCGCCCGGTGGCGCCGCCGCAACGGCACCGGGCGGCATCCGAGGAGCCGGGTGACGTCGCCGGGAAGGGAGGCGAGGGCTCCGCGGAAGCCCTGGACCGAGGCGTCGGGGTCTCCCGTCACGACGATGGAGGCGCCGTCGCAGGCCAACTCGGCGAGCAGGGCGACGATAGAACCGGGCGCGTTGTGGACGTCGTCGACCAGGACCCAGTCCCAGCGGGGACGGGGAAAGCGCCGGGCCTGCGGCTCCCGGGAGACGTTGCCGTCCCAGTTGCGCAGCATGGCGGTGGCGGCGCCGACCAGGCGGGCGTGGTCGAGCCGGTCCGGCGACTGGGACGATCCCGCGAAGGCGTCCTGTGCGGCCGTCACCGACTCGTACAGGTCGAGTACGTGCGCACCGGCCACCCACATGGGCTCGCCGAGCCTGCGCCCGAGCCGTTCCAGGCGCCCCGAGGAGCATCCGAGCTCCGAGGCGCGGGTGATCAGGTCGCGGATCTGGGACCTGAACCCCTTCGTGGCCCGCAGGTCGTCGGTGATGAACTCGGGGAATTCGATCGGGGCGTCCGCGTCCCCCAGGATCTCGGCGAGAAGGGCGTCCTCCTCGGGGCCGGATATGAGCTCGGGGTCACGCCGGCCCACGGCCTGGGCGTACGCCTGGACGATCGAATAGGCGAAGGCCGTCAGCGTGTGGACGCCCACACGCTCCGACAGCGACCCCAACCGCAGGGACATCGAGTCGTAGAGCGCCCCCGCCGCGCGGCGGTCGAACGTGATGACGGCGATGCGGCCGCCGGGCGCCGCGGCCTCTCGGGCGACGAGGGCCTCCAGGAGCCTGGTCTTGCCGGTGCCCGGAGCGCCCAGCACGCTCACGCGGCACGGCGGGGCGCACTCGTCCAGAGCCGACCGCTGGAATTCGTCCAGGGGCGCGGACCCGTTCGCCATCGTCACCTCCACATGCACGCCGCGCCCCCGGCGGGTGCGGCCGGTAGAAGCCTACCGAGGAGCTCCGACATGCCGAACGCGCCCGGCGCCTTCCCGATTTCGGCCGTAGATGAACACCCCGGGCGGCGTCGATCGGCATTCTTCCACGCAGGCTAAGCTGGTTGCGGCGCGCCGTCCGGGCGTGTCCAGCCTCAACACACGGGAGTACGGCATGAGAATCTTGATTGGCATCCAGAACGTTCAGCGGGAGCTGGAGATCGACGTCCCGATCGACGCCGTCGGTGTCAAGTCCGCCGTCGCCGAGGCCCTCTCTTCCGGCGCGCCCCTGGTCTTCACCGACTCGGAGGGCAAGAGCGTGATCGTCCCCATCCACTCCCTCGGCTACGTCACGACCGCCGCCGACAAGTCTCGCCACGTCGGCTTCGGCTTCACGAACTGAACGTTGGAGCCCCGGATTCCCCCGGGGCTCCAACATCTTGCCGTGCACGCGAACGTGCACGCTGCCGACGGGCCCGTGGACGGCTGTGGGCCCGCCTTCAGCTCAATTCATCTGAGTCGCGGCGACGAAATTATACCCCTGGGAGCGGATTCCGCTGACCGCCGTCTTCAACTCGCTGACCGGATAGCCGGGGTGGAAGAAGAAGCTGGCGTTGCCGTCCCGCACCACGAGGTTCGCACGGGCGTTGGCGACGAGGTCCTCGCCGAGGCGCGCCTTATGGTTGTTGTAGTCGGTGGGCTCGTAGTTGCCCAGGTTCTCCGGCAGGATGCGCGTTCCGTTCGGGTCGGTGACGGTGTAGGGGAAGAACTGGCCGAAATGCCCAGACTTGCCGCTGTTGGCCGAGACCAGGGTCCCCGGGAAGAAGAGGACGCGCTCGTACCGTGTCCGATAGACCTTGTCCATGCCCAGGTAGGCGTTCTTGGAGGCGGCGTAGTGCGGCGTCTCGAAGATGGTCGACTTGCCTAGCCCGACCCTCTGCAGTTCGGCCTGCCCGGATGCCACACGCTTGCGCGCCCAGTCGACCGAGTCGTTGGGAAGCGGCCCGACCAGTTGGACCCACGAGTTCGTCTTGCAATCGACGGCGGGGCCGCCCGACGCCTTGTCCGTGCACCAGGAGCGGTAGAACTCGAAGTCGTCGCCGGAAACCGCGTTGTATGGATTATTGAGCTTCTCATACTGGTGAGTGGTACCGTGTTGTATTACAGTACCGCCATTGGCTTGGGCGTACTTGAGAAGCTTCAGCAACTCCGGATTGTCATTGAAGGTCTTCTTATTGGGAACCTTCTGATTGTATACGCCCTTGGCGTCGACATACTGCGGGATTGTTGCCAGCTGGAACGGGATGCGCTCGGAGACGAAGTAGTCGACGAGCGGCTTGAGATCCTCGACCGTGGTCTCGGGGCTGACGTCCTCGATGCGGACGGCCGCGGTGCGCTGGGCGGCCCCCGTGTTCTTCCCGTCGAGGCCGGTGATGAGATCGGCGTAGGCGAGGTAGCGGTCCTTCTCCTCCATGTAGGCCAGAGGGATCTCCCCGATGTAGGTGAGGTTGGAGGACTGGACGGCCCAGGGGAAGCTGCTTCCCTGGGTCTGGGCGACCTTGTCGCAGTTCTGCGCGGCTGTCTCGCCGCAGGTCGCGGTGGCCAGGACCTTCACCGCCGAGGAGTCGACGATGTGGGGAGCGAGGATTCCGCTGTTGTTGAGCTTGTTGCGCGTCAGAGTCTGCCCCTTGTAGGAGACGGACCTGACGGGGTCGGCCGAATCGATGTACGAGGTGGCGGCATCCCATCCGAACCGGCTGATGAAGGCCTGCCGATCGGAGTCGGTGGAGGCGAGCTTCCAGATGTTGAAGCCCGACCACATGACCGGGACGTCGCCGGTCAAGATGTCGTCGATGAAGGCCCGCGGCAGCTTTTCGTCGTAGGTCGATCCGACGTATGTGACTCCGGTGTAGGCTCCGGCCAAACCGGCCTTGTAGTCGGCGACGGGAAGCGTCGTGACGGTCCCCGAGTGGGACGCGAGCATCGCGGTGCCCACGGCGTACATCTCGCCGAGGTTCGCGTAGTTGCCCGACGTGTCGAACAGGACGAGGGTCTTCGACTTCCCCGACGAGTTGCCGAAGGTCTTGGCCGAGCCGGGCAGGGAGGGGACGGAGTCGGCCAGGTGCCGAGTGCCCGCCTTCGTCGGAGCGACGTCTTTGGCGGGCTTGCCGAGGTCGACCTTGGATTTGGAGTCCAGTTTCAGCGGGAGCTCCCGCTTCTTCGCCGCGGCCGGCTCGGGGGGATCCTTCAACTGGTTGTTGCGAACCAGGGAATCGCTGCCCGCTGCCGCCTTGTCCTTCTGAGCGGATTGACTGGAGGTGGTCGTCTTATTGTCGCGGTCGCTGTCCCCGGCGGCCCAGACGGGCCCCGAGAGGGCGAGCGCGCCCGAGAGCGCGAAAGCCGTCGCGGCAATCCTCGCCCTCCGTCCGGAGGGACTAGACGATTGCGTGATTTTCACTGGTGACATCCCTTTCTCGTTGACGATGTGGGACAAAATCGGACAGGGGCTCTCCCCGTCCGAAGAGCGATGCCGTAGCAGCCAGGATCCGTTCGCACGCCCTGCCGTCCCCGTAGGGGTTGGCGGCGTGCGCCATCTTGGCGTACTCGTCATCGCGGCTGAGAAGAATGCTCGCCTCTTCGACGATGCGGTTCTCGTCCGTGCCGACGACCCGCGCCACCCCGTGCTCGACGGCTTCGGGGCGCTCGGTGTTCTCACGCAGGACCAGAACGGGCTTCGAGAGGGCGGGGGCCTCCTCCTGGATGCCCCCCGAGTCGGTGAGCACGAGGTCGGACCGGTTCATGACGGTGCAGATCGCGCCGTATTCCAGCGGCTCGGTGACGACGACGTTCGCGCGCCCCTCCAGCACCGGCAGCAAAGCCTCGCGGACCTGGGGGTTGCGGTGCGCGGGGAGCGCGAAGACGACGTCCGGGAACGCATCGGCGAGTCTGGCCACGGCCCGCCCGATGCGGGCCATCGGCGCGCCCCAGGATTCCCTGCGGTGGGCGGTGACCAGCACCATGCGGCGCGAGGTCTCGGCTACGGCGGCGTCGAGCCGCTCGTCGCCGCTGGGCACCGGACGCTCGACGGCCGCCAGGAGGGCGTCGATCACGGTATTGCCGGTGACGCGTATGGATTCCGGGGGCGTGTTCTCCCGGAGGAGGTTGTCCTTGCTCTCGGCCGTCGGGCACAGGTGGAGCGCGGTCAGCTGACCGATGAGGCGCCTGTTGGCCTCCTCCGGGAAGGGCGAGGCGATGTCGCCCGTCCGCAGTCCGGCCTCGACGTGGAGAACCGGCTTCTGGTGGTAGAAGGCCGCCAAGGCGGCGGCGAAGGCCGACGACGTGTCGCCCTGGACGGCGATCGCATCCGGGGCGAACCCCCGGATCGCCTCGTCGGTTCCCTGGAGGGTCCGCGTCGTCACCTGGGTGAGCGTCTGCCCGGGCTTGTGGATGTTGAGGTCCAGATCGGGCTTGATGTCGAAGAAGGAATGGACCTGATCGAGCATTTCGCGATGCTGCCCGGTGACAACGATGCGGGGGTCGAATCGGGGATCCTGTGCGAAGGCCTTCACGAGAGGCGCCATCTTGATGGCCTCGGGCCGAGTCCCGTAGACGAGCATCACCCGGATCGCCGCAGTCGACGGCATATTTCACTCCTTGTCTTTGCGATGTGCGATTGTGATGAGATCTGCCAACGTCCGCTGCGTGAGCGCATCGGGTCGCGGACGCCCGAATGCGCTCAGTCGGACCGCGGGGCCGACCGGGCGCCGGCAGTCAGCGGGAAGCGCGTCCCGTTCGTATGTCGCTGAAGGTCACGGCCGCGTCTTCGGTGTAGAGGGCCACTCTCCCCTTCTTGTACGGCCGTTCCTTGTCGACGACCTTGGCGAGGTCCTTCCCGTTGGCGGAAACGAGGAAGCCCGCTTCGTCATCGATCGGAGTGACGGTGACCGTGTGCTTGGACCCGAGGGGGAACGTGGGCGTCTTCCCAGAGGCGAGAAAGCGCTGACCTCCCGGATAGGCCGGGTCCTGTTTGGAGACCTCCCAGCCGTTGGGCTTGAGGACCACTGCGTAGAAATGCTGGGGGTCCTGGTAACGCCACAGGAACCATCCTACTTCCCATGGGTTGGGTTGACCATCCCGCACCTGATCGGTCGTCTGCATGGAGGCGCCCACTTTGCCCGCGGAGGACTGGCCGCCGGCCACCACGAGGCCGGCGTGGGTGTCCTGTTTGCGCGCGGCCGAACGCGGTTGGATCTTGACCGTCCCCTCCTCGCAGCTGACATGGCCGTATCCGTCGTACACGACGTCGTAGCCCGGGCAGGGGTCGTCCTTGCGAGTCGCGATCTTCCAGACCACGGCGGCGGCGACGAGGGCCACGACCGCCGCGGAGGCGATGACGACCTTGCGTCGTCGCCTCATGACGGCGCCCCCGGCGAGGCGACGACGGTGGCGAGCTGGAGACCCTCGGCCTGGAGGGCCGGCACCGCCTCGGGCTCCTCGTTCTCACGCGCCGTCTTAGCCCAGCTGCGGCGCCCCAGGACGATGCGGCCGATCGCCCACCACCCCGAGATGAAGCCCAGGAGCCCGTAGAGGACGAAGAGGTGGGAGCACAGCAAGGCCTTGACCAGCCCGAAGCCGTTCACCCTCTCGACGCGCCAGTATATATACCCGTAGGCCATGCCCGGGCCGAAGGCCAGGAGGTAGGCCAGGATCAGCCATCCCCACGGCTGCGGGACCCCCTGGATCGCCCACGTGACCGACATGACGAGCGATATCGCGAAGGAGATCGTCAGGAGCGAGGAGGCGAGGATCAGGTAGGGGGCCAGGATCTGGTAGAGAGTGTCGGCCCGGGAGCGCCCGCGGTGTTCGCGTATGACCATCGGCAGGAGCTTGAGGGCCTGCAGGTTGCCCTGGAACCAGCGCGACCGCTGGCGCAGGAGGCGGCCCATCTGCGTCACGCCCTGCTGGTGGACGCTGGCGGTCCACGAGTACTCGTTGGCCCATCCGGTGGCGTTGAGCCGGATGCCCAGGTCGAAGTCCTCGGTCAGCGAGTCCGACCAAGGCTTGTCGCCCAGGGCGTCCAGGGCGGCGAGCCTGACGAATTGGCCGTTCCCGCCCATTCCGACGCTTCCCATGTGGCGCCGACCGCGCTGGAAGACCTCGGTGAAGACGACGAACTCCATGTCCTGCATGCGCGCCAGGAGCGAGCGGTGCCTGTTGTTGATCCGGACGCCGACCTGGACGGCGCCCACGTTGGGATCGGTGAAGGCGATCCTGGCCTCCGTGATCGCCTGCGGGTCGAGGCGGCCGTCGGCGTCCACGACGCCGATCACCACGTCTCCGGCCGAGCCCTTGAGGTAGCGCTCGCGCACCAGGGTGAGCGCGTTGTTGAGCGCCTCCCCCTTGCCCTTCCGGGCATTCGGGGGCACCCTCCTCATGACGTGGACCCTGGGGTCGCCGATGGAGTCGACGAGGTCGGCCGTGCCGTCCTCCGATCCGTCGTCGATGACGAGGATGTAGACCTCGGGGTAAGGGATCTCCAGCAGCTTCCCGACGCTGGCGACGATGACCTTGGCCTCGTTCAAGCAGGGGACGAGGATGACCATCCGGGGACGGGCGAGGTCGCCCGCCTTGATCGGGCTGTTCGTCAGCCATTCGGAGAATCGCCGACGACGCTTGCGGACTCGCGGAGAGCATCGGGAGACGACGAGCATCGACACGGAGTAGATGATGGCCGTGACGACCATGAGGAGCGCGCCCCACCACCCCAAGGCGTCCAAGACGTCGATGGGGCGGGCGCTTTCGTAGCGCGGCGTGACATTCATGAAATTGTGGTACCCCCCTAGAAGAGAAGTCATTCCCTGGACCCGCCGAAAGACGACCTCTTGAGACCGCGAGCCAGGTGGCGCGGATACCGACTCAAGACCTGCGCCAGGTGTCTCGGCGAATGCCCACGCCTCACCGGCGTCTCATCCGAACTGATGCCCCGCAGCCGCCCGGAGAGGTCCGCGACGGCGAAGAAGAGGGCGAAGGCGATGAAGAACAGACCCGCGATGTCCAAGAGGATTCGCGCGATGAGGAGAAGCCCAGGGCCCTCGGGCAGTCCATTTCCTGCGATGAGGAGCCCGATGCCTGATGCCAACGGCGAGTATTGCATGACGTACCACAACCGATCTGTGAGCAAGTCGGAATTTCTGGAAAATCCCAGATGTCTTCTAGGAAATGTCCATTGTTTCCGACGCTACCCGCTTCGGACCTCGATCGCCAGGCTTACGCATGGGTAATTATACCCATGCGTAACCTACCGGGCTGTCGAGTCCGCTCGTTTCCTTGACGCAGCAACGAAAAGCCGCCCCGCCGAAACCCGGAACCCTCCCGGAAACCGAGCGTTCGGCCCGGAGATCCGCGTGTCGCAGTGCATGCCCGGTACCTCCCGGCCTCCGGGTGTGCAATCCGACGTCCGCGGAACACGGCACCGGTGAATGATATAGAATTGTACATGAGCAAAGCTGACCGGTCATCTCGGTAGTTTCCGGCTCAGGCGTTGCCGCACATTCTTTTACGATCGACTGCGATTCAAGTGGAAACTCGACAGTACGTACGAAAGGAAAACTAAATGACGTCGCGCTACCAACCCACCGTTTCTTCGAGCTCCCGCTTGCCCGCTCCTTCCGACCACGCCGAGGATCCCGAAAGCCTTTCATTCGCGGATCTAGGCGTTTCGCAGGCCATCGTCGAAGCCTTGGAGAGCAGAGGGATCGTCCATCCTTTCCCCATACAGGCGCTCACTCTCCCCGTCGCTCTCAGGGGAAACGACATCATCGGCCAGGCGAAGACGGGGACGGGCAAAACCCTCGGCTTCGGCATCCCCATGCTCGAAGCGGTCGCGGGACCGGGCGAGGAGGGGTGGGAGGAGCTGCCGGACGGCGCCAAGGGCAAGCCTCAGGGACTGGTCGTCCTGCCCACCCGCGAGCTGGCCAAGCAGGTGGCGCAGGAGCTCTCCCACGCCGCGGCCAAGCGGACGGTGAGGATCGTCGAACTCTACGGCGGCCGCGCTTACGAGCCCCAGCAGGAGGCCCTGGCCGAGGGGGCCGAGATCGTCGTCGGCACGCCCGGGCGCCTCATCGACCTCCTCAGGCACCGGACGCTGGACCTGGGGCGTGCGCGCACCGTGGTGCTCGACGAGGCCGACGAGATGCTCGACCTCGGCTTCCTCGAAGACGTCGAGAGGATCCTCGCCGTCACGCCGCCCACCCGCCACACCATGCTGTTCTCGGCCACCATGCCCGGCCCCGTCGTCGCCATGGCCCGCAGGTACATGTCCAAGCCGACGCACATCCGCGCCTCGGACCCCGCCGACACCGGGGCGACCGTCAAAGCGACCCGGCAGCTGGTCTACCGCTGCCACGTCCTCAACAAATCCGAGGTCGTGGCCCGCATCCTGCAGGCCCGGGACAGGGGGCTGACGATCATCTTCACCCGGACCAAGCGCACCGCGGCCCGCCTGGCCAAGGATCTCTGCGAACGCGGCTTCGCCGCGGGGGCCCTCCACGGCGACCTAGGCCAGGGCGCGCGGGAACAGGCCCTCCGGGCCTTCCGCAATGGAAAGGTGGACGTGCTGGTCGCCACGGACGTGGCCGCCCGCGGCATCGACGTCGACGACGTCACCCACGTCATCAACTACCAGTGTCCCGAGGACGAGAAGACCTACATCCACAGGATCGGCCGGACGGGACGCGCCGGCCATTCGGGAACGGCCGTGACCCTGGTCGACTGGGAGGACCTCACCCGCTGGGCCGTCATCGACAAGACTTTGGGCCTGGGCCATCGCGAACCCGAGGAGACCTACCATACGTCCACGCACCTCTACACGGACTTGGACATCCCTCGCGAGGCGACCGGCAAGCTCCCCCGGGACCAGCGCACCCGCGCCGGCCTGGACGCCGAGTACATCGAGGACCTCGGAGAGACCGGCAGGAGGCCGGGCAAGCGGGGCTCGCGGGGCCGCGGGGCCGGGCGGAAGCGCGATGGGAAGGCGAAGGCGGCGCGATCGCGCGACGTCAAGCGGAACGTCAAGGACAACCCGCAGGCCGCTCCGCGGCGCAACCGCAAGCGCAAGCGGACTCGCAAACCCAGCAGCGAATGATGCCTAGAGGCTTCTGACCAACGTGGTGATTCCGTTGATGACGAGCTGGATGGCGATGGCCGCCAGGAGCATGCCCGAGATCTTGGTCAGGAAGATCGTTCCGCCCTCCCCCAGCACCCGATGGAGGGGGTTGGCGAACCGCATCGTCACCCACTCGATCAGGTGGACGAGGAGAACCGCCGCGATGACGCAGAGGATCCCGACGACCCCTTTGCCGAGAGCCTCCCGGGCGGCGATCATCACCGCGACGATCGCTCCGGGGCCGGCCATGAGGGGGATGCCCAGCGGGACCATGGCGACGTTCGCCGATCCCGGCGCCCCCGGGTCCTCCTCGTGCCCCGACAGGAGTTGCAGCGCCACGATTGCCAGGAGGAGGCCGCCGGATATCTGCATGGATTCCACGGAGATGCCCAGGACCCGCAGAATGTAGTGACCGAAGAGTCCGAATGCCGTCATGACGCCCAGGGAGGTCATCGTCGCCTGGAAGGCGGCCCGCTTGCGTTCGTGAGGAGTCATCTTCGACGTCAGGGAGATGAAGACGGGCAGGTTCCCCGGAGGATCGGTGATCACGAATACCGTCGTGAACGTCGAGAGGAAGAACAGACCGTCGGACCCGGTCACGAATGGATCACCTCCAGGAAACAGCCGGAAGCCAGAGCGCGGAGAACCTCGGGGGCCGTCGTGTTCTCACCCAGTCGGTTCGGTTTGCCGGACCCATGGTAATCGCTGGATCCCGTACGGACTAATCGGTGCCTTTCCGCCAGTTTCTCCAAGGTGTCGAGATCCGTGTTGTCGCGGTGGCCGATCTCCAGCCCGAACAGGCCAGCTTCTGCCAGGGCGCCGATGTCGGCGGCGGAGACCGTCCTGCCCCGCGACGGCGCGTGCGGATGGGCGAGGACCGTCCTGCCGCCGGCGTCCGCCACCCATTCGACGACGTCGCAGGCCTGGGGAGCCCAGTGGGGAACGTAGTAGGGCGAGGACGGCGCGAGAAAGCGGGCGAAGGCCTCGTCGCGGCTGGAGACGGCGCCGACGTCGATGAGAGCGTCGGCTATGTGGGGGCGGCCGACGGGCACCCCCGGTTCGGCGACGGCGGCGACCGCCTCCCACTCCAGCGGAAAGTCCCGGCCGATCCGCTCGACCATCTCCCGGGCGCGGGACAGGCGGGCGTCGAGCATCCTCTCGCGATGCCGCGCCATGGCGGGCGCTGCGGGGTCGAAGAGATAGCCGAGCACGTGGACGGAGACGCCGCGGACCTTGGCCGAGATTTCCATGCCGCGCACGAGGGCGACGCCGGTGGGCTCCACGCGCGCCGCGGCCTCGGCCCAGCCGGCGACGGTGTCGTGGTCGGTGAGCCCGAGCACCGAGATCCCGGCCCCCTTCGCCTCCCACATGAGATCGCCGGGGCTGGTGCGGCCGTCGGACGCGGTCGAGTGGGTATGGAGGTCGATCATGGATGACAAGCCTACGCACCGCCTCGGCGGACCGCCCGAACGCGCGGATCCGGCTGAGAGCCGGGAACGGGACGCCTTACCCGTCCGTTTTCACGGGCGTTCCCCGCGAAGGCAAGAATCGCGTGCCACACGTTCGCATCCGGGTGCCAGAATGGAGTCCATGACGAAAGAGCAGAATCTCGAGCGGCGCGAGTCGAACCGCTCGCAGCAGCCGAGCAACGGAGCGTTCAGGGAATTCATCGGATCCGACTGGGGCGAGCGTCCGCCCGGACCCGAGCGCGCAGCCGTGGCCGACTACCTTCCGGCGCGGCACGCCAAGCTCTCCGAGCGCTTCCCCGGTGTGCGGCTGGTCCTCCCCGCGGGCGGGTACAAGGTGCGCAACAACGACTGCGACTACCGGTTCCGCGCCCACTCGGCCTTCGCCCATATGACGGGCTTGGGCGGCGAGCTCGAGCCCGACGCCGTGCTCGTTCTCGATCCGGTAGAGGGCGGCCACGAGGCCACCCTCTACTTCCACCCGCGCGCCTCGCGCTCCTCCGAGGAGTTCTACGCCGACTCCCGATACGGCGAATTCTGGGTCGGGGCGCGGCCCTCGCTGGCGGAGATGGCCGCCCTCACCGGGCTGCGGTGCGATTCGATCGACAGACTCGACGACGCGCTGGCCAAGGATCTCGGGCAGGGCCACGTCGGACTGGCCGTCGTGCCCCAGACCGACGCCGGAGTCGAGGCGAAGGCGGAGGAGCTGCGCCGGAGAGCCGGGCTGGCCGAAGGCGCCGCGCAGGCCGACGCCGAGCTGGAGAGGGCGCTCTCGGAGATCCGCCTGGTCAAAGACGAGTGGGAGATCGGACAGATGCGCGAGGCCGTCGACGCCACGCGGGAGGGGTTCGACGCGATCATCGCCTCCCTCCCCCGCGCCACCGGGCACAGGCGGGGGGAGAGAGTCGTCGAAGGCGCCTTCGGGGCGAAGGCCCGCGAGGAGGGCAACGGCACGGGATACGACACGATCGCGGCGTCCGGCAACCACGCCAACACCCTCCATTGGATCGACAACGACGGGCCGGTCGCGCCCGGCGACCTCATACTCGTGGACGCAGGCGTGGAGCTCGACTCCCTTTACACAGCCGACATCACCCGCACGCTTCCCGTGTCGGGCGCCTTCACCGACGACCAGGCGGCTGTCTACCAGGCGGTGCTCGACGCCGCGGACCGCGCCTTCGAGAAGGCGCAGGAGCCCGGCTGCCGGTTCGTCGACGTCCACAACGCGGCCATGGAGGTCATCGCCGAACGCCTGGAGTCGTGGGGACTCCTCCCGGGGACGGCGGCTCAGTCCCTGGCCCCCGGCGGCGGGTACCACCGCCGGTGGATGCCGCACGGGACCTCGCACCACCTGGGCATCGACGTCCACGACTGCGCCCAGGCGCGACGGGAGATGTACGTGGAGGCCGAACTCGAGCCCGGCATGGTCTTCACCATCGAACCGGGCCTATACTTTCGCGAGGACGACCTCAAGGTGCCCGAACGCCTGCGGGGCATAGGCGTGCGCATCGAAGACGACATCGTCGTCACCGCCGACGGGGCAGAGAGGATCTCGGAGGGGATCCCGCGCACGATAGCGGGCGTCGAAGAATGGATGGCAGCCATCGCAGGGAGGTAGAAGATGAAGCATCGCGTCCAGACGGTTTACGCGGCGCGCCTGGCCGGCACGCCCGTCTTCGACCCCATCGGGGAGAAGGTCGGGTCGGTCTACGACGTCGTCGTCCTCTTCCGCCTCAGGGGCGACCCTCTGGCCGTGGGGCTCGTCGTCGAGGTGGCGGGCAGGCGGCGGGTGTTCCTGCCCCTGACCCGCGTGACCTCCATACACAACGGCCAGGTCATCACCACCGGGCTCGTCAACATCCGCCGCTTCTCGCAGCGCCCCGCCGAGACCCTCGTGCTGGCCGAGCTCCTGGAGAGGCACATCCGCCTGCGCGAGACGAACGAAGAGGCCGTCGTGGTGGACGCGGCCATCTCGCAGACCCGGCCGCGCCAGTGGCAGCTGTCCACGCTGTACGTGCGGACGATGAAGCGCTCGGCGGGCGGGCAGCGCTCCTTCACCCTCCCCGTCGCCGAGGTGACCGGCCTGATGAACTCTACGGCCGAGCAGGGCTCCGAGGCGATCCTGGCCCAGATCGGCGAGCTCAGGGCCGCCGACGTCGCCGACGTCCTGCGCGACCTGCCGGCCACGCGCATGCAGGCCGTGGCCAGCGAGCTGGCCGACGAGCGCCTGGCCGACGTCCTGGAGGAGATGGGCGACGAGGACAGGATCGGCATCCTCTCCAGCCTCGACGTCGACCGGGCGGCCGACGTCCTGGACGCCATGCAGCCCGACGACGCCGCCGACCTCGTGGCCGAACTGCCGACCGACCAAGCCGCCGTGCTCCTGGACCGGATGAAGCCCGAAGAGGCCGAGGACGTGCGCCGGCTCCTGGCCTACGAGGAGCGCACGGCCGGCGGCCTCATGACGACCGAACCGATCGTCCTGCCGCCCGAGGCGACGATCGCCACGGCCCTCGCCTCGGCCCGGCGCGCCGACATCCCGCCCGCCCTGGCGGCGATCATGTTCGTCTGCCGGCCCCCCCTGGAGACCCCGTGCGGCCGGTTCCTGGGCGTCGTCCACATCCAGCGGGCGCTCAGGGAGCCGCCGTCGGCGATGATCGGGACGATCGTGGACACCGACGTGGAGGGGGTCGCCCCGGACGTGGGCATCGGCACCGTGACCCGCCTGCTGGCCACCTACAATCTCACGGCGGTGCCCGTAGTGGACGACGAGTCCCTCGTCGGGGCGGTCTCCGTGGACGACGTCCTGGACCACCTGCTGCCCGAGGACTGGCGCGACGCCGACGAGGATGCGACCGACGAGGCGGTGGAGGCGCAGCATGTCTGATTTCGACAAGCCCCTCGAACGCGGGGTCCGGCACCGCCTGCACTGGCGGCGTGGACGGGACTCCGACGGATTCGGGCGCTTCGCCGAGGCGACGGCCCGGTTCATGGGCAGCCCGAAGTTCATCCTCTACATGACGGTCTTCGTCCTGACGTGGGTGGTCGCCAACGTGCTGCTCGTGAAGGCCTCGAGGGGCTACGCGTGGGATCCGTACCCGTTCATCCTGCTCAACCTCGCTTTCTCCACGCAGGCCTCCTACTCGGCCCCCCTCATCCTCCTGGCCCAGAACCGCCAGGACGACCGCGACAGGGTCATCGCCGAGCAGGATAGACAGCGGGCCGAGCGCAACCTGGCCGACACCGAATACCTCACCCGGGAGATCGCCAGCCTGCGCATGGGGCTCGGAGAGGTCGCCACGCGCGACTTCGTCCGCTCGGAGCTCAGGGTGGCGCTGGAGGAGTACGACCGCGACCGCGAGGAGCGGCTGAACGAACGCGACCAGAGGATCGCCGAGTTGCAGGCCGAACTCGACGCGCTGCGCTCGACCAGGGAGCCGGACGCCCCCGAGCCCGACTGAACTGCGCCCGGCCCTCTGCGCCCGTCCGCGCCGCCGACTCCGAAGGGCGGAAACCGGGGCGTCCCGCACCTCGCGGGAACCGTTCCCGCCTCCGCGTCCGAGCCCGGCTGTGCGGCATTCGCCACGGTTTCCTCCCCGATGGAAGCGGGTACGATGGCTGCATGGCTACAGCGGTTACAGCCGATGACGTGCGCACGGCGCTCGGGCGCGTCATCGACCCCGAACTCCGCCGCCCCATCACCGACCTGGACATGGTCGAGGACGTCCAGGTCTCCGATGGGACGGTCTCCGTCTCGATCCTTCTGACGACTCCGGGGTGCCCCCTGCGCGACACGATCGCAGCGGACGTCAGGGAGGCGGTCGGCGAACTGGAGGGCGTCATGCGGGTCAACGTCCGCATGGGCGCGATGAACGACGAACAGCGTGCGGCGCTGCAGAACAAACTCCGCGGCGGACAGGCTGGACGCGTCATACCCTTCGCCCAGCCGGACAACCTCACCCGCGTCTACGCGATCGCCTCCGGCAAGGGCGGCGTCGGCAAATCCTCGGTGACGGCCAATCTGGCCGCCTCCATGGCCGCGCGGGGAATGAAGGTCGGGCTGGTCGACGCCGACATCTTCGGATTCTCCATCCCGCGCATGATGGGCGTGGAATACCCGCCGAGCCAGCTGGACAACATGATCATCCCGCCGGTCGCCCACGGGGTCAAGATCATCTCGATCGGCATGTTCCTCCCCGACAACTCCGCCGTCGTCTGGCGCGGCCCGATCCTGCACAAGGCGCTCGAGCAGTTCCTCGCCGACGTCTTCTGGGGCGATCTCGACGTCCTGCTCCTCGACCTGCCCCCGGGCACGGGCGACATCGCGATCTCGGTCGCGCAGCTCATCCCCGACTCGGAGCTCGTCATCGTCACCACCCCCCAGGCCGTATCCGCCGAGGTCGCCGAACGGGCGGGCCAGATGGTCGAGCAGACGGGCCAGAACGTCGTGGGGGTGGTCGAGAACATGTCGTACCTGGCCATGCCCGACGGGTCGAGAAACGAGATCTTCGGGCGAGGCGGAGGCCAGTCGGTCGCGAACGTCCTCTCCGAGAGGCTCGGCCGGCGGATCCCCCTGCTCGGAACGGTGCCCATCGAACCCGCCCTGCGCGTGGGCGGCGACGACGGCGTCCCCCTAGCCATCCAGGAGGGGGACTCCCCCGCCCAGACCGAGCTCCGCTCCATCGCCGACGGGCTCGCGCACCGCTCCCGAGGCCTGGCGGGGCGGGGCCTGGGCGTGACGCCGATCTAGTACCATATGCCCCATGGCCGCAGATCACACCCTGGCGTGGGCGTACGTCGAAGACGCCTTCGCCGAGGAGGATGACGTCATCGCCCAGGCTCGCTACGAGGCCGGCGAATACGGCATCGCGAGCCTGAGCGCGGCGACCTGCGCGTTCCTGAGGCAGCTCGCCCGGATCGCCGGAGCGAAATCCGCCGTGGAGGTGGGGACCGGAACGGGAGTCTCCGGGATGTACCTCCTGTCGGTTCCGGGGCTGTCGTTGACCTCGATCGACGTGGAAAGCGAGGCTCAGCACTGCGCGCGGGAGTTCTTCGCGGCCGCCGGCGTCCGCAGCGGCCGGATCCGCCTCATCAACGGGCGCAGCGTCGACCTTCTGCCCCGCCTGGCCGCCAACTCCTACGATTTCGTCCTGCTGGACGGCGATCCCCTGGAGACTCCCGGCGACGCCCAGGAGGCCCTGAGGATCCTGCGTCCGGGAGGCCTCCTCGTTCTCGCCCGGGCTCTCATGGCCGGCCGCGTCGCCGATCCGGCGCGCCGGGAGGAGGATGTCGTGGCGATTCGAAATCTCGGGCGCGAACTGCTGGCCTCCCCCGACGTCGAAGCGTCGATGGTCCCGCTCGGGGAAGGGCTGGTCGTGGCCACCGTCGTGTGAACCGGCCCGGCGGCCCCGCACCGCCGGCCGCCCGTCAACGCTGAGCGGCCGGACGACTCGCGCCAGACGGGTCTGCCGGCCGGGATTGCCTCAGCGTTCGACCGCTCCCAAAGCCTCCTTGAGGCTTGTCAGTTCGGCATCGTTGAGCTCGAGAACGAGCCGACCGCCGCCCTCCACGGGTATGCGGACGACGATCCCGCGTCCCTCCCTCTCGACTTCGAGCGGACCATCGCCGGTGCGGGGTTTCATGGCCGCCATGGTGCCCTCCTTCCGCCGGAGGCATAATGCTTCCGGCAGTTTCATTCTACAAAATCGAAGTGCATCTTTTCCCCGAAAATTCGCGGGAATTTGCGCAATTTGGGCGGATCGGCTCCCGGCGGCGAGCGGCGCGCTCACTCGACGGACTCGGCCCAGCGAATCTCCTCCGCGAGCCGGTGAATGCCGTTCAACACGGCGGCCACGGCCTCCTCGGCGGTGTCGACGACGGTGAGCAGCTTCGGGTCGTCGGGGCCGATCATCCCCTCGGCGAGCATGGCCGAATCGATCCAGTCGACCAGTCCGCTCCAGAAGTCCCGACCGACGAGCACGATGGGGAAGGAAGAGACCTTGCGGGTCTGGACGAGCGTCACGGCCTCGAAGAGCTCGTCCATCGTCCCGAACCCGCCCGGCATGACGACGAAACCCAGGGAGTACTTCAGGAACATCGTCTTACGGGCGAAGAAGTAGCGGAAGCTCACGCCGATGTCGACGAACTCGTTCATGCCTTGCTCGAAAGGCAGCTCGATGCCGAGCCCGACGGAGACGCCTTCGGCCTCGTTGGCCCCCTTGTTCCCCGCCTCCATAATGCCCGGGCCTCCGCCGGTGATGATCCCGAAGCCCTCGCCCACCAGCAGCTCGGCGATGCGGACGGCCGTCTCGTACCGAGGAGTGCCGGGCTCGATCCGAGAGGATCCGAAGATGGAGATCGATGGAGGCAGGTCGGCGAGCGAACCGAAGCCTTCCACGAAGTCCGCCTGAATGCGCATAACCCTCCACGGGTCGGCCTTGAACCAGTCGCCCCGCTCGGGGGCCAGGAGGAGGGCGTCGGCCGTGGTCTCCGGGACTTGGGCCCTTCGCAGAAGGACCGAGCCCCGCCGGTGCATGCGTTTGTCGCTCATGGCACTAGTCTGGCACCGCCGAGCGGGCCGGGCCAGAGAGAGTCGTGCACGCCCTAGCGGAGCCAGCGCTCGAAGACGCGGGCCAGGCGGACGATCTGGTCGGTGGGGCACGCCTCGTCGTCGTGGTGGGCGAGGAGGGGGTCGCCGGGGCCGCAGTTGATCGCGGGGATCGACAGATCGGCGAAACGAGCCACGTCGGTCCAGCCGAGCTTGGCGGTGGGCTCGCCCGCGCCCTCCTCGGCGAGAAGGCGGGCGAGCCGGGCGAATTCCGCGTGGTCCATGCCCGGCCTGGCCCCAGGGGCCATGTCCTGCACGTCGAACTCGTATCCGGGGAAGAGGGACCGGACGTACGCCTCGGCCTCGTCGGGCGACCGGTCGGGGGCGAACCGGAAGTTGACGACGAGCCTGGCCTCGTCGGGCACCGAGTTGCCGGCGCGCCCCCCGCCGATCGCGACCGCCAGGAGCGACTCCGTGTAGTCGAGGCCGTCGACGGCGCGGGTCTGCGGCTGCCAGGCCGCGAGCGTCTCCAGGGCCGGGAGCAGGGCGTGGATCGCGTTCTCGCCCATCCACGGCCGGGCCGAGTGGGCGGCGACGCCCCGGGCGGTGAGGGAGAACCGCATGGTGCCGTTGCATCCGCCTTCGATCCCCCCGTCGGTCGGCTCGCCGAGGACGGCGAGGTCGGCTTCGAGCCAGTCGGGGTGGCGGGAGGCTAGCCGTCCGAGCCCGTTGAGGCTGGCTTCGACCTCTTCGTGGTCGTAGAAGACCCACGTGAGGTCGGTGCGCGGGTGGGAGAGCCTGGCAGCCAGGTGGAGGAAGACGGCGTCCCCCGCTTTCATGTCCACCGAGCCGCGGCCCCACAGGGTTCCGTCCTCGCGCAGCTCGCCGGGGACGTTGCCGGCCACGGGAACGGTGTCGATGTGTCCGGCCAGGAGGATGCGCGACGGCCGCCCGAGGTCCGTCCTGGCGACGACGGCGTCGCCGTCGCGCAGCACCCGGAGGTGGTCGAAGCGCGAGAGCTCGGCCTCGATGAGGTCCGCGAGGGCGCCTTCCCCGCCCGAGACGGACGGGATGCCCACCAGGTCGGCGGCGAGCTGTACGACGTCGTCGAAGTCCATGCCTCCAGCCTACACGCGCGCCCGTACTGCGTCCGAACGGCTGGCGAAGCTGCGCCGGCCGCACTCACCCGGGGGTCCCGTGCTCACATCCCGCGCTCGCCCGGAGACGGGTGTAGAAGTGTACTCAACGGTTACGCCGGCCAGTCACATCCCGCGCTCGCCCGGAGACGGGGGCGGCGGCCCTGCCTGAGCCGCGAGCATCCCGCCGGCCTGCACCCGCGACGGCCCCGACCGCGCGCCCGATGCAGGCGCGAACCCGCCTTCCCACATGCGCGACGGCCTCGCCTGCGCACCCGACCGACGTCGCACCGGCGCCGCCGGGCCGTCGGGTACCGTTGAATCATGCAGACATTCGACGTGGAAGGCCCGGCCCGACGCGCGGCGTCCGGCGCCGCGCGCACCCTCTCCGCCGGCTCGGTTCCCCGCCCGCGCGGACGGCTCGCCGGCGTCGAAGGGAGCGCCGATGTATAGCCCCGACGGCGTGCGCGAATGGATCGCCGACGATCCGGACGAAGAATGCCGCGCCGAACTCGAAGGGCTCCTGGACGCCGCGGAGGCGGGCGACGCGACGGCCGCCTCCGAGCTGGACGACCGCTTCTCCGGCTTCCTCCAGTTCGGCACGGCCGGGCTGCGCGGCGCGATGGCCGCCGGGCCGTTCCGCATGAACAGGGCGGTGGTGCGCAAGGCGGCCGCGGGACTCGTCGCCTACCTGGCGCAGACCGCAGGGCCCGACGCCCTCGTGGCCGTCGGATACGATGCGCGCCACCACTCCCGGGAGTTCGCCGAGGACACGGCCGCGATCGTGGCCGCCGCGGGCATGCGGGCCCGGATCATGCCGCGCGCGCTGCCCACTCCCCTGCTCGCCTACGCGGTCCGCCGCCTGGACGCCGACGCGGGCGTGATGGTCACCGCCTCCCACAACCCCGCCCGCGACAACGGATACAAGGTCTACCTGGGCGCTCGCTGCGCGGACGAGTGGGGGCGGGGCGTCCAGCTCATTCCCCCCGCCGACGCACGGATAGCCGAGGCGATCGCCGCGACGCCTCCCGCCGGCCGCATCGCATTGGCCGACGGATACGAGACGATCGGCGAGGATCTCGTCGACGCCTACGTCCGCGACTGCGTGGCCGCGGTGCCGCCCGGCCCGCGGGATCTGTCCATCGTCTACACGGCGATGCACGGGGTCGGCGCCCAGATCATGCGGCGGGTCTTCCGGGATGCGGGATTCGCCCGCGTCATCGAGGTGGCCGAGCAGTGCGAACCCGATCCCGGCTTTCCGACGATCGCCTTCCCGAACCCGGAGGAGGCAGGGGCCCTCGACCTGGCCGTGGCGACGGCCCGGCGCGCGGGCGCCGACCTCATCATCGCCTCGGATCCCGACGCCGACCGGTGCTCGGCCGCGGTGCCCGCCGGCGGCGGCGCATGGCGGCAGCTCTCGGGGGACGAGATCGGCGCCGTGCTCGGCGAGGCCGTCGCCGCTCGGCTGGAGACGCCGGAGCGGGCCGCCGGAGCGCCGGGCGTCCCGGCGCTGGCCAACTCGATCGTCTCCTCGCGCCTGCTCGGCAGGATCGCCGCCCGCCACGGGCTGGACCATCGGGAGACGCTGACGGGCTTCAAATGGATCGCGAGGGTTCCCCGCCTCGCCTACGGCTACGAGGAGGCGATCGGATTCTGCGTCAGCCCCGAGTCGGTGCGCGACAAGGACGGGCTGTCCGCCGGGCTGCTCCTGGCCTCGGTCGCCGCCGGGCTGAAACGGGACGGGTCGAGCCTGACCGCCGAACTCGACCGGCTCTATGCCGAGCACGGCGTGCACCTGACGGCTCCCGTGACGGTGCGCGTGGAGGACCTGGCGATCATCGGGCGGACCATGGAGAAGGTGCGCGCCGACCCGCCGGGTGAGTTGGCGGGCGCGTCCGTCGTTCGCATCCGCGACCTATCGCTGCCGGAGGGCGACGTCCCGCCCACCGACGGCGTCGCCTGGCACACGCAGGCCGACGACCGCGTGGTGATACGCCCCTCGGGGACCGAGCCGAAGGTCAAGTGCTACCTGGAGGTCCGCGCGCCGGTCGACTCGCCGGAGGGGCTCGAAGCCGCCAAGGCGGCCGCCTCCCAACGCCTGGACCGCCTCAAGGAGGATGTGGCCGCCGCCCTCAGACTGGAGGACTGAACGCCTCGAGGACCGGGCCCTCCCGGAGAGCGCGACGACCCTCCTCCCCGCCGACCTGCCGCCCGGGCCTCTGAGAGGGACGCGACCGCCGCCGAGACCGGGACCGACACAGTCCCCCGACGGGACACGGGCGCGGCGTGTCGCGGACGCAGGTCAGGCGTCCCCCGGGAGCGGCTCCGGGCCGCGACGGCGAAGTCCGCGGAGGCGCGGGTCAGAGCGTGTCGAGGACTCTCGCCGAAGAGGACAGGCCGAGCCTCGTGGCGCCCGCCTCCAGAAGCTCCACGGCGAACTTCCCGTCGCGGATGCCGCCGGACGCCTTGACGCCGAGGGCGTCGCCGACCGTGCGCCGCATGAGTGCAACCGCGTGGACGGAGGCCCCGCCCGCCGGGTGGAAGCCCGTCGACGTCTTCACGAAGTCCGCTCCGGCCGACGCGGCGGCCCGGCAGGCGGCGGCGATCTGCTCGTCCGTCAAGGCCGCCGATTCGATGATCGCCTTGAGGACCGCCCCGGGGACGGCCTCGCGGACCGCGCGGATGTCCTCCTCCACCCGGTCGAAGCGTCCCGTCGCCTCCCAGGCGAGGTTGACGACCATGTCGACTTCGTCCGCCCCCTCGGCGACGGACCGGGCCGCCTCGGCGGCTTTGACCTCGCTGTGGTGCGCCCCCGACGGGAACCCGCACACGGCGGCGAGTTTGAGGCGGCCGAGGACGATGTCGTCGGGAAGGGGCAGCATGCTGGGCGAGACGCACACCGAGTGCGCGCCCAGGCTCTTCGCCTCGGAGACGAGGTCGCGGACCCCGGCGACGCTCGCCTCCGGCTTCAAGAGAGTGTGGTCGATCAGGGCTGCCACCTCGTCGCGGCTGTATCCCATGGTGTCTCCTAACTTCGGTTGTCGGTTTCCCGTTCCGTTCCGCGCGCAGGGCGGCCGCTCCCCGCCCGGGGCCGGCCGGCGGCCTCGGCGTCCCAGCGGTCCCGCCGCCCTCGCGCTTCCACGGCGCCCGGGT
>ERZ773060.35-NODE-35-length-82925-cov-13.7858_pt1 | contig 82925 bp, 62 predicted proteins | sample MGYA00580628_ERZ773060 | MGnify/ENA primary metagenome ERZ773060 (study PRJEB29015, sample SAMEA2738019) | human oral metagenome | biome: human oral; feature: human-associated habitat; material: dental | place: China | collected 2045 ... | reverse complement strand
TAGGACACCGCCGCCTGCACACCACAAAGGGGGGGCCCGCCACGGGCCCCCCCTTCTCGCACATGCACACACAGAGCATCCGCACACACACGGGGCCACACCGCCCCCACACGCACCCCAAAAACCACACCCACGACAAAGTTCGCCACACCGCACCGGATCTTTGAGCATCTGTTTTGGGCTAGGGCTTGCGTCGGTCTGCTGACCGCGTCGAGGGCCTTACGGCCTTGTCTGCGGCAGAACCGCTCGTGTCTCAGCTCTGGATGGGCCGCTCTCGGGCGCGGTTCTGGGTCCGTGGTCCGAGTTTTGACGCGGGTATGACGCGGCTGGGGCGGGGGCGATGCCGTGTTCGAAGCCGAACGGCCCTTTGTCGTCGGTGACCAGAGAGGTCGGGATGGCTTCGCCGGTGTTGGGATCGGTGAGGCGCACCATCCGCAGACCGTCGACCACGCCCCGGGCCGAGGTGAGCTTGACCCTTGCGATTGCGTCGTTCCGGCTTTCCGTCGGTCGATGCCCGCCGCACTCGTGCTTTGAGGGGCGGTCGGCAACGCCGGCGAGTCGCCGAGTCTTGTCGTCGGTGGCCTTGTGTTCGCCGAGGCGAGCTTCCCGACCTGGTTTGGTCCGGTGGGCGGGGCGGCGAATCCCGGCATGTCCTGTTTGACCGGCTCCGGCCGTTGTCTTTGGCAGTCAGCACACAGCGGCAGTCCGTTGCAGCCATGGTCTGCAGCGCCGTCGACGGTCAGTTTCTCCGGTTCGGCGTGTCGCGGCCCGGGCCTTGCCATGGTCCTTAGGCGGGTGCTTGTCGTTGCGGCCGTGTCTTGGCGTCGGCCGCGCTGGTTTCACGGGGTGCCCGGGCCTTTCACGAGCCGTCTGTCGCGGGCTGGGGCTTGCCGGCGGCGCCAGGTCCGTTTCGGGAAGGTCAAGCAGTTTGCAGAACCTTCGAGACCGGCATTCCCTCGCCGGTCCGGATTGCCTCGGGGTCTTTGAAAGGGCCTGTTAGAGCCTCCGCTTTTCCAGCACTGCAACTCGACCGCTGTCTCGCTCGGCGCGGGGGCAAGGTCTTCAATTTCGTCCTCGCACTCGGCGCCACAGGTCGACTCGCACTCGGCGCCACAGGTCGACAGGCCGAGTTTTTCCCGGTCGCCGGGGCGGTCTTGCCCGCCTCAGTCACCCCGGCCTTGCATCGGCCGATCGGCTGCTCGCAGACCTTCTCTCTGCGGGCGGCTTCCGCGACAGCGGCCTGGCCGGACGGCGCGCCCAACACGATCCGGGCCACGCGATCCGCGGGCCGAACCTTGGCGGGCAAACCGACGTCCGCCCGCGTCTAACACGATCCAAAGATCACGCAGGCTGAACGCCCGCGGCCGTCCCATAACGTCCTCCTGCCCTCGGACGCCGACCACGACCTCACAACCGACCCGCCAGAAAGCATCGCACAAGACAGGCCGTGCAAACTGATCGAGGAACCGGAGGCTTCTATCGGAGAGGTGCTCGAAGGCGTTCCCGATTGCTGAAACGACGTCCCTGATTGCTGAAGCCACGTTCCCGATTGCTGAAACGACGTCCCCGATTGCTGAAGCCACGTCGCCGGTCGTTTCAACAGAGGCTCTTTGATCGTCTCAACAGCGGGTCTATGGAGCCGTGCTTCGCCAGCCCGACTCGTGATTCCAACGGTTGCGCAACTGTGACTAGGATCGATTTTTCGTTGATCTGACTTTGCACAGGGGTCAGCGGGGTCATATGCGAAGGTGTTGCCGTCGTTCAGCGTTAGGTCAAAGAATTCAAGATTTCGTCCGGATATGGTTCGCTCCGATCCATGGGTCGCTTTGAAGGCGCGCATGACAAACCCTGCAAATGCGATGTTTGAAGGAGGCTGCCGGAATGCTGCAAACCAAATATGCTATGTCGTTCAGCTTCGGAAAAGCCTGCTTTTTCCTATTGCCTACGCGGAACTTCTGCTTTAGGCTGAACTTGTGCGCACAAGAACGACCTGGAAAGTTGGGGACTGGGTTGCGAGCACCGGGCCGACAAGGTTTGACTCGGCACTTCGTCCAGGAACCGCGTGCACAAGCCGATCTGGGACCGCGTACACAAGTTTCCTGCGTGTAGGGGCTCATCCGTCCGCAGCGTGGGTATACATAAGGAGCAACTCGATGGAAAGCAAATGGAATCCATCGCTGAGTCGGCACAAAGAGTCTAGTCGACGCGGCGGGTGGCTGCGACTGATTCCTGCCAACGGGTTGCGACTGATTCCCATGAATGAACGGGGCCTTTTGCGCGGCGCACACCGTCTCAAAGGCATACGCAGCCTGAGCGAGTTGCGGAGCTTCGGCAGGCCGCGGCGCTCAGGCAGGTCGAGTCGCTTCGTTTGCTCGGGGCGTATGGGCGGGTCAGGTCCTTTGGGTGTTCGCCGTCGTCGAGGCGACTACGGTCTTTGCCGCGCCGACTCTCAAGAACGGAAAGGCATGGAATGAGCTTCGAAGAAAGCGTCGTTTATCAGATTTACCCCAAATCTTTCAAGGATTCGACGGGGACGGGGGTCGGTGACCTTCGCGGAATCATCGAGAAGGTCCCCTACATCGCTTCACTGGGGGTCGACTACGTCTGGTTCAGTCCGTTCTTCCCGTCGCCTCAGCGCGACAACGGCTACGACATCTCCGACTACTGCGACATCGACCCGGCGATGGGAACGATGGAGGACTTCGACGAGCTTGTCGGCGCCTTGGGACGCCACGGCATAGGCGTGATGCTCGACATGGTTCTCAATCACACGTCGACGGACCACGAGTGGTTTCAACGCGCTCTGGCCGGTGAAAAAAAGTACCAAGATTACTACTACATTCGCCCGCCGAAGGCCGACGGCTCCCTTCCAACCAATTGGGTCTCCAAGTTCGGCGGACCGGCGTGGGCGCCCTTTGGCGACACCGGTGATTACTACCTTCACCTTTACGATCTCACCCAGGCCGATCTGGACTGGCACAATCCGGAGGTGCGGGCCGAGCTCATCGACGTCGTCAACTTTTGGCGCAGTCGCGGCGTGCACGGTTTCCGCTTCGACGTCATCAACGTCATCGGGAAAGACGCAGAGCTTCTCGACGCGCCCGCGGGAAGCGACGATCGGAAGATGTACACGGACGGCCCTGACGTTCACGCCTACCTTCGCGAGCTCAACGAATCCAGCTTCGGGCGCGACGCCGACTCGATAACGGTGGGCGAGATGTCCTCCACGAGCGTCGAGGCGTGCGTCGGCTACTCGAATCCGCGCAACCGCGAACTCAACATGGTTTTCAGCTTCCACCATCTCAAAGTCGATTACAAGGACGGCGAGAAGTGGACGTCCATGCCTTTCGACATGGGTGCGCTCAAGCGCGTCCTCAACGAATGGGCCGTGGGCATGCAGGAAGGGGAAGGTTGGAACGCGCTGTTCTGGAACAACCACGACCAGCCGCGCGCCATCAACCGATTCGGTGATCCGGGACGCTACCGCGTCGAGTCCGCGACCATGCTCGCGACCGTCATCCACCTCCTGCGGGGAACGCCGTTCGTCTACATGGGCGAGGAAATCGGCATGACCGATCCCGGCTACACCCAAATATCGGATTACGTCGATGTCGAGGCGCACAACGCGTACGCCGAGCTCGTCGAGTCCGGCTGCAGCGAACAGGAGGCATTCGCGATTGTCCGCGGGAAAGCGCGTGACAATGCCCGAACCCCCATGCAGTGGGATTCGAGCGAAGGCGCCGGGTTCACTGCCGGGGCGCCCTGGCTGCGTCCCACCGGTCAGGATCGAATCAACGTCGAGGAGGAAGAGTCTGCGGGCCGAATTCTCCCGTACTATCGGCGCCTCATCGCCCTCCGCAAGGAATGCGCGGTCGTCTCCCGCGGCACGTACGAACCGTACGCCATGGATCACGCCGACGTATACGCGTACATTCGCGAGCACGAAGGGCAGAGGCTGCTGGTTCTCACGAATTTTCGCCCGTGGGCGACGGAGATCGCCATCCCCGAAGAATTCCTCGGCGGCGAGGTTCTGATCTCGAACTATTCGCAGAACGGCGTTGAATCGCGGCCCGGTTCGCATTCGACGCCGGACTCGCGGCTCGATCTCGACTCGGCGTCCGGTTCCGGCCCGGCGCCTGAACCCGGTTCGGCGGACGACGTCGAACCGACGTTGACCCTGCGCCCGTACGAGGCGTTGGCGATTCTCATACACACAGACCCGTTCGGCGAGTAAACCGCTCGGCGAGCGAACACAAACGGCCGATGAGCGAGCCCATGTGCGGGCCGAGCGAGCCGAGGCGGACGTCAAGGCGTCCATGCGAGGCAAGCAAGGCGGCACAGGCGAGCAACGGTCGGCGCACCCGATGAGTGCGCGGAACCGTCAGGGACCGCGCCCCCGCGTCGCCTTGAAGGCGGCGCAGTCAACAACACGCAAAACGCATATCCTCACTGCACTTGGCTTTGAAAGGAGCCTCATGTCTGACATCCCCGCTTCAGGCATTCCGATCGTTTCACCTCTCACTGGCGAAGTGATCGAATTGCCCGATGTTCCCGATCCCGTTTTCTCCTCGAAGGTGATGGGCGAGGGTTTTGGAATCAAACCTTTGATCGGCGAAGTGCTTGCGCCGGCCGACGCCGAAGTCGTCATGGTCGCCGAAACCCAACATGCCGTCGCCTTCAAGATGGACTCGGGGCTGGAGATTCTCCTGCACCTGGGGATCAACACGGTGGAGCTCAAAGGCGGTCCTTTCCATCTCAATGTGAGCGCCGGCGACAGAGTGCGCGCGGGCGAGGCCATCGGGACGATGGACCTCGCAGGCATAGCTGCGGCGGGAAAGAAGACGGAGTCCGTCCTGGTTTTCACCAATGGGGACGAGTGCCTCGCCTCTTTGGATGTCAAGACGGGCCTGGCAGACGCAGGCGGTGAGGCAGCGCGTGTCACGCTCAAAGGAGCTGCCGCAAAAGCCCAGGCGAGGGCAAAAACCGCTCGGGTGGGAGCGGATGACTCCTCCGACGGAACCGACGTCGCCGCTTACACGGCGAACGGCTCAGCCTCGCCCGGCGCTATGGCTCCCAAAACCGAAGGGACCAATCCCATGAAAAACAACGGCCTGAGTGGCCCAAACAAACGCAAAGGAAAGAAGAAGGCGGCGTCGGCCGAAGAACATGCCCAGCTCGACGCGGCTGCCCGCAACATTGTTGAAGGAGTCGGCGGGGCGGGCAACGTCCGCAAGGTGATCCACTGCATCACTCGCCTGCGCTTCTATCTCAAGGACGAGGCGTTGGCGGACGACTCGGCGGTCATCGACATCGACGAAGTGATCGACGTCGCGAGGGCCGCCGGACAGTACCAGGTGGTCATCGGCCCGAAGGTCGGCCAGGTCTATGAATCGATTGTCAAGCTCCTCCCTCGCAACTCTGAAGACGATGCGCTCGGAGGCGAAGAGGAGAGGGAGCGCCCGACGACGCCGTTCGGCTGGGTCAAGTACGGCTTCAGCTCGCTGATCGGCGTCATCACGGGATCGATGATCCCGATCATCGGCGTGCTCGCCGCCGCCGGCATCTTGGGCGGACTTCTCACGCTGTGCACGGAACTCGAACTCATTGACAAGAACAGCGACACCAAGATACTGATCGGCGCAATGGCGTCGGCCGTATTCCACTTCCTTCCGATCATCGTCGGTTTCACGGCGGCGAGGAGACTGGGCGCCAACCCGATCATCGTGGCCATTATCGGCGGAGTGCTGTGCTTTCCGGCGCTGGTCACTCTATCGGATCCCACACGGATCAACCTGCCTGCAGACCAACATCCTTACCACGTGGTCGCTCGCCTTGGCGGCATTGAGTTCAATGCGGAGTTCTTTGGCATTCCGGTGGCGTTGCCCACTGGAGAGAAAGGCATGGCCTACACCTCCACGATTTTCCCCATCATCATCGCGGCCTGGCTGGCTTCAAAACTTGAGCCGTGGTTGAAGCGCTGGATTCCCGCCGTCATCCATTCGATGTTCGCTCCGTTGGTGGAGATCTTTGTCGTCTCTTCCCTCGTGCTTGTGGTTTTCGGCCCTCTTGTCATGATTCTTTCGGGCTTCATCACCAACGGGATCAATTCGATTATCGACTACAACTACATTGTTGCGGGACTCGTCATCGGCGGTTTGTACCAAACGCTTGTGATATTCGGCCTGCATTGGGCCGTCATTCCCGTCATTGCAGCGCAGCTGTCGAACGGCTCCGAAAGCTCGCGAATCAACGCCATCGTCTCCGTCACGATGATCGCCCAGGGGGCTGGAGCCCTTGCCATCTGGGTGAAGTCCAAGAACCCGCGCATCAAGCAGATAGCCGGGCCGGCGACGATATCCGCGATGTGCGGCGTCACCGAACCTGCGATGTACGGCCTCAACCTCAAATATGGACGGGCCTTCATCACCGCCTCGATCGGCGGAGCTGTCGGCGGACTGGTGACCGGCCTCCTCAATGTCAACATGTGGGGATTCGTCGGCGCATTCATCGGTTTCCCGTCGTTCATCAACAAACACTCGGGAGAAATCGATTCCAGCTTCACCGGATTCTGGATCGCGTCTTTCGTCACGGTGATAGTCGCCTTCGCATGCACCTACCTCTTCGGATTCAAGGACTCCGATCTGGAAACCGAGCGGAAGGTGGAGAAGGTTCGGCTCGGCAGGCGCGAGCCGGTCGCGAACTGACGTCGGTCGGCGCCACCATGCGCTCCGCTTCAAACAACTGAACAATCAAGACTGGGCCGCGCGGTTGGGATGCCGCGCGGCCCAGCTGCACGTTCTAGTGCCGCCGTGCGCTGATTTCGGCTTTAAGCGAGTCCGATACGTCGCTCCGCTCTCAGTGGGACCGCCGTTGCAGGGCCGCGTCGCCGATCAGATGGATGCCGGCAGCCGCCGGGCCGTCGTGTTGAACTCGAAGCCTATGGGCGAATGTCGCGAAACGGTGTACTCGAACAGCAAACCGTTGGTGTCGAAGGTCGATGACGTCACAGCGACGATGCAGCCCAAGCCTCCCAGGTGGAGGAGTTCGACGTCGTCCTCGGTCGCGGGCTCCACGGTGACGGTTCGCGTGGCGCTGCCGACCGTCACTCCGAGCTCGTGTTCGAGGTGCGCGTATATGGAGCTCTCGACGATGGTTCTGTTGAGGCTGGGGACGATCGATTTGAGGAAGACGTTCTCATCGAGAATGAGCGGCACGTCATTGAGCAGCCTCAAGCGGCGCAGACGAAGAATAACCTCGCCCACCGCCATGCCGCTTCGTTTCGCCAGCTCTCGGTCCACGTAGCCTTCCTCCAGGGAGAGCATGCGGGTGCTCAAAGAGAAACCGTTGCGGTCGGCCGCCTCCTTGAGGGATTCGATTCCTCCCAAGAGGAAGGTCGACGGCGGCCGCGACGGGATGGGCCGACGCCGATAGATCACCTGGACGCCGCGTCCCTGCATGGTCAGGATGTGGCCTTGGCCGGCCAGAAGGGCGAGTGCCTTGCGGACGGTGTTGCGCGTGCATGAGAATTCGAGCGCCAAAGCGTTCTCCGAAGGCAACAGGCTCAGAAACTTGTACTCTCCCTGTTCAATCCTGTGCCGCAGGATCTGGAAGATGACATCGTACTTCGGATCGGCCACTAATCAAACTTTCCTTGTCTGTCGTAATCTCGAATCTGAACGGCCCCCGCGAGGCGGCTTCGCGGCATTCGCCTTCGACGTCGCGTTTACGGAAACCGGAACCGATTTTATCAGGCGGAGGACGCGCAATGGCGAATGACGAGCTTAGAAAACGACACTGGGACTGTTAAAGAGAAGAGGGTGAACTTCTTGACTCTAAACAAAGCGGAAAAGCACGTAGGGAAAGATGAAGCGCATAGGAACGTAGGAGCGACTTTCGCGCTGCGTGACGGCGTTTGCAAAACGCGAGACGCCCTTGAAGCGTATGTGCCTGTCCAGTAGTCTGGCCGCGAGAAGATGTCCTATTGAGCGTGACCTGGCGCTGGCTTCTCAGGCATCGGATCGGTTCGATGTCTCAGTCAAATTAATAGACGTTTAACCTTGGAGGGATGTCGGCATGTCCGCAGAATACCGCGATCTTCCAAAGCTTGTGGGCAAACTCAAGCTGGCGGCGATAGACGCCTATATGGTCAGCAAGAGTCGTTATAAGATAGACAAAGGGCGCAACGTGTACTATGAGTCGGGAAACTTCGGATCCCAGACGATGGAGTTGACTATTACACGGCCCGGCTCAAATGGCGAAGGCGGCGGCGTGATCCAGGTCCGCCGGAATGATGGAACCTTCCCTCAAAACGGTAAATTTAAAGAAATTCGCGATGACATAGATGACATTGTGAGACCGTGGCTTGACCTGCCCAATCCCTATTCGGATGGTTTTAAGGGAAAAATAAATGAATACAGGGAAAAGGTTGCGGCTGCCTTGTCGGAGGCATCCATCGAGGGACTCGATCCCACGACGAAAACGACAGATGTATCAACGGTCAAACTCCAAAGCTTCGACAAAATCGCCCCCGGTCGCATGAGAACCTTGCTGAAAGGCATGAACGACTACGCTCCCGCACTCGAAGGCAGTGCGTTCAACACGTTCCGTGCGACTTTTGTGACGTCGATGCCTTCTGTGATTGGGAATCTTGCGTTGTTGGCGCGTGTTCACGGCGAAACGCTTCTGGCGGAGCAGCTTTTCCTGAAGCAGTTGCGTAAGAAAGTCGTGGAGGCGGTCGAAAAAGCGACAGACGCTTTTGAGGAGATTGCCGAAGGCGAGGACGGCGTTGGTTTCGAGATACTTTTGAACATTCTGATATGGGGCTGCATGGCGGCGACGGTCCCCGGAGGCGGGGCCGCTATGGCGGCGAGGGTCGCTGGGGGCGCCTTAGTCCCTTTGACTGTTCTTAAGGACGTTAGCGCACTGAAACACGATAAAACTGCGGGAAAAGCAACTTTTGAAGCGGACGATTTCGAAGAAATGATGAAAGAGTTTAAGAGGGCTTTCGAGGAAATCGGCGACGACTTCAAAACCGCCGAAGAGGCTGTTGATGAGAACTTACGTCACAATATGAAGTTGGTGTTGGAAGACAGGGCGCGTCATGGATACACAGACACTTTCTTCCATTTGACGCCGGCGCCCATCCAAGACGCCGCCGGGGCGACCCGAATGGATGAGAACGCGGTCAATCAGATGACTGTGGGCGACGGAGCAACGGGTGGTTACATGTCCCAAATAGCCGCGGAGCTCGAAAAAGCGGCCAAAGCGTTGACCGGCATTTCAATGGTAGATCTCGTTAGGCGCAAACATAATATTGGAATGGGCCCGACGGGGCCTGGCGGAGCGTTTGCCGAGCTTCGCCAAGTGCTCTATGAGCTGCTTCAAGATCTTCGGTGGAAAGTCGATGAAGGGAACGTCAACCTCCGGGCTGCTATGCGAGATTTTCAGGAGAGCGACGCGAGTTCGCAAAAGGCTTTGGACGCGGTTGCGAGCAACATCGCGCAGGGGAGCGGGGTGGACCCCTGGGACCATAAGAAGCAGAAGGAGGAGAACTTGCGGCCCCACAGCAACGGCAACGTCTAAGCGTCAGGCTGCGGCGCCGTCTGGCGGGCGAGGCGTCTGTGCTGTGTGGCGGCGAGCGGGCCGGTGGGCGGCGACGTCTGACCGGCACCGGAAACGTCAAGCCGGCATATGACGCGATGCATTTCGCAACACGCCCGCCCTTCGGCTTGACCGCGGAGTTTTCGAATTAGACTCAAAGCTCACGACGACCTCCGATCCACGACTCCGCGGGAGGGGAATATGAGCGCGAAAAAACGATTGACGACGAGCGCCGCCGCAGCTGCGGCATGCATGCTGCTGGCCCAGACCGCCCCGGCGAACGCCGCGCAGACGGTCCAAAATCCGGCGGGCCTTCGCGGCGGAATCGTCGCGGACGGAACCGGCCGGGGCGGCGGAGGGGACGATTCCCCGTCGCCCGCCGGGCCTGACGGGGTGGCTGTCGAGCCCGGCGCTGGCGGCCCGAGTCCCTCTGACGCGGGAGGCTCGCCGACGCCGTCGGGCGACTCCTTCGATCTGACCGTCATGGCTACCACCGACGTTCACGGACACGCATACAACTGGGACTATTTCCGCGATCAGCCCTATCCGCAGGGGAGGGTTCGCAAGCTCGGCATGGCGCGGGCGGCCACGATTATCGAGAACGCCCGGAAGTCAAAGCCGAAAGGGTCCGTGCTGGTCGTCGACAACGGCGACGCAATTCAGGGGACGCCGCTGACTTACGTGGCCGCGAAGCGTCCGCAGCTGTTGCAGGGGCGAACGCACCCCATGGCGGAAGCCTTCAACGACGTCGGATACGACGCTCAGGCGTTGGGAAACCACGAATTCAACTACGGGCTCGACGTCCTCAGAAACTACGGCGCCCAGCTGAAGGCGCCCCTTTTGGGGGCCAACGTCGTCAAAGCCGGTACGGAGACGCCGGCTTTCACGCCCTACACCCTCATCGACCGCACCATCGGCGGGAAGAGAGTCAAAATCGGAGTGGTCGGGCTCGTCACTCCGGGCGTGCGCGTGTGGGACAGGGCCGTCGTCGACGGCAAACTCGAGTTTCGCGACCCGGTTGTGACGGCGCAAAAGTACGTGCCCCAGATGAAGGCGCGGGGCGCCGACGTCGTGGTGGCGCTCGTGCACTCGGGGCTCGACGCGGAGGGCGTGGCCTGGAATCCCGCACTTCTCCAGGAGAATGTGGCAGGATCGGTGGCGTCGAAGGTCAACGACGTCGACGTGGTGGTCGGCGGGCACTCCCACGTGGACATTCCTTCGAAAGTCTTCCGCGCCCCCGACGGGGACCCGGTGCTTTTCACCCAGCCGACCTATTGGGCTCAATCGGTTTCGCAGGTGACGCTTCCCCTGAAGGCGAACGAAAACGGGCGCGGCTACAAGGTTTCCTGGCCTCGGACCGATACGCAGATCGGGGCGCTCGCCCAGGCGAAGTACGCCGACCAAGTCGCCGATTCGCCGACGTTCGCGGCGAACAAGAAGCTGAAGGCCGACCACGAGGCGACCGTCGCCTACGTCAACACCGTCGTCGCCCAGTCGAAGGAAAGGCTCACGTCGGCGACGTCGCACTACGAGGACACGCCCATCCTCGACTTTGTCGGCCGCGTCATGGCCGACAACGTCAGGCGCGGGCTCAAAGGGACGAAGTACGAGGGCCTGCCCGTCGTCGCCCAGACTTCGCCGTTTTCGCGAACCGCAGTGTTCCCGAAGGGAAACGTGACGATCAAGGACATCGCGGGGCTCTACGTCTTCGACAACACTTTGGGCGGAGTGCTCGTCACGGGGCGCGAGCTCAAGGATTATTTGGAGCACTCGGCCCGGTACTTCGTGCAGGTCCCGGAGGGGTCGACTTTCGATCCGAGCAAAGTCAACGCCAAGTACGACGGCGCGACCCGCGGGATCCCGGACTACAACTACGACGCACTCACCGGACTCCGGTACCGAATCGACGTGTCGAAGCCGGTCGGCAGCCGCATCGTCGGCCTGAGCTATCCGGACGGCCGGCCGCTGGGCGACGGCGACAAGCTGATCCTTGCGGTCAACAACTACCGGCAGAACGGCGGCGGAGGATTCCCTCACATGGGCGGCAATGCCCGCGTCGTCTACGACGAGCAGCAGGAGATTCGCCAGCTCCTCATCGACTACGCGCAAAGCGCAAAGACCATCGACCCGGCTGTATTCTTCGAGCGAAATTGGGAGGTTGTCACGAGTTCGTCCGCCGCTTCCGCTCCGTCGGCGAGCGCTCGGCCTTCTGGCGGCGCCCCGTCTGCCAGCGCGGCGCCTTCGCGGACGGCTACTCCAGGCTTGGCGGATCCCTCCGACGCCGCTCCTTCCGGCTCTCCGGTCCCGTCCGCTTCGGGCGCGGCGCCCTCCGCTTCGAACGGAGCGTCGTCCGGCTCCGAGGCGCCGTCCGGCTCGGGTGCTTCGCCAAACGCACACGGCGCCCGGGGTGCCGGCGATTCGGACGGGCGGCAAGAAGCGCCGAACCCGCGCCGATCGCCGGATCCCGTCGCCGACCGTCGGCGGACCTTCAACCAGAAGTTGGCTGCAACCGGTCTGGATGCACGCGCATTGGCGTTCGCGGGCCTGCTCGCAGCCGCCGCGGGATGGGTCGCGATTCGGCGCAGGCAAGCCTCCCTCCGCCGTCGTCCGTGAGCGGATTCATCCGAGGGCGTTGTCTCCCACTCACAGCTGCCTAGACAACTCGCTTAGAATGGGATGAGGCAACAGGCGCCCCGCGCCTCGCAACGACTTAGGAGACAGCCCCAGTGGGAAAGTTCATCAACAGAATCCTCCGCGCAGGCGAGGGTCGCACCCTGAAGAAGCTCGAGGCGATCAAAAAGCAGGTCAATGCGCTCGAGCCCACTTTCGAGGACATGACGGACGAGGAACTCCGGGGGCAGACCGAGCAGTTCAAGGAGCGTATCGCGGACGGCGAAACCCTTGACGAGCTCCTTCCCGAGGCTTTCGCCACTGTGCGCGAAGCCGCCCGGCGAACCATCGGGCAAAGGCCCTACGACGTCCAGATCATGGGCGGCGCGGCGCTCCACCTGGGCAACATCGCCGAAATGAAGACCGGCGAGGGCAAAACGCTCGTGGCGACGCTCCCCTCTTACCTCAACGCGCTGACGGGCAAAGGCGTGCACGTCGTCACGGTCAACGACTACCTCGCCTCCTATCAGTCCGAACTCATGGGACGCATCCACCGTTTCCTCGGGCTTACCACGGGGTGCATCCTCACGGGCCAAGATTCCGACGAGCGGCGCAAGGAATACGCGGCGGACATCACCTACGGCACGAACAACGAGTTCGGATTCGACTACCTGCGCGACAACATGGCGTGGCAGACCTCCGACCTGGTTCAGCGCGGGCACAATTTCGTCATCGTCGACGAGGTCGACTCGATCCTCATCGACGAGGCGCGCACCCCGCTCATCATTTCGGGCCCGGCGGAGGGCGACGCCGACAAGTGGTACTCGGAGTTCGCCCGTCTTGCTCTGCGGATGCGCAAGGACACCGATTACGAGGTCGATGAGAAGAAGCGGACCGTGGGAATCCTCGAGCCCGGCATCGACAAAGTCGAAGACCTCTTGGGCATCGACAACCTCTACGAATCTCTCAACACGCCGCTCATCGGCTACCTCAACAACGCGATCAAGGCCAAGGAGCTTTTCGTCAGGGACAAGGATTACATTGTCCGAGACGGCGAAGTCCTCATCGTCGATGAGCACACCGGGCGAGTCCTGCCCGGGCGCAGGTACAACGAGGGCATGCATCAGGCGATTGAGGCGAAGGAAGGCGTGGAGATCAAGGCCGAGAATCAGACTCTCGCCACGATCACGCTCCAGAACTATTTCCGTCTGTACGACAAGCTTTCGGGGATGACCGGAACAGCCGAGACAGAGGCCGAGGAGTTCGCTTCGACCTACAAGCTCGGCGTCGTTCCGATCCCCACGAACAAGCCGATGATTCGCGAGGACAAGGTCGATTATGTGTTCCCGTCCCGCAAGAGCAAGCTCAAGGCGATCGTCGAGGACATCAAGGAACGCTACGAAGTCGGCCAGCCCGTCCTCGTCGGCACGACGAGCGTGGAAAAGTCCGAGGAGCTGTCGAAGCTTCTGCGTGAGGCGCGCGTTCCCCACCAGGTGCTCAACGCCAAGCAGCACGAGCGGGAAGCCGCCGTCGTCGCCGAAGCGGGACGCAAAGGCTCGGTCACGGTCGCGACCAACATGGCCGGGCGTGGAACCGACATCATGCTCGGCGGAAATCCCGAACACCGGGCCGTCGCGGCCCTCAAATCCCGGGGCCTCGACCCCGAAGAGACCCCCGACGAGTATGAGGCCGCTTGGCCGCAGGCCCTGAAGGAAGCTGAAGAGGCCGTGGCGGAGGAGCACGACGAGGTCGTCGAGCTCGGCGGGCTCTATGTGTTGGGAAGCGAACGGCACGAGTCTCGGCGAATCGACAACCAGCTGCGCGGACGATCCGGACGCCAGGGAGACCCCGGCGAGTCCCGCTTTTACCTTTCCCTCGAGGACGACCTTATGCGCCTTTTCGCAACCGGGATCGCGCAGCGGGCCCTCAATCCTTCGATATATCCGGAGGACGAGCCGCTGGAGTTCAAGATCATCTCCAAGTCGATCGAACGCGCACAGACGTCCATCGAGTCGCGCAACGCCGAGATCCGCAAGAACGTTCTGAAGTATGACGACGTCATGAATGAGCAGCGCAATGTCGTCTACGGAGAACGTCGCCGCATTCTCGAAGGGGAGGACCTCGAAGCGATGGTCGAAGGGTTCCTCGATTACGTCATCGACGACATAGTGGGCGTCCACACCCAGTCTGACGCCCCCGACGAATGGGACCTCGACAAGGCGTGGATTGAGCTCAAAGGCTTCTACCAGCCCGGTTTCACGGTCGAGGAGCTGCTCGAAGAGGTCGGCGGCGTGTCGAAGCTGGAACGCGAACACGTGCTCGACGAGCTCAAAACCGACATTCACACGAACTATCGCGACCGCGAGGAGGAGGTGGGCGAGGACGCCATGCGCGAGCTGGAACGCCAGGTGATCCTCAACGTCCTCGACCGAAAGTGGCGCGAGCACCTGTACGAGATGGACTATCTCAAAGAGGGCATCGGCCTGCGCGCGATGGCGCAGCGCGACCCGCTCGTCGAGTACAAGTCCGAGGGCTACGACATGTTCCAAGCCATGAACGACGGGATCAAGGAAGAGTCGGTGCGCTACCTGTTCAACTTCGAGCTTCCGAGCGAGAGGGAGGAACGCGAGGCCGCCATCGTCAGCGCCGAGTCTGCGGCGCAGGCCGCCGCCGAGGCGGAGGCCGCTCAGCGCGAGCTGGCCGCCGAGATGGCCGCGCAGACTGCGGCCCAAAGCGCCCGCACACGGGTCGACGCCGAGAAGGTGCTGGGCATCAAAACGCCGAAGCGCTCGCGGGCGGTTTCCTACTCGTCGGCTTCGGAAGACGGCACGGTCAAGACGACCGACGAGTCGGGCAAGTCCGTGCGCCGTGCGGCCCCGAGAGGCTCGGAAGGGTCAAGCGACGGCATGAACCGCGCCCAGCGCCGGGCCGCCGCCCGCCGACGCAAGCACTGAGGCCGTCGCCCTTGACGCCGTCCGGCATTGAGGGCCGACCTTTCGGCGCGTTTGTGGATCACGGGGAGCTCTTCCCTGAGCGGCTCAACCGGTTGGCGCCCTCGGATGCCCTCGGCTCCCGAGATTAGGCTATTTCGAGGGCGACGACCTTCCATCTGCCCCGCAGGAACTCCATGCGCAGGCACGCCGCCCGCACCCTCTGCCCGTCGTAGACGGCCGCCGCCGCTTCGATGACGCGGGCGAGGGGTTTGTTCGCCAGCACTTTCAGGATGCGGGGACGGCATGTCCACGGTGCCCGTCCCTTGATTCGGATCGCGAGGCCCGCCCTGCGCGCCACGGGCCCGTAAACCTCCGGTGTGAGCCAGTGCCTGAGAGCGGTGGCCGGGCGATGCCCTAGGAGCACTTCCACCACAAGAATGACAATCGACCCGATCAGTGAGGTCCCTTTCGGCGCGTCGGGCGGAAGCTCGGCGTCGAGCTGAGGCCCTTCTTCGTCCCACGTGGTCTTGGACGGCTTCCGTGCCGCGACGCACAGACGATCCCACGGACGCTCCGGAGTCGTGTGGGGAAAGGAGCCTGGAATGCGTTCTTCGGGAGTCGGCGAAGGCGCGAGCAGCTGGGCGGGCGGACGCCCGACGACGATTGGCCCGGCAAGCTCTTCCGAGCCGGCGGCCTTTGCCCGTCCGGGAGACTTTGCGGAGACGGGGGCCCTCGTTGAGCCGAAAAGCTCAGCCGACTTAGGAGACTCCGTCGAGATGACAGGCTTTTCCCGGTCCGGAACGTTTGCCGGCCCGGGGGACTTTGTGGCGAGGGTGCTCATTGCGGATCCTTGGGTGCTTTCAGGACTTGGCCGGGCGAAGGAGGTGGGGTGAGGAGGAGAGCGGTCTGCAATTCGCCCCAGACGGACGCCGGGTGTGGGAAGCGATGCCTGTGTGAGCCGCGACCGGGAAAAGCTCCGCGCCCACCCCGAGCAGGCCGACGGTGCGTCTGACCGAGGGAGAGCCGAATCTTCTAGCAAAGGCGACGAAGGCGGTTCTTCTTCCTCGGCGGGCATGGGCAAGCTCCACATAGGAGATCGCGAGCCAGGCGCAGGCCAACGTGGCCGCGCCTGCGCAGAAGGCGATGGAGGCCAAGCGGAAATTCGGGCTGCTCAACGGCGTGTCCGTGCCGATTCGCGGGATCGGCGTCGCCCGTGAAACGGCTGCCGTCCACGCGCTGGCAAATCCGCATAAGGTGTAAGCGGTCGGTGAGTGACGCATTTTGAACCTTTTCTAGCCTTAAACAGTTTGTTTTGTATTCTTATATGTGAATAGTTTGCATTGACTTTTGTTTGAAGTCTGCAAAGTATGCACGGTATGAAACTTGTAGTTCCGCAAGCTAGTTTAGCCCTGTGAACGACTCTCGGAGAGCGGTCGCCGCTGACGTTGAAAGCCGCATTGGGGCGGATATTCGCCGGTATTCCGTGGGGAAAAGGTCGATTTGCGACACGGTGGGGAGGCGACGACTACCCTTGCAGATAGATTATACGCACACGTAGGACAGGATGTCACGTTGATTGTAAGGGACTCTGAGGGTGGGGTTGGAGAGGTGCGCGGAAGGGCAACGGCGGGAGCGACGGCGACGGGGCCGGCCATCGCGCGGCTTTGCGCGATGAGGGCGGTTGAAAATCTGCCCGTCGCCGTCGAGGCGAGACCCGGGGTCGCTCATAAGCTCGGCTTGACCTCGGGTCTGCGCCGTTATGCCGACGGACGGTTTATTGCATGTAGAACGCGTGAAGGGCTCCGTCTGGGAGTTCTGGCTCGGTTGGGCGTGACTTCATAGACGTCGATACCCTGAGTGGACGTACATGCATCAATCTGCAGGCGGTACTAAGGGTTGACCTACGAGATTAGTTGTTGGTTGGTGGGGGATCAGTGACGCGACGACTCGATCTTTTCACGCGTGTTTGCGTATCCACGCGAGATGTATTCGTTTAGCCTGTCGTCTTCGATGCGCCATTGGCCGCGGCCGCCCACTTGGATTGCGGGAAGTTCGCCCGTCTTGATCAACGTGCGGACTTGGCCGACGGAAACGTTTAGATATTCAGCAACATCTGCAATAGTTAGAAACTTAGCCATAGATACATTGTGACATAGTTTTGCTCCGAATGGGAGTTATCCACAATGGTGTGGATAACTATTTCAGGGCAATCGCCGTTTTTGCGATGATAGACGCATTCACATGAGAAAGGAAATCGAAAATGACGACACGATGGCGCGATCCACGATTGGGGGTCGGATTTCTTCCTTGTTGCGTTTTCGGGGATGGGCGGCGCATTCGGGTTGTCTGGCCCGGAGAAAGTCCCGGTTTGCCGGGCTCGTTTGACAATCACCTCCGGGACTGCGATTTCTAAGGCTGATCTTGACGTTGTGAAGATTGATGAAGCGTTGGCCGCGTCGTATGTGGGGCCTTCCACAAAATAGGGTGTCGGAAAATCGGTCGAGGAGGGGGGCTTCTGGCGAAGGGTCGCATCGATCGGAGCTAAGAGGCGCAGCGAAAAGGGCAGAATGAGGTTCCTTGTTCCCCTGATGTCTCTGATTCCGGCCTCCGCGGCGCCTGCACTGCGCGTCAAACTCTGATGCGTTGCGCACCGGCGTGGAGGCGGGCCCGCATTTGACGGGGGCGGGTTGTCGTCGATCGTGCTGCGCCGAACGATCCGATACGTGGAAGCCGAACGATTCGATACGTGGACGGCGGCAGGGGAGACGACGATGGGAATGCCGTGACGAGTTGCGTTCTGGTGGAGTGCGCAGACGTTCCTTTGTGCGTCGGCCAAACCAACCCCGTTGGCGTCAGACGTTTGATGGAGGCCGGCGAGGTCGCGGAAGAAAGTCGTTTGCGGCGAATGAAGCGGCTCGTTCCGCTTCGAAAACAGAGGCAGGGGAATGCTTCCAATGCGGGCCGCACCTGGGCGTTTCAGGGCGAGTGTGTTCCGAGATAGCAGATAGACATCCATCGAGTCTCAGAAACAATCGTTGAAAAAGAAACGCCGTACGAGGGTGCTTCGAGATATTATTCGCCATGTGTCGTTAGTATGGCGCCGTGAGAATCTATATTCCTGCGACGGGCGTGGACATCGGGCGAGACGCTCTCCTTCCCCGAACGGTGCACGCCGTCACCGACGAGTTGCGGGACCTTCTTCCGGGCGACGTCGAGGAAGTGCTTGAAGCCGTCGCCATGAATGCCGCGACCGACGAGTCGTTGCGCGTGTTGGCGGCGTTGGCGGCCAGCGGGGAAACCGTCTATCCCCTTCGAGTGGTGATAGCCGCCGAAATCGAAGAGAAAAAGACGGCTCACATCGAGGGGGACGATATCCTCCCGACCGCCTTGCAGCTTGTTGAACCGGTCGGATGGGAGGACGTCGTTTCTTTTCACGTCGACGATGCAGAGGCCGCCAACGACGTCGTCCTCGCCATCGGCGGCGACGCAGCCGCGCTTGAGCGCGTGACGGACGACGAAGACCTCATGTGGTTTGACGTCGAGGAACGAGGCCGGCTTATCGAGTACTTCGGCTGAATCGGATTGGCTGGGTCTAAGCCCGGCAACTGAGCTGCCGAAGATGCGCTGCCCCGGAAGAGTCGTTTGGCAGCCCTGTGCCTAATGGGCGCGGCGCTGGGCCGATTGGGCCCGGACGCGCGAACCGTCTGCGGCCGAGGCGCCGAGTCGGCCGCGCCCAAGTTGAGGTCCTGCCCCTAACGGTAAGATCCCAAATGCCAGACGCTGAGACTGCGGGCTTTGGCCTCGCCTCCCGCGGCGAAAAGCGACACCTTGTCCGCGCCAGCAGCGGGGTAGACCGTTTCTGTGAGGACAAGCTTGCCGTCGTCGGCGAATACCTCGACGGACGAGGAGTCGACGATCACCCGCAAATGGACGAGGCCGTCTTTTCCGGGTTTGAAATCCGCGACGCTCCGCCCCGGGAAGGCGGGAGAGAATCCGACTTCGCCGGAGTTCGATCGATCGACGAAAATCTGCTCCTTCGCCGCGTCGTAGCCGATTCTCGTTCCCGGCGTTTTGCCGCGGGCGTCTTGCGTGGTGTCTCCCAAAACGGAAATTCCGCTCTCCTTCGCCTTGAGGGGATCCAGGGTCAGAGAGATGTCAAGGGATTTCCCTGAGGCTGCCGCATCGAGCGGCGCCGTGCCCTGCTCGATCGTCACGTCGGACTTCTTGAATTCGCTTCCGGCCCGCAGCGAATTGAGGGACGAAACGGGGGCAAACACGAGGCGTTCTTTGCCGTTTGCCTTGCGGAGCTTGAGCTCGCGCACGGTGCTCATGGCCGAGCGCCACGTTTTTGTGGGAACTTCCTTCGCATACGTCCAATTCGACATCCAGCCGATGGCGTAGCGTTTGCCGTCGGGGGCCCCTTCCCACGTGACAGAAGCATAGTAATCGTGTCCGTAGTCGACTTTCGGCACGGACTCGTTGAATGCGGGCGTGTCAGAGAGCACGATCTGGTCGACCGTGAGGTGGCCCCAGTGACTCGAGGTGTTCTTGTCCTCTATGACGACGCGGGCTTTCTTTCCCCGCCACTTCTTCAGATCGAGGCTCTGCCAGAACATCTTCGCGCTGTCGTTGCCCGTCGCGGTGGCGACCACCTTGCCCTCGACGACGACGTTGACCGACGTGTGCTGGGATCCCTCCACCGAACTGTAGGGGTGGCTCCCGCCGCCGATGAGCATGTTGAGGCGATTGGCGTTGATCGTGAACTCCGGCGACGTCAGAGTTCCCGTGTCGGAATCGCCCGATCCGTAGCTGTTGACGTAGCCCGAGCCGACGTACCCGGAAATGTCGCCGCCTGTCACATGCGAAGGCCCGTTTCCGAAGGCGGAGCCCGACGTCGTCCACGAGCCGTACCCTTCGCCTTCGAAATCCGCAAGAGTCTTGCCCTCCTTGCCGGTGTAGACGCCGGATGAGGCGGCCTTGAACGTCTTGCCGTCCCAGTCGCCGACGAAGTACTGGGCGGAAGGGGACGTGTTGACCGTGAGGACCCAACGGGTCTTGCCGTTTTCGCCCTCGACCTTCATGGGGAAGAGATCGGGGCACTCCCATACGGAAGAGACGTCTCCGACCGGCCCGAAATCGGACTCAAACTTCCAGTCCTTCAGGTTGGGCGAGGAATAGAAAGAGACCTTGTGCTCGTCGGCCTTGACCAAGACCATCGTCCAGCGTTTCGTCTTCTCGTCCCAGAAAACCTTGGGGTCTCGGAAGCTCTTCGACTTGACGTCCAAGACGGGGGCTCCGCCGTTGTGAAGGTTCCACGTTCGGCCGTTGTCCGTGGAATAGGCCAGCGATTGCGATTGGATGCCGCTCGCATTGTCGTTGCGCGTCCAAATCGCGACCATGGGGGGATTGTCCGAAGTCCCGAATCCCGACGTGTTGCGGGCGTCGACGACGGCGGATCCGGAGAAGACGCCGTACTGGTCGGTTCCGGGTATGGCGACTCCCTGTTCTTTCCAATGCACGAGGTCGCTGGATACGGCGTGCCCCCACGACATGTTCCCCCAATCCGCCCCCTTCGGGTTGTACTGGTAGAAAAGGTGGTACTCGCCCTTGTGGTAGACGAGCCCGTTGGGATCGTTCATCCAGTTGCCCTTGGGCGTGTAGTGGGCGAGGGGGCGCCACGGGTCGTTTGCGTCCACGGGAGGGGAGACGACGGTGGAGTTTGCGGGGGTCTGGGCGCTTGCGGCCTCCGGGTTGGGCGAGGCGGAAGCCCCCGCCGACGGCGTCGAGCCCGACCGGTTCGAAGACCCCTCGGTTTGGCCGGTCTGTACCCGGGAAGACGATGTCGCGGAAGCGGGACGGGAGGAGCCCTCGCTTGAAAAACATCCTGCGCTCGTGAACGGAAGCAAGAAGGCGGCCGCGAGCGACAGGGCGGCGCGCGGCTCTTTTTTAAAAGATCTCACAACTTGTTCTTCCCAGGTAGTTGTTATGGACGTTTCTACATTAGTACTCGCGGGCGAATTGGGAAAGGGGCCGGATTGAGCGAAAAGCCAAACTCTCCGGGAAGCGTCCGTGAGGACAGGGCGCGAAGGCGCCGCCGCCGAACGACGAACCTGGGGCGACGCCGGGGCACCGGGGCGGACGACGTGCGGTTTCCCCGGGAGAGCGCGAGTTTGCGCATCCCGCGAGGCGAAAGAAGCGGGGCTCTCCCGACTGAGCCGCCGATTGCCCGCCGCGCGCAGGCCCGTGGACCAGCGCGCCCCGCGCCTGCAGTGACAATGGACACTTCAGCAGCGGACCTCCACGCGTGACGAGCCGTTGCCCACGGGCCTGACCGTCACGCGTTCGGCGATCATCTTTTTCATCTCGGCGACGTGGCTGACCAGGCCGACTGCCCGTCCGTCCCTTGCAAGGCCCGTGAGCGTCGACATCACAAGCCCGAGGGTGTCCTCGTCAAGGGAGCCGAATCCCTCGTCGATGAGCAGGGTTTCGATTGCTATTCCGCCATTTTCGGCGCGGACGACGTCGGCGAGGGCGAGCGCGAGGGCAAGCGAGACGTAGAAAGTCTCGCCTCCTGAAAGGCTGCGGGGAGACCGTCTGGCGGCGCCGTCGGTCTCCCCGTCGCGGTCGATGACCGTCACGGAGAGACCGGTTTTGATCTCGCGCGAGCCGCGTTCCTTTTCGTCGCTGCGGGCGAGTTGGTACCTGCCGAGGGAAATGTCGGCGAGCCGCTCGTTGGCGCGGTCGAGGATCTGCTCGAACCTGTGGCGCACGACGAAGGTCGCGAGCGGAATCTTCGTGATCGAATCGCTTCCGGCGTTGGCGAGATTGGCCAAGCGCACGACGGGACCCGCCGAGCTCTGCAGCCGGGCCCACGCCTTTTCCCTTTCGGAGACGACGTCGAGCTGGGCCTGCGCCCCGAGGCTGCGCGCGTTCGCCACCGCGGCCCTCCTTTGGGCGGCTCTGGAGATTTCGGCGGCCTCCTCGGCGAGGCGGGCGGTTCCTTCGACGTCGGGCGCCTCTTCTCCCGTCAGCTCGGCGATTTCAGGCGCGGCAAGGTCACGGGCGACGTCGTGGGAGGCCTGCCGATGCTCGGCCACTCGGGCTTTCGCGGCGTCGACGGCCTCACGCGGCATGAACGCCTTGCGCGCAGCTGTGGCATCCGCGAATCCCGCCTCCGACAAGGCTGCGGACAATTCCGCCTCCCGTGCGTCGAGCTGCCCTCGTGCGCCGAGCAGTTCCCGCACGGCCTCGACCAGGCGACGCTGGGAGTTCCTCTGATCGACATGTGCTTTCAGCCTCTCGGATATCGTTTCGTAGCCCGCCAGTTCGGGGCCGATTCTCGCCTGCGCCCGTTCGACGGAAGCATCGAGGCCGGCGATTTTGGCTTCGGCGGCCGCCTGTTCGCGTTGGGCGGCGGAAAGGGACGATCCTGCGGCCTCGAAGCGCTCTCGCAGGCCTTTCAGCTCGCCCCTGCTTGCCCCGGCTTTGCGTTGCGCGCGACGGGCCGACGCGAGCTCGGAGCCTGTCCGTTTGAGCGCCGAGGCGACGGACTCTCGCGTGAGGCCCTTCAGATCCGCTTCGGCGGCCGCGATCTCGGCCTGGGCCCGCACGGCGCGTTTTTCCGCCTCGGCGAGCATCCCCCGGGCTGCTGCTGCCGCCTTTTCCGCGTCCTCGACGTCTTCCCGAGTCGCTTTGACGCTCGAAGGCGGCGCGGGAGCGGGATGCTCGGTCGAACCGCAGACCGGGCAGGCCTCGCCCTTGGAAAGCCCGCCCGCGATGATCGCCGACATCGAAGCCGTCCACGCGAGCGTCTGTTCGTCGCGCAGCAGACGGGCCTCCTCGAACGCCGCGGCGGTCTGCGCGACGGCCGCATTCGCCTTCTCCGACGCGGAGCGCGCACGGTCCAGATCGGCGAAGCGCGCCGCAGCCTTTTTGAGCGACTCGGCTTCCAATTCCAGGCTCTCGATGCGTGAAGCCTCCGCCTCTTCGGCGGCCAGCCTTTCCTCGACCTGAAGGATCGTCTGCGGCAGCGCGGCGGACTGGCCCCGTGCGGCCCCGACTTTCTCCTGTGCGCGCCGGAGGGCCTCGTGCGCAGCGGTCCGTTCCCGTCGCGAGGATGCGAGGTCCTTTTCCACGGCGGCCAGCTCTGTGAGACGGCCGGTGAGGGAGGTCATGGCCTCAAGGAGCTCGGTCTGCGACTCCAGGGTCGCCGCGTCGACGTCGTGCGGCGAGCGATCCGAGGCGTCGAGGAGCGCAAAGCGCCGTTCGGCCTGGCCGAGCTCGGCCTTCGCCCTGTCGAGGGCCGCCAGGAAAGGGGCGACGCCGGCGGCGAGGGCGTGGGCTGCGAGAGATTCGTCGAGCCCGTCGATCTCGGATTCTTCCGCGCGCAAGCGGTCACGGCAGGCCAGAAGCCGCGAGCGTTTCTGAAGGCGGGAGGCGAGCTCGGCCGCCTCCTGCGCCGCAACGGCTCGCTCGCGGGCTCGCTTCGACGCGAGCACGGATGCTTCTTCCGCTGACTCGCTTTCTTCTTTGGCTCGGAGCACGGCGGCTGCGGCGAGCGCCGCCGTCCGGACCGCGTCTGCCGGATCCCCGGCGGCGTTCACGGATTCCGTCAGCTCGGCCTTTGCCTCGCCTTCGAGACTGAGAGCCGTTGCCAAGCCTTCGACGGACGACGCCCATTCCCCGCGGGCCGAATCGACTTTTGACTGCGCCGCCGAGGCCCTTTCCTTGAGCAGTTCGGCGACCCGCCTATAGGCGGACGTGTCGAAGACCTGCTCCAGCAAAGCGGTGCGCTTGGTCGAATCCAATGTGAGGAAGTCGGCGAACTTCCCTTGGGGGAGCACGATCGTTTGAAGGAACTGTTCGCGGCTGAGTCCCACGAGGCGCGCAATTTCAGCGCCGGTTCCCGCGGGCTTGGCCTCCAGAATCTCGCCCGCGTCGAACTGTTGAGCCTCCACCGCGCTTTCGGAGAGCCGCCACAGCTTGGCTGACGCGTTCGTCGGATTTTTGTTTCCGGCCTTGGTCCACTGGGGTGTGCGGCGGACGCGGAAGGTTCCCGCCTCGACGGAAAAGACGAGATCGACATAAGACTCGCGAGAAGGGCTGGAGTGCGTCGAGCGCATCCTGGCGTCCGTCGAATCCTTCCCTCCGGCGACGCCGCCGTAGAGCGCCCAGACGACGGCGTCGATGATCGTCGACTTTCCCGAGCCCGTGGGCCCCTCCAGCAAGAACAGCCCTCCCGCTGTGAGGGCGTCGAAGTCGATGGAAAAGGCGCCCGCAAAGGGGCCGATGCCCGAGACGGCCAGTCGCCTAAGCCTCATCGCCGCTCTCCTTTCACGGGAGCTTGCCTTTCACGCCGTTCATGGTTCGCATTTCATCGCCGTTTCCCTTCCAGACGCGCGGCTTCCCACGTCTGCGCGAGGATAGCGCGTTCCTCGTCGGTCAGGTCTCGGTTGCCCGAGGCGGCCATAAAGGAAGAAAGGATGTCGAGGGGCGCCATCGCGGCGATGGAATCGGCCCGCTCCTGCGAGCGAAGGCCGCCCTCGGGCGTGTGGCGGAGCTCGAGGACGTTGTCAAAGGCTCCGTAGATCCGGGCGGCCATATTCGCCGGCCTGCTCGGATCCGTGACGACGATTCGGAAGAAGGCGTCGGCCGGTTCGCGCGGGGCGTGGGCCAAAAGCTCCTCGAAGCCGCCGGCCAATGTGCGGACCTCGCGCCACACAGGGGCGGGAACGGTCTCGGTTTCGACCCGCTTGCCGTCGATGTGGAGAAGGACCGAGCTCTTCGGCGCGGTTTCGGAAAAAGAAAACGCCACGGGCGATCCGGAGTAGCGCATAGGAGGGTCGCCCGGCCTTCCCACCCGCTGCGGCGAGTGCAGATGGCCGAGCGCCACGTAGGAAAGCGGGCCCGGACCGTCCTCGCCGAGCCTGAAAAGCCCCGACGGGGCGCTGTCGACTCCGCCGACGGAAATGTCCCGCTCGGAGTCGGCCGGTTTTCCGCCGGAGATGAACGCGTGGGCCATGACGATGAACGCCCCGGCGTCCTGCGGGCGCGAGCGGATGTCGGCTGAGACGAGCTTGAGAGCCGCGGCGAGGACGGCTTCGTGAGACCGCCCGAGAGGCTCGGCGCCGCCGTCGCCCGACGTCGGACCGGAAGGCGCCAGTCGCCGTCGTTCGACATCGGGGTCGAGATAGGGAATGGGGTAGACGAAAACCCGGTTGCCGTCCCTTCCGGCGATTTCGACGGGGCTCCCGCATCGGCGGGCGTCTGTGCGAATGTGGACGTTCGGGCGCATGAGCGAGGATCCGAACCCCAAACGCTGAGGCGAATCGTGGTTTCCGGACGTGAGGACGACCGTCGTCAGCTCGGCGAGCTCGGCCAGCGTGCGGTCGAAGAGCTCGACTGCCGACGTCGGCGGCACGGCGCGATCGTAAACGTCGCCCGAAATGAGGACGGCGTCGATCCGGCGCTCTTTGACCAGGTCGACGACGTGGCGGCTCCACATCTCGAAGGCGGGCGAGAGGTCCGCCCGGTGGAAGCTGCGGCCTAGATGCCAATCAGACGTGTGCAGAACGAGCATGGAGTCAACCTATCGGGGGCCTCCGACGCTTTTTCGGGCGGGCTCTTCGAGCTGTCCGGACCGCCGGAGCGCGGACGGCCCGCTTCGGCGCGTCAAGGGGCGGCGGGAGGGCGTTTCAAGGGAGTGAACGGACTTTCAAGCCTCGGAGTTGCCCTGGGCGTTGACCGGCGGGAGCGCGCTCCAAGGGAAGGCTATCCAGCGGTCCGTCCACTTCCAGACGTATTCGCATTTGAGGACGGTTCGGGGCTTCTCATAGAGGACGGCCGTCCTGATCTCAGAGGCATACTGCTCGCAGATCTCGTGGACGAACTTGAGCGTTCGCCCCGAATCGGCGACGTCGTCGACGATGAGCACCTTTTTCCCCGTCATTCCGTGGTTGTCGGGAACGGGATCGACCAGTCGGGGATCGAGGAGCGTCGTTCCTATTCCCGTGTAGAACTCGACGTTGAGCACGAGCAGGCTCTTGATGTCCAGGGCGTATCCGATGGAGCCCGCAGGAAGGAGGCCGCCCCTGGCAACGCACACGATGATGTCCGGGCGAAAACCCGAATCCCACACGGAGCCGGCCAGGTCGCGGCAGGCTGCCCCGAAATCATCCCAGGTGAGTATTTCGCGCTCGTCGGTCATGCGTCAATTATGCCCGCTTTGGCTCCGTCCGGCTGGGGCGTTGAGGCTCGGCGCGCCTTCGCCCACGGCGTCCTCATCGCGAATGGATCCCAGTATCTCAAGAACCTCGGGGTGGAGCGCGCCGTTGGTGGCGAGGGCGCAGCCTCCCCACGGGCCGGGTTCGCCGTGCAGCGACGTGAAGGAGCCGCCGGCCTCGGTCACGATGGGAACGAGGGCCGCCATGTCGAACAGCTCCAGCTCCGGCTCGCACGCCAGGTCGACGGCGCCCTCGGCGACAAGCATGAAGCTCCAGAAGTCCCCGTAGGCTCGCGAGCGCCACACGCGCTGGGCGAGTCGGAGAAACGCGCGAAGCTGGCCGCGGTCCGCCCAGCCTTTGAGCGAGGAGTAAGACATCGAGGCCTCCGCCAAATCGGAGACTTCCGAGACCCGGAGCCGACGTGCGCCCACCCAGCTCTTGCCCGTGAACGCGCCGACGCCCTTGGCCGCCCACCACCTTCTGCCGAGCGAGGGCGCCGAAACGATGCCCACGACGATCTCGCCTTCTTCTTCCAGCGCCAAAAGCGTTCCCCACACGGGGACCCCGCGGGCGAAGTTCTTCGTTCCGTCGATGGGGTCGATGATCCAACGCCTGGCCGAACGCAGGAGAATTCCGCCGTGCTCCTCGCCGTAGATGGCGTCTCGCGAGCGCGAGCGGCCGAGCATGGCCCGGATGATTCGCTCCGCCTCCCTGTCGACGTCATTCGCGGGGGAAAGACCCTCCTCCGTCCGGGCGGAGAAGTCCTCGGCCTGAAAGCGGCGAAGCGTCACGGAGTCTACGCGGTCGATGATCGAGCTCGCGAAGGCGAGGTCGTCGTTGACGCGGGTGAGGGACATTCTCAGCTCCAATCCTCGGTGCAGGCGGCCAAGAGCCGGCGGAAAGAGGCCGTTCGGGCAATGAGCCTCAGATCCGTCTGCTCGGACAGCGCGCATTCCGGGGAATCCCATCCGTGCTCGCAACCGCGTGGGCAGTTCTCGGCGATCGCGGCGAGGTCGGTGAATCCCCTGAGAACATCCTGCGGCGAGACGTGGGCCAAACCGAAGCTGCGCACCCCCGGCGTGTCGATGATCCTCCCTCCGCCGGGCAGGGCGAGCGAGACGGCCGACGTCGACGTGTGCCGCCCTTTTCCGGTGACCGCGTTCACCTCTCCCGTCGCCCGATCGGCGTCCGGCACCAAAGCGTTGATGAGGGTCGATTTTCCGACTCCCGAATGGCCGACCAGCACCGTTTCGACGCCTGCGAGCGCCTTTCGAAGGGCCTCCAGCCCGCTGGCCTCGGCGTCGCCCTCCAGCCCGCTGGCCTCGGCATCTCCCTCCTCGAGCCTGCGAGCCTCCAAGTCTTTGCGGGACCCCAGGTCGACGACGACGGCGCGCAGGCCCAGCGCCCCGTAAGAATCGAGGAGCCGGTCCGGGGAGGCGAGGTCCGCCTTCGTCAGCACCAGCAGCGGCTCCATCCCGGCGTCGTAGGCGGCGACGAGGCAGCGGTCGATCATTCCGGTTTTCGGCGGCGGGTCGGCCAAAGCCGTGACGATCGCGAGCTGCTGGGCGTTGGCGACGATGCAGCGCTCGCGGCCGTTTCCCTCCTCGGTGCTGCGCAGAAGCCGGGAGGTGCGGTCCTCGACCGAGACGATGCGGGCCAGGGTGTCCTTTTTCCCCGAAACGTCGCCCGTCACCCGCACTCGATCGCCGACGACGACGGAGCCGCGGCCCAGCTCGCGCGCCTTGACTGCGGTGACGGCGGGGCCCTCGGCGAGCACGAGGCGATAGCGGCCGCGATCGACGCCCACAACCTCCGCTGTGCTGGCCGACGAATAGTCGGGGCGGATCTTGGTGCGGGGCCGCGACCCCTTGCCGGGGCGGACCCTCACGCGAGGGTCGTCGGTGCCGATGTCCCGCCTCATGCCTTGAGCCCGGCGTGTCCGAAGATGTCGCCGAGCGGGGCGGGTGCGACGTCCTCGGCGCCCGCCGCGAGGTCTTCCCACATGTCGACGAATTGGGGGAATGTTTTGGCGGTCGTCTCGACGTTCGCAACTCTCAGGCCGGGAATGCGCAGCCCGAGGATCGCCCCGAAGGTGGCCATGCGATGGTCGGCGTAGGTCTCGATCGTCGCGGGCCTCGGCGGGCCCGGCTCGATGAGAAGGTCGTCGCCTTCGATTTGCGCCTTCGCGCCGACCTTCGTCAATTCTGCGACGAGGGCCGCCAGACGGTCGGTTTCGTGGCCCCTGAGCTGGCCGATGTTGCGCAGAGCAGACGGGCCGTCGGCGAAGGCTGCGACCGCGGCGACCGCGGGCACAAGCTCGCCGACGTCGTGCATGTCCGCGTCAATGGGGCCGATCGTGGCCGGTCCGCACAAGGCGAGCCTGCCGTCGGCTGCGCGGGTGCGCGCTCCCATGGCTTCAAAAAGCTCGCGATAGGCCGACCCAGGTTGCCTCGAATCGGGCCAGTCGAGGATTGTCTCGCCTCCCGTCGCCATCGCGGCGGCGAGGAACGGCCCCGCATTCGACAGGTCCGGTTCCACCGTGACGTCACCGATTCTCGGGATTCCGGGCTCGACCGTCCATCGCGTGGGCGAACCGGGGGGATCGGCGGGTTCGGCGCCGAGTCCGCCGCGGGCGGCGGATCCGTTGCCCGGAGGCGGTTCGACGGAAGGCGAAAGTCCGCCGGACCGGCCGGAGCCGTCGATGGCGCGCACTGTGATGCCCGCCTCGCGCAGTACGTCGACGGTCATGGCGATGTGCGGCGCCGAAGGGATTCGCGGGCCTGTGTGGCGTATGTCCAGACCCCTTTCCATTCGCGGCGCCGCAAGCAATAGCGCCGAGACGAATTGCGAAGACCCCGACGCGTCGATCTCGACCGTTCCTCCGGCGACCGCGCCCTTTCCCTTGACGGTCATCGGCAGGGCGGCCTGGCCTGAGGCGGACGTTGAATGCGCGATCTGTCCGCCCAGCTGCTCCAGCGCCCGCACGAGCGGGGCGATCGGGCGTGTCCGCGCGGCCTCGTCGCCGTCGAAAACCACGTCCCCCCGCGCAAAGAGGGCGATTGGGGGGACGAAGCGCATGACGGTTCCGGCCAAGCCGACGTCTATGCGCGCGCCCCGCAGCGGGCCGGGCGTGACGACGATCGCGGCGCCGTCGCCTTCGACTCCCGCCCCCATCGCAGCCAGAGCCTGCGCCATCAATGCGGTGTCGCGGGAAATGAGGGGGCGACGTATGACTGCGGGCTCCTCGCCGAGCGCCGCCGCAAGCAGGTACCTGTTCGTCAGCGACTTCGAACCGGGAAGGCTCACGTGTGCGCGGACGGGCCCGGAAGGCTGCGGCGCGGTCCACACAGCCAGCGGCCCGGGCGACGACGAGTGCCGCGCGGACGGTTGCCGCGGCTCTGACTGCTGCGCCGCCGCGGATGCTTGCTGCGCCGGGATCAGGTGCGACGCCCGTCGCTGCGCCGACGCGAAACGTTCATGCGTCATGGCGCGCGGCTTTCTCTGCCTCGAAGGGGACGGCGCCGTCGCCGCCTTCGTCGCTCAATGAGGCGGAGCCCATTGCCGTCGAGCTCATTGCGCCCGATTCGCCCGCGCGGCCTTGAGCGCCTCCTTGTGGCGGCGATTGGCCTGGCGGCGCCAGGAGAAGGAAGGCTTGCCGTCCCTGTCGGCCGCGGCGAGAAGGGCGCCGCCGACGAGCCCGGCGGCCCCGAGAAGCCCAGTCAGCTCGGCGAGGCGCTTCTGGCGGTCTTTGCCCTTGCCCGCCCACACTGGATTGTTCGCCAGCGCCGCGGGGACTTGCGCGGCCGCGAGGACGGCGCCCGCCGTGCGCGGGAACTTGCCGGCGGCCAGAGCGATTCCCGCGACGGCGAAGACCGCGCCGAGGCTGCGAGTCGCCGAATCCGACGTCGTCTCATCCAGTTCCACGCCGAACTTCGAAGCGACGGGGGCGAGCCGTTGCGCGCGCTCGCGGTGAGCCTTGGGGCGGGCGAGCGCATCGGCGCCTGCCGCGATGAAAGGCGCTGCGAGAAGGGGCCGGGCAACTGCACGTAGAATACTCATGTGTCTATTCCTACAGCATAAAGGCCCTCGTTCGCAGTAATCACGCCGGTTCGAAAGCGCGGATCGCGGGTCGGACGCCGGGCGAGACGAGGGTCTGGCGCTAGACAGGGCGCGGGATGGCCGTTGGACATGCTGCGGGTTGGCGGCCGTGGACAAGCGAGAATCCCGGAGATGTCGCCGTGCGAGGCGAATCGCGACGGCCGCAGCGAAAGGACGGCAAACGAACGGAAAAGCCGTTGAAGGCCGGCAGGCGGGCGGCAGGCAAGCAGATGCGCCGTGGGCGAACCGGACGCAGCGACCGGGAATGAAAACCGCCGCGAAGCGTTGCCTTCGATAGCGGGGCCAATCCCGCTACCCTAGGAGACGATGACTACCGAGACGACCACTCCAGAAGCCGAGGGCTCCGACGCCGACCGGGCGGCGGAGTTCGACGTCGCAGGCGAAACGCAGGCCGAAAGGTCGCGTCGCTTCGAACGCGAGGCGCTTCCGTTCCTCGACCAGCTATACGGCGCAGCCATGAGGCTCACCCGCAATCCGCAGGACGCCGAGGACCTGGTCCAGGAGACGTACGCGAAGGCCTTCGCCGCGTTTCATCAGTACAGGCCCGGCACGAACCTCAAGGCGTGGCTCTACCGCATCCTCAACAACACGTTCATCTCGAACTATCGGAAGGCCCAGCGCCAGCCGAAGCAGGCGGATGTGGCGGAAGTCGAGGACTGGCAGGAGTACGACGCTTCGACCCATGCGTCGAGCGGACTTCAGTCCGCGGAGGCTGAGGCAATCGAGAATTTGCCGGATTCCGAGATACGGGACGCCCTGGCTCAGCTTCCGGAGGATCGCCGCCTCGCGGTTTATCTGGCCGACGTCGAAGGTTTTTCCTATCAGGAGATCTCCGAGGTCATGGACACCCCGATAGGGACGGTCATGTCGCGGCTTCACCGAGGCAGGAGGCAGCTGCGCGATCTGTTGACCGACTATGCGCGGGATCTGGGGTATGGCAAGAAGGAGAAGAAATGAGAAGCGACGAGGAGATAGCGAAGGCCGTCGAGGAGATCTTGAGGGCAAAATCGGCTCGGAGCTTGCAGGGCGCTGGGGACGGCGGCGTCGAGGATCGGGCTGGCGTCGGCGACGGGCCGGACGGCTTTCGCGACAGGGGCGACGGCCCCGGCGATCGGCGTGACGGCCTTGACCGCGGGTCAGGCGGCGACGGCAGTCGAGGCGTGCGAGGCGCGGGCGTCGGCGGCCCGTGCGGTGCGCCGGGGAGCTTACTCGAAGGGTCGTGTGAAGAGGTGGCCGATCACCTTTTTGAGTTGCTCGACGCTCAAATGCCTCTCGAAGCGGCCGCGCGTCTGCGGCGCCACTGTGAGACGTGCCCCCACTGCTCGGAGCTGACCGAGGCGGAAATCCACGTCCGCGAAATCGTCAAGAGGTCGTGCTGCGCCGAATCGGCGCCCGTCAGCCTTCGCATGCGGGTGACGAACCAGATAGCCGTATACAGATCGACGACGGCGTAAAGCTGCGCTGCAGATTGGCGACGGCGTAAAACGGCCACAGGCCGGCGAAGACGTAGAGCGTTTGCGGGTGGCGACGGTCTGAAAGCCGTGGTGGTTTTCAGGCGGGGGCAGGAGTAAAGCGTCTGCGGGTTGGCGAAGGTGCTGCAGTGCTCCGCTGCATAGGGAGGGGCGGCGTAGAACCTCGGGCCGGGGCGCGGACATAGGACAGAGGTCGCCGCCAGACCTGCGCCCGTGGCATGGTGCTGTCCCGACACCGTTGACGAGGACCTGGGGCGAAGCCGAGTCCTGTGGGGGAAGCCCGGCGGCGAAGCAGTTCCCAGTGGAAACGGCCTGGCGGCGAAGACCGCTTGGAGACCAAGCGGCGTGGCGCTGCCTTTGACGTTGTCGAGGAGGGAGTCTCCGGTGCCGATGCGTTTCGGATCCTCGGATTCCCAGAGGATGACTCTAAGCGGCAAATCGCCGTCGGAGCCTTCGCCCTCCAAATTCTCGTTCGTGAGCGGACCGCCGATCCCCTTCTTTCTGCGAAAGGCAGAAATGTGTCCTTTCTGCGAAAGGCAGGAATGCGTCGCGCCTTTTGGCGCTCTTCGGCGCACCACGATTCTTCCCGGCGGGAGCAGGCAATCTTCCCGGAGGGGCAGGCAAGCGGGCGGGCCTTTTGGGGCGACGGGGAACAAACGGAGAACAAGAGGCGCAGGACGACTAAAGCAGGACTAACAAAGCTGAATGGGATGCGGTTTGACAGGCCTTCCGTGCGACGGGGCGGAAATAGGCAGGCCGCATTGGGCGGCTGACCGTTGTGGCGGCGCATAGCGGCCGACGTCGTCGGCTGATACACTTTCGACCTGTCGTGTGCCTTTCGGGTGCACAATCAATTTGAGGAGCAACAATGAGCCGTCGCGGTCGCAAGCGTCGCTCGCGCGCGGGAAAGCCTGCCAATCACGGCAAGCGTCCCAACGCATGAGCGCCGGGCCCGGGTCTAAGATCCGGGCCCTTTTGACGCCCGTATTTTCCCTGTTTCGCGGGTTGTGCCGCGCCCGGCCGCGATGTGGCGTTGTTTGCGTGCGGTCCGCGGGCGTGGCTGCGCTGTGGCAGTGTATTTTGCGCGGACGATCGCGGGGTGCGGTGTGCGGTATCTCGTTGCGCGGTATCTCGTTGCGCGGAACCGGTCGGGTGCTTGCCGCGCCCGGTTGTGAGTGCGGTGTTTTCGGCTGGCGTTCGCGGAATCTGCTGCGTTTTATTTGCCGCCCAGGGAGACTACACGGTGTTTTCCTGCCGTTCGCCGAGTCCGTGCCGTGTTTCCTGCCGTTCGCCGAGTTGGTGCCGTGCTTTCTGCCGTTCGAAGAGTCCGCTGTATACGTCGGTGATAAATTCGGTCCATGGCCGTTGGACGATTGACGCAACTTGTTTTTGAGTGCGACGACGCCGTCGCGCTGGCGAGGTTCTGGCAACAGGTTCTCGATCTTCCGGAACCGCCGGGAGGGCCGGGGCTTGTCAAAGGCGCCGGGGGTGAAAACGGGGCTTCTGCTGACGGGGACGGTCGCGATCGGGAGGCAGGCGGTCGGGCTTCCGCCGTCGGCGACGCGTGCGAATGGAGTGTTGCCAGCGAAGAGCCGGAACTGGCTGTTTCCGGCGAAGAGCGACCGGAGTGGGTGACCTTGGAGTGGGAACCCGTCGGGAGATTTTCATTCCATCGCTGTGAGGGGTACGTGCCTCCGAGGTGGCCCGGAGGGTGTGGCGAGCATCAGGTGCATTTCGATCTGCTGGTTGAGGATTTGGCAGAGGCCTGCGGCGTCGTCGAAAGGGCCGGCGGGCGCCCTCTCACGCCGATTCTCGACCCCGGACCTAAAGAATGGCGGATCTACGCCGATCCCGCAGGGCACCCGTTTTGCCTGGTGACTGTTCCTGAATAAGGCTGATGGGCGTTCCTGAAGGCTGGTTGTATGGCGGCCGTTCCTGAGTAGAGTTGATGGACGTTGGTTGAGAGCCAGACGCCCCATCGCGGCTTTGCAAACTTAGGTTTCGATATCGTTTGTTTTGTTGGTGATTAAAAAGTATTTGAAACGATAATTCAAAAGATTTTATCGAACAAAAAATTGACATTGGACTGTTGTTCTTGTAGGATGGCAGACGAAGGGATAAAGAGTGAAAGGGGGCGAGGTCGATGAGTGTCGACGCCGATGTGCAGCCGGATGCCGGGGTGGCCGGCGGTGGTCCGTTTGATTTGGATCTGCCTGTCCGACGGCGGAGTTTGGGGGCGACGACAGGTTTGCCGATTGCCTTTCGCGTTTGAATGAGGCTGTGACGGAGTTGGGGGAGGTCGACCTTTCGGCCTTGTCGGAGGAAATGCTGACGGCTGGAGCCGCTGATCTGGCGAAGGCCGTCTCCCGGCTGGGAGCGGCGCGCGGGCGGATGCTTGTCGCCATCGAGAAGAATGAAAGCTGGCGCGCTACGGGAGCTCGCACTTTTATGCCGTGAAATTGGTTGAGGGCAAGGGCGTTTCGGCGTGTGCCTGGAATCGTCTGTGCGTGAACAAGAAGAATTTGGAACGATTTTAGGGTCGATTCCTGCTCTGACTGATGTTGACGCCTTGCCTGGGAGGCGGGCGGGAAAACCGACCTTGCGAACGCCGTCCTGCTGTGCTGACACCACCATGCCCTCGTTCACCGTGAAAAAACGCGATAACACACCACATCGGAGGTTTCGTCTCCACGGCGCCTGACGGCAGGACGATAGGCGCCAGGAGGCACGGACCATGACCGACTGAGAAGCGGAAGACGGTTGGGCAAAGAGCCGGCGCGGTCGCCGAGGCCGCGGGGAAAACGCCTTGAAGGGTGGTTTGAACCCTAAATGGTGCTAAAGAGTTTAAATGGATCTAAATGACTCTAAACGATCTTAAGATGCACCGACGGCAGGGACTCCCAGCCAATCGTTCCATCCGTTGTGGAGAACCAGCCATGCGATGAGGCCGTAGCCCGCTTGGCGTGGTTCGTAGCCGCTGGACATCGACAAGTCGGTGTTCCACTGTTCATGCTCGACGAGAGGAGTGAAAGTGTCGACATAGGGGAGATCGCGGCGAGCGCAGACGTCGCCAAATGCCTTCGACAGATCCAATTGGATTTTGAAAGGCACTTCCCGACGCGGGGGAGGGCCCACGATGAAGGACCGGAGCTTCATTCGAGCAGCCGCATCGAGGATGTTCGCGAGATGGAGCCGAGCGCGGGCAAGCGTCTGGCCCGAGTCGAGGTCATGGGATCCCAGACCGATAATGAGACGGTTGTCTTCATCGTGGCGAAGGCGTCGGGCCACTTCGTCGCCCCAGCGTTTGGCCAGTGCTGCTGTGTCTTCGCCCGGAACGGCAAGGGTTATTGGCATGAGAGGCGGTTCGCTGCGGGTTCGTGCCATGACTCGCCCAGTCCAGCCGAGAGCCCGCGCGTCGCCGAAGCCCGCGACGAGCTCGTCGCCGATGAAGAAGATCGCCACGTTTGCTCCTCAGTTGTGCTACATCTTAGAAGTTACCTCAACTCTAGACTGTAGCGCCTCCGCTGTTGTGGAAGCGGCGCCAATCCGGGTTGGACAAGCGCGCCCATTCGGATCGGGAACCCCCGTCTGCATCGGAGGAGGCGGGCCTCAGCGCTCGAACGCAGCGCGCATGAGGATCTCGTTCTGAGTCGTGTGGGCTCGGGCGATGCCGACCGACGGCGACGCCGAGGCCGGGCGGGAGACGAGCCTCGGCGTGAGCCCGAGCTCGCGAAACACCGTGACGAGGAGGAAACGCCACGCGCCCATGTTCTCGGGCTCGTCCTGGACCCAGACGATCTCGGCGCCGGGGTACTTCGCCAGCTCCGCCCGCAGAGCCTCGGTGGCCAGCGGATAGTACTGTTCGAGCCGGACGATCGCCGTCCGCCGGTCCCCGATCTTCCTGCGGAAATCGGCCAAATCGTAATAAATGCGGCCGGAGCAGAGAAGGACTCGGTCGATGTGCGCTCGCGATGCGCCTCCGGCGGGGGTTTCTCGCGCGAATGCGTTTCCGGAGAGCGCCTCTCGTGTCGGCGCAGTTCCCGCGGGCGAATCTCCAGCGGACGCGCCTCCCGAGGCATCGCTTCCGCGGGCTTCACGCTCGGCGTCGTCGCCGATGACCGGGAGGAAGGAGCCCCGAATGAAGTCTTCGACCGGCGAGACCACGCCCCGGCGTCGCAGAAGCTGCTTCGGCGAGAAAGCGATGAGCGGCCGACGCGGGCGCTCGTAGGCCTGGGTGCGCAGCATGTGGAAATGGTTGGCCGGGGTGGACGGTTGGCAGACCCACATGTTGTTTTGCGCACATAGCTGGAGATACCGCTCGATTCGCGCGGAGGAATGGTCGGGCCCCTGGCCTTCGTACCCGTGGGGAAGGAGGAGGACGAGAGACGAATGCTGGTTCCACTTCTGCTCGGCCGATGAGACGAATTCGTCGACAACCGTTTGGGCGCCATTCGCGAAGTCGCCGAACTGCGCCTCCCACACCACGAGCGCATCGGGGCGCTCGAGGGAATAGCCGTACTCAAAGGCCATGACCGAATACTCGGAAAGGGGGGAGTCGTAGATCCACAGCTTTGCCTGGTCTTCCGTCAAATGATCGAGGGGCGTCCACTCGGCGCCGGTGTTGTGGTCGTGGGAAACCGCGTGCCTTTGGACGAAGGTTCCGCGGCGCACGTCCTGACCGGACATGCGCACGGGAACCCCTTCGATGAGGAGCGAGCCAAACGCGGCGATCTCTCCCATGCCCCAATCGACGTCTCCGGTGCGCATCATCTTCGCCCTGCGCTCGTAGAGCTGGGTGATCTTCGGGTGGGGCGTGAATCCGTCGGGAATTTGAAGGTGGGCGTCGCCGATCCTGGCCAGAATCTCACGGGTGGTCCAGCTGGTCCAGCCGATCATCGTTCCCGCGTCTTCCTGTTGGGCTGCCGGAATCTCCAGGCCTTCGTAGACGCCGGACTTGCCGGCGGCCGCTTCGGCCTCGGCGGCTTTGACCTGCCGGAAGGCGTTGTCGAGGGTCGCCCGGTAGTTCTCCTCGAAGGCTTCGGCCTGCTCGGCGGTCATCTCGCCTCGGCCGATGAGCGCCTCCTTGTACAGTTGGCGGGTCGTCCTCTTCGAATCGACCAAGGCGTACATGACCGGCTGGGTCATCGATGGATCGTCGCCCTCGTTGTGTCCGCGGCGTCGATAGCAGACGACGTCGACGATTGCGTCTTTCGAGAAGGCCTGACGGTACTCGTACGCCAGAGCCGCCGCGCGCACGACGGCCTCCGGGTCGTCGCCGTTGACGTGGAAGATCGGTATCTGCAGGCCCTTCGCCACGTCGGTCGCGTAGTTCGAGGAACGCCCGGAATGGGGGGCGGTTGTGAATCCGATCTGGTTGTTGACGATGATGTGGACGGTTCCGCCGGTGCGGTAGCCGCGAAGCTGCGAAAGGTTGAGCACTTCCGGGACGACCCCTTGGCCGGCGAATGCGGCGTCGCCGTGGATGAGGATCGGCAAAACGGCGAAGCCTCGGTCTCCCCGGTCCTGAAGGTCTTGGCGTGCGCGGACGATTCCCTCCAAAACGCCGTTCGCCGCTTCGAGGTGCGAAGGGTTCGCCGCGAGATAGACGCCGGTCGTCTCGCCGCTCGGAGAGGTATACGTCCCCTCGGTTCCCAGGTGGTACTTGACGTCGCCCGAGCCTTGGACGGTGCGCTCGTCGACGAATCCGTCGAACTCGGTGAAGATTTGCTTGTACTGCTTTCCCGCGATGTTCGTCAGGACGTTGAGCCTTCCCCGGTGGGCCATCGAGATCGCAACCGAATCGAGGCCGTCGTGGGCGGCGCGGGAAAGTATGGCGTCAAGCGCGGGGATGAGCGATTCGCCGCCTTCGAGCGAGAAGCGCTTCTGCCCGAGGTACTTGGTGTGCAGGAACGTCTCGAACGCCTCCGCCTGATTGAGCTTCTCGAGAATCTGAAAGCGTTCGTCGTCGGTGAGCTTGGCGCGCGGGCGTTCGATTCGCTCCTGGAACCAGCGGCGCTGCTCCGGATCCGTGATGTGCATGTACTCGAAGCCGATCGACGCGCAGTACGTCTCTCGCAGCAGCGAAAGCGCATCGCGCAGGGTCATCGAGCCGTTGTCCGTGAAATCCCCGGTGGGGAAGGAGCGATCGAGGTCCCACGACGTCAGGCCGTAGGATCCGAGGGAAAGGTCCGGGTGGCGGAGGGTGCGGAAGGAGATCGGGTCCGTGTCCGCAATGAGATGCCCCCGCGAGCGATACGCGTGGATGAGGCTCGTCACGCGAGAGGCTTTGTCCGGGTCTTTGAGCGGGTTGTATTCGACGTCGCGCTCGAAGACAAAAGGCTCCGTCGGAACGTGGAGCGAATGGAAGACCCTGTCGTAAAAGCCGTCGAGGCCGGTGAGCTTGCGTTCGATGAGCCGTAGGAACTCGCCCGACGTGGCGCCCTGGATCACGCGGTGGTCGTAGGTGGAGGAGACGGTGACCACCTTGGAGATGCCGAGGCGGGCCAGCACGGCGTCCGACGTGCCGGAGAACTGGGCGGGGTAGACCATGGAGCCGACGCCGATGATCGCTCCCTGCCCGGCCATGAGCCGCGGGACCGACTGGGTTGTGCCGATGCCCCCGGGGTTCGTGAGCGAGACGGTGGTTCCCGTGAAGTCGTCGATTCCCAAGGAGCCTTCGCGCCCGCGGCGCACGAGGTCCTCGTAAGCGGAGAGGAAATCGCGGAAAGTCATGAGCTCGGCGGCTTTGACGGAAGGCACGACGAGGGTGCGGGAGCCGTCGGGGCGGCGGGCGTCGATCGCGATGCCGAAATTGACGTGCTCGGGATGGCGGACCGCGGGCTTGCCGTCGGCCAACGTGTACGAGTCGTTCATCTCGGGCATCTGGACAAGCGCCTCAATTGCGGCGAAGGCCACCAGGTGGGTGAAGCTGACCTTGCCGCCCCGGGTGGCCCGCAGCCGCTCGTTGACGATGGCGCGGTTGTCGAACATCGTTTTGGCGGGGATTTCGCGGAACGACGTCGCCGTCGGAATGGCGAGCGAGGCGTCCATGTTGGCTGCGACGGACTTCGCCGTGCCCTTCATGCGGACGGTTTCGCCGGAAGAGATCGGGGTGTCGCTCGCCACCAGCTTGTGCCGTTTGGCATAGGGCGTGAGGGCCGGCTGCGCCGCGGCCGGCGGGGCGGGAGGGAGGTCCGAACGGGTGGAGACCGAGTTCGGGGCCGCCTGCCGGGAGTCGCTCCGGGAGTGAATCTCGATCTGCGCCTTGGCGGTGTCGGGATCGGCCCGTTTGTGCACGGGGCGCCCCTCGGCGCGCCATCTTCTGAAAAGGTCGCCCCACTGCGGAGGGACGGCAGACGGATTCTTGAGGAAGTCCGCGTAGAGATCCTCGATGAAGCCGCGGTTGGGCCCGAAGTCGTCGTGTGGCTGCGTTGACACTGTTTTCCCCACTCCTTTGGAATTCGACACATTAAGGCTACGGGACTTGGCGGCGAGTTTCATGCGTCAAAAGTGATGTGTATTTCTAAAACCGACGTCTGCTCCGGATACATGCGATATTTGTAGGAGGAATTCAAAGGGATTGAGGGGGCGTTCCGGCATGGAGAAGGTCGTCTCGGCCGTCGTCGCGTGAAGCGGGTGGTGGCCTTTCGGCGGGTCCGTTATCATTTTGTAATGGAGTCACCGGAAAATCACGTAGAACCGGAGGATGATGGGCAGGCACGCACTTAACACCGAGCCGCAGGCTCAGGTTCAGGCTGCCCGGACGCGCCGTTCGGGTGTTAGGCAGGAGACCCCGAGCCTCAACCGCCGCCAGACGCGGTTGGCTCGCGAGATGGAGGAAGCTGCCGAAGCACGCAAGGCGAGGCGGGCAGAGAGCCGTGAGGCTGAGAATCGCGCACGCCAGGAGGCAGAGCGTGCGAGAATCGCCGAGGAGGAAGCTCGGTTAGAAGAGATTTCGCGGAGGGTCGAGGCCGCGCGCAAGGCCGAAGAGGCCCGCAGGGCTGAGGAGGCCCGTCGCGCGGAGGAGGCGCGTCAGGCTGAAGAGGCCAGGCGAGCCGAAGAGGCTCGCAAGGCCGAAGAGGCCCGCAAGCTGGAAGAGCTTCGCAAGGAGCGCGCGGCGCGGAGGGCCGCACGCAAACTCGAGGAAGTCCGCCGCGCCGAGGAGGCTCGCAAGGCCGAAGAGGCCCGCAAGCTGGAAGAGCTTCGCAAGGAGCGCGCGGCGCGGAGGGCCGCACGCGAGGAGGCTCGTCGCGCCGAAGAGGCTCGCAAGGCTGAGGAGGCGCGCAAGGCTGAAGAGGCCAGGCGGGCGGAGGAAGCGCGCAGAGCCGAGGAGGCTCGTCGCGCGGAGGAAGAGCAAGAAGCCGAGGCGATTCGCCAGGCCGAAGAGGTGCGGCGGAAAACCGAGGAGGCCCGCAAGGCTCAGGAAGCTCAGAAGGCAAAGGCCGCGGCCGCAGGCCCCCCGGGAAGCAGCCCGTTCGCCGTAATCACGAGGCGTCTGGAGATCGTTCGCCAGGCGGAGGCGGACCGCAAAGCCGAGGAGGCGCGCAAAGAGCGCGAAGCCAAGAAGGCCGCTCGCCTGGAGAAATCCCGCAGGGCACAGCAGCTGCGGGAGCAGGAGGCCGAGGCGTCGCGAAAAGCGGCGGAGGCCCGCGCCGCCGCTGAGCAACGCGCAGAAGACGAGCGCCGGGCCGCCGAGGAGCTTCGCGCAGAGCAGGAAACCGCGAGCCGTGAAGAGGCTCGTCGGGAGCGCAGGCGGCAGCAGGCCGAGTTGGCGCGGAAGATCCTCGAGGCCGAGCGTGCGGCGGAGGCTGCTGCGGCGGCCTTTGACAACGAGGACGGGGCAAACGAGTCCGACGAAGAGACCGCCGTTCTCACCCGCAACGAGATCAGCGACGCCATTTCCGAAGGCGCGCAGATATCCCGTTTGGAACGTCGGCGCAGAAGCGGCAAAGCGGCGAAAGCCGCAGCAGACGCGAAGGCGGCAGCAGACGCGAAAGCCGCAAAGGACAGCAAGGGCTCCAGGGGGAAAGTCGCCAAGTCCGAGTCCGCCGCGAGCGAGCAGCCGGCTTCCTTCGGCTCGAAGAAGTGGGCCATCCAGGGTGTGGCGGCCGGCGTCGCGACGCTGGTGGCCGTAGGCGTGCCGATTCTCGCCACAAACAACACGCCGGCGACCGCTGCGCAGAACAACCTCTCTCGTTCCTACATCGGGGGCGAAACGAAAGAGAAGGCCGACGTTCCGGCCGCCCTCACCGGCGACGCCAACGCGCAGGCCCGCTCGATGGCCAACGAATTCTCTCACCAGGCCAAAGAGAACGAAAACAACGAGACGATCACCTGTTCCGCCTCCGGGGCGGCCGGAGCCCGGGCGGCGTTTGCCAGCTCGCACCAAGGCGGCCAAATCGTCATGCCCCTCCAGCAGGGCGTCTATCGTTTGACGTCGGCCTTCGGATATCGCGTCGACCCGATCTACGGCGACGTCTCGATGCACGCCGGCCAGGATTTCGCGGCGCCGATGGGCACTCCGATCCACGCAGTCGCCGACGGCGTCGTCACCCACGCCGGCGCCGGGATTCAGGGGCGTTCGAGCAACCTCATCATCGTCAAGCACGAGATTGGCGGAAAGACGTACTACACGTGGTACATCCACATGTACGACAACGGGGTTCTCGTCAAGAAGGGCGACACGGTCAAGGTCGGCCAGGTCATTGGAAAAGTGGGCTCCAACGGCAATTCCACCGGCCCGCACCTGCACCTGGAGGTGCACGACCAAAACGACAAGCTCATGAACCCCGTCCAGTTCCTGAAGGATCAGAAGGCGGTCGACGCCTCGCAGGTTTGCGGCTGATGCGATGCTCTATCCCATCGGCGCCCCCATCGTCGTCGCCCACCGCGGCGGCGCGGGGGAATGCCCGGAGAACACCGCAGAGGCCTTCCTGACCATGGTCGAGCGAGGTTTCCGCTACCTGGAGACCGACGCTCGCGCCACACTCGACGGCGTCGCCGTCCTCAGCCACGATGCGACCTTGGACCGCGCCGTCGGCGTCGGCGGGAAAGTCCGCGGCTACACGTGGAGGGAGCTCGCGAGGGTTCCCGGCCGCGAGGGCAGGCCGGCGGCCATGCGCGTAGACGAGGCGTTCGAAAAATACCCCGACGCCGTTTTCAACATCGACGCGAAGTCCGACGACGTCGCAGCCCCGCTCGCCCGAGCGATACGCGAGGCAGGCGCCCAGAGCAGGGTGTGCGTCGCGAGCTTTTCGGAGCGCCGGCTGCGGCGCTTGCGAGGCGAGCTGCCGGGGACCGCGAGCTCGCTGGGCATAGGCGCCATCGCCAGGATCGTCGCGGCCTCGCGAGCAAGGAAAGGGGCGGCGCGTCGGCGTCTGCTCAAAGGCCTTCCCGAGGCCCAAGTCGCCCAAGTCCCGCTTTCCTTCCGCGGGGTTCCGGTGCTGACGGAGAGATTCGTCGCGTCGGCGCACGAGGCGGGGATTGCGGTCCACGCGTGGACGATCGGCGACGTCGACGTCGCCGCCCGGCTTCTCGACATGGGCGTGGACGGCATCATCACGGACGTTCCGACTGCGATGTACGAGGGGCTGCGGGAACGAGGGCTCCCGGTCAGCCGCTCGTAGGCGGCGCCCCAGTTCATAGGCTGTACCCCAAACAGGATTCGAACCTGCGACCTTTTGCTCCGGAGGCAAACGCTCTATCCACTGAGCTATTGGGGCCTGAGAAGTAACTTTAGCAGCTATGACCGAGTTCGCGCTTCTCGGGACGGCCCGTTCGCGAGAATGTGTCGGAGCCGCCGCGTAGAATTGCGCGCATGACACCCGAAGAACTCAGTCGGCTCGTCGCCGACGAACTTGCCTCCGCCGTCGCCGACGGCACTCTGACGATCGAGGGCGAGCTGCCCGTCGTGAAGGTGGAGCGCCCTCGGTCTCGCGAGCACGGCGACTGGGCCACGAATGTCGCAATGCAGCTGGCCAAGCGCGCCGGGAGGAATCCGCGCGAACTGGGCGAGCTCCTCGCGGCGCGGATCGCGGCGCACGACGGGGTGGAGGAAGCCGAAGTCGCGGGGCCCGGGTTCGTCAACATACGGCTCTCCGCCGCATCTGTCGGCGAGCTCGCCCGGGCCGTCGTCGAGGCGGACGGCTCCTACGGGCGCACGGAAGGCGCCGCCGGCAAGACGGTCAACCTCGAATACGTCTCGGCCAATCCCACCGGCCCCCTCCACATCGGCGGAGCCCGCTGGGCCGCCGTCGGCGATTCGCTCGCTCGGATCCTTGAGTTTTCGGGAGCGAAGGTCGTCAAGGAATATTACTTCAACGACCACGGCAATCAGATTGACCGTTTCGCCGCGTCCCTTCTGGCGCGAGCGCGCGGCGAGGAGGCCCCCGAGGACGGATACGGCGGGCAGTACGTCACAGAGATCGCCGAGAGGGTCGTCGCCGATTCAATCGCCGACGGCGAGCCGGATCCGCGCGAGCTGCCCGACGAGCAGGCCCTCGAGGCTTTCCGTTCGCGAGGCGTCGAGTTGATGTTCGCCGAAATCAAGTCTTCGCTCCACGATTTCCGCTCCGATTTCGACGTCTTCTTCCACGAGGATTCGCTCCACGAATCGGGCGCGGTCTCCAAGGCGATCGAGCGTTTGCGCGAGCGCGGCGTCGTCTATGAAAAAGAAGGCGCCCTGTGGCTTCGCACGACCGACTTCGGCGACGACAAGGACAGGGTGATCGTCAAATCCGACGGCGAAGCGGCCTATTTTGCGGGCGACCTCGCCTATTATCTCGACAAGCGCGCCCGCGGCGCGGACAACTGCGTCTACATGCTCGGCGCCGACCATCACGGGTACATCGGCCGCATGTACGCCATGGCGAGGGCCTACGGCGATACGGCCGGGCCGGGCGAGAACATGGAGATCCTCATCGGCCAGCTGGTCAACCTCGTCCGCAGCGGCGTCCCCGTGCGCATGTCCAAGAGGGCGGGAACCGTCGTGACGCTTGAGGACCTCGTCGACGCCGTCGGCGTGGACGCGGCCCGTTATTCGCTCGTCCGGGCCTCCGTGGACACGACGCTCGACCTCGACCTCGACCTCGTCGCCTCCCGCACGAACGACAATCCCGTCTACTACGTCCAATACGCCCACGCGCGCACGTGCTCGGTGGCGTCGAACGCCGCCTCCCACGGCGTCAGGCGCGAGGACGGATTCGCACCCGGTCTGCTGGACGCCGTCGATTCCGAGCTTCTCGGCACGCTTGCGCGCTTCCCCGACGTCGCGGCCCAGTCGGCGACTCTTCGCGAGCCCCACCGCGTTGCGCGCTACCTCGAGGAGGTTGCGGCTGCATACCATGCATGGTATGGTAAGGCTCGGGTCACGCCTCGCGCGGAAGAGGAGGTCACCGATCTTCATAGAACGCGTTTGTGGGTGAACGACGCCGCAGGCGTGGTTCTTGCCAACGGGCTGGGCCTGCTCGGCGTCAGCGCTCCGGAGAGGATGTAGTGCTCATATGAATCTTGAAAACCTTCCCGCGCCCGAGCCCGACGGCTCGTCGGACGGACCGTGGCCGTCGTCGGCCGGCCGCGTCGGCGGCGAGATTGCAATCGGCGGCATCGGCGTGAGCGAGTTGGCGGCGGAGTACGGCACGCCGCTTTACATTCTTGACGAGGACGTGCTGCGTGCCCGGGCGCGCGCCTGGAAAGAGGCCATGGACGAGGCCTTCGCCCGCCTCCGGGGGGCTGACGTCTACTACGCGGGCAAGGCTTTTTTGTGCGTCGCCGTAGCCAAGGCCGTCGCACACGAAGGGCTCGCCGTGGACGCCTGTTCCGAGGGGGAGCTTCGCACGGCGCTGGCCGCGGGCGTTCCGGGCAGCCGCATCGGGATGCACGGCAACAACAAGTCGCGCGAAGAGGTCGAGCTCGCTCTGCGGGCGGAAGTCGGGCATTTCGTCGTCGATTCTCTGGCCGAGTTGGAGTTCGTCGATTCGATCGCGCGGGACGAGGGCGCCGTCGCCTCCGTCATGCTCAGGGTGACGACCGGGGTGCACGCCGGCGGCCACGAATACATGTCCACCGCTGTGGAGGATCAAAAATTCGGTCTGTCGATCGCGGGCGGCGCCGCTTGGCAGGCCGTCGAGAAAACCGTGAACGCGCCGAATTTGCGGCTCGTCGGCCTGCATTCGCACATCGGCTCGCAGATCCTGGTCGTCGAGGCCTTCGAGGAAGCCGCACGCGCGGTGCTCGACTTGCGGGCCCGGGTCCATCGCGAGATCGGATTGGAGCTTCACGAGGTCGACTTCGGCGGAGGCTATGGCATCCGCTACACGGGCGGCGACTCCGTTCCCCCGAGCCCCGCGCAATTGGCAGAGTCCCTCGCGTCCGTCGTCGCTTCGCACTCCGCGGAGTCGGGGATTGAGCCGCCGAGGGTTTCGATCGAGCCGGGGCGCAACATCGCGGGCCCCGCGGGCGTGACTCTCTACACTGTGGGGACGGTCAAAACGGTCGAATTGGAGGACGGGCCGCGCCGCTATGTTTCAGTCGACGGCGGGATGAGCGACAATATTCGGCCTGCCTTGTACGACGCCGCGTACACGGCCGCCCTCGCGTCTCGCAATGGGAAAGGCGGCGTGAGAAGCAGGGTCGTCGGCAAGCATTGCGAGAGCGGGGACATTGTGGTGCGCGACGTGTCGCTGCCCGAGGACCTCGCGGCGGGCGACATTCTCGCCGTCCCCGCCACCGGTGCGTACGGGCGGTCGATGGCTTCGAATTACAATCACCTGCCGCGTCCGGGCGTGGTGGCCGTTCGAGGCGGTGCGTCGCGCTGGATTGTGCGCCGCGAGACCGTGGAAGACCTCCTCGCCCTCGATGCCGGCTACCTCCGCCGCGACGCGGACTGAGGCTGAGGGGAGGTCTGAGGCCGAGGCGAAGACTGAGGCTGCGATGCAGCAGGCTAAAAATTCGCCGACTGCGCGGAATCCAGCAGGTCTAGCGCCGGGCGAAGATCCGAGACCGGGATCTGGCCCGGGGCCGAACCTCTGCCGACGGCGGCGAACGTGGCGCATGAGCCGAAAACGCCGCCCGCGATGCGCGAAAGCACCCCGATTGGCCCCATTGCGACGGTGATGAGCGGACGGTCAAAAGTGCGCGAGGCCCGATGCGTCGCGTTCAGGAGAACGAGCAGATCGTCTACGGAGGCTGGCATGCAGGCGAGCTTGAGAACGTCCGCTCCGGCGGCGTCCATGGCCTCGAACCGGGCGATGATCTCCTCGGCCGTCGGCGTGGCGTGAAAATCGTGGTAGGAGGCCAAGACGGCCACGCCTGCCTCGTGCGCGCCGTCGATGACCTCCCTCACTGTCGATTCGTCGCGGAATGCTTCGACGTCGATCGCGCTGACCTTTCCCGATCGGGCGACAGCCAGGAGCAGGTCCCGATAAGCGGAGGCCTCGATCGCCTTTCCCCCTTCGTCCGCGGTCCGGAAAGTCGCCAAGACGGGCAGATCGGTGAAGCCCACAAGCGTTTCGAGGGCTGAGAGGACGTCAATCGAAGGGGCGAGGAAATCCATCCGCCATTCGACGACGTCCACGCCGTTCCACGCACCGCTCGCGGTTTGCCCGCCGAGCTTCGCGATGCTCGCAATTTGCTCCTTGATTTCGTCGAAAGTCTCCGCCGTGACGGGGACGATGACCTTCGTCCGGTCTTCGCCGAGGACGACGCCGCCGAAGGCTGCCGTCCTTTTCACGCTGCTCGTGCCGCCGTTGCTCATGCCGTCGTTGCTCATGCCGCCGCCTTTCTCGACTGTTTCTCGAGCCTGGATTCTCCTATTTTTCGGGCGTGGATTCTCCGAACTCGAATTCGCCGGGATTCGAATCGGCCCGGGCTTCGATTCTCCCAGATTTTCGTCAAAGGGCTTATGGGGCGGCAGGTTCTCGTCAAAAGGGTTTATGGGGCGGCAGGGCGCGCGAGGGCGCGAGCATTGTGCGCAGACGAGGGCCGCGGACTGCGGCGCCCTTGTGGACTGCGGCATTCTCGTGGGTCGCAGCGCTCTTGCGAACCGCGGCCTCCTTGTGGACCGTGACGCCCTTGCGGACTGCGGCATCCTTGTGGGTCGCAGCGCTTCTGTGGCACGTGGAAAAAGGCTGCGGACAGGCGAGAGACTGTGGACAGGTGAGCCTCATCGGCCCGATGGCGGTAAGCTACTTCCAGCGAAAGGAGAACAGTGACCGTCGTTAAAATCGCCCTTCTCGGAGCGGGAACCGTGGGAACCCAGGTCGCCCGCCTGCTTTCGGAGCAAAAGGAGGACCTCGCCGCCAGATCGGGCGCCCAGCTCGAGCTCGTGGGAATTGCTGTGAGGGATGTCTCAGCTCCTCGCGATCCCGCCGTCGACAGGTCCCTTCTGACGGACGACCCCGAGTCGATCATCGACGATGCGGACGTCGTCATTGAGCTCATGGGCGGAATCGAACCCGCGCGCTCCTACATTCTTCGAGCGTTCGCCGCGGGCGCATCGGTCGTCACGGGCAACAAGGCGCTTCTCGCGGCCCACGGCCCCGAACTTTACGAGGCCGCGGCGCGGGCCGACGTCGACCTTTACTACGAGGCCGCGGTGGCAGGCGCGGTTCCCGTCGTCTACGGACTGCGCGAATCGCTTGCGGGCGACAGAATCACGGCCGTTTTGGGCATCGTCAACGGTACGACGAACTACATTCTCGACGAGATGACCGTGAAGGGCCTCGATTTTGACGAGGCGCTCGCCAAAGCGCAGGAGCTGGGCTACGCGGAGGCCGACCCCACCGCCGACGTCGACGGCCTCGACGCCGCGGCCAAGTGCGCGATTCTCGCCTCGCTCGCCTTCCACACCCGCGTGGGCATCGACGACGTGCACGTCCACGGCATTCGCTCGATAACGAAGGCGGACATCGAATCCGCCGGACGTTCGGGGTGTGTGGTGAAGCTTGTGGCGTCGGCCAAGCGCCGCCCCGAAGGCATCGAATTGCACGTCGGCCCGACACTCGTTCCGCTCGATCACCCGCTGGCCTCCGTTCGCGGGGCGTTCAATGCGGTCGTCATCGAGGCGGAGGCGGCCGATCGGCTCATGTTCTACGGCCCCGGGGCCGGGGGAGCTCCGACGGCCTCGGCCGTCCTTTCCGACGTCGTCGCCGCCGCCTCGCACAAGGTCGACGGCGGGCGCGCCCCTCGTGAACTCATATACGGGGACATTCCGGTGCTCGAAGCCTCGCGCGGACGTTCGAGCTTCCAGGCGGAGTTCGCCGTGCGCGACGAAATCGGCGTATTGACGAAGGTCACAGGCGTGTTCGCCGCACATGGCGTCTCGATCAAGGCCGTCGTCCAGACGGCCGGAGAAGACGGACTGGCGCGTCTGACCGTCAGCACGCACGAGGCCCTCCAAGCGGATCTCGAGGCGACTCTGGCCGAGCTGGCCGACGCCGAGTTCATTTCCGAGGTTTACAACGTCAACCGAGTGGAGGAATCCTGATGGCGCATCAGTGGCAAGGGCTCATTCGCGAGTATGCCGATTGGCTTCCCTTCGACGACGGCGATCCGATCGTCACCCTGAAGGAAGGCGGAACCCCGCTCGTCCGCGCCCGCGCCCTTGATGCGCGAACAGGGGCTTGCGTCTACGTCAAGGTCGAAGGCGCCAACCCCACGGGCTCGTTCAAAGACCGCGGAATGACGACCGCCATTTCCCAGGTGTTGACAACCGACGCAAAAGTCGTCGCGTGCGCCTCGACGGGCAACACGTCGGCTTCGGCCGCCGCCTATGCGGCAGCCGCCGGTTTGAGCGCCGCCGTCATCTTGCCCGCGGGAAAGATCGCCGCCGGGAAGCTTGCTCAGGCGATCGTCCACGGCGCCAGGCTCGTCGCCGTCGATGGGAACTTCGACGATTGTTTGAGGATTGTCCGCGAACTGACCGAAAGCCATCCCGTCGCCCTCGTCAATTCCGTCAATCCATACCGGCTTCAAGGGCAGAAGACGGCCGCATTCGAGATCGTCGACGAGTTGGGCGACGCCCCCGACATCCACGTGCTCCCGGTGGGCAACGCCGGAAACATCAGCGCCTACTGGATGGGCTATTGCGAATACGCAGGCCGCACCGCCCTCACCTCGATGGCCCGCACCGCCGGAGCGGCTCCCGTTTCGACGAAGGTTCCTCAGATGTGGGGCGTCCAAGCGTGGGGCGCCGCTCCGCTCGTGCTCGGCCGCGTCGTCGAGAACCCGGAGACCGTGGCCACGGCCATCAGGATCGGAAATCCGGCGTCGTGGAAGTACGCCGAGGCGGCCCGCGACGATTCGCGGGGCTGGATCGACAGGGTGACCGACGAGCAGATCCTTCAAGCTCAATCGATTCTCGCCGCAGAGACGGGCGTTTTCGTCGAACCGGGGTCGGCCGCTTCCATCGCCGGGCTTTTGCAGGCCGCGGAACAAGGGAAGGTTCCCGAAGGCGCGACTATTGTGTGCACCGTCACGGGCAACGGCCTCAAGGACACGGCCACCGCGCTCGAGGGGCGCGAACTGTCCTTCGACCCGGTTGCGCCCACTCTTGAGGCGGTCGCATCCGCTTTGGATTTGTGATGCGCATCGTGCGGGCGACGGCGGGAGTGAGGGTTCCCGCCACATCGGGAAATCTAGGGCCGGGATTCGACTGCCTGGGGCTCGCCCACAACGTGTGGGACGAAGTCCACGTGCGGTTGACCACCGGGGCCACGCGCGTCCATATTCTGGGCGAGGGCCGGGGCACGCTCCCCACCGACGATTCCCACCTCATCGTCAGGGCGATGAGGCGCGGCTTCGACGCCGCGGGGCTCCCGCAAGCCGGAATTGAGCTCAACTGCCGCAACGGAATCGCCCAGGGAAGAGGACTCGGATCGAGCGCGGCCGCAGTTGTCGCGGGGCTTATGCTCGTGCGAGGCCTTGTCGACCAACCCGAGCTTTTCGACGACGACGCAGTCCTGCGCCTCGCCACGGAATTCGAGGGGCACCCCGATAACGCGGCGCCCGCGCTTCACGGCGGGGCGGTTCTTTCGTGGATGGCGGACGAGGGCCCCAAGGCTGCGAAGATCGACGTCGCAAAAGAGATAAAGACCACCCTTTTGGTTCCCGAGGCGGAATTGGCCACCGAAGCCGCGCGCTCTGTTTTGCCCTCCGATGTGCCCCATGGGGATGCGGCTTTCAACGCGTCCAGGGCGGCCATGCTGGTTCTTGCGCTTCAAGGGAGGCCGGACTTGCTCCTCGAGGCGACCGGCGACCGCCTGCATCAGAGCTATCGGGCCGATTCCATGCCGGAATCGGCTGAAGTCCTTCGGGCTTTGCGGGAGGCGGAATGGCCCGCTGTCATTTCCGGGGCGGGCCCTTCGGTGCTCGTTTTCGACAAATTGGATCGGCGCACGCGGGATCTTCTCGCCGCCCGGGGGTTCAGATCGATCACCGCGGGAATCGGCAGCGGCGCGCGCCTCATCGAAGAATCGCGAGGGAGTGACACAACGGTCCGTTAAAATTCGGTGGACTCAGAGGATCGTGGAAAGGAGAAGACGCGCCGGTTGGGGAGAAGAACTCGCCGGGAACTTCCTTAAAATGTAGGTGCCGATAGAAAATGCTGCTATTCTAGAACCAGCTCGGAGAGACCAGAGGCGTCCCCGGCTATTCCCTTCACCGAAATTACGCACATTCGGTGTTATTCCCCCACAAGTCGATTGTCGACACAGGCCGACAATCCGAGGAAGGAACCTCGTGAGCCAAATCAACCTGGGCGCGGTATCGACCATGCGCCTGCCCGAACTGCGGGAAGCGGCTAAAGCTCTGGGTCTTGAGGTTGACCCGAAAGCCAAGAAGGCAGATCTTGTCGCCGCGATTCGATCCGTAACGGGACCGGCGCGGCGCGGACGCCCGCCCAAAAACAGGACCGAGATCAAGGTGCGCTACGAAGCCCCCAAGATCAAGGCCGACCCCGCCAAATCGGCTTCCGGCGAGGCCAATCCGCTCGCCGGACGGGTCAATGCGACCCCTGCCCCCGCCGATGCGAATGCGGACAAAGGCGGCGACGCCGGCGCCTCTGCCGAAGCGAAGCCTGCGAAGGAAAAGGTCGAAACCAACACCCCGTTCGAATGGCCCGCCGCCCGGGACGCGCACAATCCGAGCGGCAACGGCGGCAATTCGACCGACGGCGGCAATTCAAGCGACAACGCCCAGGGCCGGAGCGGCGCCAAGACAGCCGGGCAGGACGGTTCCAAGCCCGGGAATCGTTCCGACGAGCGCGGCGCCCAGGCAGCCGATCGCGGAAGCCAGGGAGCGGATCGCGGCGCGCAGGGGGCGCGGGTTCGCCGTCGCGGCCCTCGCGACGGCGAGATCGACATCGTTCTGCCCGAATCCAAGGGTTCCGAAGACAAATCCGAACATCTTTCGCGGCGTCAAAGGCGCGAACGCAACGAGCGTGTTGCGCGTGAGCGCGCCGAACGCAACAACGAGCGCAACGGCAGGGGAAAGAATCGCGACGACCGCGGGCGCGACGGCGGCATGACCGAATCCGACAAGCGCGCGGCGCTCGACGCGATCGGAGATGCGGCTGAGCGCCGCGCCGGCGGGGACGACACGGCGTCCGACCGTCGGTCGCGCAACCGCAACAGGAACCGCAATCGCGACCGCAGCGAGTTTCAGGAAGCCACGCAGCGCGACGACGAGGACCTTCTGCAAGTCGCCGGCATCCTCGACTTCGAGGGAAACAACGCTTTCCTCCGCACCGGAGGGTATCTTCCGGGTGGGAACGACGCAGCGGTCTCCCAGCAGATCGTCAAGCAGCACGGGCTGCGCCGCGGCGATGCCATCGTCGGCGCGGTTCGGCCGCGCACCGAAGGCGATCAGCACTACAACAACCGCAATCGCAATCGCAACCGCAACCATTACAACCAGCTCAACCAGCTCGTTCAGATCGACACGATCAATTCCCTCGACGTCGAACGCTCGCTCACCCGGCCCGAGTTCAACAAACTCACCCCGCTCTACCCGCAGGACATGCTTCGTCTGGAGACGACGCCGAAGGCCCTGACGCCGCGTGCGATCGACCTCGTCGCCCCGATCGGAAAGGGCCAGCGCGGCCTCATCGTCGCCCCGCCGAAGGCGGGAAAGACGATGGTCATGCAGCAAATTGCCATGGCAATTGCGTCGAACAACCCGCGCGTCCACCTCATGGTGGTTCTAGTTGACGAGCGCCCCGAGGAAGTCACGGACATGAAGCGCCTGGTCAAGGGGGAGGTCATCGCCTCGACCTTCGACCGCCCGGCCTCCGACCACACGATCGTCGCGGAGCTCGCCATCGAACGGGCCAAGCGCCTCGTGGAGCTCGGCCAAGACGTCGTCGTGCTTCTCGACTCGCTCACCAGGCTCTCTCGCGCCTACAACCTCGCCGCTCCCGCTTCGGGGCGCATCCTTTCGGGAGGCGTCGACGCCGCTGCCCTCTACCCGCCGAAGAAGTTCTTCGGAGCGGCCCGCAACATCGAAAACGGGGGGTCTTTGACGATCATCGCCTCGGCGCTGGTCGAAACCGGCTCGAAGATGGACGAGGTGATTTTCGAGGAATTCAAGGGCACGGGCAACATGGAGCTGCGCCTCTCGCGCCAGTTGGCGGATCGGCGCATCTTCCCGGCGATCGATGTCAACGCCTCCGGCACGCGGCGCGAGGAGCTGCTCTTCAGCCAGGAGGAGCTCAAGGTCATCTGGCAGCTGCGCCGGGCCCTTGGAACGCTCGATGTGGCGGAGGCCTCCGATTTCATGCTCGGGCGTTTGCGCAAGACCGAGTCGAATGCGGAATTCCTCGTGCAGATCATGAAGTCGATGCAGGCGAATTGATCTGCGCTGCAGTCGGCGCCGCGATTCGTCCGTCCTCCCACGGCGTAAGCGGATGTACAAAAGCGACGAGTTGTGTAAAAATAGCTCGTCGGCTTCCGGTTCACCGGTGTCGCGGCCGCAGGCGCTTTTCGCCCTGCGGCAAGGCCGGTCTCCTCTGAGAGGCCGTCCGCGCATCGGACCCGGGGCGTTCAACGATCCAAGGAGCTCAAATGAAGCGGGGAATCCATCCCGAATACCATGCCATCAAGGTTTCGTGCACGTGCGGCAACGAGTTCGAAACTCGTTCGACGATTGAGGGCGACCACCTTCGCGTCGATGTGTGCAGCGCCTGCCACCCCTTCTACACCGGCAAGCAGAAGATTCTCGACACCGGCGGCCGCGTGGCCAAGTTCGAGGCCCGTTACGGCAAGCGGAAGGCCAAGTAGTTCGTGCTCTCGGCGCCGACGCAGGAAATGCGTCGGCGCCGAGGTGTATTTTCTTTGAGAAGGAGCGTGGTGAGGAATGAGCAGTCAGATCGAGCTCGCCGAGCAGATGCTCGCCGAGCACCGCAGAATCGAAACGGAGATGTCCAGCCCCGAGGCGCTCTCGAGTCCCGAGAAGATGAAATCCCTCGGGCGCAGGTATGCCGAACTGGGGCGGGTCGTGCGCGTTTATGAGGCCTACCGGCGCGCCGAGGCCGATCTTTCGGAGACCCGGGAGATCGTCGAAGCCGGCGGCGAGGACGCCGAGCTCTTCCGCCCCGAGCTGCCCGGTTTGCAAGAAGCTTATGCGCAGGCCGAGGCCGCCCTCAAAGACGTGCTCATTCCCCGCGACCCCGACGACGCCCGCGACGCCATCGTCGAAGTCAAGGCGGGGGAGGGCGGCGAGGAATCGGCCCTCTTCGCGGGAGATTTGCTGCGAATGTACGAGCGTTACGCCGAGCGGATGGGCTGGCAGACGCAGATCCTCAGCTCGATGCCCACCGAGCTCGGCGGTTTCAAGGACGTGCAGATGGCCGTCCGGCTGCGTTCGACTCCCGAGGACCCCGCCGACGGCGTGTGGGCGCATCTTAAGTTCGAGGCCGGGGTCCACCGCGTCCAGCGCATCCCCGTCACCGAATCGCAGGGCCGCATACACACCTCCGCAGCCGGAGTGCTTGTCTTCGCGGAGGTCGACGACCCCGGAGAGGTGGAGATCGCCGACGCCGACATTCGCGTCGACGTGTTTCGCTCCTCGGGCCCGGGCGGGCAGTCAGTGAACACAACGGATTCCGCCGTGCGCATCACGCATATTCCCACCGGACTGGTCGTCTCCTGTCAGGACGAGAAATCGCAGATCAAGAACCGAGAGGCCGCCATGCGCGTCCTGAGGGCGAGGCTCCGCCAGATGCAGCTCGAGCAGCAGGCCGAGGAAAACGCCGCCATGCGCCGCTCGCAGGTGCGCACGGTCGATCGCTCCGAACGAATCCGCACCTACAACTTCCCCGAAAACAGGATCTCCGACCATCGCACGGGGTACAAGGCTTACAACCTCGACCAGGTTCTCGCCGGAGACCTCGGGCCTCTCGTCGATTCGGCTCGCGAGATGGACGAGGCCGAGCGGATGGCCTCCCAGGAGTGACGCAGAGAAGTTGGAATCGCCTGATTGCGGAGGCGTCCGCGCTTTTGGGCGACGCCGGAGTGGCCTCCCCGACGTCGGACGCCCGCGAGCTTGCCGAATTCGCGGTCGGCGTACGCCGCCTGCCGGACGCCGACCCGACGTCTGACCAATGCGCGGCGTTTTCGCGGGCCGTCGCGCGCAGAGCCGCCCGCGAGCCGCTCCAGCACATCACCGGGCGCATGTACTTTCGCTGGCTTGAGCTCGTCAGCCGCCCGGGCGCCTTCATAGTCAGGCCCGAAACCGAGGCCGTTGCGCAAGACGCCGTCGACGAGGCTCGGCGGATCGCCGATCGGGGCGAGCGGCCGCGCGTCCTCGACCTGTGCACAGGATCGGGCGCCATCGCCCTCGCCGTGGCGACGGAGGTCCCGGGGTCCGCGGTCGTCGGCGTCGATGCCTCAGCCGAGGCTCTTCAAGTGGCGCGTGAAAACAACGCCGCCTACGGCGACCCCGTCGAATTCGTCCTCGCTGACGCGCTGGAATTCTCCGGCGCGAGCGAACCTGACGTGCGCGAAGATCCCGGCGCGAGCGAACCCGACGCCCTCGAACCCGGCGGCGCGCGCGGAAAATTCGACGTCGTCGTCGCGAATCCCCCGTACGTGCCCGCGCGCTGCGAACTGTCTCCGGAGGTTCTCGCCGACCCCGCCGCCGCCCTGTGGGGAGGCGGAGAAGACGGCCTGGACATGCCGAACGCCTTGGTCAAAAAAGCGGTTGGACTTTTGAAGCCGGGCGGGCTTCTGGTCATGGAACACGCCGAGGAACAGGCGGAGCCGTTGCGGCGCCTTGCGTTGAAGACGGGATTCGTCAAGGCGGAAACGGGAACGGATCTGGCCGGACGCCCGCGATGGCTGCGAGCTCGGCTACCCTTAGATGAGCATTGAAGTTGGGAGGCGCGATGAGAGTCATCGACAGCGAGGACGCCGACGCCGCAAGGGCAGCGGCTGCGGCCGTTCGCGAAGGTTCGCTCGTCGTGCTTCCGACCGACACCGTTTACGGGGTCGGGGCCGACCCTCGGAGCCCCCGAGCCGTCGATCGCCTTCTCACGGCGAAAGGGCGCGGGAGAGACAAGCCCTCGCCCGTCCTCGTCGCCTCTGCGGCCCAGGCCGAGGGTCTGGCGCGGGAGGCCCCCGACGTTGCGAAAGCTCTCATGGACGAGTTCTGGCCCGGCGCGCTGACCCTCGTCCTGCCGTCCGAGCGGCTTGGATGGGACCTCGGTGAGACGAACGGCACAATCGCGTTGCGAATGCCGAATCATCCCGTCGCCTTGGAATTGCTGAAAGAAGCCGGGCCGCTTGCCGTTTCGTCCGCGAATCTGAGCGGCCGCCCGCCCGCTGCGACTGTGGGCGAAGCCGTCGAGCAGCTTGGAGAGAAGGTCGCCGTCTACCTCGACGGCGGTCGGTGCCCGGGCGGAGCGCCCTCCACGATCGTGTCTTTCGACGGCGATCTCATGAGGGTTCTGCGAGAGGGCGGCATCGACAGGGGCGAGCTCGCCCGATTCGGAGATGTTGCCTAGTGCGCGTTTACCTTCTCATCATGGCGATCGCAGCCGTTGCGACGTATCTGCTGGTTCCCGTAGTCAAACGACTGGCGCTTTTGCTCGGCGCAATCACGCAGGTGCGCGAACGCGACGTGCACACCCTTCCCATCCCGAGGTTGGGCGGAGTGGCCATGTATCTGGGATTTTCTGCAGCCATCCTCATCGCCTCGCGAATACCCTATCTGTCGGGCGTCTTTCCGCGAGGTTCCGCGATTTGGGGCGTCTTGCTCGGCGCGGGCTTCATGTGCCTGGTCGGTGCGATAGACGACGTCTGGGAGCTCGTCTGGTACGCAAAGCTGGCCGGCGAGGTGCTCGCCGCCGGGACGATGGCATGGCAGGGAGTCCAGTTGGTGACCGTCCCCTTCATGGGGCTGACGGTCGGATCGACGCGGCTGACGCTCTTCATCACGACGATTGTCATGGTCATTGTGGCCAATGCCGTCAACTTCGTCGACGGGCTCGACGGGCTGGCTGCAGGAATCGTGGGAATCGCCGGACTGGCTTTCTTCGTCTATTCCTACACGCTCACGCGGGACGCCTCCCCGAGCGACTACGCGTCGGCGGCGTGCGTCGTGGTCGCCGCCGTTGTCGGCATATGCGCCGGTTTTCTTCCCCACAATTTCCACCGGGCCCGGATCTTCATGGGCGATTCCGGCGCCCTCATGCTCGGCGTGCTCATCGCGGCGGCGGGCATCCTCGTCACGGGGCAAATCGATCCGGCCAACACGTCGCCCGGATACGCCTTGCCCGCGGTGATGCCGCTTCTCGTGCCCGCCGCGGTGATTTTCTTGCCGCTCCTCGACTTCACGTGGGCGGTCGCCCGCAGGCTCGCCCGCGGGCAGTCTCCGTTCGCCGCCGACGCCGGCCATCTTCACCACCGGCTTTTGCGCCGGGGGCATTCCCACGCGGGCGCCGTCCTCATTCTCTACATGTGGGCCGCGATGGCCTCGCTGACCTGTGTGGCGCTCGTGAGATTCCCCGCGCGAATCGTCGGGACGGTCGCTTTCGTCTGCCTCATCTTCGGGATATTCGTCACACGGCATCAGTTCGGCAGGCGCGGGAACGACGCAGACGACGACACGCGGATCCCCTCGGCCGACGCGACAAACGCCCGCTCGCCTGGGGGAGGCACCCGCCCTTCCGGCGCTGACGCCCATCTTTCCGGCGCCGACGTCCGTCTTTCCGGCGCTGACGCCCGTCCTTCCGGCGCGGACGTCCGCTCTTCCTATGCCGAGGGGGCGGAACTTGCCCTCCCCGAGCGGGAGGAAGGCGAAGAGCGGACGAAGGCCGCGGCGCCGGCGGCGCCGCAACCGCCGCGAGGGCCTGCCCCGCCGGAGAGAGCTCGAGAGGCCGCTCCTCAGCGGGCGGGGGGAAAGCACGCCGATTCGCGTGAACCCGGGGCTCGCCCGGCTGATCCTCCGGAGTTCGGCGCGCCGTTGCGGCGCACTGAGCAGCCGCCCGGCGGATCGTTGCTGCCGCGATCCCGGCGCGCAGCCAGGCACAAGCTCATCCAGGTTGAGACGGAAGCCGACGTTCCGCGCGGCCCCGCGGCGAATCAAGAGCGCGCAGCGAGCTCGGAAGACGGCGTCGAACGCGTCGAGAGGCGCGCCGATGCGCGGCGAGGGGCGTAAGGCGGGCGGATGGCGGACGCCGACAGGACGCTGCGGACGATCGCTCTGTGGAACCTCGCTGCCATGGCCGTGCTCGGTTGCCTCGGAGCCGGCGTTTTCGCGGCTGCGGGAAGATTTGACGTCGCCCGCTCGATTGCCGTCGCCGCGGCGGCGGTCGGCGCGGCTGGCGCGCTCACGGCGGTGGCCGCCCGCCGGTGCTCGGGCGCAGCGATGGCTTTCGGCTTCGTTCTGAAAATGGCGGCGGTGCTCGGCGCCTTCACCGTGCTCGACAGCTGGGCGGGCCTCAATCGCAGAGCACTGGCCGCTGCAGTGGCGGTCGGCGTCGTCGTGTCCCTTGCGATCGATTCGTGGGGCGCGTTGAGGCAGCGCGAAGGCTTTGAAGGGCAGGAAGGCTTTGAAGGACAGGAAGGTCTCGAAGGGCGGGAAGTCTTTGGAAGACAGGAAGGCCTCGAAGAGCGGGAAGACTTTGAAAGACAGGAAGGCCTTGAAGGGCAGGAAGCCTTTGGAGAGCGGGAAGGCCTCGAAGAGCGGAACGCTGGATGGAACGACGAGGCGGACGACGTCCCCTCTTGACGTCCTCCCTCCGCTTTGCTTGACGTCTTCCCTCCGTTTTGCCCGGCATTTCGCGTCCGTTTCGATCGACGGGGAGTGTCTCGCCGCTCCGGTTCGGCGGGCATGTGGCGCCTCTCTCGGTTCAGGGCGTAACATCGTGAGGTGTACGTGCTCGCGGGCATTCCCGCGAGTGGTGTATGGTGCGAATGAGACAAACCACGCTGCCGGATCAACGAAGGGGTAGGAAGTGTCGAACGCGTTCACGGCTCTGGCGAACGGCCGGGTCTTGGCCTCAGGCGACTTCGAAGCGCCGTCGATCGACGAGTTCTTTCCCGACCCCATCCTCTTCGGCGGGACGCCTTTTGCGATCAACCGGGTGGTCCTCGTCCGGCTCATCGCCGTCGCCGTGCTCTTCCTTCTCTGTTTTCTTTACTACAAGAAGGCGAAGCTCGTGCCCGGCCGCGCTCAGGGAGCTTTCGAATCGATTCTCGATTTTTCGCGCAATCAGGTGGGCCACGAAATCCTCGGGGAGAGGGCGAAACCGTATCAGCCGCTTCTGGCCACGATTTTCATGGGTTTGCTCTTCATGAACGTCACGGGCATCATTCCCGGGCTGCAGATCGCATCGACGTCCATCATCGGCATGCCCTTGATTTTCGCGATCGTGGCCTACGTCTCCTTCCTCTACGCGGGAATCAAGGCCAACGGCGCCGGCCATTTCTTCAAGGAACAGCTTTTCCCGCCGGGCGTGCCCAAACCCATCTACCTCTTCATGACGCCGATCGAGTTGCTCTCGACCTTCGTCATCCGGCCGCTCACGCTGACCATCCGACTTCTGGCCAACATGGTCTCGGGGCACCTCCTGCTCGTCCTCTGTTTCCTGGGGACCCACTACCTCTACCTTTCGATGAGCGGGGGAATGGGGATCGCCCTAGGCTCCCTGACCCTCGCGGCAGGGGTCGTGTTCACGCTTTTCGAGGCTTTCGTAGCCGCGTTGCAGGCCTACATCTTCGCCCTGCTGGCCGCGGCCTACATCTCACTGTCCATAGAACACTGATTTATCCACCGAACAAAAGGAACTCGAAATGATCGGCAACATCGCCACCATCGGTTACGGTCTCGCGGCCCTCGGCCCCGGCATCGGCATCGGACTCATCGGCGCGAAGAATCAGGAAGCGACGGCGCGCCAGCCCGAGCTCAAGGGATACCTGCGCGTCAACATGTTCCTGTCGATCGCCTTCACCGAGGCCCTCGGTCTTCTGGGCTTCGTGGCCGGCTTCGCCTTCGGCTCCTGATCATGACGACCGCTTCCGAGCACTCCCTCATACTTCCGGCGACTGCCGACCTGGTCTGGGGAACCGTCTCGTTCGTCATCGTCGCCCTGGCGATCTTCAAGTTCGCCTGGCCCACCTTCATGCGGCTGCTCGACGAGCGCACGCAGAAGATCGACGAGGGGCTGAACCAGGCGGAGCGCGCCCGCGAGGAGGCAGCCCGCGAACGGGCCGCGCTCGCGGACGAGGTTGACGAGGCCAGGCGCGAGGCATCGAGAATTCGCGAGACCGCTCAGAGCAACGCCGCGGCGATCGTCGAGGACGCCAAGAAGAACGCCTCCGTTGAGGCGAAAAGGGTCGCGGACGCTGCTCAGCGCCAGATAGAGGCAGACGCGAAGCTCGCGAGAACCCAGCTTAGGCGCGACGTCGGATCGCTGGCCGCCGAGCTGGCCGGCCGAATCGTCGGAGAGCAGGCCCTCGATCCCAAGGTCTCTTCCGCCGTGGTCGATTCCTTCCTCGACGAGCTCGAGGCGGATGTGAGCGCCCCGGCCGGACAGCGGCCGAAGGAGAAGTAGATGCGTGCAGTCAGCCGGGAATCCTACGAGCGTGCAAAGGACCGCTGGGGCGCGCTTTTGCGGCAAAAGAGCGCGCGCGGACTCGATTTCGGCGAGGAGGCCTTCTCCGCAGCCGACGTTCTTCGCGCGTCCGCCCAGCTTGCGCGTTCGCTTGCGGATTCCAGCCGTACGGCGGAGGACCGCGCGCGTTTGGCCTCCGACCTCTTCTCCGCACGGTTTTCCGAGGAGACGTCCGAGCTCGTCGTCGGGCTCGTGCGCGATCGGTGGGCCGACGAGGCGGACATCGCCGACTCCGTCGAGCTCCTCGGCGTCCAATCGGTGCTCGCGCACTCCGATTCGGCCGGAAGGCTGGGCGAAACGGAGGGCGAACTGTATCGGGCCATGAGGCTTTTGGCCGAGGAGCGCGACCTGCGCATCGCCCTGTCCGACGACGCCGTTTCAGTGGCACGCAGGGGCGCGTTGGCCGACCGCGTGTGGAAAAAGCACGTTGGAGCGCCCACGCTGACGCTCATCCGCCGCGCCGTGGCGCGGGCGCCGCTCCCGACGATGGCCGCTTCGCTGACCGGGTATGTCGATGCGGCGGCGGAGATCCAATCCAAGCTCGTCGCCTCCGTGACGGCGGCGAGCCCGCTCACCCGCAAACAGGAAGAACGGCTGAAGAGAATCCTCTCAGCGCGTTACGGCAAAGACGTGTCCGTTCACGTCGCGATCGACGCCGCGGCCGTGGGCGGCATTCGCATACACATAGGCGACGACGTCATCGACGCGACGCTCGCCACGCGGATCAAGGGCGTCAAGGACGCCGTCATCAAGTAACCGGCGGCCACCGCCTACGTAGTTAAGGAAAGAGGAATGGCTGAACTTACCATCCAGCCCGAGGAGATCCGGGCGGCGCTCGACAACTTTGTGAGCTCCTACGAGCCCGCCAAGTCCGTGAGCGAGGAGGTCGGCCACGTCACCCTGACCGCCGACGGCATCGCCCGCGTCGAGGGGCTTCCCGGCACCATGGCCAACGAACTGCTGACCTTCGAAGACGGAACCCTCGGCCTGGCCATGAACCTGGAGGAGCGCGAGATCGGCGTCGTCGTCCTCGGCGAATTCTCCTCGATCGAGGAGGGCCAGGAAGTGCGGCGCACCGGAGAGGTGCTCTCGGTTCCGGTCGGCGAGGGGTACCTCGGCCGCACCGTGGATCCGCTCGGACGGCCGCTTGACGGGCTCGGCGAGATCCAGGGAGTCGAGGGCCGCCGCGCCTTGGAGCTGCAGGCCCCCGGCGTCATGATGCGCAAATCCGTCCACGAACCCCTGCAAACCGGCATCAAGGCGATCGATTCGATGATCCCGATCGGGCGCGGCCAGCGCCAGCTCATCATCGGCGACCGCCAGACGGGCAAGACGGCCCTGGCGATCGACACGATCGTCAACCAGAGGGAGAACTGGCTCTCCGGCGACCCGAAGAAGCAGGTCCGGTGCATCTACGTGGCCATCGGCCAGAAGGGCTCGACCATCGCCTCCGTCCGCGGAACGCTCGAAAAGGCCGGCGCGATGGACTACACGACCATCGTCGCCTCTCCGGCGTCCGACCCCGCGGGCTTCAAGTACTTGGCGCCGTACACCGGCTCGGCCATCGGCCAGCATTGGATGTACAACGGCAAACACGTGCTCATCGTCTTCGACGACCTTTCCAAGCAGGCCGAGGCCTATCGCGCGGTTTCGCTGCTGCTGCGCCGCCCGCCGGGGCGCGAGGCCTACCCGGGCGACGTCTTCTATCTGCATTCGCGCCTCCTCGAGCGCTGCGCGAAGCTTTCGGACGAGATGGGCGGGGGGTCGATGACGGGGCTGCCGCTCATCGAGACGAAGGCGAACGACGTCTCCGCCTACATTCCCACGAACGTCATCTCGATCACGGACGGGCAGATCTTCCTCCAGTCGGATCTGTTCAACGCCAATCAGCGCCCCGCCGTCGACGTCGGAATCTCCGTCTCGCGCGTGGGCGGCGACGCCCAGATCAAGGCGATGAAGAAGGTCGCGGGAACGCTGAAGATCACGCTCGCCCAATACCGAGCGCAGGCGGCGTTCGCCATGTTCGCCTCGGACCTCGACGCGACCACGCGCCAGCAGCTGACCAGGGGCGAGCGCCTCATGCAGCTGCTGCGCCAGCAGCAGTACACGCCCTACAAGGTGGAGGACCAGGTCGCCTCGGTGTGGGCGGGGACCAACGGCTTCCTCGACGAGCTTCCGCTGGACAAGGTCCACGACTACGAGAGGCGCCTGCTGGACTATTTGCGCCACAACACTGGCGTGTTGGAGAAGATCGCGGACACCGGGCTCCTCGAGAAGGAGACGGAAGAAGAGCTTCGCGCCGCGGTCAAGGAATTCACACGCGGGTACCTCGTCGCCGAGGGGGTCGCCGCGGACGGCGAGGGCGAGGTCGAAGTGGAGACCGAGGTCGCCAAAGAGCAGATCGTCCGGGCGAAGCGGGGCTGACCGTGGCGGGCGCACAGAGGGTCTTCAAGGAGAAGATCAGGGCGACGGCGACGCTGGAGAAGGTCTTCCGCGCGATGGAGCTCATCGCCGCCTCGCGCATCGGCAGGGCGCGAGAGGCTGCGAGCGGCCTGGATCCCTACACCCGGATCCTCACGCGGTCGATAGCGGCCGTGGCCCTCCACGACCACGAGCTCAACCATCCCATGCTCACCCACCGCGAGGACACGAATCGGGTGGCCGTCCTCGTCGTCACCTCGGACAGGGGAATGGCGGGCGCCTACTCCTCGTCCGTCCTTCGCGAGGCCGACCGGCTGGTCGAGGAGCTGCGGACGGAAGGCAGGGAGCCCGTTCTGTACGTGAGCGGGCGCCGCGGCGAGTCCTACTACAGGTTCCGGGGAGTCGAGGTGGCGAAGTCGTGGACCGGCAAGTCCGACAACCCCGACGTCGGCGTCTCCGACGACGTCGCCTCCACCCTGCTCGACGCCTATCTCGCGGCGCCCGAAGACGGCGGCGTCAGCGAGCTCATCGTCGTCTACACGAGGTTCGTCTCGATGGTCAGGCAGATCGTCCAGGTGCGCCATATGCTTCCCCTCGAAGTCGTCGAGGCGGAAGAGGACGACGAGCGCGGGCCGGTCGACGACCTGGGGGACAGGCCGGAGGAAACGCGCCCGCTCTTCGAGTTCGAGCCCTCGGCGGAGGACATTTTCGACGCGCTGCTGCCGATGTACGTGAGCCAGCGCATTCATTCGGTTCTCCTCATGGCCGCCGCCTCGGAGCTCGCCTCGCGCCAACAGGCGATGCACTCGGCCACGGAGAACGCCCAGAAGCTCATCGAGGACTACACCCGCCTGGCCAACAACGCGCGCCAGGCGGAGATTACGACAGAGATCACCGAAATCGTCTCGGGCGCCGACGCGCTCAAGCAGGGTGCTTAAAGGAGAAACATGACCACGCTCGTATCCAATCCGGGAACCGGACGCATCGTCCAGGTCATCGGAGCCGTCGTCGACGTCGAATTCCCGGCGGACTCCTTACCCGAGATCAACAACGCCTTGACCACGCACGTGGACCTCAGCGCCCAGGGGGAGGGCGAGGGCTCATACGACATGACGCTCGAGGTCGCCCAGCACCTTGGCGACAACATCGTCCGCGCCATCGCCCTCAAGCCGACCGACGGCCTCGTGCGCGGGGCCCTCGTCACGGACACGGGCGCGCCCATCTCCGTGCCGGTCGGCGAGGCGACGAAGGGGCACGTCTTCAACGTGTTCGGCGAATGCCTCAACCTCGACGGCGACGAGGTCCTCCAGGTCGAAGAACGGTGGCCGATCCACCGCAAGCCGCCGGCCTTTGACGAGCTCGAGCCCGAGACGCGGATGTTCCAGACGGGAATCAAGGTCATCGACCTTCTCACTCCGTACGTCCAGGGCGGCAAGATCGGCCTGTTCGGAGGCGCGGGAGTCGGCAAGACGGTCCTCATTCAGGAGATGATCCAGCGCGTGGCCCAGGACCACGACGGTGTCTCCGTGTTCGCCGGCGTCGGCGAGCGCACCCGAGAGGGCAACGACCTCATCAACGAGATGGCCGAGGCCGGCGTCCTCGACAAGACGGCCCTGGTTTTCGGGCAGATGGACGAGCCGCCGGGCGTGCGCCTTCGGGTGGCGCTGTCCGGGCTGACGATGGCGGAGTACTTCCGCGACGTCGAGAACCAGGACGTCCTTCTGTTCATCGACAACATCTTCCGATTCACCCAGGCAGGCTCGGAGGTCTCCACGCTGCTGGGCCGCATGCCCTCCGCCGTCGGATACCAGCCGACCCTCGCCGACGAGATGGGCGCCCTCCAGGAGCGCATCACTTCCACGAGGGGCCATTCGATCACCTCGCTGCAGGCGATCTACGTGCCCGCGGACGATTACACCGATCCGGCCCCGGCCACGACGTTCGCCCACTTGGACGCGACCACCCAGCTCTCGCGGGAGATCGCCTCGCGCGGGCTCTACCCGGCCGTCGATCCGCTGACGTCGACCTCGCGCATCCTCGATCCGCAGGTGGTGGGGCAGGAACATTACGAGGTCGCCACCCGAGTCAAGGCCATCCTCCAAAAGAACAAGGAGCTGCAGGACATCATCTCCATCCTGGGCGTCGACGAGCTGTCCGAAGAGGACAAGGTGACGGTCGCCCGGGCCCGGCGCATTCAGCAGTACCTCTCGCAAAACACTTATACGGCGCTCAAATTCACAGGCGTCGAGGGGTCGACGGTTCCCGTGGACGAGACGGTCGAGGCCTTCCGGCGCCTTTGCGACGGCGAGTACGATCACATTCCCGAGCAGGCGTTCTTCAACATCGGCGGCATCGAGGACATCGAGCGTTCGTGGGAGAAGCTTCGCCAGGAGCAGGGCTGATGAAGGTCGAGATCGTCGACAGGCAGGCGCTCGTGTGGTCGGGAGACACCGACCACCTCGTCGTTCCGTCTCACGAAGGGGCCATGGGAATCCTGCCCGGGCACACTCCCCTCATGGCGCTCCTCCTGCCCGGCAGGGTGGAGGTGGACCTTTCGGAGGGCCGCTCGCTCGTCTTCGAGGTCGACGGCGGTTTTGTGACGGTCGACGAGGACCATGCCTACGTCGTCGTCGAGCATTCGGACACCGGACACACTGAGTAGCCGGGCGAGCAGCGGCCGGGAACACGCGGCAAAGGCACGAAAGGCGGGGATATGAGGGCGCTTGACGTCATACTGGCCGTTGCGCTCGCAGGCGCCCTGGCGGGCCTTGCGTTTCTCACCGTCTACTTCGTGCGTTTGAGGGGGCTTTTGCACAAGTACGGCACGTTTCAGTGTGCCCTGCGGCGAAAGGGAGGCCGCTGGATTCCCGGGATAATCGCGCTCCAAGCCGACGCGATCGAATGGTATCCGCGCAGGTCCCTGGTGCTGAACTCAAAATGGAGCTTTCCCCGCGAGCTCTTGGAGATCCGAGGGCATCGCCAGGGCATGCTCCCGGGAACCACGGTCGTCGAGTTCCTCGGCGACGGCGTCGAGTACGAGGCCGCGCTGGGCGCCGCTCAATTCGCGGGGCTCGTCTCGTGGATCGATTCAGCGCCGCCGGCCGAGGAGCCGGCCGACTTCTGATCGAGTCGCTGCGCGTCGGGCGGGCGCCCATTGGGCGAGCGAGGCGCGGTCTCAGGCGGATCGGGTAGGCTGTGAGGCTATGCGCGTAGTCTTTGCTGAGTGTTCCGTCGATTACTCGGGCCGCCTCGACGCCCACCTCGAGAAGGCGACGAGGCTTCTCATGGTCAAAGCCGACGGCTCGGTGCTCGTCCACGCCGACGGCGGCTCCTACAAGCCGCTGAACTGGATGAGCCCGCCTTGCTCGATGTCCGTGCGCGAGCCCGACGAAGACGAAGCCGCATCCGGCGTGAGCGAAGTGTGGGAGGTCTCACGCAACAAGAGCGAGGACAGGCTTGTCATCCGGATCTTCGAGGTGTGCGCCGAGGCCAGCCACGACCTTGGAATCGAGCCGGGCCTCGTCAAAGACGGCGTCGAGGCGCATTTGCAGGCGCTCCTGGCCGAGCAGGTGGAAAGGATCGGCGAGGGCATGAGCCTGGTGCGTCGGGAGTTTCCGACGGCCATCGGGCCGGTCGACCTTCTTGTGCGCGACGGCGACGGCGGGCATGTGGCCGTGGAGGTCAAGCGGCGCGGCGAGATCGACGGCGTCGAACAGCTGACCCGATACCTCGCGCTGCTCGAGCGCGATCCGCTGCTCGCTCCGGTGCGCGGGATTTTCGCCGCCCAAGAGATCAAGCCCCAGGCCAGAGTCCTTGCCGAGGACAGGGGCATCGAATGCGTCGTCCTCGACTATGACGAAATGCGCGGTTTGGACAACCCGGAGGACAGGCTGTTCTGATGCGCCGGTCGAAGAAGTACTCGCGGCCGGTGCGCCCGCTGAATGTGCGTGCGGCCATGGGCGGCGTGAAGCACGAGGTCGGCCGCGACGGCGCCGAGTACAAGGTTTTCCACATCTCCGAAGCGGCCAAACGCTATGTGTGCCCCGGATGCGGAGGCGAGATCGACGTCGGCGAGGCGCACGAGGTGGCGTGGACGGAGGACACCGTCCTAGGCTCGCAGTTCGGGATCGATTCGAGGCGACACTGGCACACGTCGTGCTGGAAGCATCGCGGACGGCGGTGACGCTTTGCGCCGTCGGCGCGAGTTCCGCGTAGGCGTAGGTGCGTGTGCCGCATCGGCGGAGGGGCGAGTTCCGCGGAGCCCCGGATGCGGAGGCGCGAAAGCCCCGCGCGGCGAAAGCGAGTGCACGGGCGCGTAACCCTGGCCTGAGCGAGGATGCACGGCTAGGGTGGAGGATATGACTGTACTAGCTACAAGGCGGACGGGAAACGCCGGGACGCTCCCGTTCCTTCTTCTTCACGCGATGCCGCTCGATTCGACGATGTGGGATCTGGTTCGCGACAGGCTCGCCCCGATCGACGTCGTCACCGTCGACGCACCGGGCTTCGGCGGCTCCCCGAGCGGCGCCGAACTCCAAGAGCGCTACGGGCGCCCTGAGCCTTCGCTCGAAGCCTTCGTCGAGGCGATCCGCGAGTCGCTCGACGAGCTCGGGATCGAGCGCGTCGTCCTCGGGGGCATGTCGATGGGCGGAACCGTGGCGGCGACCTTTGCGCAGACCTACCCCGAGAGGGTCGCCGGCCTGGCGCTCATGGACACGAACATCGGCGTGGACGACGCCGACCACGCCGCCATTCGGCGCGAGAGCATCGCCCTGTGCGAGGAGGGCAAGGGCTATGAATCCGTCAAGGAATGGAGCAATTTCCTCGTTTCCCCGGCTTCGCCGGAGTCCGTGCGTCAGAGCCTCGACCGGCGTTTCCGGCTGTTCAACTCGGCTTCGCTCGCCTGGCTGCAGAGGGCTCTGCTCGACCGCGACAGCGCCATCGGCGCGCTGACCGCCATCGACGGGCCCATTTTGCTCGAGCGCGGTGCCGACGACGCCACATGCAGCTTCGCCCTCCTCCAGCAGTGGAAGGAGCTTGCCCCGCACGCGAAGATCATCGAGATTCCCGGCGCCGGCCACTTCGTGGCGGACGAGCAGCCCGAGGTGCTGGCAAAGGCTCTGGCCGATTTCTACCGTCAGGCTGCATAGCGCCGCCGCTTGGCGCCGCCGCATAGCGTCCCCAGGCCGCATCGGCAGAGACGGGGCGCGCCGAATGCAAACGCGGGAGGGGCGCCTTCCCTCCCGCGTGAGTGAGTCATGTGCGTGATGTAACAGGCTGCGCGAGCCCTTCGGGTGCGTGATCCCTCAGGAGGCTTGCTTCTTCTTTGCGGCCCCGCCCGCCTTCGAGGACGCCGACTTGCTCGAAGCCTTTGCCTGAGGCTTCTTCTTGGAGGCGGACGACTTCGGCTTGTCTTGATCGGCGGGCTTGTCTCCCTCCGATTCGACGGCCCGGGGAACCTCGATCTCGTGGACCTCGGCGCCCTCGTCCCCGCTTTCGGGCGCGGAGGCCGCCGACGCTGCGGACGTGACCGTCGGCGTCTCGGTTCGTGCCTGGCCGGCGCTGACGATGTTGGCCAGCGCGAGCCCGGAATCCGAAGACGCGAGCATCGAGCGCATGTCCTCCAAATAGGTCAGCAGCGCGTCGCGCTGGCTCTCCAGGGAGGCGACGTGCTCCTCGGCCGAGTGAGCCATCGCGGCCGCCTCCGCGTTGGCCTCGGAGCGGATCCTGCGAGCCTCGTCGCGTGCCGCGGAGACGATGGACGAGGCCTCTTCCTGAGCCTGGTTCAGTGTGGCCGTCGCCGTCTTCTCCGAGTCGAACGTGAGCTGCTCGGCCCTCTGCGTCGCCTCCGACAAGCGCCGTTCCGCGGCCTCGGCCCTGCCCTCGGCGTCGGAGACCATGGCCTCCGTGCGCTCGCGGGCCTCTGCGTCGATGGCGCTGCGCTCGTCGGCGCTGCGCTTGCGCAGGTTCGCGACCTCGCGGTCCACCGAGGCGCGCAGGGCGGCGACGATCTCGTCGGTCTCGCTGCGAAGCCGTGTGGCGTCGCGGGTCGCCTCCGCGCGAATCTTGGACACCTCTTCTTCTGCGGCGGCGCGCATTTCGGACAGCTCCGCGTCGACGTTGGCCCGCTGGGACTCGACGTAGTGGTCGATCTCCGAGCGCATGGACGAGACCTCGTTCGACGCCGATGTGCGGACCCGATCCGCCTCCCGCTCGGCCGAGGCGACGAGTTCTTCTGCGGTGCGGTGCGCGTTGATCGCCAAAGCGTCCGCCTCCTGACGTGATGTAGCTCGCAGTTGATCGGCCTTGGTGCGTGCGCTCGTGAGCGTGTCCTGAGCTTCGGCCTCCGCGCTGCTGGTCAGCAGTGCGGCGCGCTCCTTTGCACGCGCGATGATGGCTTCGGCGTCGGAATTTGCCCTGGACATGACGTCCATGGCCTGCTCCTCCGTCGAACGCAGGAGGCGTTCGACGCGCGAGCCGAGCCCGCCGTAGCTGGGGCGGGAGTTCTCCCGAACCTGTTGCTTCGCCTCGGCGAGCTCGCCCGACAGGCGCAGGATGCGTGAATCCAGTTCGGTGACCTGGGACCGAGTTTCCTCGAGTGCGGACTCGCTTTCTTCGAGCGCCGACTCCAATTCGTGTATGTGTTCGTCGACCTGCGCGCGGTCATACCCCTTTCGCACAAGCGGGAACCTGCTGGTTTCCTCAACCATTCTCCGACCTTTCCGATGGGTGATATGTGGGTTGTGAATCGGATACAGACTAGGCTACTTTCATAGGCCGTGATCGGCCTAACCGGGACGTCAGATCGGACGGCCGATAATGTTATAAAATCGTTATTAAAGAGGGGCGCCGCGACTCGGAAAAAGCCCGATTCGCGGGTGTGCGAGGCGCCCTTGCCGCTCGACGAGAGGGACAACATGCGACGAAGGACCGTCGGCATCGCGCTTGCTGCGCTGGGGCTCATAGTGGCCGTGGTCGGTATCATCATCGGGGTCGTCGACAAGACCGAAAGCACGGCGACGGCCGTGGCCGAGGGAGGGTCGGCCCCCTACGTCTACACGGCGCCGGGGGTGCTCGAGCTGGGCGCGGAAACGGTCAAGGTCAAAGTGACGGGATCCGGGAACGCCAATGTGACGCTCGCCTTCGGCGCCTCCGACGACGTCGAAAGCTGGGTGAAGGGGCTTCCCGCCACCAAGATCACCGGGCTGACGAACTGGAAGACGCTGAAAACGGAAAAGGCCAAAGGCGGCAATGCGAAGGGCGCGCCGACCCTTGCGGATTCCGACATGTGGATCGAGAAGAAGACCGAGAAGGGAGCGGTCGAAGAGCAGTATCGAATCGACGAAAACAGCGCCGGCTCGATTTCGCTCATCGCGACGAGCTCGGACGGCAAGGCTCCCACGGTCTCTCTCACGTGGGACCGCAACCTCGAGCCGTTCAACAACATACCGATCGTCGTCATCGGCCTGCTCATGGCTCTCATCGGGGCCGCCCTGCTGGCGCTTGACCATCGGGATCGTCTGCAAAAGGCCGAGCGGGAGGCCATTCGCGAACGCAAGCTCGCTCGCCGAGCCGCCCGCGCAAATGCAGAGACGACCGTTTTGGGCAAGACCGCCGACCCTCAGCGGAACGAAGATCTCGAAAGCGGCAAGCCGACCGCGCCCATTGCCCCGGTGAGCGGGGGGCCAAGGCAGAATGCGTCTGCCGTCGTCGGCGGCGGGGCTTCAGACCCCGGGACGGCCCCGGCTGCGGGCGCGTCGGCAGCCGGCGGCGACGCCGATGCGACGCCTACCGAGGCTTTGGCCGCCCACGACGTGAGACAATCGAGGCGGCACGCTGCGCCTGACCGTTCGACGGCGGATGGCCCCGCGGTCGCCGGCGCTGCGCCGAGCGGCCCTGCGCCGAGCGGCTTGCCCCCGCGGGAGGCTCCTGTGCACGGGGCGGCTTCGCCAAACGGGCCGCGGCCCAACGGCGGACAGGCGAGCGGCGCCCAGCCGCAGGGCTTGCCCCAGGCCGACGCGGCGGCGCCTGAGATCGCCCAGATCATGAGCGGCCAGGCGATTCCTCCGCGCACCAGCGTTCCCGGCCTGGGGAGCGACACTCAGGAAATCGACCTGGGGGCGGTCGCCCAGGGCGGCTTCGCGACGCCGCCTGCCGGACAGCCGCATGAGACTCCCCGAAACGAACAGGCGAACGCCACAGGGAGAACCCTCGGCGCGGGAATCATCGCCGGCAGCCCTCGCGCCGACGAACTGCGGGGCAGGGAGCTTTCCGCCGAAGACCGCATCGTCATCCCCGAAGCCCCCGGCGGGCAACAGGGCGGGGGAGCGCCCCGGGTCGAAGGAACGCCCGAAGCCGGCGCGCCGGCGGTCTCCGGACCCGGCGCTCAAAACGGCGGCGCGGGCATGCGTGCCGCGGACGCCTCGGTGTCCGACTTCGGCGTCCGCGGAGCCGATCTGCCCAAGACCGCCTGGCGCGGCCGATGGGGATTCGCCCACTCGGAGAGCCCCGAAAGCCCCGTCGGCGGCAACGACAACGAGGAGGATGCACATGCTTAAAAAAGGAATGGGCCTCGCCCTGACAGCGGCTCTGGCCGCGGGAGCCTTGGCAGGATGCGGAGAATCGGAGCCGCCCGTGCCCAAGCCGACGGCGGCGAAGTCGGCCTCGCGTCCGGCCACGTCGGTCGAGAACTTCATGAAGGTCTCGAAGCGGGTTCTCGAGTCCGTCAACGCCACCGACAAGGATCAGAGCACGGACAAGCTCGGAGCGACGACGACGGGCCCCATGACGGTCATCCGCCAGGCTCAGTACAACACGAAACGGCTCCTCGGGGACTCCTACAAATTCCCCGAGCTGGCCACCGAGGTCACGAAGAACCGGGTCGCGATCTCCAGCTCCAAGGGCTACCCGCGGCTCGCGATGACGGTCATGGACCCGTTGAAGGGGAACAACCTCCCGACGATGGACGTCTTCGCCCAGGGGAAGGCGCGCGAAAACTGGAAGCTGTGGGGCAGCCTGCGGCTTTTCCCCGGCGCGGAGTTCCCTTCCGTCGAGGGAGGAAAGACGGGCGCCGAAACAGTCGCCGCCGAGTCGGACAAGGGCCTTGCCGCCAGCCCGAAGAAGACAATCGAGGCATACGTCAACCTCAACAAGACCGGCAGCGACTCCCAGGGGCTGACCTTCTCGCAGGACGCCTTGCGCCAAGAGCTCAAGCAGACCGCGGACAAGAACGCCGCCGCGGTCAACGGCGCGGGCAAGTCGACGATGACCTTCGCCGTCGGCAACGAGGGGCCCGTGGCCATGCGCACGTCCGACGGCGGCGCCGTCGTCGTCGCGCAGCTGAATTATTTCACCACGATCTCCTCGGACTCGCAGCACACGGTGACCGTCGGCGACAAGGCGGGAAGCATCGCAAGCGGCAAGGCAGGGGGGAAGGTCACACTCGACGGGAAGACGCTGACCACATCCAACACGCGTTTGGTGGCGTTCAAGGTTCCCGCCGCGAAGTCCAAAGACAAGACGATCAGCGTGATCGGATCGAGCGACGACGTCATATTGGGCGCGCAAGTTCAGTGAGGTAGGAATGACTCAGCCATTGTCCATGTACGGCGCCGTCGATCTCGCGGCCGCAGGATCGGCCTCCGCTTCTGCGGGCGGGGACGCGGTTCCCGGCCCCTTTTCGGTGGAAGCGACCGCAGCCAACCTTCAAAGCATTCTGGAGACTTCGGCCCGCGTGCCGGTCGTCGCCGTCTTTTTCTCTGCGCGCTCGGAGGAATCGACCGCGTTGGCCGCCCGTTTGGAGAGCCTCGCCGTCAAGTCTGCGGGAAGCTTCCAGCTGGCCAAGGTCGACGTCGATGCGGCGCCCGAAATCGTCCAGGCATTCAGAGTCAGCCGCGTTCCCGCGGCGGTGGCGCTGCTCCAGGGCCAGCCGCTTCCCCTGTTCGAAGGGGCGCCCGCCGAGGCCGAGCTGGGCCCGCTCATCGATCAGCTGCTCGCCGCGGCCGCGCAATACGGCATCACGGGAAGGCTCGACGGCGCGCAGGCGCCGGCCGAACCGGCCCTCAGCGCGCATCACGCGGCGGGGCTTGCCGCCCTCGAGGCGCGCGATTTCGCCAAAGCGGAGGAAGAATTCGAGCTCGCCCTCAAGGAGGAGCCCGGCAACGACGACATCAAGCGGGGCCTGGCCCAGGCGCGTCTCATGCTCAGAGTCGGCGAGGTGAGCGAGCCTCTCGCCGCAATCGAATCGGCCAACGAGGCGCCGCGGGGGGACGTCGAAGCCCAGCTCGCCGCCGCCGACGTCGAAGTGGCTTTCGGCCGGCCGGACGCGGCTTTCACGCGCCTCATCGCGGCGGTCCAGGCGACGGCGGGCGACGAGCGCGAAAGGCTCAGGGAACGCCTGCTCGACCTTTTCCAGGCGGTCGGCGCCTCCGACCCCCTCGTCTCGCAGGCGAGGAAGGCTCTGGCGAGCGTTCTCTTCTAGGCTCTCTCAAACCACGCCGTGGCGTCGGCGGGGACGGATCCGTCGAGGGCCTCGTCGGTCGAGCAGAGAATCGGCCGCCATCCCTCGGGGATTCGGACCGGCTCGTCGAACGCCGTGATGACGAGGACCTCGCCGCGAGGCTCCTTTGAGGCTTCGTCGGCTTCTCCTGAAACGCGGCTGCGCCCCTCTTCAAGGCCGCCGTGCCCTTCAAGGTCGACGTCCCCTTCGAGGCCGCCGTGCCCTTCGAGGCCGCGCTCGCCCGGGTCGTTGCGTCGCTCCTCTTGGGCGGACCCCCTGCCTTCCGCCGGATCGGGCGCATTGAGGGACGAGGCAGGCGTGTTGAGGAAGGCCAAGCCGCGGCTGTCCGCGGCGACGCCATCCGTGACGTCGACGAGCCCGCCGCAGCCGAGCCTCAGCTCGCGCCGCAGCGCGTACATCCGGCGAAAGAGGTTGAGGGGCGAGCGCGGGTCGGCCGATTCGCGGTCCACCGCGTACTCCTTCCACTCGGGCGGCTGGGGCAGCCAGGACTTCCCGTCGGGGGAGAAACCGAAGGCGGGCGAGTCTGCCTCCCACGGCAAGGGCACCCTGCATCCGTCGCGCCCGGTCTCCTCGCCCTTCGTGCGGAAGTAGGCCGGGTCCTCGCGCAGCTCGTCCGGAAGGGCCATGTGCTCGGGAAGGTTGAGCTCCTCGCCCTGCCAAATGTAGGCCGAGCCGGGCAGCGCCGACATGAGCGCGTGCGCGGCCAGTGCCCGTCTGTGCCCGACGACGTCGGGGAGCAGGTCGCCCTCCTTGATTCCCTTCGGGTAGTTGCCGGCGTCGGGAAGCCCCAAGCGGGCGGTGGCTCGGATGACGTCGTGGTTGGACAGCACCCACGTGGCAGTCGCGCCGACGGCGTCCATGTCCCGCAGAGAATCGGCGACGACGGTTCTCATGCGGTCGGCGGTCCACGCGGAGGCGAGGAACTCGAAGTTGAAGGACTGGCTCATCTCGTCGGAGCGAACGTATTTCGCAATCGCCGAGGCGGGGGAGACCCAGGCTTCGGCCACGAGCATCCGGTCAGGGCCGAATTCGTCGAGGACCTTCCGCCACTGCCTGTAGATGTCGTGCACGCCGTCGAGGTTCCACATCGGCGCGGCCTCGTCCTTCTCCGGCTTCTTTTCTCCCTCGACCATCGCGGCTGTGTGCTCCCAATTCGGAAGGGCGGGGTCCTTGACGAGACCGTGGGCGACGTCGACGCGAAAGCCGTCGACGCCGCGCCTCAGCCAAAACCTGAGAATGTCGCGAAATTCGGCCTGAACCTCGGGATTGGACCAGTTGAGGTCGGGTTGGGAGGAGTCGAAGAGGTGGAGGTACCAGGAGGCGTCGCTTTCCCACGGCGACCCGGGCGCGTCCTCCCGGTCGCACACCCGCGTCCACGCCCCTCCGCCGAAGACCGACCGCCAGTCGTTGGGGGCCGGCCGGAACCAGTAGCGCTCGCGCTCGGGCGAGCCCGGTCCGGCCTCGAGGGCCTGCCTGAACCAGACGTGGCGGTCGCTCGTGTGGTTGGGCACGATGTCGAAGATTATGCGCAGCCCGAGCGAATGCGCGCGTGCGATGAGGGCGTCGACGTCGTCCATCGTGCCGAAGACGGGGTCGATGTCCCTGTAGTCCTCGACGTCGTATCCGGCGTCGCGCTGCGGACTTCGGTAGAAGGGGCTGAGCCAGACGGCGTCGACGCCGAGGCGCGCCAGATGGTCCAGCCGGGAGATCGCCCCGGGGATGTCGCCGATCGGCCCGCCCGAAGAGGCGAAAGAGCGCGGGTAGATCTGGTAGATGACGGCGTCTCGCCACCATAGGCCCGGCGCCGTGGGGTTGTGGAGAAGCATGGTTGTCACGTCCTGCAGGGCGCAGTCGATTCGCGGACGATGAGCTCGCCGTGGAACTCCATCGACGTCGGCGTCTCGCTGCTGGAGACAAGGGCCATGAGGGAGGAGACGGCGCCCTCGCAAATGGCCCTCACGGGTTGGCGGATGGTGGTCAGGGGAGGGGCGGAGAAAGCCATGAGAGGGGAGTCGTCGAAGCCGACGACGGAGACGTCCTCCGGCACCGAGAGCCCCTGGGAGGCGCATTGGCGGATCGCCCCGAGCGCCATGATGTCGCTGCCGCAGACGATGGCGGTGCAGCCGTCGGCCAGCAGCGTTCGGGCGGCGCTCTGGCCGCCTTCGACCGTGTAGAGGGTGTGGACGACCGGGGCCGGCGCGCCCGGCGCGAGGGCCTTCATAGCGCTCGTGAAGCCCTTGACCTTCAATTGGGAGGGGATGAAACGCTCCGGCCCCATTGCCAGGCCGATCGCGGTGTGGCCGAGCGAGACGAGGTGGCGCACGCACTGCGCCACGGCGTCGACGGCGTCGGTGGAGAAATCCGCCGTCGCGATTTCCGGGTTGGGGCCGTTGACCGTGACGAACGGCAGGCCGATCTGCGTCAAACGTCCGTACCGGCCGACGGAGGCCGTTGAATCGGCGTGCAGGCCGGAGATGAAGACGATCCCCGCGACGTGCTGCTCTATAAGCAGTTCGACGTAGGAGTCCTCGGTGATGCCCCCTGCCGTCTGTGTGCACAGCAGGGGCGTGTAGCCGCGCGACGACAGCGTGGTCTCGATGTTCTGCGCGAAGATCGGGAAGATCGGATTCGTCAGTTCCGGCACGATGAGGCCGATCCTGCCTCCGGGATGCTCTCGCAGCTTCTCCGGGCGTTCGTACCCGAGAAGGTCGAGCGCCGTGAGAACGGCCTGCCTAGTGGCGGGCGCGACGGTTTCTTTCCCGTTGAGAACGCGAGAAACCGTTGCGGTCGATACCCCCGCTTGCCGAGCCAGATCCGAAAGCCGGATGCGATCCGCCATGCTCACCTCCGGGGGCAACTCCGCCCCTCGTCTTGAGGCGTCGCGTCGACGTGCCGACGTCACTACGCCAAATCGATGTGCCGACGTCGATGCGCCGACGCCGTTCTGCCCGCAAGTTTACCGCCACATGTGGGGCCGTAGCATATCCGTGTGAAATTACGCGGCCGAGGACGGCCGCCGTCGGCCGTTGGAAGCGTCTTTTCACCGTGGAAAGCAACCGTTCGCTAGGTGCGATTGGGGCGCGCGACGTATGAGTTTGATCGCGAAATAAGTGCTTTTGACATTGCAAACACCTTTTCGCGTTATAAATGCCAAAAAATAGTTTTCCGTATAAAAAGTGCCTTTTATGCCGGTTCTGTGTGATCTTGCTCTATGACTGGCGTCGGCTGCGGTCGGTTGACCGACCGCAGCCGACGCCTCGCGGCTTAGCCTCGCTTGAGGGCGACGCCTTTGCGCCGCCCACGGCTGCCGTCGCTGCGTTGGCGGGCGCCGCTTTCGCCCCGTCGGAGAGCGGCGTCGCGCCGTCGGAGCGCCCTGTCGCGCCGTCAGATCACTCTTTCGCGCTCTTCTTGGGCTTGTCCTCTTTTGCCTCGGCCTTCTCCTTTGCCGCGGGCTTCTTGTCGGACGCCTTCGAGCCCTTCGCCGTCTTGCTCGCCTTGGCCGCGGCCTTCTTTGCGGGCTTCTGGCCGGCCTTCGGGGTCAGGTAGATGACGCCGAAGGGCGGAAGCTCCAAGAGGGCGGAGTGGTCTCGGCCGTTCCAGCTGACCTCCTCGGCCTTGACCTCCCCGAAGTTGCCGACGCCGGAGCCGCCGTATTCGAGGCCGTCGGTGTTGAGGATCTCCTCCCACACTCCGCCGGAAGGCAGGCCCACGCGATAATTGCCGTGCGGTATTCCCGCGAAGTTGCACACGACCACGACGACGTCTTCGTCGTCGGCGGAGCGGCGAAGATAGCTGATGACGTTGTGGTTGCCGTCGGATCCGTCGATCCATTCGAAGCCTTTGTAGGTGAAATCCTGGCTCCACAGAGCCGAATGCTCCTTGTAGACTTCGTTGAGGCGTTTGACGAGCGAGAGAACCCCGTCATGGGAGGGCTCCTCCGTCAGCCACCACTGGAGGCCGGCCGCCTCGTTCCATTCGTCGGTCTGGGCGAATTCTTGGCCCATGAACAGCAGCTGCTTGCCCGGGTGGGACCACTGGTAGGCGAGGAGCTCGCGGACGCCGGCCAGCTTCTGCCAGTCGTCGCCGGGCATTTTCGCGTAGAGGGATCCCTTGCCGTGGACGACCTCGTCGTGGGAGAGCGGCAGGAGGAACTGCTCGGAGAAGGCGTAGACCAGGCTGAAGGTGATTTCGCCGTGGTGCCACGAGCGGTTGATCGGCTTTTCCTCCAGGTAGCGCAGGGTGTCGTTCATCCACCCCATGTTCCATTTGAGGCCGAAGCCGAGGCCGCCGTGCTCGGTCATGCCCGTCACGCCAGGGAAGGACGTCGATTCTTCGGCCGCCATGATGATCCCCGGGACCGTCTTGTAGGCGGTGGCGTTGGCTTCCTGCATAAAGGAGATCGCTTCGAGGTTCTCTCGCCCGCCGAAGACGTTGGGCTGCCACTGTCCGGCCTCGCGGGAGTAGTCGAGGTAAAGCATGGAGGCGACGGCGTCGACCCTGATTCCGTCGATGTGGAACTCCTGAAGCCAGTACAGGGCGTTGGCCACCAGGAAGTTGCGCACCTCGGTGCGTCCGAAGTTGAAGACGAGGGTGCCCCAGTCTGGATGCTCGCCGCGCAGAGGGTTGGGGTCCTCGTACAGCGGGGTGCCGTCGAATCGCGCCAGAGCCCACTCGTCCTTCGGGAAGTGGGCGGGGACCCAGTCGACGATGACTCCGATTCCGGCCTTGTGGAGCTCGTCGATGAGGTAACGCAGGTCGTCGGGGGTGCCGTACCGCGCCGTCGGCGCGTAATAGCCGGTCACCTGATAGCCCCAGGAGGGGGCGAAGGGGTGCTCCGCCAGGGGCATGAACTCGACGTGGGTGAAGCCGCAATACTTGACGTGGCCGATGAGCTGCTCGGCGATCTCCCGGTAGGACAGCCCGGGCCGCCAGCTTCCCAGATGCACCTCGTAGATGGAGAGCGGGCCGGCGTGGGGGTCCTTCGAGGCGCGCTCGGCCATCCATTCGTCGTCTGTCCATTCGTGGCGGGAATCCGTGACGAGGGAAGCGGTCGACGGCGGCACCTCCGTGCGCTGGGCCATCGGGTCGGCCTTTTGATGCCACGAGAGGTCGTTGTACTGGATCTCGTACTTGTACCTTTGGCCCTCGAGCGCTCCGGGGATGAAGATCTCCCACACTCCCGACGAGCCGAGCGTGCGCATGGCGTGCAGGCTGCCGTCCCAACCGTTGAAGTCGCCGATGACCCGAACGGACTTGGCGTTGGGCGCCCACACCGCGAAGCTCACGCCGCTGACGTCGCCGAGCTCGCTGGGGAAGGTCTTCACGTGCGAGCCGAGCGCTTCCCACAGCCGCTCGTGGCGGCCCTCGGAAAACAGATAGAGGTCGAGCTCTCCGACGGTCGGAAGGAACCTGTAGGGGTCGTCGCCCCGGTCTTCGACGTCGCCGTAGACCGCAACGACCCGGTAATCGGGGACTTCGGCCGTCTCCAGGACGGCCCGCCAGATTCCGTTGAACTCGTGCTCGGCCTCGGTGCGGCCCTCGGCGGTTTCTATGAATACGCGATCAGCGAGGCGGCGGAGGACGCGAATGGTCGTCCTGCCGTCTTCGACGTGGGCGCCCAGCACTTCGTGGGGAGCGTGGTACCAGCCGTTCGAGACCGCATTCAGGAGGTCCTCGTCGACGTGAACGTAGTTTGTTTCCTTCATGGCTTTCTCCATAGGTGATTGCGACTTCACTGTGCCACAGATGAAGCGAGTTGGATTTGTCCGTCCATCAGACGGTTGAGCTTGGGGTTGGCGTTGACGGGGAAAGACGTAAATGTTCGATGACGGGCCTGGACTTCATCGTCAATCCGCGTCCGCGGCGTGAAGGCAGCGGGCGCGGAATGCGGCGAAAGACGGCCGTGCGGCGGACCTCGGAGCCGGGCTAGGAGGGATTCGCCGCTGATTCTGCTTCGGGTGACTCCTCTCTCCGCTCGGGGTCGATGTTCTGGTTGGCGTCAGCGTTCTGATCTGGGACGGCGTCTGCGCTTTTCGCGGAGGCAACGCTCTTCCCGGCGCCGGCGGGCTCGGCGATCGACTTGGGGTCGACCCGGAGGATCGCGGCGACTCCGCCGAGCGGAATCCCCAGCCAATCCGGGCGCTGAGCGGCCTCATAGGCCAGTTCGTAGAGGGCCTTGTCGAGAATGAGCGCGTCCAACAGGAGGCTCTCGGCTTCGCTGAGTTCCCCGTATCCGCGCAAGAAGGCTGCGACCGCGGCCTTCTCCCAGGCTGCGATCTGCTCGGCTTCGCGCTCTTCGACGTCGATCGGATCGGGGCGGTCATGGGCGTAGGCGAGGCGGTTGAGGGTCATGCCCGCCGCGTAGCCGAAGCTTCGAACCATCCCGGCGACGTCGCGAACGGCCAAGTCGGGCTCGATCCTCTCTGAGAGCGGCCGGAGCGGCTCGCCTTCGAAATCGAGGGCCGCCCATCCTCGGCCGGGCGCGTCCAGGACTTGGCCCAGGTGGTAGTCGCCGTGAATCCTCTGCAGGGGCGGCCACGTGACGTCTTCCGTCGCCGCGTACAGGGCGTCGATCCGTTCGCGATGGGGGGCCAGCCCCGGCACGAGGGCCACGGCCTCGTCGGCGCGCTTGGACCACGCCCGCCTGAGCCGTGCCCGGCTGGCGGCGTCGGCCTCGGAAGTTCCGCAGCGGGCGGCGAGCTCCTCGTGAATCTTTCGCGTGAGGGCGCCCAGGCGCTCGATGGAGTCGCGTTCCTCGGGAGTCTGGACAGGTCTGTCGGGGTCGAATTGGCGGCCGTCGGCCCCCGGCACCTGCGCCGTCACTGTGCGCCACGCGTCCTGCGAACCGGCCAGGAACTCCTGCGCCACGAGGACGTCTGCGACCTGCCCGGCCCACGCCATGCGGGCGTTGCCGAGCAGGCGCGGCACCGTGCCGCTGTCGGAGAGGACCCCCGTGAGGAACACATCGGGGTTCTCTCCCGGGCTGAGCACCCGAAAGACCTTGACTATCGCCCGCGCGGAGTCCGCAAGCTCGTAGATCACGGAGGTGTTGGACTGCTCGCCGGTCAGCTTGTGCGCGCCGGAAGCCGCTGCGCCCGCCGCGCGGGGCTCCGAGGATAGCCGGGCGTCGGATTCGCCGACGACGGCCGTCGCCTCGACGCGCTCGCTCGCCGTCGCCAGAGCCAGCAAGGCCCGCTGCCCGGCGGGATGCTCGGCGGCGTCGACCGGCCCGTCCTGCGTGACCACGACGGGGACGTTGTACTCCCTGCCGTCGGCGGAGACGGCGAGCCAGAAGACCTTCTCATCCCAGGGACCGCCGAGCGCGAACGCACGGTCGATCTTCGGCTTTCCGCCCCCGAACCATCGCATCCCGCCGAGCCATGCCAGAAGGTCGGATGCTTCGAAGCCAAGCCATCTCGCTTCGCTCATAATTTTGCCCTCCATCAGATTGCCTTGACTGAGAGAATGTGTGCGCACTGTCCGCGCGGGTCGAGGCTGACGTACGGGTTCTCGTTCCACAGGAACGTCTGCCCGGACAGCTCGTCGGTGACCCGCAGAATCGGGCCGGCGTCCCACCTTGGATTCACGCCGAAAGGCGTGAGGTCGAGGTGGACGACGGCGTCGCGGGTCGCGTACGGGTCGAGGTTGAGGACCACGATGACGGCGTCGGGCTTTCCGTTGGGAGTCTCCTCCGGGCGGGCGAAGCGCGTGAAGGAAAGGACCTTCTCGTTCGACGTCGGGTTGATGACGATCCCGCGCAAACGCTGAAGCGCCGGATGGTCCTTGCGGATACGATTGAGGTTGCCGAGCAGGTGGGGGATGCCGTTGTCCTCGCCCGGCGTGTAGTCGCGAGCCTTGAACTCGTACTTCTCGTTGTTGATCTGCTCTTCGGCGCCGGGGCGCGCCACGTTCTCGACGAGCTCATAGCCCGAATAGATGCCCCACGTGGGGGCGCCCGTCGCCGCCAGCACGGCGCGAATGGAGAAGGCCGCGAGGCCGCCGCGCTGCATGTACGGCGTGAGGATGTCATGGGTCGTGGGCCAGAAGGCAGGCCTCATGCGGTCGTCGGAGATCCGGGCGAGCTCCCACAGGTAGTCCTCGATCTCCTTCTTTTCGTTGCGCCAAGTGAAGTACGTGTAACTCTGATGGAAGCCGACGGCACCCAGCCCCCGCATCATCGGCGGCTGCGTGAAGGCCTCGGCCAGGAACACGACCTCGGGGTGGTTCTCCCTGAAATCCGCGAGAATCCGCTCCCAGAAGTTCACCGGCTTCGTGTGCGGGTTGTCCACGCGGAAGATCGTCACCCCGTGCTCGACCCACAGTTCCAGAATTCTCTTGATCTCCCGGTAGATTCCCTCCGGGTCGTTGTCGAAGTTGAGGGGGTAGATGTCTTGATACTTCTTCGGAGGGTTCTCCGCGTAGGCGATCGTTCCGTCGGCCCTGGTCGTGAACCATTCAGGATGCTCGGTCAGCCACGGGTGGTCAGGCGAGCATTGGAGGGCGACGTCCAAAGCCACCTCCATCCCGCGCTTTTTCGCCTCGCCGACGAAAAAGTCGAAGTCCTCGAATGTCCCCAGGTCCGGATGGACGGCGTCGTGCCCGCCCTCGTGCGAGCCGATGGCATACGGGCTTCCAGGGTCGCCCGGCTCGGCCGTCAGCGTGTTGTTGCGGCCCTTCCTGTTCGTCGAACCGATCGGATGGACGGGCGTGAGGTACAGGACGTCGAAGCCCATGCCGGCGATGCGGTCAAGGTCGCCCGCCGCGGTGCGCAGCGTTCCCGAATGCCAACCCTCGCCGTCCTTGTACGCCCCGATCGAGCGCGGGAAGATCTCGTACCACGAACCGACGAGCGCCCGTATGCGGTCGACGTTCACGGGCAGCGTGGCGCTCTCCGTTTCAAGGTCGCGCAGGGGGGCCTCCTCGAAGGCCGCTCTCACTTCGGGCGACGTCGCAGCGGCGAAGCGGTCGTCCGCCGAGGCCTCGCCGTTCTCGGCGGCTGCGGCGGCGGCCTCGAAGGCCCGCCTGGCTTCGGATCCCTCGGGGGCGCCCTCGGCCGCCCGCCTGAAAAGCGCGGCCGCTTCGAGGAAGACGAGTTCGACGTCGACTTCGGCCTCCAGCTTCACCTCGGCGTTGTGGAGCCATGTCGCGTAGGGGTCGGACCACGCGCGCACGCGAAAGGACCACGAGCCCGGATATCCGGGAGTGAGCCACCCTTCGTATCTGCCGAGCCCAGGACGGACGAGGGCCATGGGGGAGGTATGGACGATCTGGCCGGAGGGGTCGATCAGCTCCGCCTGGGCCGCGAACTTGTCGTGGCCCTCGCGGAAAACGGTTGCCTGGACGGGGAAAGACTCGCCTTCCGTTCCTTTGGCGGCCAGGCGTCCGCCTTCGACCTGGGGGGTGACCTCCATGATCGGTATTCGGCCGATGGCAGGGGCAAAGGCCGGGGACGACGCCGCCTCCGCAGGCGCTGACGCGCTGTCCGGGGCGGCTGGGACTTCATGCGCTCGCGGCGCGGACTGCTTCTTCGGAGTGCTCACAGTTCACAGCCTAAAGGGTGCGCGTTGTTAATGCACGGAGCGCTCGAAGAATGGACTGAAAGAGTCCGCAAAGTGGGACCGGCGAACGCCGTTGCAGACTGCCGGAAGCAGCCGTCCCCGATTGGGGAAGGGCGCTCCTTTGGGGAACGGTGCTCCTTTCCCCGGAGCGAAGTGAAACATTAGGATGTTTTCTGACGGCTTGAGGCGTCCGGCGGTTGCCTGAAGGTCGTCCGGCGGCGGTGTGAGGCATCAGGCGGTCGCTCGGAATCGTTCGGCGATTGCGCGAGATCGTCGGCCTAGGCCCATCCATTCGAACGGGGGTTTCCATGAAGTATGACGTGTTTGTGTCGTATCGGCATGTGCGTCCGGATGCGGATGTGGC
>ERZ773060.32-NODE-32-length-86215-cov-529.575_pt1 | contig 86215 bp, 67 predicted proteins | sample MGYA00580628_ERZ773060 | MGnify/ENA primary metagenome ERZ773060 (study PRJEB29015, sample SAMEA2738019) | human oral metagenome | biome: human oral; feature: human-associated habitat; material: dental | place: China | collected 2045 ... | reverse complement strand
GGCTGCGGCCTTGATCTTCTTGAGCACTGCCTTGCGATTCACGAGTTTAGTCTAGTCCGGGCTTGCATTATAAGGCAAGTCCGCACTAGCAATACTGGGAAGCCAACCAAGGGTGGGGAAGGTTCTCATGGAAACATCTGATGTGTGGTCCTGCTTGATCTGCGGGCAGGTGGTCCCCGACCTGGCCACCGCCATGGCTCACGGCCGTGAGCGGCACCCGGCGACCCTGCCGGCGCATGCCACCATCGCGCAGCGCCTCGACCTCATCGCCGCCCTCGCCGACGAGGCGGTCCTCACCGCCAGCCGGCCGAACCCGGACGGCCAGCGGGTCCGGGCGCGCAGACCACTGTCCGGCTGCGCGCCGGCGGACCTGGCCGCCCCGCTGGACCGATGAAGTTGAGTCCCTCATAGTGGTGTAACCGTGGTGATTGTCTCTGGATGACAGGGCGGTCACCGCGTGATCCTCGAGCTCGTCTCTCACTACTCACTCGAGAAGGGCCATCACGATGACCGCTCCACACATTGTCGATCCTGCTGCCGTTCTTGGTGAACTGCTCACCGAGGCATCGCCGGACATGATGCGCAGTTTGCTGCGGACCATGCTCAACGCCTTGCAGTCCGCGGACGCGGACGCCGTGGTGGGAGCCGAGTACGGCCAGCCCACCCCCTGGCCGACTGGCCCAGCGCAACGGCTACCGCCACCGCCCTCTTGACACCCGCGCCGGCACCATCGACCTGGCAATCCCCGAACTGCGTCAAGGCAGCTACTTCCCCGACTGGCTGACAGAACGCCGCAAACGCGCCGAATCGGCCCTGGTCACCGTGGTCGCAGTGTTACCTCGCCGGGGTCAGTACTTGCCGCATGGACAAGCTCGTCAAGACCTTGGGCATCGACCGCCTGTCGAAGTCACAGGTCAGCCGCATGGCCACCGACCTCGACGAGCACGTGACCAGTTCCGCCACCGCCCCCTGGACGAGGCCGGCCCGTTCACCTTCCGCCGACGCCCTGACCATGAAGGTCCGTGAGGGCGGGCGGGTCATTAACGCCGTTGGCGTGATGCCCGGGAGTGTCACGTCGCCGATCCGGGCGATCAGCTGTGTGCCTGGCGGGTGGTCGATGGTATGGCGATCTTCGTGCGAACCGTTACGCACGACCAGATCTTCGACTGAGCCCACTGTCCTCGATCTGCTCTTGCCGATGTGAACCGACTCCCGCGAGCATCCCCTCCTCGGAGCGCCGCCTCGACAGCGAAAATGATCGTTCAATGATCGGTGAGCCTTCCACGACCCGAGGTGCTGTCCTCCTACAATGTCTCCGTCAGCGACGGTGCCGACCTGGCTCATGGAGAGGTCTGATGGAGTTCGAGGACGCGCTGGAGGACATCGCAGCGAAGCTTGCCGACTACGGTGACAGTCTGACCACGGAGGAGGCGACGAAGAACGCGATCATCATGCCGTTCATCTCACAGGTGCTCGGCTATGACGTGTTCAACCCCAAGGAGGTCATGCCGGAGTTCACCGCAGACTTGGGCACGAAGAAGGGCGAGAAGATCGACTACGCGATCCTGCACGACGGCGAGGTGCAGATGCTCATCGAGTGCAAGAAGAACGGAGACGACCTCAAACTGAAGAACGTCTCCCAGCTGTTTCGCTATTTCCACGCGTCCAACGCCCGCATAGGCGTCCTCACCAACGGCAGAACATGGAGTTCTTCACCGACCTGGACCAGCCGAACAAGATGGACGAGCGGCCGTTCCTCGTCCTCGACCTGCTCAACATCGACCCTTACACCCTCCCCGAGCTGAAGAAGCTCACCAAGGACGCCTTCGATCTCGAGTCGGTGCTGACGGCGGCGGAAGAGCTCAAGTACGTGTCCAGCATCAAGCGGGCGCTGACGGCCCTGCTCGACGACCCCAGCGACGACCTCACCCGGCTCTTGGTGTCGCAGGTCTATGAGGGGTCCTTCACGGCGAAGATCAGGGAGTTCTTCTCCCCAGTGGTCAGGAAGGCGATCCACCAGCTCCTCAATGACCGTGTGAACGCACGACTGAAGTCCGCGCTCCAGGGGCAGGCGCCGGCGATCGGGATCGCAGCGCCCGAGCCGGAGAGTGCTAAGAAGGGGGAGAGGGGGGAACGAACCGGGAAACAGGTCCGGGATGACGTGGTCACGACCGCCGAGGAGACCGAGGGATTCCAGGTGGTTCGTGCCATCGTGGCCTCCGAACTCGCATGGGACAGGGTCTTCCCCCGCGACACGAAATCATATTTCGGAGTGCTTGTCGACGACACCAACAGGAAGCAGATATGCCGACTTTACTTCAACCACAGGCAGAAGTACCTGGGGCTCCTCGACGAGAGCAAGAACGAGACCCGGATCCCGATCGAGTCAGTAGGTGACATCTACCGGTACGCGGATGATCTGCGCAAGGCCGCCAAGCGGTTCGCGTGACTCCGCCGAACCGTTCTCACCGGGGTTCTGCTCCCCCACGCCGCGGTGGCCGTTCGTGGTGACGGGGAGGTCCCCGCGCTTGGCGCCGGATCTCCCGGGGTTGGTTGATGTCGGAAGGACGGCCAGAAAGGGAGTGCACATGGAAACCCAGGCGATCACCGAGTGGACATTCTTCGAGGAGGTCCCCATCCCGTTGGACGTTGCCCAGCTCATGGTTCAGGGCGAGCAGCCCTTCGCCGCCTTCAAGACTTTCAGGGACAGCGCCATCTTCACGTCGAGGCGACTCATCGTGCGCGATGCGCAGGGGGTGCGGGGGAAGAAGGTGGAGATCTATTCGCTGCCCTACAGCTCTGTGAACATGTGGTCCACCGAGAACGCCGGGACGCTCGATTGGAACGCCGAGGTCGAGCTCTGGACCCGTGCCGGCCACATCAAGATCAAGCTGGGCAGGAACGTGGACGTGCGGCGGATCGATCAGCTCATCGCCCACTGCATCCTCAACTCGGGCCGCTGAACGCAGGGCGGCACGACTCCGGACGCGGCAGGTCGGCACGGTCGTGCCTTTCGGGACCGGACGGCCGGCCCGCGCGTCGTGCCACACTGGACGTGTGACCAGTCAGCAGCGCGTCAGCGGGGGAGAGCTCCTGGTGAGCACCCAGCCGAGCGGTGCCGGTTTCTTCGACCAGTCGGTCATCCTCATGCTCGAATCCGACGAGGACGGCGCCCTCGGCGTCGCGCTCAACAAGCCGTCCGCGCTGCCCGTCTCGCAGGTGCTGCCCGACTGGGAGCCCCAGCTCAACCCGCCGCAGGTGCTCTTCGCGGGGGGCCCCGTGCTGCCCAACGGGGCCATCTGCCTGGCCAAGGTGCTCGACCCCGGCGAGGACCCGCTCGGCTGGCGCCGGATCATCGGGGACATCGGCGTGCTCCACCTCGACACGCCCGTCGAGCTGACCGCCGGCGCCTTCTCGGACGTGCGCGTCTTCGCCGGCTACTGCGGCTGGGACCCCGGACAGCTCGCCGAGGAGATGCGCCACGGCGCCTGGGTGCGCACGACCCCCCGCGAGGAGGAGATCTTCGGCGCCGATGCCGGAGACCTGTGGCGCAAGGTGCTGCGGCGCCTCGGCGGGCAGGCCGCCCTGCTGAGCGCCTACACGGCCACGCCCGAACTGAACTAGGCGCCGGGCGCGGCCCGCCGAGGCTTGACGCGTGGACGACGCGCACTCGTCCTGCGCGCATCCGTGCGCATCGGATCGAGGCGGCCCCGTGCCGCGCACCATCGGGGCATGAGGGCCGAATGGATGACGGAATGGATGATGGAGCTGGCCGACGCCGGTCTGGACCTGCTGCTCGGCTCCCGGTGCGCGGCGTGCGGGCGGCCCGGAGTCGTGCTGTGCCGCCGTTGCCGCGCCGAGCTCGAGGCCGGACCACTCGTGCGGCGCGCCCCGCCCCCGGGTCCCGGCCCGGGCGCCCCGCCGGTCTGGTCGGGTGCCCCCTACCGGCCCGTGGCGGGGCGTCTCGTCATCGCCTACAAGGACAGAGGGGCCTGGACGCTGCGCCGGCCGCTGACGGAGCTGGCCGCGCGGGCGGCCCTGGCCGCCGTCGGCGCCTCGGGGCGCCAGCCCGAGGAGGTGCTCCTCGTCCCGGTTCCCGCGGACCCGGGGCGGGCCCGTGAACGGGGGATCGACCACACGGCCTCGCTGGCCAGGGCCGTGGCGCGCTGGACCGGGATGCGGTACCGGCCGGTGCTCGTGCGCAGCCGATCGGCACCCGACCAGGTCGGGCTCGACTCCGGACGGCGAAGGTCGGCGCAGACGGGGACCATGACGCTGGGTCGTCGCGGGGCGCGCAGGGCCCTTCCGCCGGGTGCGGCCGTCGTGGTGCTCGACGACGTGGTCACGACAGGCGCCACCATGGCCGAGGCGGTGCGGGTGCTGCGCCGGGCCGGCGCGGACGTGCTCGGCTGCGCGACCGCGGCGCAAACCTCCTTGCGGGCCAGCCGGAAACGGGGGTGGACGGAAATAGGGCAAACACAGCCCGTCCGCACCCGCTCCACCGGGAAAGTGAGTAGCTTTGGGGCATGGCACGGCGGGCAGTGACGAGCGGCTTCCGGTCGCGGATCGCGGGCCTCCGTGCCATCGCCGTCCCCGGGTCACGGGCGCAGCACTCCCTGGTGCGCCGCCGTCCCGGACGGGCGGGATGGAGTCCGCAACCGAAAGGGTACTGACATGGATGTCATCGTCACCGGACGTCGCTGCAGCATCAATGACGACACACGCGACGTGGTCGCCCGCAAACTCGAGGAGTCGATCTCCAAGCTGCGCGATCGCGTGATCCGCACCGAGGTCGAGTTCACCGCGCAGGACGCGAAGGGCGACCCGTCCTCCGCCGTCCGCTGCGAGATCACGCTGCGCGCCAAGGGCCCGGTCGTCCGGGCGAGCGGCAGCGCCGAGGACAAGATGCTGGCCTTCGACAAGGCACTCGACAGGTTGCGCTCCCAGTTGCGTCGCGCCGCGGACCGCCGCAAGAACCGTCGCGGCCTGCGTGTCCAGGACCTGCCCGCCGTTGAGCGGCCCGCCGCCCCCGCCGCAGAGCCCGAGCCCGAGGTCCGTCAGGTGGCCGGCCTGACCGTCCAGGGCGACGGCCCGCTCGTCGTCCGTGAGAAGACCTTTGCGACGTCGCCCCTGACGCTCGCCCAGGCCCTCGACGAGATGGAGCTCGTCGGTCACGACTTCTTCCTCTTCCAGGACGCCGCCACCGGCCAGCCGAGCGTGGTCTACCGCCGCAAGGCGTACAACTACGGCGTCATCCACCTCGAGGTGACGTGACCGGCTCCGCGTCCGCCGAGCGTCGGACGCGGGCCGCCGCGCCGGCCCGGCCCTTCAAGGGGCCGGGCCGGCGCCCTGTCGGCGCACCGATCGAGCCGCGCGCCGGCGATCCCTCGGGTCCCGGACCGGACGCGCATAGGATGAGCAGGAATGGGTGCGCGCACGCAGCCCCACGGACGACACGCACGGACGATAGGAAACCGACTCGTGAGCTTCATGGACCGCCTCCTCCACGCCGGTGAAGGCCGAACCCTCAAGCGGCTGGCGCGCATCGCCGACCAGGTGAACAGCATCGAGGAGGACTACCTCGCCATGGACGACGAGGAGCTGCGCGGTCAGACGGCCGACTTCCGGCAGCGCCTCGACAACGGCGAGTCCCTCGACAGCCTTCTGCCCGAGGCCTTCGCCACGGTCCGAGAGGCGACGAACCGCGTGCTCGGCAAGCGTCCCTTCGACGTCCAGGTCATGGGCGGCGCGGCGCTGCACCAGGCCAACATCGCCGAGATGAAGACCGGCGAGGGCAAGACGATCGTCGCCCTGGCCCCGAGCTATCTCAACGCCCTCGAGGGCAAGGGCGTCCACGTCGTCACCGTCAACGACTACCTCGCCCGGTCCCAGTCCGAGCAGATGGGTCGTGTGCACCACTTCCTCGGCCTGAGCACCGGTGTCATCCTGTCGAGCCTGAGGCCGGCCGAGCGCCGCAAGGCCTACGGCGCCGACATCACCTACGGCACCAACAACGAGTTCGGCTTCGACTACCTGCGCGACAACATGGCGCTCAAGCTGTCCGACTGCGTCCAGCGGGAGCACCACTTCGCCATCGTCGACGAGGTCGACTCGATTCTCATCGACGAGGCCCGCACGCCGCTCATCATCTCCGGCCCGGCCGCCGAGAACAAGCGCTGGTACCCCGAGTTCGCGCGCCTGGCCCGTCGTCTCCGGCCCGACGTCGACTACGAGGTCGACGAGAAGAAGCGCACCGTCTCGGTCCTGGCCCACGGCATCACGATGACCGAGGACGACCTGGGCATCGAGAACCTCTACGAGTCGGTCAACACCCCGCTCATCGGCTACCTCAACAACGCCATCCGCGCCAAGGAGCTCTTCAAGCGCGACCGCGACTACGTCGTCATCAAGGGCCAGGTGCTCATCGTCGACGAGCACACCGGCCGGGTCCTCGAGGGCCGCCGCTACAACGAGGGCCTGCACCAGGCGCTCGAGGCCAAGGAGGGCGTCGAGATCAAGGACGAGTACCAGACGCTCGCCACGATCACCCTGCAGAACTACTTCCGCATGTACGACAAGCTCTCGGGCATGACCGGCACGGCCAAGACCGAGGAGGACGAGTTCCAGAAGATCTACGGCCTGGGCGTCCTCGTCATCCCGACGAACAAGCCGATGATCCGCACCGACCAGTCCGACCTGATCTACCGCACCGAGAAGGCCAAGTTCGACGCCGTCATCGAGGATGTCGTGGAGCGCCACGAGGAGGGCCAGCCGGTCCTCATCGGCACCGCCTCGGTCGTCAAGTCCGAGGAGCTGTCCCGGCGCCTGCGCGAGGCCGGCGTCCCCCACCAGGTGCTCAACGCCAAGCAGCACGCGCGCGAGGCCGTGGTCGTCGCCCAGGCGGGCCGCAAGGGCGCCGTGACCGTCGCCACGAACATGGCCGGCCGCGGCACCGACATCATGCTCGGCGGCAACCCCGAGTTCATGGCCGACCAGGAACTGCGCACGAAGGGCATCGACCCCGTCTCGGACCCCGACACCTACGAGGTCGAGTGGAACAAGGCCCGCGAGCGCTTCGACGAGCAGGTGGCCGACGAGCACGAGGAGGTCATCGAGGCCGGCGGCCTGTACGTCATCGGCTCCGAGCGCCACGAGTCCCGACGCATCGACAACCAGTTGCGCGGTCGCTCCGGCCGCCAGGGCGACCCGGGGGAGAGCCGCTTCTACCTCTCCCTCGAGGACGACCTGCTGCGCCTGTTCAAGGCCGACACGGTCGAGCGGGTCATGACCTCGATGAGCCTGCCCGAGGACCAGCCCATCGAGATGCGCATGCTGACCAGGTCGATCGAGAGCGCCCAGAAGCAGCTCGAGGGGCAGAACTTCGAGATGCGCAAGAACGTCCTCAAGTACGACGACGTCATGAACCGTCAGCGCCACGTCATCTACGGCGACCGTCGCACGGTGCTCGAGGGCGCGGACGTCGAGGGCATGCTGCGCTCGACCGTCGACCGCGTCGTCACCGCAACCGTCAGGCTCCACACCCAGGGCTTCGCCGACGAGTGGGACCTCGACGCGCTGTGGAACGACATGAGGCAGCTCTACCCGGTCAGCCTCGACCCGGCGGACTACGACGAGGTCGAGGAGGCCTCCGAGCTCATCGACGACTTCAAGGAGGACGCCCAGAAGGCCTACGACACCCGCGAGGAGAACCTCGGCGAAGACGTCATGCGCGAGCTCGAGCGCCAGGTCTGGCTGACCGTCCTCGACCGCAAGTGGCGCGACCACCTGTACGAGATGGACTACCTGCGCGAGGGCATCGGCCTGCGCGCCATGGCCCAGCGCGACCCGCTCGTCGAGTACAAGCGCGAGGGCGCCGACATGTTCGACGCGATGCGCGAGGCCTTCGCCGAGGAGGTCGTCGGCTATCTGTTCAACATCGAGGTCGAGAAGCAGGACTCCCCGGTCGTCGGCGAGCGCCGCGACGGCGACGGGAACGTCGTCGACGCCTCGTCGCTCCTGTCGCACGACGACGAGACGGACGAGGACGAGGAGCGTCCGAGGCCGCGCGCCCTCATCAAGGGCCTCGAGGACCAGCGTCCGAGCAGGATGACCTACTCCGCGCCGAGCGAGGACGGGGACGTCGAGCAGCGCCGCGACGACGACGGCGACGGGTCCGACCCCTACGCCGGGGTCGGCCGCAACCAGCCGTGCCCCTGCGGCTCGGGCAAGAAGTTCAAGCACTGCCACGGCAGGAACCCGAACGCGCGCTGAGTGCGGCGGACCGCGGGCCCGCTGCGCGGTCTCAGCGGCCGAGGTTGGGCACACCGATCGTCAGCTCGCGGCAGGACCACGAGTCGTCGATGCGGGTCATGCGGAAGGCCGTGCACACCAGCCGGACGCCGGCCCCGCCGCCGGGACGCCACCGGTAGCAGGCGACGACCTCGCAGGAGCCGGCCGATGCGGAAGTGCCGATGTGCAGAGAATGGAGGCGGGCGCCGGTGAAGGGCCACTCGGCCTGGACCCGGATGAGCTCGGCGATGCTGCTCGGGCAGCTCAGGGGCATCAGCTGGGAGGCGGGGCGCCGGCCGGCGAGGACCTCGGCGAGAGCCAGGGCGAATCGGGACGCCGCCTCGGCGGCGGGATCCGTGCGCGGGTCCGTGACAGGGCGCGAGGAGGGCTCACTGATGGACAGGACGACGTCGTCGGGATCCACGGCGCCGTCGGGGCGCCGAGCAGTGCAGCGGTCATCGGCCGTCGGGGTGGGAACAGCCATGGGTCAAGCCTGCCCGATGAGCGGGGCGTTGCGCCAGCGTCTCGTCGTCGATTGTGGAAAACTTCGGGAGCGAGGAGGCGACGATGGGTGATCAGCGCCGAGTCGTGCTCGTGCCCGTCGACGGGTCCTGGGCTCGTCTGCTGGCGGTCGAGCACCGGCCGCTGCAGGGCCCGCTGCCCGTCTTCATCGCGAACCGGGCCCTGTGCCGCACCTTCGGCGTCGAGCCGGGCAGTGAGGAGGCCGAGCTCGCGGCCCTGCAGGTGGCGTCCGTGGCGGCGCTGTCGTCCGGCGGGCGCCGGATCGTCCTGTCGGCCCGACTCCCGGACACGCTCCTCGGCGGACCGCTCGGGGCAGCCGAGGCGGCCAACGGCGCCGCCTCGCTCGAGCGGCTCGCGCCCCGCCAGGTCGAGGCGTTCTTCACCGACGACGACCGTGTCGACGTCACCGCCGCGGCGCGGGCCGCGGCCGGCCTGGACGTCGACGGGGCCTGGGGACGGGACGCCGTGCAGGAGCTGCTCGGCGAACCGCTGCTGTGGCACGACATCGGCGAGCTCGCCGGCTGGCTCGACCGGCACCCCGGGCACCAGGGGCGCTGAGCCGGGGCCGGCCCCGCCGGGGGACGAGGACGACCGGGACGACGCGGTGCCGCAGGACCCGAGGGTCCTGCGGCACCGTTCTCCGTACGGTCTCTTGCCCGTACGGTTCCTTCGTCCGGCGGCCGGTCTCAGTCCTTGTGCTCGGCGAGCCAGGCGTCGCCGCTGCGCTTCTGGGCGTCGAGCGCCCTGCGCAGGCGCGGCTCGGCCAGCTTCTCGATCTTCTTGCCGAGCAGGGGGACCGTCACCGAGAAGGCCATGTCGTACTCGACGACGGTGCCGGGGCCTCCGGGTTGCAGGCCCGCCCGCGCGGAGACCTTGGCCGGGAGCTTGAGCTTGGCGACCTCGACGACGCCCCTCCAGCCCTCGCCGTCGCGCTCCCACAGGACGCGGGCGTCGACGCTGAGGGTCTCGCCCACCATGGACCTGACCTGGTCGGGGGCCTTGGCCTGGACGGTCAGCGAACTGACGTCGCCCTCGTTCTCGACGGTGATGGCGGTGTCATGGGCCTGCCCGAGATCGGAGAGGTAGTCGGGGGAGGTGAGCATCGTGTGCACGGCGTCTGGTGAGGCCGCGTACTCGTGACGAACATTCAAATCCATGTCGTCCATTGTGCCGGGCGCCGCGAGCGGTCATGATGAGGGGGAGGGGCGCGATCGGGGCAGAATGAGGGCATGCGAATCGATCTGCACACCCACTCCAACGTCTCCGACGGCACGGACAGCCCGACGATGCTGGTGCGCAGGGCCCAGCACAACGGGGTCGCCGTCGTGGCCCTGTGCGATCACGACTGCTTCGACGGTCTGCCCGAGGCGGAGGAGGCCGGCCGCCGGTTCGGCGTCGCGGTGCTGCCCGGCATCGAGATCAGCACCCACAGCGGGGACGCCCAGATCCACCTGCTCGGCTACGGCTGCGACCCGTGGGTCGAGCCGCTGCGCCAGGAGCTGTCGCGCATGCGCGTCTCACGGGCCATGCGCGTCGACGACATGCTGACGAAACTGGACGCCCTCGGCATGCACCTGACCGAGTCGGAGGTCTTCGAGCAGGCCGGTTCGGCCACCACCATCGGGCGTCCGCACATCGCCGACGCGCTCGTCGCCAAGGGCTGCGTCGCCGATCGGGACGAGGCCTTCGCGAAGTACCTGTACAACGGCGGCCCCGCCTACGTCGAGCGCGAGACGCTCGAGCTGGGCCACGCGATCGACCTCGTCCACGAGGCCCACGGCGTTGCGGTCCTGGCGCACCCGTGGATCCGCGGGGCCGCCGACGCGATGACTCCCGAGGCCGTCTCCCGGCTCGTGCACGAGCACGGCCTCGACGGCATCGAGGTCGACCACCCCGACCATGGCCAGGAGACCCGCCGCATGCTCTTCGACCTGGGCGGGCGGCTGGGCCTCATCCGCACCGGCTCGTCGGACTACCACGGCACGGGCAAGACCGGGCACGACATCGGCTGCGAGACGAGCCGGCCGTCGGCGCTGCACGAGATCGCCGCGCGCATCACCGCCCGCGGAGGCAGCCTGGGCACCGTCGAGCCGATCCTCAACCGGATCTGACCGGTGGGCCGCCCGCCGGTCGGTGCCGGACGCCGGGGCGGCGGGCGGGTAGACTGCGGCCATGCGGATGAGCCCGAGCCTGCCGGCACCGACGGCCCGGTGCCGCTCAGCGGTCCGGGCGCCGGCCGCCCGGTGCTGGTGGCGCCGCTGACGCGGCCATCCCGTACCCCCTCCTTCACGCAACAGTGGTCGCCCGAGGCGGCTCTTCGTCATGCTCGGCGGCCGTCCGGGCCCCGGGAAAGGACAACATGCCGGAAGCGACCATGAGTGCGGCGGGCGAGCCCGCCGCGTCGATGCCCGACGGCTCGCTGCGCGCCAGCCAGTTGCGCAGCGACGCGATCGAGGCGGACCTCCCGAAGAACCCGCAGCGCTACCGCCTGCTGACCGGGGACCGTCCCACCGGCAAGCTGCACATCGGCCACTACTTCGGGTCCATCGCCAACCGGGTGCGCCTGCAGGACGCCGGCGTCCCCGCGATGCTCGTCATCGCCGACTACCAGGTGATCTACGACCGCGACGGCGTCGGCGACATCCAGGAGAACGTCTTCAGCGGCATCGCCGACTACCTGGCCAGTGGCATCGACCCGTCGCGGACGACGATCTTCACCCACTCGGCCGTCCCGGCCCTCAACCAGCTGCTGCTGCCCTTCCTCAGCCTCGTCACCGAGCCCGAGCTGCACCGCAATCCCACCGTCAAGGACGAGCTGGAGCACTCGGGGGGCCGGGCGATGAGCGGGCTCATGCTCACCTTCCCCGTCCACCAGGCCGCCGACATCCTGTTCTGCAAGGCCAACCTCGTGCCGGTCGGCAAGGACCAGCTGCCGCACATCGAGGTGACGCGCCTCATAGCCCGCCGTTTCGACGAGCGCTACGGCCGCGCCGTGCCCGAGACCCCCGTCTTCCCGCAGGCCGACGCCCTGCTCAGCCCCTCGCCGGCCATCCTGGGCCTCGACGGGGAGAAGATGAGCAAGTCGCGTCGCAACACCATCGAGATCGGCATGAGCGCCGACGAGACGGCCCGGCTCATCAAGAGGGCCAAGACCGACTCGGACCGCCGCATCACCTACGACCCGCAGAACCGTCCCGAGGTCTCCAACCTCGTGCTGCTCACCTCGTTGGTCAGCGGGCAGAGCCCGCAGGCCGTGGCCGAGCGCATCGGCGACGGCGGCGGTGGCGGCCTGAAGAAGGCCTGCACCGAGGCCCTCAACGACTACTTCGCGCCGATCCGCGCCCGGCGCGCCGAGCTGATGGCCGACCCCGGTCACCTGCGCGAGGTGCTGCACGCCGGCAACGAGCGCGCCAACGAGGTGGCCGAGGCCACGCTCGACGACGTGCGCACCGCGATGCGGATGAACTACTGACGGGCCCGTCGCCCGGCGCGCACCCCGCGGACCGCCATCGGCGTCCTCGCACGCGGCTGCGGAGCCTGCGGGGACTGCCGGTGCGAGGCGCGGGGCACGCTCCGGCCACGAGGCCCGGACGTCCTCGACATGCTCGACAGGGCGCCGGCATGCCTCCGGCCCGTGCCTACGGGGCCCGGACCAGCCGTCGCGCGCACATGGCCGTCGCCCCGCCCTCGTGCCGATCCCGGGACGGGGCGTCAGTCCTCGTCGCCCCTCGGGCCGTCGCCCTTGCCCGCCCGCTCGACGGGGCGGCCGTTGCGGGTGCGGCGGCGCTTGCGGTGCGGGTGCTCGGAGCGGCCCCTGCCCTTGGACCGCTCGCCGTCCTTCTCGCGGCGCCTGCCGTCGTGCCTGCCGCGGTGCTTGTCGTCGTGCTTGCCGTGGCGCTTGCCGTCGTGACCGCCCCGGCCGCCGCGGCGCTCGTCCTCGGCGTCGCGCTCGGCGCGGTGCCTGCGCTCGATCTCGGCGCGCGAGGCGGCGCCGGGCAGTCGGCCCTTGACGCCGGCCGGGATGTCGAGGTCCTCGAAGAGGTTCGGGCTGGTCGAGTAGGTCTCGACCGGCTCGTGGAAGTCGAGGTCGAGGGCCTTGTTGATGACCTTCCAGCGGGTGACGTCCTGCCAGTCGACGAGCGTCACGGCGATGCCCTCGTGCCCGGCGCGGCCGGTGCGGCCGATGCGGTGCACGTACTGCTCCGGGCTGTCGGGCACCTCGTAGTTGACGACATGGGTGACGTCGTCGACGTCGATGCCGCGCGCCGCGACGTCCGTGCACACGAGGACGGCGATCCTGTTCTCGCGGAAGCGCTTCATCGTCTTCTCGCGCTGGGCCTGGTTCAGGTCGCCGTGGAGGCCGGCCGCCTCGAAGCCGCGCTCGCGCAGGTCGTCGCACAGGCGCTGGGCGGAGCGCTTGGTGCGGGTGAAGACCATCATCTTGCGCATGCCCTCGGCCTGGAGGACCTTCGCGATGATCTCGGGCTTGTCGAGCTCGTGGGCCTGGTAGACGAACTGGGTCGTCTGCGGGACGGTCATCTGCGCGTTCTGGCTCTCGGCACGGATGTGCACCGGCTGGTCGAGGCGGCTGCGCGCCAGCGACATGATGACGGCCGGCATGGTGGCGCTGAACATGAGCGTCTGGCGGCTCGCCGGGGCGCGGTCGAGTAGGGCCTCCACGTCGGGCAGGAAGCCCAGGTCGAGCATCTCGTCGGCCTCGTCGAGGACGGCGATGCTCACATGCGACAGGTCGAGGTCGCGGCGGTGCACGAGGTCGAGCAGGCGGCCCGGGGTGCCGACGACGACGTCGACGCCGCGGGCCAGGGCGTCGAGCTGGTCGTCGTAGCCGACGCCGCCGTAGATGGTGACGACGCGTGCGCCGCGCCCGCGCGCCGCCGTGGCCAGGTCGTCGCCGACCTGCATGGCGAGCTCCCTGGTCGGCGTCATGACGAGGGCCTGCGGCCTGCCGTAGGCGGGCAGCTCGTCGAAGCCCTCGTCGCCCGGCAGGACGACGTGCTGGAGGATCGGGATGCCGAAGGCGAGGGTCTTGCCGGTGCCGGTGCGGGCCTGGCCGATCATGTCGGCACCGCCCAGGGCGATCGGGATCGCCATCTCCTGGATGGGGAAGGGGTGCTCGATGCCCTCGTCGAGGAGGGCGTCGACGATCGCGGGGGCGACGCCCAGATCGGCGAAGGTGGTCCGCTGCTGCGCGTCCGCGCCGTCGGTGTCGGTGGGATCAGTGCTGGGAAGGGTCATGTACTCGGTTCTCCGCCTCCGCGTCGACGGAGGACACGCTGTCGGTGGCCTGCGCGGGCGCGTCGGGCAGGATCGGGGCCGACCGCGAGCGCGTCGCGCGGAGCCGGAACGGCCGCGAGCGCGTCGCGCGGGACCGAGCGGTTCCGCCGCGGGCCCGGGCGTGCCCGATGTGGAGGATCGGCGCCGCCGGGGCGCATCGTGCAGGAGGCGCACGGGTGTGCGCCACGACGAGTCTACCCGGTGGCACCGGCCCAGAGCATCCCGCGCGGGGCCGGTGCCGCTAGTCTGGACCTCGTGAGTCCCACCTCAGACACCCAGCGGAGTGCAGCGGAGCCCCGTCCCGGCGAGGGCCGCGCACCGGCCCCCATCGACCTTCCCGAGGGCGGCGCCCAGCTCCTCGGCCTCACGGCGCAGGCCGACCTCGTCGACTTCGAGATGCTCACGGCGTCGGCGCCCATGGCCCCGAGCCTGTCCCAGCGCATCGACGTGGCGACGCTCGCGGCCGACCAGCTGGGCCGTTTCGAGCGCATCGGCGCCCAGCTCACCGCGCAGGAGCTGGTCGTCCCCGAGGTCCTCGGGCCCTACCGGGAGGCCCTCGACGCCTTCGCCGGGGCCACCCGGGCGGGTGACTGGGCGTCCAGCGTGCTGCGCGCCCTCCTCGTCAACGGGCTGCGCGCGGACTTCGTCACGGCCATCCACGACGGCCTCGACGAGCAGCTCCTCGCCCTCGTCCAGCCGGGCCCCACCGCGTGGCGCATCAGCGACTTCGCCGGGCGCGCCCTCGCCGACGCCCTCGACGCCGATCCCGCCGGGGCCGGCGCCCTGGCCCTGTACGGGCGCCGGTTCGCGGCCGAGGCCGTCGGCCAGATCCAGCGCCTCGTCGCCCGGGAGGTGGAGCTCACCTCCCTCGTCGCCCGCGCGGCCGCCGCCCGGGCGGGCGAGGGGCACGCCGTCGAATCGGCCGGTGACGAGCTGGGCGTCGTGAGCGAGCTCCTCGAGCACCTCATGGCCGAGCACGGCAAGCGGCTGGCGCGCCTGGGGCTCGGCGGCTGAGCGCCGGCACCCAGATCGCCACGAGCCCCCGTGCGGCCGGCATCGTTGCTCCGCAGCCGGGCCTGCCCATGATGATCCGCCCCGTCCTCCCGTGCCGTACGGCCGAGAGGGGCGGCCGCCTGTCGGGGCGCCGGAACGCTGGCGACGAGGGGCTCCGGGCCGGCGGGGAGCGGCCGGAGCCCTCAGACCGCGCCGAAGCCGACCTGGCGGGCGTGCTCCTGGCCGAACTCGACGTAGGCGATGCGCGCCGCGGGAACGATGACCTGACGCCCCTTGGGATCGACGATGGTGAGCAGACCGTTCTCGCTCGCCAGCGCCGTGCCGAGGGCCGCCGTGATGTCCTCGCGAGACTGGTCGGTCTCGATGGACAGCTCGCGGGTGACGTTCTCGATGCCGATCTTGATATCCACGGCACCCACCGTACCCGGCGGCCCGGGCGGGGCCTGCGCTCGCCGTGCCGGCCGGGCTCCCGAACCGTCGTCGATCCCGCGAGCCTCCGCCATGCGCCTCGCTGTCGCTCCCGGGGCGGGGGAGCGCACGGTGCCGGGCGCGCGACGCCCCTCGCGGATGTCGTCTCCGGGGGCGGGGGAGCGTTCAGAGGGGCAGCTCGGGCTGGGGAGGGGAGGCGGCGGGTCTTCGCGTCCCCGTCGTCCCGTCGTCGGCGCCACCACGAGCCCCGTCATCGGCGGCCCGGCGGGTCGGGCCGGCGGCGGGCGCGCGGCTCGGCGGCTCGGAGGGCCCCTGCGGGGGAGCGGACGCCGCCCGGCCTCCGGCGGCGGGAAGGTCCTCCTCGTCGATGCGGATGAGGCCGACGCTGATGTTGTCGTGGCCGCCCTGCTCATTGGCCCAGTCGACGAGCGCGCCGGACAGCCTCTCGGCGCTGGCGTCCGCCTCGACGGGCAGGTGGTCGAAGACGCCGCGGAGCTCGTCGGCGGCGGAGGCGTAGTTCCACAGGCCGTCGGTGCAGACCATGAGCCATCCCGGCCAGGCGACGCGGAAGGCCGAGACGGTGGAGTCGAGGCCCGGGGCGCTGGGGCCGAGCCACTTGGTGATGGCGTGCGCCTGGGCGCTCGCCTCGGCGACCTCGCGCGGCGTGCCGAGCGCGATGCTCAGCTGGGCCATCGAGTCGTCGGTGGTGAGAACCATGTTGGTGCCGTCGTCGCCGAACCAGTAGGCGCGCGAGTCGCCGATGCTGGCGACGATCACCAGTCCGCGGTGGAAGAGCGCGAGGACGAGGGTGCAGGCGTAGCCGTCGGGGTCCCCGCCGGCTCGGGCGACGATCTCGTCCTGCGCCGTGAGGAAGGCCATGCGCATGGTCAGGCACAGGTCGTCGGGGTCGTTGACGCCCGGATGGCGCGTGAGCGCGTCGATGAGGGAGTCGGTCGCCGCGTCGACGGCGATCTGGCTGGCCAGCTCGGAGTGGGCCGAGGTGGAGACGCCGTCGGAGACGGCCGCGATCGCGCTGTGGCGGGCGGCGGTGTTGGTCGCCGCGATGGCCAGCGCGTCCTGGTTGGGGGACCTCTTCGCGCCGACGTTCGACGCGCCGCCCGCCCATGCCACGGGGCCACGGCGCAGATCATCGCGCCCCGTGGCTCGTGGTTCTGTGGTCATCCGGTCTCCCCGATCGGCCTGTGTGCACTCCAGTTCATCACCCGCAGCGCCCGGCGGGGGCACCGCACCGCGTCGGTGGGGACGCGGGACCGGCGGCTCTGCTCAGGTGGACCCCAGCATCCTATGCGAGACCCGGAGCGGCCCGCCACGAGCACGACAGGAGGCCCCACCGCGGCGTCGGGCAAGGCCTCCTGGATCCGAGGAGTGGTGCTCAGCTGAGCGGCTTGACGTGTTCTGCCTGCTGGCCCTTGGGGCCCTGGGTGACGTCGAACTCGACCTTCTGCCCCTCATCGAGCGAGCGGAAACCGCTGGTCTCGATGACCGAGTAGTGGACGAAGACGTCATCGCTCGAACCGTCGACGGCGATGAAGCCGTAACCCTTCTCAGCGTTGAACCACTTCACAGTTCCGGTGGTCATGTGAACTCCCTGTCGTTTGCTCTCGGACCTCTGTCTGACGGTCCGCTGCTCGTGTCACACACCGTTTCCAATGAGATCAGCCGAAGTGGTTCCGGCTCGAACAGTTCCTCCATCCTTCCACACATTCGGGTCCGGGGGGAAGGCGCGGTGCTCCACGGGCTCGTCGGCGCCGCGGCGATGCCGGCATCCGCAGGGCCCGCGAGCGGATCCCGGAGCGGAAATGTCGGTGGCCGGTGCTTGCATTGTGTCCATGCCGCAGCAGCAGATGGACCGGTGCCAGCGGGCCTTCCTCGAGGCCGCCGCGCAGCCGCGCGCCGCCGTCTTGGCGGTGGGCGGCCCGGGCACCGGCAAGAGCACCGCGCTCGTGCGGTCCGTCGTCGCGGCCGCGGAGGCCGGCGCCGGTCTCGACGGGCTCGTCGTGCTCACATGGTCGCGGCCCGCGGCGCACCGGCTGCGCGCCGAGATCATCGCCCGGCTCGGGCGCACCCAGCGGGCCCCGGCCATGACGACCGTGCCGGGCTGGTGCCTCGCCCTCCAGTCGGCCTACGGGCCCCGCGGCGGCGACGGCGGGATCCCGCGCGTCCTCACCGGCCCCGAGCAGCAGATGCAGGTGCGCGAGCTCCTCGAGGGCGAGGGCGAGTGGTTGTGGCCCGCCGAGGTCCGCCCGGCCGTGCGCACGCGCGCCTTCACGCAGGAGGTCCGCACCGGCATCGCCCGCGCCCGTCAGCACGGCCTCGACCCCGACGACCTCATCGCGATGGGCGAGCGCACCGGTCGGCCGCAGTGGGTCGGGCTCGGCCGGTTCTTCGAGCGCTATCTCGACGTCCTCGACGGGCAGGGCGTCTGGGACTACGCCGAGCTCGTCCACCGTACGCGGCTCCTGCTGCTCGACGAGCAGGTCGCCGCCGACGTCGCCGCGCGCCTGCGGGGCGTCCACGTCGACGAGTTCGCCGAGCTCGACCGCTCCCAGATCGGGCTCCTCGCGCAGGTGCACGGGCTCGGCGTCCCGGTGATCGCCGCCGCCGATCCCGCCACCCGCGTCTTCGCCTTCCGCGGGGCCGATCCGAGGGCCGTCGCCGACTTCCCGTGCCGCTTCGCCGCCCCGGGCACCGGGGCGGCGGTGGTCGTCCCCTTCGGGACCAATCACCGCACCGCCCCGGGCGTGCTCGCGGCGGTCGGCGCCGTCCTCGCGCACAACCCGGCCGAGGTCCTGCCCTCCGCCGCCGGTCCTGCGCCCGGCCCGCTTGCGGGCCGGGCGCAGGCGAGCGGGTCGGACGAAGGCCGGCCGGAGGTGAGCGTCCTCCTCCATCCGACCGGGGCGGCCCAGCTCGACGCCGTCGCCCGGTGGCTGCGCGCCCGCCACGCCCACGGCGCCGCCTGGTCCGACATGGCCGTCGTGGGACGCGCCGGCAGGGGCCAGCTGGCGCTCGTCGCGAGAGCGCTCACGGGGCTGGGCGTCCCCGTCGACGTCGACGGCGACGACATCGCCCTGGGCGAACAGCCGTGCGTCCGGCACCTGGTCGGTGCGGCCGAGTGCTGCCTCGCCCTGTCCTCCGGAGATCCGCTCGACCCGGCCCGCGTCCTCGCGCTGGTCGGCGGCCCGCTGTGCCCCGCCGAGCCCAGGGGCCTGCGGCGCCTCGGCAGGCGGCTGCGGCGCGGCAGCGACGCCCCGGACGTCGACGCGCTCCTGTTCGAGCTGGTGCGCCGCCGCGCCGTCGAGGCGATGACCTCCGACCGCGGGGCGGGGGCCCCTCGTGACGGTCGGGACCGGGGCGGTGGGGCCGCCGCGCCGTCCACCGGCCCCGCCCGGTCCGACGACGAGGCCGCCGCGGCCGCGGCGCTGGACCTGCTCGGAGCCGTCCTCGGCGGTGCCGCCCGCCGCGTCCGGCGGGGGGTCGGCGTCTACGAGGTGCTGTGGAGCCTGTGGCAGGGCACCGACTGGCCGGAGCGACTGCGCGAGGAGGCGCTGGCCGGTGGCGAGGGCTCCGCCGCCGCCCACCGCGACCTCGACGCGCTGTGCGCCCTGTTCGACCTTGCCGCCCGCCACGACGATCTCGGGGGCGGCAAGGGACTGCGCACCCTCGTCGCCGAGATCGCGGGCCAGGAGATCTCCGGCGACCAGGCCCGCGAGTCCGACCCGCGCGGCCGGGGCGTCCAGGTCATCACCGCGCACCGGGTCAGGGGCCGCCAGTGGTCCCACGTCGCTCTCGTCGGCCTCGTCGAGGGCGAGTGGCCGGGCCGACGCGGCGGTGAGGGCCTCCTGTCGGCCGAGGCCATCGGCGCCGACGGCGACACGGCCCCCACCGACCGGGACGGGCTCGAGGCCGCCATCGAGTGGGTGCGCCGGGAACGGCGGCTGTTCGCCCTGGCAGCCAGCCGCGCCACCCGGTCGCTGCTCGTCACCGCGGTGGCGGGGGAGGGCTCCGAGGGGGGCGAGCCGTCGCGCTTCATCGCCGAGCTCGGCGTCGAGCCGAGGCCCGGCCCGACCCCGGCGGAGCGCCGCACGAGCACGCTCGACGAGCTCGTCGGCGAGCTGCGCCGCACCGCCCTCGACCCGTCCGGGTCCCCGGCGCTGCGCCGCGCAGCGGCGGAGCGCATCGCGGCGCTCGCCGTCCTCCGCTCGCGTCGGGGGCGCCGGCTCGTCCCGGCCGCCGACGCGTCCACCTGGTGGGGCGTCGGCGGGCTCAGCGGCCGGACCGGGGCGCAGCGGCGCCCTGAGCTGACCGTCAGCGCCACGGGCCTGGAGAAGCTCTCCCGGTGCCCGCGGCGCTGGTTCCTCGATTCCCGGGTCGGGGCCCAGGAGGCCGCCGGCCCGCAGGCCGCGGTCGGCACGCTCGTCCACGCGATGGCCGAGAACTCGGTGCGCCTCGGCTGGGGCGCCGCCGAGCAGCACGATCGGGTCGACGCCTCCTGGGGCGCCGTCGGCTACGAGGTCGAATGGCGGAGCGAGGCCGAGCGCGAGGCCGCCCACGCGATGATCGACCGGCTCGACGCCTGGTCGACGGCCGACCGGGGGCGCGAGGTCGTCGGCGTCGAGGTGCCCGTGAGACACCGCTTCGAGCTGCCCGGCGGCACCGTCGTCCTGCGCGGCACCATCGATCGGCTGGAGCGCGAGAGCGCCACCGGGCGCATCCACGTCGTCGACTTCAAGACCGGGCGGCGCGCCCCCACCCGAGGGCAGGCGCAGGCCCACCTGCAGCTCGGCGCCTATCAGCTGGCCGTCGCCGAGGGCGCCTGCTCCGAGCTGACCGGCCCCCGCCCGCGACTCGGCGGCGCCGAGCTCGTCCACCTGCGCATCCCGCAGGGCGCGCGGGCACCCGGGCTGCCCAAGGTGCTCGCCCAGCCGGACATCGGGGACCACCCGTACCCGCCCCGGGTCGAGCCGCGGCCCGGCGGCGGGCCCACCTGGGTGCACGATGTCATGGCCGAGGCCCTCGGGCATGCCGCCGACGGGGACTGGACGGCCGTGGAGGGCGAGCTGTGCCGCACCTGCCCGCACCGGGGCGGCTGCCCCGTCTGGACCCCGGAGGACCCGAGATGAGCGCGCCCCCGCCGAATCCCGCACGCATCCGGACGCCCGGCCAACTGTGCGAGGCCCTGGGCATCCCGCTCTCCGACGAGCAACTGGCGGCCGTCACCGCGGAGCCCGGTCCCGGCGTCATCATCGCCGGCGCCGGCTCGGGGAAGACCACCGTCATGGCGGCGCGCGTCGTCTGGCTCGTCGGCACCGGCGCCGTGCGCGCCGACCAGGTGCTCGGCCTCACCTTCACGCGCAAGGCCGCCGGCGAGCTGTCGGCCCGCATCGGCGCGGCCCTGGAGCGCTCCGGGGCCGTCGACGAGCGGGCCCGGCACGACCTGCAGGGCCAGACCGTCATGACCTACGACGCCTTCGCCGGACGCCTCGTCGCCGAGCACGCGCCGCGCATCGGCGTCGACCCGATCGAGCGGGTGCTCGACGAGTCGACGCGCTACCGGCTCGCCGGGCAGGTCGTCTCGGAGGCCGAGGGCGGCTGGGAGCACCTCGCAGGGCTGTCGCCGGCGGTCCTGGTCGACTGGCTCGTCACGCTCGACGCCGAGCTGAACGGGCATCTCGTCGACCCCGAGCGCCTCGAGGCCTTCACGCCCCCGTTCGTCGCGCGGCTGCTCGACGCCCCGCTGCACCGGGGCAGGCCCTACCGCGACGTCGCCGACGCCGTCGAGACGGCCCGGGCCCGGCTCGAGCTGCTCGGGCTCGTGCGGTCCTACCGCGAGCGCAAGAGACGCCTCGGCTGCGGCGACTTCGGCGACCAGATGGCCCGGGCGGCCCGGATCGCCCGGCGGGCGCCGCAGGTCGCCGAGGCGCTGCGTCGGCAGTTCCGGGTCGTCCTGCTCGACGAGTACCAGGACACCTCCGCGGCCCAGACGACGATGCTGTCCGGGCTGTTCTCCGGCCCCGACGCCGAGCACGGCCTCGGCCATCCGGTCCTGGCGGTCGGCGATCCCTACCAGGGCATCTACGGCTGGCGCGGCGCCGCCATCAGCACCATCGGCGAGTTCCCGCGCACCTTCCGCCGCGGCGACGGCGACCCCGCGAGGGTCTTCTCGCTCACGGTGAACAGACGCAGCGGCCCCGTCATCCTGCGGGGCGCCAACGAGATCCTGGCGCGTCTGGACGAGGATCCGGCCATGCCCGCCGTCGGCGGGGCCGGGCTGCGGCTGAGGGCCGTCGCCGGGGCCGGGCCCGGCAGCGTCACCGTCGGGCGCTTCGACGACGTCGACGAGGAGCTGGCGTGGCTGGCGTCCGACGTCGCCGCGCACGGCTGCCCGGGGCGCTGGGCCTCCCTCGCCGTGCTCTGCCGCACGAACGCCGCCGTCGGGCGCGTCTACGACGAGCTGGTCGAGGCCGACGTGCCGGTCGAGGTCGTCGGCCTCGGCGACCTCGTCTCGCTCAGCCCGGTGCGCGAGATCGTGGCCACCCTGCGCCTGCTCGACGACGAGACCGACAACCCCGCGCTCGTCGAGCTGCTCGCCTCCCGCCGCTGGCGGATCGGGGCGGCCGACCTGGCCGCCCTCGGTGCGGCGGCGCGTCGGGCCGCCGCCGAGGACGCCGGGCCCCGCGCCGCGGACGGGTCGTCCGTCGTCGGCGCCACCGACGACGCCGCGCTCGGCGAGGGCCTCACCGCCCCGCAGCCGTGCCTGCTCGACCTGCTCGACCAGGAGATCCCCGGCATGTCCGCGCAGGGCGCCCGCAGGCTGCGCCGCTTCGCCGGGGAGTTCACCCAGGTGCGCCGCGGGCTCGGCGAGCCGCTCCTCGACCTGGTGCGGCGCATCTGCCTGCTGGGCGGCGTCGACGCCGAGCTCGAGGGCGACCCCGCGTTCTTCCGCCAGGGCCGGCGCGAGCAGCTGCGGCGCTTCCTCGACGTGGTGGCCGAGTTCTCCGACACCGACCCGGGCGTGGGGCTGAGCGCCTTCCTGGCCCGGCTCGACCTGCGGATCGAGCACGAGAACGGCATCGAGCAGGCAGCCGTCTCGGCCGCGGACTCGGTCAAACTGCTCACCGTCCACCGCGCGAAGGGCCTCGAGTGGGACCGCGTCTACCTTCCGTGGCTGGTCGACGGGGTGTTCCCCGCCCACCGCGCCGACAACTGGGTGACCTCGGCCAGGCTCCTGCCGGGGCCGCTGCGCGGCGACGCCGACGCCCTGCCGTCGCTGCCCGAGATCTCGCGCGACGGCCTGCGGGACCACGCCGAGGAGCTCCGGGCGGCGGCGGGCTTCGCCGAGGACCGGCTGGCCTACGTCGCGATCACGCGCGCCCGGAACGCACTCGTGGCCACCAGCCACGTCTGGGAGCCCCGGCGGGCGCGGCCCCGCGAGGCCTCCCCCTACTACCTGGTCCTCGCCGGGCAGGCGCAGGAGGTGGTCGCCGAGCCCGGCCCGGTCGCCGACGAGAACCCGCTCGGCGACGGACGGCGGCGCGCCGCCTGGCCCCGCGGCGACGAACGGGGGCAGGAGCGCCTCGACGCGCTGGCGGCGTTCGTCCGCGATCGCGCCGGGGCGCGGCTCGCGGGGCCGTCCGGGCCCGCCGGGGAGGCGGGGGAGTTCGGCTCCGTCGAGCCGCTCGACCTCGACGAGCAGGCGCTCGTCGACCGGTGGGCGCGCGAGGCCGAGCTGCTCGTCGCCCAGGCGCTGCGCCGTCAGGACGAGGGGACCGGCGTCGCCGTGCCCGAGTCCCTGTCGGCCACGGCGCTCGTGCAGTCCCAGCGCGACCGGGCCGGGTTCATGGCGGCCCTCGCCAGGCCGATGCCGCGGCGGGCGAGCACCGGGGCGGGCGCCGGCACCCTCTTCCACGAATGGGTCGAGGCCAGGTTCCGCCGGGCCGAGAGCCCACTCCTCGGCGCCGACGAGCCGTTCGGCGAGTACGGCGCCGGCCGCTCGGACGGGGCCCGGGCCCGGCTCCGTCGACTCGTCGAGCGCTTCGAGGCGGGCCCCTACGCCCGGCGCGCGCCGTGCGCCGTCGAGGAGCCCTTCGTCCTCGTGGTCGACGGCCAGCAGATCCGCGGCCGCATCGACGCGGTCTTCCCCCTCGACGACGACCCCGAGCACGACGTCCGGGTCGTCGACTGGAAGACCTTCGACGGGCCGGGTGACGCCCTCCAGCTGGCCCTCTACCGGCTGGCCTGGTCCGACATCACCGGGACCGACCCCGGCCGCATCGACGCGGTCTTCCACCACGTCATGAGCGGCACCGACGAGCGCCCCGCCGACCTCGTCGACCGCGAGGGCCTGCGGAGGATGATCGCCGGGCTGCGCGCCCCGGCGCCCCGGCGGGGCCGTCCCGCGGCCGGCGGCCCGGCGTCCGCACCGCGTCCGGCGCGTTAGTTTGGGCCCATGACCTCGAGCCCGGACCTCAGTCGCAACCCCTACGCCTGGGACATCGCCGCGTGGGGCGGCCCGCCGAGGCTGGACCACGCCTCGAGCCTGCGCGAGGAGGACCGCTCCGTCGAGCGGGCCTGGCGCGAGCCGGGCGCCCGCATCGTCTGCCTCGACGAGGCGGGCCGCTTCGACGACGACCCCTTCGGCCGGCCCATCACGGCGGACGACGGGGGGAGCCCCCGCGCCGAGGACGTCTTCCTCGGCCGCTTCGAGGGGCACCCGTGGTTCGCCCGGCGCGACGCCGGCCCGTACCCGGCGGTGCTGCGCAGCGCCCGGCTCACCCCGGGCGAGCGCGAAGTCGCCAGCAGCGCCCAGGCCGTCCTCAACTGGGCCCGCACGACGCGCCGCTGCGTCAGCTGCGGCGGCGAGCTCGTGCGCACCCGCGGCGGCTTCTCCGCCGAGTGCACCCGGTGCGGCCGCGAGACCTTCCCCCGCACCGATCCGGCCGTCATCTGCGCCGTGCTCGACCACGACGACCGCCTCTTCCTCGCCCACCAGGGACGCTGGGAGCGCGGCCGCGTCTCGGTGCTCGCCGGGTTCGTCGAGGCCGGCGAAACCGCCGAGCAGGCCGTGCACCGGGAGATCGCCGAGGAGGCGGGGCTGCGCATCGCCGCCCTGCGCTATCTCGGCAGCCAGCCGTGGCCGATGCCCCGCTCGCTCATGCTGAGCTTCGTCGCGCGCAGCGACTCCGTCGGACGGGTCGACGGGCTGGAGCTCTCGTGGGGCGGCTGGTACCGCCGCGACGAGGTGAACCGTCTCGTGGACGGCGGCTCCCTGGTGCTGCCGCCCGGCGCCTCGGTCGGCCACCGGCTCATCGAGGCATGGCTGGACGGGCGCCTGCCCCTTCCCGAGCCCTGAGCGGGCGGCCTCGGGGTGCGCCCGGCGGGCGGTCGAGGGCCCTGCCCAGCCGTTCGGTCAGCCCCGAGGCGCGCTGGGCCTCCGTCGTGACGGCCGCGCGCACCGAGCTCGCCGGGCCGATGATGCGCACACCGGTCCTCGCCCTGGTCACGGCCGTGTAGAGCAGGCCCCTCGTGAGCAGCGGCGAGCCGGGCGGGGGCAGGACGAGGGTGACCCGCTCGAACTGGCTGCCCTGCGACTTGTGCACCGTCATGGCGTACATCGTCTCGACGCCCTCCAGCGCGTACGCCGGGTAGGTGCGGTGGTTGCTCATCGCGGCTCGTCGGCCCCGCCCGGTGGCGATGACGACGCCGGTGTCGCCGTTGCTGATGCCCAGCTCGGGGAGGTTCCGGGTGGCCAGCAGCGGCCGTCCGCTGTACCACTCGTCGCCGGAGAGCTGGCCGGCCGCGGCGCGCTGGAGGCGCTCGACGGCGGCGCCCCAGGTGGTGACCCCGTAGGGGCCGGTGCGGTGTGCGCACAGCAGGCGGTGGGCGCCGAGCGCCTCGATGGCCTCCTCGGCCCTGCCCAGCCGGGCGGCCCGCTCGGTGGCGCGGGCCTGACGCACCAGGGCGTCGCGCAGCCCCAGCGAGGCCTCCAGATCGAGGTCGGCGGCGTCCTGGTCGTGGAACTCGACGGCCTCGGTGGTGGCCAGCAGCTCCAGGGTGCGGTCCGCGTCGCCGTCGCGGATCGCCCGGGCGACGTCGGAGATGCCGCTCGTGAAGCGGTAGCCGTGGTCGAGGACGACGACGGCCGACCGGCCCGGCTCCGGGCCGGGCAACCCGGCGGCGGTGATGTCGGCGAGCACGGCCCCGGCGTCGACCGGGGTGAGCTGGTCGGGGTCGCCCACCATGACCAGGCGCGTGTCGGGGCCGAGCGCCTCGAGCAGGCGGGCCATGAGCGGCAGGGAGACCATCGACATCTCGTCGACGACCACGGCGTCGAACGGCAGCCGGTGCCCGGCCCCGTGGCGGGGGGCCCGGTCGGGGCGGGCCCCGAGCAGGCGGTGCAGCGTCGTCGCCGCGCCGACGCCGGGCCCGACGGCGTGCTCGTCGAGCGACTCGGTCAGCCGGGCGGCGGCCTTGCCGGTCGGCGCGGCGAGCGCGATGCGCATCGGGACGCCCCGGGCCTCCGCCTGGTCGGCGAGCGCGGCGACGACGCGGGAGATCGTCGTCGTCTTGCCCGTGCCCGGGCCGCCGCAGATGACGGCCGTGCGTGCCCGCACCGCCGTGCGCACGGCGGTGCGCTGCGCCTCGTCGCGCCGGTCGGCCGCGGCGGGCGATGCGGCCAGGCTCCGTTCGAGCCGTGCCTCGTCGACGTCGGGGAACGGGCCGCAGCGCCCGAGCAGGGCCGCGGTGATCGACTCCTCGTCGTGCCAGTAGCGCTCGAGGTAGAGGGCCTCGTCGACGAGGCGGAGCGGATGCTCGTTGGGCCCGGAGTGCTCGTCTCCCACGAGCGACGAGGCGGCCAGTGCCGCCAGCCACCGGTCGGGATCCGGCCAGCCGAGCTCGTCGAGCTGCGGGGCGAGGCCCGCCTGGGCGTCGTCGTCGCGGACGAAGAACTGGGCCAGTCGACGGACCCGGCGGATCGGCAGGCAGACCGAGCCGGCACGCAGCGCGCGCATCGTGAGCGCGGCGCCGAGCAGCACCGCCGGGTCGTGCTCGCCCGCGGTGCGGGCGACGAGCTGGGCGGTGTGGACGTCGGGCGCCTCGAGGATGCCCGCCTCGTTGAATCGGGCGAGCACGCCCTGCGCCGAAACGACGCGGCCGGTGACGCCGCTCATCGGGCACCTCCCGTCCGGGAGCCGGAGAGGACCCGTGAGGCGGCCTCGACGAGGCCGATGCGCGGGTGCCAGGTGAAGACGCCCGGCGGCATCGCGGTCCCGGCCGGGCCGTCGGGGCCGGCCATGCCCCTGACGAACAGATAGCCGACGCCGGCGAACTGCCGCTCGGGGTCGTAGTCGGGCAGGCGCCAGCGCAGGTAGCGGTGCAGGCCCACGCAGTACAGCAGCGCCTGGAGGGGGTAGTGGGCCTCGATCATCGCCCGCGTCATCGCCGCGGGCGTGTAGACGTGCGGGCCGAGCGACTCGTGCGGGCGGGTGGGGATGCGGTTCGTCTTGTAGTCGATGAGCGCGTAGCGGGCCGTGCCGCTCGGGACCGGTCGCCCCGGCTCCCCGGCCGCGCCGGGCCCCGGGAGCCTCAGCACGGCGTCGATCGAGCCGGTGAGGAAGCCGCGGAGGGCCGCGTGGGCGGCGCCGCTGGCCGCCAGGGCCCCGCCGTAGTCGACGAGCGGGTCGTCGGACGGTACGAGCGAGCGGTCGCCCCACAGCTCGGCGATCGCCCCGAGCTCCCGCGAACCCGAGGCCGAGCCGAGGGGCAGGTCGAAGTCGAGCTCGGCGAGGCGGTTCGCGGCGCCGATGCGGCGCAGGCTCGCCCACGCCGTGAGCTCGCCCAGCGGCGTGTCCATGACGGCCAGCAGGCCCCGGGCCAGCCGCTCGGCGGGCACCCCGGCCATCGGCCAGCGGGTGAGCATCCGGGTGACCGCGGCGGTGGTGCGCTCGGCCAGCCGCGGCCCTGCCGGGTCGACGACTTCGAGGACCGAGTGCACCAGCGAGCCGAACTGGGTGCCACCGGGCAGCGTCGACAGCGGCGTGGCGTCGTCGTGCGGGTCCGGCGCGGCCGTCCGCGGCCCCGCGGGGGCCCCCTCCAGCGGCGGTTCGTCGTCGGTGCCGCGCTCGTCGAGGCCGGGCAGGGGCCCCGCCGTCCCATGCAGCCCGGCGGTGAGCCCCGAGTACGAGGTGCGCGACCACGTGCGGTCGATCGTGTCGGCGAGCTCGCGCCCGACGAGGCGCGCCGGGCCGTCGACGGGCGGCGGCGCGGGCGCCGCCGGGGCCCCGGTCGGGCGGGGCACGACGACCAGCTGCACATGCTCGCGGCCGGCGGCTGCCCGCTCGACGTCGGCGCCGACGGGCAAGGACGGGGCCGGCGCCGGGGCGCCCGGGGGATTCATCAGCAGGCGGTGCAGCGCCGAGCGCGAGGTGTTGCGCTTCGTGCGGGCCCACCAGAGGACGAGGCGGCTCTGCGCGCGGGTGGCCGCCACGTAGAGCAGGCGCAGGTCCTCGGCCTGCTCCTCGGCGAGCTTCGCCCGGTGACGCGCGGCGGAGCGGTCGCCGAACAGGTCGAGGCCGAGCTCGCCGCCCTCGTGGACGAGGACGCGGCCCAGCCGGTCGGCCGGCCTGTCGCCGATGTACTTATCCGCCATGTCGGGCAGCGCCACCACCGGGAACTGCAGGCCCTTCGCCCGGTGGATCGTCATGACGGTGACGGCGCTGCGGTCGGTCTCGAGGCGGCGCACGGCGTCGTCGTCCGCCCGTCCGGCCGCCTCGCGGATCGACTGGGCGAGCCAGTCGCGCAGGCCCGCCAGGTCGCGTCCCGAGCGGCGGCGCTCGCGCTCGAGCAGCTCGGTGACGTGTCGCAGGTCGGTGCACCGTCGCTCGCCGTCGCGCGCGTCGGCGAGCAGCCGGGCCATGAGGCCGGGCCCTCCGTCGTCCTGCTGGGCGCACAGGCGCTCGAGGATCCCGGACGGGCCCGCGTCGGCCATCGTCCCGCGCAGCGACTTCACGAGGACGAGCAGCTGGTTGCGGGCCTCGTCGTCGGCGCGCGCCAGACGCCCGGGGCTCCATCCGACCAGCTCGGTCAGGGACAGCCGGAACAGCAGCGGCGGGCGGGGATCGCACATGGCGTCGAGCAGCCGCTGCCAGGCGAGGGCGCCGTCGGAGGCGAAGATGCCCGCCCCGCCGGTGAAGACGGCCGGGATGCCGGCCCCGGTGAGCGCGCGGCGCAGCTGCTCACCGACCCGCCTGGTGCGCACGAGGACCGCCAGGTCGTCCGCCCGCAGCGGGCGGACGGTCCCGCCGTCGTCGAGGTGGCCGCGGGCGAGCAGCTCGCCGAACTCGCGCACCAGGTCGGCGGCGATCGTCTCGCGGGCCCCGGCCGCGGTCTGCTCCTCACCGGGGGCGATGGCCCGCACCTGGACGGCGGGCGCGCCGTCGGCCCGGTCGATCCGCAGACGGGCCCGCGTGTGGGTGCTCGTGACCGGCGCCAGGGCGATGGCCTGGTCGGGCCGCCCGAGCGAGGCCCGTCCGAAGAGCTGCGCGATGCCCTCGACGACGGGGGCGTCGCTGCGGTGGTTGCGGTCGAGGGTGAAGCACTGGTCGGCCGTGGCCCGCGCGTCGAGGTAGGCCTGCAGATCGGCGCCGCGGAAGCCGTAGATCGCCTGCTTCGGATCACCGATGACGACCAGGCTCGTGCGGTGGTGGAAGGCGCGTTCGAGGATGCGCCACTGCAGCGGGTCGGTGTCCTGGAACTCGTCGACCATCACGAGGTCGAAGCGCGCGGCGAGCGTCCGCGCGGCGAGCTCGCCGGTGACCGGGTCCCCGAGGGCCTCGTCGACGCGTCGGATCATGTCGTCGTATCCGTAGACGCCCATCTGACGCGTGCGGTGCGCCATGCGGGTCCGCACGTCGGCGGCGAAGGCCAGGCGGCCCTGCTCGTCGTCGGCGTCGTCGGGCACGGGCAGGAGCCTCGGCTCGGCGTGCTCCAGCACCGCCCGGCCGATGATGCCCGCCTGCTCGTGGCCCATGCCCGCCGTCCCGGCGGTGGCGCGCGCAAGATAGGCGTCGTCGACGACCTGGGATCGCACCTCGTCCAGGTCGTCGACGAAGCGCATGGTGGTGTCGTGGTCGACGAGCACGCCCAGCTCGGCCAGCAACCGGGAGCAGAACTCGTGGGTCGTCGCGATGACGGCGCGGTCGAAGTCGGCGAGCGCCCTCCGCAGCCTGCCCAGGCGCTCGATCAGCTCGTCGGCCCGACCGCCGCACAGCTGCGCGTCGACCGGGTCGAGGCCGTCGGGGGTCCCGCCCGCGGCGGCCCGCTCGAGGACGCGGGCGCTCGAGGCCAGCCGTTCGTGGACGCGCGAGCGCAGCTCGAGGGACGCCGTGCGGGCGAAGGTGACGAGCATGACGCGGTCGATGCGGCAGCGGCCGAGGGCGACGAGGCGCGCGGTCGTCGCGGCGATGGCGTGGGTCTTGCCGGTGCCGGCGCTGGCCTCGAGGACGGTGGTGCCCTCCGGCAGGTCGGCCGTGGGGTCGAAGACCGGGCCCGGGGCGAGCGGGTCGGTCGACGGATCAGTGGTCATGGCGCGCTCCGGGGGTCCACAGGTGCAGGGCTTCGACGAGGGGGCCGTAGAACCAGCGGGCGAGGTTGAGGATGCGGCTGCTGGAGGCGGTCAGCGGGTCCTCGGGCTCGGAGCCGATGGCCTCGATGTCGCGCCAGGAGGCCCCCACCCACTGGAGCACCGGCGAGAAGGCGACCTCCCGGGAGTAGTCGCGGGCCAGGAAGGCGCCGCCGCCGCGTCGGCCGCCGGCGGTGCGGCGGGCGTACTCGAGACAGGTGTCGGGCGGCATGGGCGGGAACCGGCTGAGCCCGTCCAGGCGCAGCCGGCACATCTGGCCCAGCAGGGTGCGCGCCGTCGCCGCGTCCGGGGCGACGAGCCGGAAGCAGTCGCCCTTGCCGAGCAGGAGGGCCTCGCGGACGTCCGCGCCGCCCGCCGCGGCGCAGACGAGCTCGACCCAGGCGGCCCCCAGGTGCCTGGCCCGCAGCCTCGCGCAGCGGTGCCGCACGAGACGGCCCGCATGGGACTCGAGGGTGCCCGAGACCGACCAGGGGCCGTCGTGCCAGAGCACGTCGTGCTCGGCGGGCTCGACGAGCAGGGCCCGCACGGCCGCGGCGTGCGCCTCGAGCGCGGGGAGCCGGGCGCCGAGCAGATCGGTGCCGAGCCGGCCGGGGGGCAGCCGGCCCCCGAGCAGCGCGGCGTCGGAGACGGTCGTGACGGGCTGTCCGGCGATGAGCGCCGCGGTGATCGCCTCGTCGACCGCCCAGTTCTCGAGGCCGTCGAGGACGATCGGCAGCCCGGTGGGCGGCTCGTCGTCGCCGTCGTCGGGCAGGAAGCCGAAGGTGCGGCCCGCCCAGGCCCGGATGGGGTCCCGGAAGAAGGCGACGAGCTCGTCGATGCTCATCACCCGGGCCTCCTCGCCCGGCGCCGGGCCCTGGACCGACCAGATGCTGCGCCGGCGCCGGGGCCCGGGCGGGGCGGCGGCGGCGCGGGCGCCCGCGAGCGCCATCGGGTCGAAGCTGAGGAGGCCGCCGGAGGCGTCGGGGTCGAAGTTGCTCGCCGCATGGGGCTGGAGGGGGTGCACGCGCAGTACTGTCGGCGCCCCGCCGTTCGCCGCGCCCTCGTGCGCCCGCTCCCACACGGCGCCCGGCTCGAGGCCGGTGCACGCCTCGATGATGTCGGCCATGACGACCGGCTGCGGCAGCGCCTCCCCGGTGCGCGGGTCGGCGCCGGCGCCGACGATGATGAGCCGCTCCCCGGCGCTCATCATCGCGTCGAGCAGCTGCTGACGGGCGGCCCGTGCGGCGTCGGGGACGGGCAGCTCGTCCCGGACGCCGGGGCGGGCGAGCAGATCGTCGCCCGCCGCGGCGGTGCGCGGCGGGACGTGGGCGTCGTCGACGCCCAGGACGGCCACCACGCGGTGCTCGATGGCCTGCATCTCGCCCAGCCCGCAGATGATCATCGAGCCGGCGCCGTAGTTGGGGCGCCCCCGCCGCGGTGCGACGAGCCGACGCAGCACCGCGGCGATGTCGCCCGCGTCGAGCAGCGCGCCGTCGGCGTCGGCGCCGTCGAGCCCGGTCAGGGCGCTGCTGAGGTGGTTGAGCATCCACTGGTCGTCCGGCCCGGGTGCGGTCAGGTCGGCGGCCGCCTCGAGCAGGCGCGCGCGCCAGGCGGCGATGCCGGCGGGCTCGGCGAAGCGCAGCAGGTGCATGCGCACCCGCGAGACGAGCTCGGCGAGCGCGCCGACGAGCTCGGCGTCGGAGCCGTCGACGTGGTCGAGCGGGACGACCGTGCCGAGCCGGGCGAGGGGGCTGTCGGCCAGGGCGAGGCCGGCGAGCAGCCGGTCGACGCCGGCGATCCAGGTGCTCTGGCGGATCCCGGGCAGCCCGTGCTCGGCGCGGTGGCCCGCGTCGATGCCCCAGCGGATCTGCGCGCGCTCGACGAGGCGGCCGAGCCGTTCGAGGCCCTCGGCGTCGAGGCCGAGGGCGCGCGCGACCGGTTCGCGCGAGGCCAGTGCGATCAGGTCGGCTCCGGTGGCGCGCGAGGCCGGCAGGGCGAGGAGGGCGAGGAGGACGTCGATCACCTGGTTCGGCCGCGCCAGCGAGGGGCCCGCGATGCCGGCCCGCAGGTCGTGGCCCGGATGGTGGCCGGGGACGTCGGTGGCCCCGAGGTCGGCCTCGAGCAGCGGCGCGTAGGCGGCGATGTCGGTGCACAGCACGGCGACCTCGCGCGGCTGCAGCGTCGGGTCGGAGGCGAAGGCGTCGCACAGGGCCTCGCGCAGCACCTCCACCTGGCGGTCGGGGCCGTGACTCGCGTGGATGGTCACCGTGCCGTCGGCCGGGACCGGTGCGTCGGCCGGACGGCCCTCGCGGAGGCGGCGCTGGAGGAGCCCGAGCATGGTCCCGGCGCCGGAGGCAGGCCCGTCGGCGCGGGGCCCGGCGCCGTCCGCGACGTCGACCGGGGCCTGCTCCCAGCGCCTCCAGCTCTCGGCGCGGGCCGCCCCGTAGCGCTCCCGCAGCGGGCCGCCGACGGCACCGGCCTCCTCGGGCGAGCCGAGCTGCCAGATCTCGACGGGGAGCCGCTCGGCCAGGGCGGCCAGCAGCTCGACGTCGGCCGCCGGGGGCGCCTCGACGCAGGCCGCCCCCAGCGCGACCGGCAGCGCCGCGGGATCGGCCCCGCGCACCCCCTCCAGGAGCCGCTCGTGGCGCAGCCCCGGGTGGGGCCAGCCGGCGAGGGCCGTCGTGAGGCGCTGCCACAGGAGCGCCTGCCACCGGTCGCGGTCGGCCAGCGGGGCGCCGAGCGGGTCGACGGGGGAGCCCTGCGACCAGGCGGCGAGCATGCCGGGGCAGTGCCGCAGATAGCCGCGCAGGATCCCGGCCCAGCCCTCGGCGGTGGCGACCAGGCGCCCCGGGGCGGGGCGCGGGGGCTCCTCGGGGGCCGGGTGGCCGTCGAGGTGGCGCCGGACGAGCGCGAGCCACGGCTCGTCGGCGCACTCGCGCAGGAGGGAGGCGATGCGGAGGGTGAGGGCGCCGGGGCGCCAGGGGTCCTCGTCGGGGTCGAGGCCGAGCAGCGCGTGCTCGAGCTCGGCCCGCAGCCCGCCCATCGTCGGGGTCCTGACGCCGGCGAAGACCTGCGGCCCGCCGGGGGAGGCCGCGAGCCCCTGCGCGATGCTGCGCCGGTGCGCGGGGCCGGGCGTGACGAGCACCGGCAGGACGAAGGGGTCGGCGGCGTGCTCGGAGAGGAAGGCACCGGCCCGGGCGCGGATCTCGGACCAGGTGCGGCAGCCCGTCACGACGGCCCGGCCCGGCGCGCCCGCGGCGCGCCCGGCCGGCTCCTGCCGGACCGATCGCGTGTTCACCATGCCCCTCACCTTAGGCAGTGCCACTGACAAAGGGCCCGGATGACAGAGGGCCCGGACCCGTCCGCCGCCCGGTCCGGGCCCCGCCGGGCGGAACCCGTCGGTGGCCCCGCCTAAGGTTGCCACCATGACCAGCCAGTCGTCCGCCAGCGCATCCCCGACCGCCGAGCTCGACGAGTCCGTCCTGGCCGGCCTCGACCCGGAGCAGCGCCTCGTCGCCACGACGGTCGGCGGGCCGGTCGCCGTCATCGCCGGCGCCGGCACCGGCAAGACGCGCGCCATCACCCACCGCATCGTGCACGCCGTGCTCACCGGGCAGCAGCGGGCCGGCGCGATCCTGGCCGTCACCTTCACCACGCGCGCCGCCGGCGAGATGCGGGCCCGGCTCCGCAGTCTCGGCGCGCCGCGCGTGCAGGCCCGCACCTTCCACTCGGCGGCACTGCGCCAGCTCCGCTACTTCTGGCCGCGCGTGACCGGTGCCGAGCTGCCCGAGATCGCCGGCTCCACCTACGGCCTGGTCGCCGAGGCCGCCTCGCGCGAAGGCCTCAGGAGCGCCGACACGGCCCTCGTCCGCGACCTGGCGGGCGAGATCGGCTGGGCCAAGTCCACCAACGTCCTGCCGGCCGACTACCCCGTGCTGGCGGCCCGGGCGGGGCGCGCCGTGGCGGGCGCCGATCCCGAGACGGTCGCGCGCGTCGCAGCCGAGTACGAGCGGGTGAAGTCCCGCCGCGGCGTCATGGACTACGACGACATCCTGCTGTGCGCCGTCGCCCTCATGCACGAGCACCCCGAGGTCGCCCAGGAGTTCCGCTCCGGCTACCGGCACTTCATCGTCGACGAGTACCAGGACGTCAGCCCGCTCCAGCACGCGATGCTCACCCAGTGGCTGGGCGAGGGCCGGGACCTGTGCGTCGTCGGCGACCCCGACCAGGCGATCCACTCGTTCGCCGGGGCGGATCCGCGCTTCCTCACGGGCTTCGCGCGGGAGTTCCCCGGCGCGACGGTGCTGCGCCTCGACCGCAACTACCGCTCCACCCCGCAGATCATCGGGGTGGCCAACGATCTGCTCCACCCGCCCGGGCGGGCCGCCGTCGGGCGCGGGGTCGTGCTGCGCCCGATGCGGCCCGAGGGCCCGGCCGTCGGGACGGCCGAGTGCGCCGACGAGGACGAGGAGGCCTCGCGGCTGTCGGCCTGGCTCGTCGACCGGCACCACGCCGGGGCGCCCTGGTCTCGGATGGCGGTCCTCTACCGCGTCAACGCCCAGTCGCCGGCCGTCGAGGCGGCGCTCGCGCAGGCCCGCGTCCCGTACCAGGTGCGGGGCGCCGAGCGCTTTTACGAGAGGGCCGAGATCCGCGCCGCCCTCACCGGGCTGCGCGCCGCGGCCGGGTCCGATCCGCAGACGCCGGCCCTCGAGGCCTCCGACCGGGTGCTCGGCTCCCTCGGCTGGGCGCCCGAACCGCCCGCCGGTCAGGGCCGAGTCCGCGAGCGCTGGGAGTCCTGGCAGGCGCTGCACGACCTCGTGGCCGACCTCATCGAGGCGGGCGCCGCCACCATGGCGCAGGCCGTCGCCGGCCTCGAGCAGCGCGTCGCCGACCAGCAGGCCCCGGTGGCCGACGGGGTCACTCTCTCGACCCTGCACTCGGCCAAGGGCCTGGAGTGGGACGCCGTCGCCCTCATCGGCGTGCAGGAGGGCCTGCTGCCCTTCTCCCTCGCAAGGAGCCCGCGCGAGATCGCCGAGGAGCGCCGTCTCCTCTACGTCGGCATCACCCGCGCCCGGCACGACCTGCGACTGAGCTGGGCGACCGGCGCGACCGGCAGGCGGGGCCGGCGCCGCCCCTCGCGCTTCCTCGGCGGCCTGGCCGGGACGGGCGAGCGCGCCGACCGGGCCGCAGAACCGGCCCCCGGCCCGCGCCGCCGCCGGGTCGTCCACTGCGTGGTCTGCGGCGGGGCGCTGGGCCGGGCCGTTGAGATCAAGCTCGGCCACCACGCCGAGTGCGAGGTGCCCTTCGACGAGGGGCTGCTCGAACGGCTCAAGGCTTGGCGGTTGGGCGTCGCCAAGCGCCAGTCGGTGCCTGCCTTCGTCGTTTTCACCGATGCGACGCTCATGGCGCTGGCCCAGGCCGAGCCGTCCGACGAGCGCGGGCTGCTCGAGATCCGCGGCATCGGGCGTTCCAAGGCCCGACGCTACGGGCAGGACGTGCTGGCCATCATCGGGGGCCTCGATGTCGACGAGGTGCTCGCCGGGGCGCGGGCCCCCGGCGACGACCAGCCGTCGGGCGGCTGAGACCCGCCGCCGCGTCCGGCGACCGTCGGGGCCCGCGGCGGCGCGGTCGGCAGCTGCGTCGAACGGGTGCACAGCGGGCAGTCCGGGCGCGGGCGCCTGCTCGGCCAGATGCCGCCGCCGAACTCCACGGTGGGCGGGACGATCCGCTCGTCGAGGTAGGCGGCGCACACCGAGTTGGTGATCGCCGCCGCCCAGTCGAGCGCCGACGGGGTCGGGGCCGCCACCGCGCAGTGCCGGTGTCCGCGCCCGATGGGGGATCCGGCCGCGCAGAAGGCGCAGCTCGTGATGCCCGGCTGCACCAGCGGCCCGACGCAGGCGTCGTGGCGGTGCACGCCGACGATGAGATGCGCCAGCCCCAGACGGCTCAGCAGCCACGGTACGACCGGGTCAGGCGCCGTCCGGGAGCCGGCGACCACGACGAGGTCGAGCCGGGCGTCGTCGACGGACAACCAGTGCTCGAGACGATCGGTGGCCGGTGCGGCGCCGTACCTCGGGGGCCGGGCCCGTCCGCCCCGGGGCGGCAGCGGCTCGGTGAAGCCCCGCACCCGGTGGTCGGCGGCCAAGATGGCCCGGAGACGCTCGGCGCTCGCGCCCTCGCCGATGACGCCGATGCGCGCCGGGGCGGGCAGGTAGGGCAGCTTGTGGACCATGCCCAGCCTCCGCAGCCTCGTCAGGAGGTTCTCGAGGAGCCGCTGCTCGTCGGGGAGCAGCCCCCGGCAGGCGTCGTCGAGGGTGACGGTGCCGTCGAGTCGGCGCAACGCCCCGACGAGGCGCTCGGCGAACCGGCCGGACAGCTCGACGCAGGTGCGCCCGGGGCCGTACAGGCGGTACGAGTCGGGGCAGTGGCGGACGATGTCGGCGTCCATGCGCAGGGTCCGGGGCGGCACGCGGCGCCTCGGCGCGGCGCCCGACGGGGTCCGCGTGGTCGCCCCGCCGTACCGGCCGGGTGGGACGGGGGTGGTTCGCATGTCTCCAGCGTCCTCCTCGGGCGGGACGATCGCCAGGGATTCCCCGAGAAGGACAACAACCGGCCCTGCGCGGACAACATGTCGGGCGGCCGGGACAACACCCTGTGGCCCCGGCGCTCCCCGCCCGCCTGGGCCGGCGGGGCGCGCCGGGGCCCGGAGACGATCGAAAGGGTCGGAGCGTTGCGCTCCGACCCCTTCGGCCCAGGTCCGGACGGCGGACCGGGTGAAGTCTCAGGCCCTGCCGAGGATGCGATTCAGGTTGGTGCCGCATTCGGGGCACTTCGCCTTGGCCATGCGGGTGCCCTTGTCGTTCACGACGACGGCGCCCTTGGCGTGACGCTTCGCCTTGCACTTGACGCAGTAGTACTCGCCCTCGTAGGTCTCCTCTGCCATGTCTTCCTCCTCGTTGTTGTCGTGCCGGCCTGCCCCAGACGGAGCATTGAGGGCCGACGTGCGAGCATAACTGTAGCCACAGCGGTGGGACCGATCCGCCGTGCAGAACCCCGGTCAGGGAAGGGCACGGGATCATTCGGGGTCGTCGAAATTTCACTCAGAGAAGATCCATCCACTCCGACAAGGGATTCCACTGGATCCTCCCGGCATCGCCGTCGGGCGCGCCCGACGGCCTGGAAGGGGCCCGGGCCGGGGTGCGTTGCGGCGGGGAGACCCTCGGGGGACGGCTCCGCCGCGAGGGGTCCGATGCGCGCGGGCCCGGGGCGGGGCCGACGGCGGTGACGGCGCCCCGGGGATGCGCGGGCTCGTGGGCTGGGCGCCGAGGGCCCCGGGCGCGGAAGAACCCCCGGCGAGCTCTCATCTGCCTTCCCCTGCAGAGAGCGCCGAACCGGGGGTTCGGTGTGAACCATACCGGGCTCCTCGTCAGAGCGTCAAGCCGGCGGCGGGGACGCGGCCGCCGACAGCAGGCTCCCAGGTCCCGTCCCGGCCGTCCGGTCCCGCCCGGGCCGACCGTTACGGGCGTGACCGCCGCGATCGGCTACCATGGACGCGTCATCCCGGGCCCGGGGCGTCAGGCGCTCCCCGCCTGGGCATCCCTCGTTCTCCGGAGAACGCTCTTCCACGATCGATCCAGAGCAGATCCTCGATGCCCTCGGCGGCGACGCCGATGTCATGGGCCTCGAGCCGTGCATCGTCCGTGCATCGTCCGGCTGCGCGCGGTGCTGGCCGACCCGGAACGGGTGGACGAGGCGGCGCTGAGGGATGCCGGGGCGAGCACCGTGATGAGGATCGGCCGGGTGGTTCACGTGGTCGTCGGCCCCGAGGGCGGCAGGATCGCCGGGAGGATCCGGGCCAGTCTCGGCGGACGCGTCTGAGGCGGGGCGTCCCCGACGATCCGGCGACTCCCCGCGCCTCAGCGGCGGCGACGGCGAGGAAGGTCGACTGCGACGCGTGGTTGCCGGTCGCGGCGACGGCCCGTTCCGTGCGCCTGCCCGAGTACTTGTTGAAGTAGTAGCTCAGGACGTCGTTGTCCCATGCGACGGCGAGACCGCAGGCCCTGCCGCGGTCATCCATGGGGACGGCGACAGGGCAGTGGACGTCGATGCCGACGCCGACGGCCCCGGCCAGTGCGGGCCCGAGATCGCTGCAGGCCCGGCGGATCGATTCGGTCCATGCCCGCGGGTCCTCGCGACCGGCCCCGGCGGACCGGGAGCCCGGATGGGAGCACCGGGCCCGCGCGATCACCTCCCCGTCCTGGCCGACGGCGATCGCCTTCGTGGCGGACGTGCCCAGGTCGATGCCGATGAAGACGCTCATCCTCGAACCCCCGGTCCCATGAGTTCCCGCGGGGGCTCAGCTCAGCAGTGCGACGGCCCGCGAGGGCGTCATCCCATCGTGGACCACCGCCTTGAGCGCCCGGACCATCTTCGTCGGATCCTCGGCCCGCCAGATGTTGCGGCCGCAGGTCATGCCGGCGCCGCCGGCCTCCATGACCGCCGCCTGCTCGAGGATGTTGATCGGCGCGGGTGCGGGTGCGCCGCCGGCGGCGACGACGGGCGTGGGGACGGCCTCGACGATCCTCCTGAACTCCTCGGCGGAGCCCGTGTACCAGGTCTTGACGATGTCGGTTCCGCACTCGGCGGCGGCCCGTGCCGTGCACATGACCGATTCCGTCGATCCCTCGCGGTCGCCCCACAGCTCGCCGGAGGGGTAGGAGTGGCGGATCACCGGCATGCCCCATGTGTGGGCCTCCTCGGTCACCGCCGACAGCATCTCGAGCATGGCCGCCTGGTGACTCGATCCTCCCGGGATCCCGATGGCCAGCGCGTCCGCCCCGAGCCTCATGGCGTCGCGAACCGTGGCCACGGTGGCGTCGTAGGTCGGGTGGAAGTCGACGTGGGAGAAGTGCTCTGTCGGGCCCGGACGTCGACGCCGACGCGCGTGTCCGAGCCGGAGGCGGCCAGTCGGATGGCGTCGGCGGCCCGCTCCAGCGGCAGCTGGGTGCCGATGAGATCCTTCACGACGAGTCGGCCCGAGTCGATCATCGGGGCGATCCGCTGGAGGTTCTCGAGTCGGCAGGAGGAGGCCCCGACGATCTTGTACTCGTTGTCGTGGATGTCGTTCGCGACGAACCGGAGCGTCGCCTCGGAGTTGAATCCCGCGAACACGGACACGCGGGCTCCCGGGGCGAGGATCCCGAGGTAGGGGGTCAGGGCCTCGGGGCGTCCGATCGCCATGATGACGACGTCGATCCCCTCCGGGGCGATGTCCCTGATCCGGTCCGCGATGTCGCCGCTCGGGGCCGGGACGGCGTCGGCGCCGGACGCCCGGGCGATCGCGTGCCTGGCCGGGTTCGGTTCGACCGGGACGACCGTGGGGACCCCTGGCCCCGGGCGAGCCTCATGCGGATGAGACCGAGGGGGCCCGGCCCCTGCGACGAGGATCGTCCGCGCACCCGCCACCTCTGCGAGGTTCTGGCCGTTCAGGGCGCAGGAGACCGGTTCGACGATGGCCGCTTCGAGGGGCGGGACGTTGTTGACCGGTACGAGGTTCCGCCGGGCGTCGGCCGATGCGGACGTGCTGGGGGAGGCCGCCGTCGAGCTGGTAGCCGAAGGCCGTTCGGTGGCGGCAGATGTTCGGGTGCCCCCTGGTGCAGGCCGGGTGGGCGCCCGCCTCGCCGATGCCGAGCCCCAGGCGAAGACCGAAGAGGGTACCGAAGCCGCTCGCGAGGAAGGTCAACCCGGTGCAGATCGACCAGAGGCACGCGGATGCGCCGACCATGCGGATGCGCCGACCATGATGCGCTCGCCGAATCCGTCGATGAGCGAGCCGGCGGGGATCTGCATGAGGGCGTAGGACCACGAGAACGCCGAGAGGACGAGTCCCCGCTGCGTCGCGCTCACGGTGAAGTCCGCCGTCATGTACGGCAGGAGACGGAGATCGCCGATCGGTCGATGTGGTTGATGGCCAGACCGAGCGCTCAGACCGCGGCGACCGCCCATCGCCACCCGGTCCTGCCCGATCCGGGGGCCCTGGTGCTGCCTGTCGTGACCATGGCGCCTCCTCGTGCTCCGTACTCACAATGTAATCAAATAATCAATCAATATTGATCAGTTCGATCCTGTACCACGGTCAGAACGATTACTTCGATCAGCAGGAGATGCCGAGCCATCGTCAGGATGCTGTGCGGGCTCCGCCGGGAGGACCCGCCGAGCCCGCGCCCGCCGCGCCGGGCGCGGCGGAACCCGACCGATCGACCGGGCCGGCCGCCGCGAGGATGCCCGGGGGCGACCGGGGATCGCCCCCGGGCGTCGGCTCCGGTTAGGCTGGCCCGCGTGAGCAGCAGCCGAGCGCCGGGGGCCCGGGTCGGGGCCGGTGCCGCCGACACCGTCGTCCCGACGCCGCGCGGGCTGGAGCTGCCGCCGGGCGCCGACGAGATCGTCGTGCGCCGCAGCACCCGTCGGCGCCGCAGCGTGGCGGCACGCCTGGACGGGCGCCGGATCGTCGTCATGATCCCGGCCCTCATGGGGGAGGCCGACCAGGACCGGTGGGTGCGCGAGATGGTCCGGCGCCTCGCCGGGCGTGAGGGGCGCAGGGCCGGCGCCACCGGCGACGGCGCGCTCATGGTCCGCGCCGCCGGGCTCCGTCGCGCCTACGTCCCGGAGGCCCCCGAGCCGGCGAGCGTCCGCTGGGTCCCGAACCAGCGCTCACGCTGGGGCTCGTGCACCGCGTCCGAGCGGACGATCAGGCTCTCGGACCGGCTGCGCGCCATGCCCGACTGGGTCATCGACGCGGTCCTCGTCCATGAGCTGGCCCACCTCGTGCACCCCGACCACGGCCCGGCCTTCCGGCGCATCGAGCGCCGCTACGGGCCCGCCGAGCGGGCCGGCGGTTTCCTCGAGGGCTGGGACGCCGCCACCGCCGCCTTCGAGCGGTGCGGCGGCTGAGGGCCCGGCCGGTTCAGTCGGCCCCGGGGCCCTCGTCCCGGCCCCGGTCCTCGTCGCCGCGGTCGCCCTGCTCGAGGAGCCTGGTCAGCTCCGAGTCCCAGTCGGCGTCGGTCTCCTCGTGCTGCTCGCCCCGGACGAAGCCGATCGGGTCCTCGACGTCGGCGGATGAGGGCATGAGGTCGGGGTGGCTCCACAGGCCGTCGCGTCCCGCCACGCCGCGGTCGGCGAGCACGACCTGCCAGAAGCGGGCGCTCTCGCGCACGAGTCGGGGGTGCAGCTGGAGGCCCAGCAGGGCGCTGGTGATCTTCCCGGTGGGCCCGCCCGCCGCGCGGCGTCGGTGCACGGCCTCGAGCAGCGCCGGCTCGTGGGTGAGCCACTGCGCGCAGGCCTCGTGGGCGACGGCGTCGACCCAGCCCTCGACGAGGGCGAGGAGCGTCTCGAGACGCGCGAGGATGCTCTCCTGCTCGGGCGTGCGGGTCGGCTTGAAGAGCCTGCCCTGCAGCTGCTCGGAGACCTCGGCGAGCCTGGCCGGGGTCATCTCCGAGACGTCGCCGATGTCGATGGCGTCGCCGAGGGCCGTCGTGTCGATCGTGATCTCGCGGGCGTAGTGCTCGATGAGCGCCAGCATCTGCGGGCCGAGCCACTTCACGGCCGAGAACAGCCGCTGACGGGCGGCCTCCCGCACGACGACGTACATGAGCGTGTCCTCGTCGGGCAGGCCCAGCCCCTTGACGAAGGCCTCGGCGTTGGTCGGCAGGAGCACGACGCGCGGGCTCGACAGGAGCTGGAGGCCGAGCTCGTCGCCGCTGACGACCTCGGCGGAGATCTCGCCGATGGCCTGTGCCAGCTGGGCGGTGTACATCTGGCCGGCCGCCATGCGCATGACGGGCGCGAGCATGCCGGTGAGCTGGGCGATCTCGGGCAGTTCGGCGGCGGCCTCGCCCCCCAGCCCGGTGCTCATGGCCTCGGCGATCGCCGTGACGACGGGCTCGACGATCGCGTGCCACGAGTCCATCGTGTCCTCGACCCACTGGGCACGGCTCCAGGCCTGCGCCTGGGCGGGGCAGGCCTCGAAGGAGACGGCCGGGCCGAGCCAGGACTCGGCCAGGCGGTGCGAGTCGGCCAGCTGCGCACGCTGGGTCGGGGACGGCACGGGGTCGGGGCCGAGCGAGGCGGCGACCTGCCGTGCGGTCCGCCGAGCCATCGCCCAGTCGATGCCCGTCGCCGAGTCGGCGCCGGCCTGTGCCTGGGCCATCATCGCCTGGATCCGGCCCATGAGCGCGTTGAGGTCGACCCCGTCCCCGGGCGGGTTGAGCCCCAGCCGACGCAGCAGCTCGCTGAGCGGATCCTCGCCCGATGCGCCGGCGGAATGGCTGGTGGTCTCGTCGCTCATCACTGGACTCCTCGTGGTGCGGCGCGGTCGAGGGGGACCGCTGCGTGCCTGCCCCCATTCAAGCGCGCCCGATCAATGCGGCGGGCCCCGCCCGGACCCTCGCCGCGGTCCCACCGCGCCGGGCCCGGCCCGGTGCACCCGATCGGCCCCTGAGCGGTGGGTGGACCGCTGAGCGGTGGGTAGACTGCGGGACCATGAGGGCAGTTGTTCCGACGACGAGGCGCACGGGGGCGCCGGCATGACGCGTCAGACCTGGACGGCGGTCGTCTCCGCGCTGACCCTCATCGTCCTCGCGGGCGTCATCGCCTTCACCCCGATCCCCTACGTGGCCTGGGACCCGGGCGTGACGAACGACGTGCTCGGCTCCTCCGACGGCGTCGACGAGATCACGATCAGCGACGTCGCGACGAGCGGCACGACGGGCCGCCTGCTCCTCACCTCCGTGTCGGTCACCTCCTCCGACGCGGCGCTGACCCTGCCCGCCGCGTTCCTCAACTATCTGCGCGGCTCCCACGACGTCGTGCCACGCGACTGGGCCTACCCGGTCGGGCGCAGCGACTCGGACCTGGCCAACGACGAGGCCCAGTCGATGAACGAGGCCGAGCAGGGCGCCACCGTCGCGGCGCTCGGTGCGGCGGGCATCCCCGTCCAGGAGAACCCTCTCGTCGACTCGGTCTCCACCGGCGGGCCCGCCTACGAGCTGCTGCAGACCGGCGACATCATCGAGACCGTCAACGACACCCCCGTGACCACCTCCGACGAGGTCAACGGCATCGTTCGGTCGCTGGCCGTCGGCGCCACCGCGACCTTCGGCATCGTGCGGGGCGGCTCCTCGATGGTCGTCCCCGTCACCACCCAGGCCAGCTCGACCGACCGCACCGTGCCGCGCGTGGGCATCACGATGCGCCCCGGCTACCGCTACGCGCCGCGCATCGAGTTCAACGTGCCCGGCAGGGTCGCCGACGAGAGCTCCGGCCTCGTGCTTTCGCTGGCCATCTATGCGAAGCTGCGCAGCGAGGACCTCATGGCCTCGCGTGTCGTCGCCGGCACCGGCACCATCGAAGCCAACGGCACCGTCGGCGCCGTCCCCGCGGTGGCGGAGAAGATGCGCGGAGCCGAGCAGGACGGGGCGCAGATCTTCCTCGTCCCGGCGGCCAACTGCTCCGATGCGGCGGGCGTCGCCACGGACATGGAGCTCGTGCGGGTGGCGAAGCTGTCCGACGCGGTCTCGTCCCTGGACGCCCTGGCCCAGGGCCACCCCGAGACGGTGCCGCGCTGCTGATCCCCCCGTGCCGCCGGTCCCGTCCGGATCCCCGTCCCAAGAGCAGAGGAGTTGTCCGATGAGTCCCCAGTCCCAGACCGGTCCCGGGGCGCCCGACGGCGGTCTCGCCGCGGCCCACGAGCTGCTCGCGGCCGCCCTCGTCGAGATCGAGCGCTACGTGGGCGCCTCCGGCTGGGACCAGCCGTCCCGGCTCTTCGCGCTGGCCCCGACCGCCCGGCTCCTGGAGGCCGAGCCAGTCCTGGCCGGCCAGCTCACGGTGACCGCCCCCGACCAGCTGTCCTCGATCGAGCAGGACGACTTCCACCCCGGCCAGGACGTCCTGGCCGGGCTGGCCGCCATCGCCTGGCCCGACACGGTGGCCGGCTGCGCGGTGTGCACCGAGCGCTCCTTCCTGCCGGCCGGCGTCGAGGACCGCATCCCCGACGACCCGGACGAGGCGGCCGAGTTCGTGGCCGCCCATCCGGCCCGCGAGGACATCCGCGTCGTCATGGGCGCCCTGCGCGACGGGACCACCTACGGCGTGGCCCGCCTGGCCAGCCACCCCGACGAGCTCCTGGCCGGGGACGGGCTCGTCCCGGCCCTGTCCGGCGCACTCGTGCGCACCTTCGAGTGGGAGGACACCGACCAGTCATGAGCAGCGCATCGCAGGTCAGGAAGCAGCCGCGCCGCCACACGGCCCTGGGCGCGACCCTCGCCATCCTCGTGGTGCTCGTCGTCGTGTGGTGGATCGTCAGCGAGGTCGTCACCGACTGGCTGTGGTTCCGCAATCTGCACTTCGGGCAGGTCTTCACCACCCGGGTGGTCACCGGCGCGGTCCTCGCCGCGGCGCAGGGCGTGCTGCTGGGCGGCGCCTGCGCGCTCAACATGGCCCTCGCCTGGCGCAGCCGGCCCCAGCGCCCCGTGAGCGACTCGCCGACCCTCGACCACTACCGCTCGGCCCTGGCCCGGCGCACGGCCGTCATCGTCGCCGTCCCGTCCCTGCTCGTCGCGCTGGGCGCCGGCTCGTTGGCCGTGTCGCACACCGACGAGACCCTGGCCTTCCTCCACCGCACCCCCTTCGGCCAGTCCGACGCCTACTTCGGCATGGACGCCTCCTTCTACGTCTTCACGCTGCCCTTCCTCCAGGACGTCTTCTCCGCCGTCCTGGCCGCCCTCGTCATCGGCACGCTCGCCGCGGCGGCCGTCCACGTCGTCACCGGCTCCCTATACGCCACGCCGGTGGCGGTGCGCCGGCACGGCTCCGGGGACGAGGGCGGCGCCCACCCGCCGACGGTCGAGCTGCGGAACCCACTCAACGCGGCCGCCCAGGTGCACCTGTCGGTGCTGCTCGGCCTCATCATGGTCGTCTACGGCTTCCAGCGGCTGCTGTCGCGCTACGAGTTCGCGATCAGCGACAACGACGCCCTGTTCACCGGTATCGGCTACACCGACGACCACGCGCGCATCACCGCCCGCCTCATCGTGGCGATCATCGCGTGGATCTGCGCGCTCATGTTCTTCGCCAACGTGAGGCTCAAGCTGTGGCGTGTGCCCGGCACGGCGATCGTCCTCATGATCGTCTCGAGCCTCATCATCCAGGCGATCTACCCGGTCGCCATCCAGCAGTTCACCGTGCGCCCCAGCGAGGTCAGCCAGGAGCGCAGTTACATCGAGCGGCAGATCGAGGCGACCCGGGCCGCCTACGACGTCGACGACGTGACGGTCTCGGACTACTCGGCGGAGACCAATGTGAGCGCCGGTCAGCTCAAGTCCGACGCGGAGGCCCTGCCGGGCATCCGGCTCATGGATCCGGCGCTGATCGCCGAGACCTACGAGCAGCTGCAGCAGGTGCGCGGCTACTACCAGTTCCCCGGTGTGCTCGACGTCGACCGCTACGCCATCGACGGGAAGACGACCGACACGATCATCGCGGCCCGCGAGATCAACATCGCCGGGCTGCCCGACCAGAGCTGGATCAACACGCACACCGTCTATACGCACGGCTACGGCGTCGTCGCGTCCTACGGCAACCGCAGCTCGTCCAACGGGGAGCCGGTGTGGACCGAGGGCGACATCCCGCCCCAGGGCCGGCTCGACGTCGACGAGTCGCGCATCTACTACGGCGAGGCCGAGAACCAGTGGGTCGTCGCCGGCAACGAGCCCGGCGCAGCGCCCATCGAGCTCGACACCCCGGGCGGCTCCGAGTCCGGCGGCGAGCAGCACTCCACGTACACCGGCGCCGGGGGAGTGGCGATCGGCAACCACGTGACGCGCGCCATGTACGCCACGACCTTCACCGACCTGAACCTCCTGCTGTCGAGCAATGTGAACAGCGCCTCGCGCATCCTGTACAACCGCACGCCGCGCGAGCGCATCGCCCAGGTCGCCCCCTGGCTGACCGTCGACCAGGACCCGTATCCGGCCGTCGTCGACGGGCGGGTCGTGTGGATCGTCGACGCCTACACGACGAGCGCCGACTACCCGAACTCCCAGCACGTCACCCTGCAGGACACCATCGCCGACTCGGCCCGGCAGACCTCCGGCGAGGACACCCAGGTCAACTACATGCGCAACTCCGTCAAGGCGGTCGTGGACGCCTACGACGGCACGGTCGACCTCTACGCCTGGGACGCCGACGACCCGATCCTCCAGACCTGGATGAAGGTCTACCCCGGTCTGCTCAAGGACCGCGGCGAGATCTCCTCCGACCTCATGAGTCATCTGCGCTATCCGCAGGACATGTTCAAGGTGCAGCGCCAGATCCTCGGGCGCTACCACATGGAGAACCCCGACAGCTGGTACAACCAGTCGGATCTGTGGGAGGTCCCGGCCGACCCGCGCGACTCCAGCGGCGCCTACGAGCCGCCCTACTACCTGTCGATCAAGTGGCCCGGCGACGAGTCCCCGGTGTTCAGCCAGACGGCCGTCTACGTGCCGAAGAACCGTGAGAACATGGCGGCCTACATGTCGGTCGTGGCCGACGCGTCGAGCCCCGACTACGGCACGCTGCGCGTCCTCAAGCTGTCCGACACGGCCCAGGTGCCGGGCCCGAACCAGACCTACAACGCGATCGTCTCCGACCAGCAGGTGGCCGACAAGCTTCTCCCGTTCATCGGCCAGGGCTCCGGGAGCTCGGCGGACGCGCTCTACGGCAATCTGCTCACGCTGCCGCTGGGCAACGGCCTCATCTACGTCGAGCCGATCTACACCCAGCGCAAGTCCGCCGACACCGGGGCCTCGGCCGGCACCTACCCGGTGCTGCGCTTCGTCGTCGTCCGGTTCGGCACCCACATCGGCATCGGGGACACTCTCCAGGAGGCTCTCGACTCGGTCTTCGCCGGCGATGCCGGCGCGAGCACGGGCGAGGACACCGCGGGGCAGCCGTCCGAGCAGCAGGGCGGGGGGACCGGCCAGATGTCGAACGAGGAGGCGGCCAAGCAGCTGCTCCAGGAGGCGAGCGACGCCTTCGGCAGGGCGGACCAGGCGCTGAAGAACGGCGACCTGGGGGAGTACCAGGCCCAGATGCAGACCGCCCAGGACAAGACCCGGGAGGCCTACGAGAAGCTCAACGGCTGACCCGGACCGGTGGGGTCGTCACAGGACGGGGTCGATGACCTCGACCTGGAAGCCGTCGCCGCGCAGCTCGGGCACGATCCTCGAGGCGTCGCCGCACAGCACGGCGCGCATCCTCCCCTCGTGGGTGGCCCTGCCGACGGTGCCCTCGAAGGCCGCCGTGGCATGGGCCGCGTCGGTCGTCGCGAGTCCGTCGTGCAGGACGTTGACCCAGTCCGGGTCGACGCGGTGCGAGGCCAGCACGCCGGCTTGGCCGGCGATCGCGTCGGCGGTGTCGTAGCGCAGCGGGGCGACGCCCACGAGGTAGCGGATCGCGTCGTCGACCTCGGAGCGCCCGAGCGGGGCACGCGACAGGTCGAGCAGCTCGAAGACGCCGCGGAAGGCCCGCGCCGCCACCTCGGTGCGGAAGCTCGCCTGGATGGTGAAGCTTCCGTTGAACCGGCCGGCGGCCAGGCCGGCCTGCACCCCGTAGGTGTAACCCCGGCGCTCGCGCAGCTCCATGTTGAGCCGGCTGCCGAACAGCCCGCCGACGGCGCCCGTCGCGACCTGCATCGGCGCCCAGTCCGGCCAGGCCCGGCCCGGCACGACGAGCCCGACGCGCAGATCGGCGGCGACGGCGTCGGGACGGTCGATGACGTAGGTGGGGCAGGGCTCCGTCTCGGGCGAGGGGGCCCTCGCGCCGCTGCGCACCCCCGTCGCCGGCCAGGCGCCGAAGACCTCGGCGGCGTGCTCGACGAGGCCCTCGGGCAGGGCGCCCGCGAGGATCAGGACGGCGCCGTCGGGACGCCACCAGCGGTCGTGGAAGGCCCGCACGTCCTCCGCGGTGATCGTCGGCACCGACTCGGAGGTGCCGGCGGCGGCCAGTCGCTGGCGGCTGCCGACGACCCAGGTGCGCTGGGCCAGGCCGATCGCGGCCATCGCCGCCGAGTTCGCCCGCTGCTGGGCGATCTCGGTGAGGCGCAGGGCCTTGTGGCGGGCGACGTCCGCGTCGGCGTAGGCGGGCGTGCGGACGATCTCGTCGAGCAGTTCGAGGCCGGCGTGCGCGTAGGGCGCGGCGACCTCGACGCCGCACCGGGTGCCCCACCATCCGGCCGAGCCGTCGAAGAGCGCGCCGATGTCCTCGATGCGCCGGGCGAGCGCCTCGCCCGGGTGGGCCAGCGAGCCCTCGTCGCAGCAGTGCACGGCCAGCCGCGCGACGCCCTCCCCGCCGACCGGCTCGTCGGTGAGGGCCACGTCGAGGGCGATCTCGGCGGTGATGACGTACTGGCCGGGCAGGTCGTACGCCCAGATGCTCATGCCGTTGTCGAGGCGGGTGACCCGCGGCAGCGGGAAGCGCCAGTCGCTCGTCGGGTCGACCTGCGGGCGCGGGGCCTGGGGACTCATCGGGTGTCCTCCGCTTCGTAGACGAGCACGGCTCGGTGCTCGGGGGCCAGCCAGCTGCGGGCGGCCTCGGCGATCTGCTCGCCGGTCACCCCGTGCATGCGGGCGAGCAGCGTGTTGACCAGGTCCGGGTCGTCGGACAGGCTGGCGAAGCCGCTGATCTCGTCGGCGCGGGCCTCGACCCCGGCCAGGCGGGCGAGCCACTCGCGGTCGAAGACGGCGTTGACGCGGGTCAGCTCGGCCTCGTCGGGACCCTGCTCGCCGAGGCGGACGAGCTGCTCGAGGATCGTCGCGACGAGCTCCTGCGGGTCGTGGCCGCGTCGCACCCGGGCGCTGAGCGAGGCCATCGAGACGCCGCGGGCCAGGCCGAAGTCGCCGGAGCTGACGGCGTCGGCGCTCTCGCGCTCGCGCACGAGCAGGTTCGGCAGCCGGCTGGACTGGCCCGAGGCCAGCACGGCCAGGGCCTGCTCGACGGCGAAGCGCTCGGGGGAGTTGGCGTCGGGACTGCGCCAGCACAGGTGCACCATCGTGCTCGGCACGGCGCGCCGCACCCGGACGGTGGGGACGCCCTCGTGCCGGGGCAGGGCGGCAGTGGGCCGGGCCGGTTGCGCGGGCTCGGAGTCCAGACCGCCGAAGTACCTCTCGACGAGGGCGAACGCGCGGTCCGGCACGACCGGGCCGCAGAGCGTCAGGACGGCGTTGGACGGCTGGTACCAGCGCCGGTGGAAGTCCTGCACGTCCGACAGGGCGGCGGCGTCCAGATCGGCCGTCGAGCCGATCGTCGGGTGCCCGTACGGGTGCCCGGACGGGAAGTTGAGTCCGAGCAGCAGCTCGAGCTGGTCGCCGTAGGGCACGTTGTCGTAACGCTGGCGCTTCTCCTCCTCGACCACCTCGACCTGGGTCCGGAAGCCGGTCCCGGTGACCGCGAGCGTGCTCATCCGGTCGGCCTCGAGCCACAGCGCCAGCTCGAGCGCGCCCACCGGGACGGTCTCGAAGTAGTTGGTGCGGTCGAAGCTCGTCGTCGCGTTGGCGCTGCCGCCGACCGACTCCATGAGGGCCAGGTGCTCGCTCGCGGCGACGTGCTCCGAGCCGGCGAACATGAGGTGCTCGAAGAGGTGCGCGAAGCCGGTCGCCCCCGGGGGCTCGTCACCCGAGCCGACGGCGTACCAGATGTTCAGCGCCTCGGCCGGGGCGCCGGGATCGTGGTTGACGACGACGCGCAGCCCGTTGGCCAGGGTCTGCCGGGCGATGCGGTAGTCGAGATCGATGTGCGGCACGGGGGCAAGTCTATGGGGCGCCCGCCGGGGCCCCTCCCGGGAGGGGCCGGGTCGTCCCCGGACGACCGGTGTTCGCCCTCGGAATAAAAACAAGAGGTCAGGGAGAAATCAGGTGAGAAATAAACATGGAAGCGGCCATGGTAATTATCATGGCTGCCATGTCTTCTTCGCGCAGAGCTGTCGGACAGGGGACCGCGCCGCGACGCCCCATGGTGGTGAGCGGAGGCTGGGTCCAGGGCGTCGCCCTCGTGATGCTCCTCGGCTTCACCGTCCTGGGCGTCCTCGCCTGGCGCACGTACACGGACTCGATCCCCATCCCCGACCGGGTCACCGACTCCTCCGGCCAGGTGCTGTTCACCCACGACGACATCTCGGCCGGCCAGCAGCTGTTCCAGAACCGCGGCCTCATGCAGTACGGCTCGGTCATGGGTCACGGCGGCTACCTCGGCCCCGACTTCACCGCCGACTACCTGCGCCGCGCCAGCGACGACACGCTGCAGCGCCACCGGGACGCGGGGGACGCCGACCCGACGGCGGCCAACATCGAGGACTGGCGCACCAACCGCCTCGACGAGGCGAGCGGGACGCTCCGGCTCTCGGACTACCAGGCCGACGCCTACCGGACGCTGACCGACCACTACGCCGACTACTTCGGGCAGGACTCCCACAACCTCGGCCTGCTCGCCAACGACATCACCGATCCGCAGCAGGTCCACCAGCTGGTGAGCTTCTTCGCCTGGACGGCGTGGGGCTCGGCGGCCCAGCGGCCGGGCCACGACTACTCCTACTCGAACAACTGGCCCGCCGAGAAGAATGTCGGGAACAGCCCCACCGCCGACATGGTGCTGTGGTCCGCGCTGTCCCTGCTCGTGCTCATCGGCGGCATCGGCGTGATGTTCGCCATCTACGGGCGCTGGAGCGCCAGGATCGGCTGGCACGCCTCCGACGCGCCCGCCATCCTGTTCGTCCCACCGGCCAGGGTCGGTCTCACGAGGTCCCAACGCGTCACCGCCTGGTTCTGGGCGGCCATCTCGGCACTCTTCTTGCTCCAGACGATCGTCGGCGCGGCGGCCGAGCACTACCGCGCCGATCTCACCAGCTTCTTCGGCTTCGACCTGGCCGGCTGGTTCCCCTACAACCTGGCCCGCACCTGGCACGTCCAGCTCTCGCTGCTGTGGACGGCGGCGTCCTTCCTGGCCGGCGGCATCTTCCTCGCGCCCTTCATCTCGGGCCGCGAGCCCAGGCACCAGAGCAGATGGGTGGGCGTGCTCTTCGTCGCCGTGTGCGTCGTCGTGTTCGGCTCCCTGGGCGGCGAGATGCTCTCGATCTACGGCGTCTCCTGGGCCAAGGGGCCGCTGCTCGGCCAGCAGTGGGAGTACCTGGACCTGCCGAAGATCTTCCAGGCGGCGCTGACCGGGGGCATGTTCCTGTGGGTCTTCATCATCGTGCGTGCCATTCGGGGTCGGCTCAGGACCGAGTCGCACGGCAATCTGCCCTGGGTCTTCTTCTTCTCGGCCCTGTCGATCCCGGCCTTCTACGCGGTGGGCATGCTCGCCGGCACGACGACGCAGATCTCCGTCGCCGAGTACTGGCGCTTCTGGGTCGTCCACCTGTGGGTCGAGGACTTCCTCGAGCTGTTCACCACCGTCATGGTCGCGTACATCTTCGTCATGCTCGGCGTGGTGCGTGAGAGGGTCGCCCTGGGGATCATCTACATGGACGTCATCCTCTACTCGGTCGGCGGCGTGCTCGGCACGATGCACCACGTCTACTTCTCGGGCACCCCGAGCTCGAACATGGCCGTCGGCGCCGTCTTCTCGGCCGCCGAGGTGATCCCGCTCACCTTCCTGACCGTCGAGGCGTGGGCCTTCACCCAGCTGGGCGCCCGGCGCGAGGCGAGGTCGAGCACCCCGTTCCCGCACCGCTGGTGCGTCATGTTCCTGGTCGCCGTCGGCTTCTGGAACTTCGTCGGGGCAGGCCTCTTCGGCTTCATCATCAACCTGCCGATCGTCTCCTACTACGAGATCGGCACGGCGCTGACCGCCAACCACGCGCACGGCTCGATGATGGGCGTCTACGGCATGATGGCGATGGCCCTGGCCATGTTCGCCCTGCGCTACCTCATCCCCCAGGACAGGTGGAACGAGAGGCTCGCCAAGGTCTCCTTCTGGTGCTCCAACATCGGTCTGGCCTGGATGGTCTTCGTCACCCTGCTGCCCCTCGGCGCCCTGCAGCTGTACCGCTCGGTCGGCTCGGGCTACTTCGAGGCGAGGTCGCTCAACTACATCACCGAGCACCGCAACGTCGTGCTCGAGTGGCTGCGCATGCCCGGCGACGTCGTCTTCATCGTCGGCGGGGTCGTGCCCTTCCTCGTCATGGCCGTCCAGGGCTGGATCCACCGCCACGACGGGCGCACCGTCGACGAGCTGCCCGTCGAGCGCCTCTTCGTCGAGGTGGGCGGGGAGGACCACGGCTACGCCGAGCTCGCAGGGGAGGACTGACGGCGATGGGTGCCGAGGACACGACCATCCAGGTCTACCTGTCCTGCCTCTACGCGGTCGTGCTCGTCGGCTTCGCGTGGGTCCTGGACGTCCTGGGCCGGCGCAGCGCCCGGCGCTCGCGCGACTGGCGGACGGGCAACTTCGTCTTCCACGAGGACCACGGGGCGTGGAAGTGCCACGAGGACCAGTGGCTGTGGCCGGCCAGCTTCGACCCCGTCAAGCGGGTCATCCGCTACCGGGGCCAGGACGAGATCTGCGGGCGCTGCCCCGTCAAGGACGGGTGCGCCCCGCACCTCGGCCCCCGCGAGATCACCCAACCGGTGGATCCCTGGCCCCACTCCGAGGCCGGGGTCTTCCACAGGGGCATGTCGCTGGCGATCATGGCCGCCGGCACGGCCCTGCCCCTGGCGATGCTGTTCGTCGCCTCCGGCGCGGCCCAGCGCGTGGCCCTGGCCGCCTCGGCGGTGTTCGTCGTCGTGGCGGCCTGGCCGATGGTCCGCTCGCTGCGCAACACGCCGACGAACGCGCCGGAGGACCTGCCGTTCGAGTCCTCGGCGCCCGAGGAGGCCGGGACCGCCTCCGACTCGAAGGACGGGCGTGCCGTCGTGGCCCGCGGCGCGCACGGGCAGGTGCAGTCCGAACGCGCGGCCGACGAGGCCTCCCGTCTCATCGAGCGCTACGCCTCGCACTGGTCGAGCGGGCGCACCCGCTACGCCTCCGCAGCCGACAAGGAAAGGGACTGAGTCATGGGCGCCACCCAGTGGTTCTTCACCGTGATCGCCCTGGCGGTCCTCGTCGCGGGCCTGCTCGTGACCTGTCTGAGGATCGTTCCCGAGTACGAGCGGGCCGTCATCTTCCGGCTCGGCAAGGTGCGGCCCCTCCACGGGGCGGGGCTGGCCTTCATCGTCCCGGGGCTCGACAGGCTCGTCCGCGTGGACACCCGCACGGTGACGCTGACCATCCCCCCGCAGGAGGTCATCACGCGCGACAACGTGCCCGCCCGGGTCAACGCGGTCGTGCTGTTCAACGTCACGGATCCGATGGACGCGGTGATGAACGTCGAGAACTACGCGGTGGCCACCAGCCAGATCGCCCAGACCACGCTGCGCTCGGTGCTCGGGCGCGCCGACCTGGACACCCTGCTGGCCCACCGCGAGAGCCTCAACCACGACCTGCGCGAGATCATCGAGGTGCGGACCACCCCTTGGGGCGTCGACGTCTCGGTGGTGGAGATCAAGGACGTGGAGATCCCCGAGGCGATGCAGCGCGCCATGGCCCGGGAGGCCGAGGCCGAGCGCGAGCGCCGCGCCAAGGTCATCAACGCCCGCGGCGAGCTGCAGGCCTCCGACGAGCTCAGGCGGGCTGCGGATGTGCTCTCCGCCAGCCCCGCGTCCCTCCAGCTGCGCTATCTGCAGACGCTGCTCGAGCTCGGCGCCGACCAGAACTCGACGGTCGTCTTCCCCCTGCCCATGGACCTCATCGGGCCCCTCGTCGCGGGGCTCGCCGCCGGCCGGGACTCCGACTGATCCCAGGGTGCCGCGGCCCCCGCCCCGCGCGGGTGCCCTCCAGCATGGGTTCATGTTCAGGCCCAGGCCAACACCCGCAGCCAGTTCAGCAGATGCCCTCTAGCATGGGTCCATGACGTGGCAGCGCAGCATTCCCGGTCTCCTGACCCGTGAGGTCCGGATCAACGTCCCCCTCGACCACTCGGACCCCGACGACGAGCGCGGCATCGAGATCTTCGCCCGCGTCGTCGCAACCCCGGAGGGCACCGAGCGGCCCCACCTGCTGTTCCTCCAGGGCGGCCCGGGCTGCGAGTCGCCGCGCCCGAGCCTCGACCCGGTCTGGCCCGGCTGGCTCGGCCGGGCCCTCGCCGACCACCAGGTCGTGCTGCTCGACCAGCGCGGCACCGGCCTGTCGAGTCCCGTGAGCGAGCCGCTCGGCTCGGCCGCCGACCAGGCCGAGTACCTCACCCATCTGCGCGCCGACGAGATCGTCGCCGACGCCGAGGACCTGCGCGCCCACCTGGGCATCGAGCGCTGGTCCGTCCTCGGCCAGTCCTTCGGCGGCTTCACCGCCCTTCACTACCTGTCGAGCCGTCCCGATGCGCTCCGGGCGGTCTACTTCACCGGCGGCCTGCCCGCCGTCGGCCGCAGCGCCGAGGAGATCTACGCCGCCTGCTACGAGACGATGGCCGGCAAGTCGGAGGAGTACTACCGGCGCTTCCCGTCCGACCGCGACCGCGTCGCGCGCCTCGTCGGGCTGGCCGGCCAGGAGGCCATCCGCACGCCGGGCGGCGACCTCGTGGGCCCCTCGCGCCTGCGCTCGCTCGGCCACCTGCTCGGCGCCTCCGGCGGGGCCGAGAGGCTGCACTACCTGCTCGAGCGCGACCCGGGTTCGCGCGGCTTCCGTCACGACCTGGCCGGGCTGCTGCCCTTCGGCGGACGCGACGTGCTCTACACGGTCCTCCACGAGTCGAGCTACGCCGACGGGGTCGTGACGAACTGGGCCGCCGCCCGGACGCTGCCCGGGGCCTTCCGGGCCGACCCCACCCTGCTGACCGGCGAGCACGTCCTCCCCGAGTGGTTCGACGAGGACTCCTCGCTGCGCCCCTGGAAGGACAGCGCCCGCCTCATCGCCGAGCACGCCTGGCCGAGGCTCTACGACCCGCGGGCCCTCGGCGAGGCGGACGTGCCGTGCGCCGCCGCCGTCTACGCCCACGACGCCTACGTGCCGCTGCACCACAGCCTCGAGACCGCCGCGCTGCTGCCCGACATGCACGTGTGGATCACGAGCGAGTACGAGCACAACGGCTCGAACGCCTCGGGCGGCGCGGTGCTCGACCGCCTCATCCGCCTCGCCGACGGACGGCTGGTCCGCTGAGCCGTTGGTCGACGGGGCCGGCCCGGGACCCGTTCGGCGACGGCGAACCGCGCCGCGCCCGTCCCCCGCCCGGAGCCGGATACCCTGGGGCGGGTAAGCACGATCGTCCGGAGGAACGGTATGGCCCATCGCATCCCGACCACCCACGTGGGCTCCCTGCCCCGCACCGACGAGCTGCTCGCGGCGAACGACCGGCGCGCCCGCGGCGCCATCGGCGACGAGGAGTTCGCCGCGGTCCTGGCCGACGGCGTCCGGCGCGTCGTCGCCCGCCAGCGCGAGACCGGCCTCGACATCGTCAACGAGGGCGAGTACGGTCACATCACCTCGGGCCCCGTCGACTACGGCGCCTGGTGGAACTACTCCTTCTCCCGTCTCGGCGGGCTCACGATGACCGACGAGGACCGCTGGGCGAATCCCGACATCGTGCGCTCGACACCCGGGAGGCTGCGGCTGACCTCCTTCCCCGACCGCCGCGACCGCGCGGCCTTCCGCGCCGCCTACGAGGACCCCGACTCGGGCATCCTCACCGGCCGGGCCGCGGTGGGCAATCCCAGGATCACCGGTCCGCTCACCTACATCGGCGCCGGCGCCGTCGGGGCCGACATCCGGCTGCTGCTCGAGGCCCTGGCCGACGCCGGCCTGGCGCCGTCCGACGGCTTCATCGCCGCGCTGTCGCCCGGCTCGGCGGCCCGCATGCGCAACGAGTACTACGACGACGACGTCGATCTGCTCGCCGCCTGCGCCGACGCGATGCACGAGGAGTACCGGGCGATCACCGACGCCGGGCTGACCGTCCAGATCGACGCCCCCGACATCGCCGAGAGCTGGGACCAGATCAACCCCGAGCCCACCGTCTCGGACTACCGCGACTTCATCGCCCTGCGCATCGACGCGGTCAACCGCGCCCTCGAGGGCATCCCCGAGGAGCAGGTGCGCCTCCACGTCTGCTGGGGCTCCTGGCACGGCCCGCACACGACCGACATCCCGTTCGCCGACATCGTCGACCTCGTCCTGTCGGTCCGCGCCCACGGCTACAGCTTCGAGGCCGCCAACGCCCGCCACGAGCACGAGTGGCGGCTGTGGCAGCGCGTCGGGCTGCCCGAGGACAAGGTCATCATTCCCGGCGTCGTCTCGCACTCGACGAACGTCGTCGAGCACCCCGAACTGGTCGCCGAGCGCATCGCGAACTTCGTCCAGGTCGTCGGCCCCGACCGCGTCATCGCGTCGACCGACTGCGGCCTCGGCGGCCGCGTCCACCCGCTCATCGCATGGGCCAAGCTGGCCTCGCTCGTCGAGGGCGCCCGGCTTGCCGGCGACCGGCTGGACGCCTGAGCCGGGGGAGAAGAGGAGGAGGGCATTCCATGGGCGAGGAACGGATCGAGATCGTCGACGACGCCGCCGAGCACCGCTACGAGGTGCTCGTCGACGGGGTCGGAGCCGGCTTCCTGGAGTACTCCGTCGCCGGCGACGTCGTGACGATGCCGCACACCGTCGTCAGCCCCGCCTTCGGCGGGCGCGGGCTGGCCGGCAGGCTCGTCCGACGGGCCCTCGACGACGCCGCGGCGGCGGGGCGCACCGTGGTCCCCAGCTGCTCCTTCGTCGCCGACTGGATCGCCCACCACCCGGGGTACGAGCGCCTCGTGCAGCCCTGACCCCTTGGGCCGAGCCCCCGGAATGAGTGGGACGGGCTCCTCATCGTCCCCTGCGGGCGTAGGTTCGGAGGACCATCCGGAACCATCCGCGATGGGTTCCACCACCTCTGGAGGCAGACGAATGTCCCACACCACCGCCGGCATCCAGCCGGCTCAGCCCACCAAGGCCAACGGCTTGGTGCTGCGAAGCGCCGTCGTGGCCGCCCTCGGCGGTCTCGTCTTCGGCTTCGACACCGCCGTGATCTCGGGAACCACGACATCGCTCGAGAAGGTCTTCCACCTCAGCGCCTCCGGCCTCGGCTTCACCGTGGCCATGGCCACGATCGGCACCATCGTCGGCGCCCTGTTCTCCGGCAACCTCGCCGACCGGTACGGACGCAAGCCGATGCTCTACGGCATCGGCTTGCTCTACGTCATCGGCTCGCTCGGCAGCGCGTTCACGCCGGGAGGGGCCCACTGGCTCTTCCTCGAGTTCCGCTTCTTCGGCGGCGTCGGCGTCGGCATGTCGAGCGTGTGCGCGCCCATCTACACCGCGGAGATCGCTCCGGCCGCCCACCGCGGGCGCCTCGTCGGCCTCGTCCAGGGCAACGTCGTGCTCGGCATCCTGCTGGCCTACCTGAGCAACTACGTCATCCGTCTCATCGCCCCCGAGGACGTCGCCTGGCGCTGGATGCTCGGCGTCATGGCCGTGCCCGCCATCGTCTTCCTCACCCTCCTCCTGGCCGTGCCCGAGACGCCCCGCTGGCTCATGTCCATGGGGCGCGAGGACGAGGCCGTCGCCATCAGCCGCCGCCTGTGCAGCACCCGGGCCGAGTCCGACGACCAGATCGCCGAGATCCGCGCCCAGCTCGCCGAGCAGGCGGAGCTGCGGTCGGTGAAGGTGAGGTTCTTCTCCAGACGCTACCGCAAGGTGATCCTCCTGGCGTTCTGCATCGCCATGTTCAACCAGATGTCCGGCGTCAACGCGATCCTCTACTACGCCCCGGTCGTCATCCAGGAGGCCGGCGCCTCGGCCGACTCGTCGTACCTCATGAGCGTGGCCGTCGGCCTCATGAACCTCATCGCGACGATGGCTGCCCTCACCGTCATCGACAGGATCGGCCGGCGCGCCCTCATGATCGTCGGCTCCATCGGCTACCTCGCCGCGCTGGGCTTCCTGGCCGGCGTCATGTTCGGCTTCTCGGGGCACTTCAACATGACCTCGTCGGTGCTCGTGCTCATCGGCCTGCTCGTGTTCATCGCCGCCCACGCCTTCGGCCAGGGCTCGGTGATCTGGGTGTTCATCTCCGAGATCTTCCCCAACCGTGTGCGCGGCCGCGGCCAGTCGCTCGGCTCGATGACGCACTGGTCCTTCGCCGCCCTCACCACCTACGCCTTCCCGCCCGTCGTCGCCTCGCTCGGCGGCGGTATCGCGTTCACGATCTTCTTCGTGTTCATGTGCGGTCAGCTGCTGTGGGTGCTCAAGGTCATGCCCGAGACCAAGGGCGTGCCCCTCGAGGAGATGGAGGCCCGTCTGGGCCTGGCCGGGGACGACTGATCCCGGTCGGGGCCGCCCCGGGCCCTTCGAAGGCGCTCCCACCCGCCTACTTGAACATCGTTCAGGTGGGCGGGTAGGGTGCTGTCCATGCCGGACGGGACTCTCCCGTCGGGGCGGACGGAGGTGTGGGATGGATCTCGATGCGATGGTCCGGGACGCGGTGCGGGGACGGTCGATCCCACGGGAGGGCGCCCTGGAGCTGCTGGCCGCCGACGACGCCCGGACACTGCCGATCGTCGCCGCCGCCGGGCGGGTGAGGCGCCACTTCTTCGGCACCGGCGTACGACTCAATCACCTCGTGAGCCTCAGGTCCGGCATGTGCCCCGAGGACTGCTCCTACTGCTCTCAGGCCCTCGGCTCGTCGGCGGAGATCCCCCGGTACACCTGGCTCGACGACGAGCAGGTGCACGAGTCGGTGGAGGAGGGCATCGCGCGGGGCGCCTCGACGATCTGTCTGGTGGCCTCGGGGCGGGGCCCGTCGCCCCGGGAGACGGCCAGGGTCGCCGGGCTCGTCGCCCGCATCCACCGCGAGCATCCCGAGGTGCACCTGTGCGCCTGCCTCGGTCTGCTCGATGAGGACCGGGCCGCGATCCTGCGCGAGGCCGGCGTCGACCGCTACAACCACAATCTCAACACGGCCCGCTCGCACTACGGCGAGATCTGCACCAGTCACGGCTACGACGACCGCGCCGCCACCGTGCGCGCGGTCCGCCGGGCGGGGATCAGCCCCTGCTCCGGGCTCATCGCCGGCATGGGGGAGAGCGACGAGGAGCTCGTCGATGTGACCTTCGCCCTGCGCGAGCTCGGCGTCGGCTCGGTGCCGGTCAACTTTCTCCTGCCCTTCGAGGGCACGTCGTTGGCGGGTCACCGCGAGCTGACCCCGCAGCGCTGCCTGCGCATCCTGTCGATGGTGCGCCTCGTCCACCCCGACGTCGAGGTGCGCTCCGCGGCGGGCCGCGAGTACCACATCCGCACCCTGCAGCCGCTCGTCCTCGAGGTGGCGAACTCGATCTTCCTCGGCGACTACCTCACGAGCGAGGGCGGGCCCGGCCGCGACGACCTGGCGATGATCGCCGATCTCGGTTTCCACGTCGAGGGGGCCGGGGCCGAGGCGGGCACGATCTGCCTCGGCGACGGCCAAGCGGGACCCGGGGCGCGGCGGCCCTCGCGCCTCGACGCGGCCGGCGTTCCCCTGCGCCGCAGGGGGCCGGGGATCCCGCGGGCCGCGACGTCCTGAGGCGGGCGGCGGCCCGGGGCCCGGTCCCGCGGGCCTGTGATCCTCTCATCCCCGAGCCCCCTCACCGGCCGCCGACTCCCGCCTGCCCCCGCCTCGGGCGTGTCCCGTGGACGATGTGCTCTGCCCGGCGTCGGCACTCGTTCGGGTCCGGGTCGCGGGCTGCGATCCGGTCGGCAGCGGCCGGCCGCGCGGCTCGCGAGCCGGGCGGGCCCGCGTCAACCGGACTGCGGCCTGCGGGCCACGAGGGCGATACCGCACATGACGTCCTCGTGGGCCCTGAACGTCGCCGCCATGGAGCGGACGCGCCGACGCAGCTCCTTGTCGCCGGCGAGGTTGCGCACGATCCGCCAGACGCCCGACCAGCCCTCGTCCTCGAGATTGCGGCGCGGCTCGAGTAGGGCCATCGGTGCGGTGCCGACCCAGTCGACGACCAAGCCGGCGTCCTCCAGGAGCCCCCGCCAGGCGGCTGCGGTCATGGGGCGGGCGTTCACGTGGATGGCGCGGGCCAGGTCCCGGCGCAGTCGCGTGCACCGGGCCTCGTCGATGTCGTCGGGGACGACGCCGAGCTCGTGGATCGCGTAGCGCCCGCCGGGGCGCAGGACCCGCGAGACCTCGGCGACGATGGCCTGCTTCCCCCTGTCGCCCTGCATGGTGAGCATGGCCTCACCGATCACCGCGTCGGCGCATCCGTCGTCGAGGCCGGTGTCGGCGGCCTCGCCCCGGCGGCAGACGCCCCGGTCGCCGACGATGGCGGCGACACGGCGGGCGGCCTGCGGATCCCGGTCGATCGCCGTGTACGAGCCGGGCCCGCGACGCATCACCTCGACGGCGGTGCGCCCCATGCCGGGGGCCAGCTCGACGACATCGGCGCCGGCGATCCCGACGTGGTCGAGCATCGTCCGGGACAGGGCGGCGCCTCCGGGGCGCAGCACCCGCTTGCCGGCGCGCGCCAGCACCCAGTGGCCGGGTGCGGTGGCGATGGGCCGGTCGGCGAAGGGCAGCGGGATGTCGGGTTCGCTGTTCTTGTCGGTCATGATGGAAGGCTAGGCTCTCGACCGCGTTTAAGTAAGGGAAGACGACCCTAATTCTCAAAGAGGCGACGGAATCCTGACCGACATGCCCGGTACGACCCCGGTGCGACGGTCCTCGAAGGTCCGCGATGATGAGGAGGACCCGTGGAGGGCAGCCGTCTCCGTCGAGTCCGGGGCGGTGCGCGTGGTGGAGGACCGCCCCGAGTCCGTCGCCGAGAGGCCCACCGACGCCGACGGCACCCTCGTGGCGGTGCCCGGTGCGCCCGGGGACCACTCCGACCCGGCGCGCAGGGGCCTGCTCACCCTGTCCGACGTCATGGCGACCGGCCACCACGCGCCCGCATGGCCGAGGTCGGCCCGGCGCCGCGGCGGTCGGCCTGGCCCGCCCCGGCGCCATCATCGGCGGGGTCGGGGTGCCCCACGACGTGACCATCGACCTGATGGGCCTGTTCCGGCGCAGCACCGGCCCGCGCGGCGGTCCCGGCCTCGGTGACGACCTACGACCGGGAGGTCCTGCTCGACGCTGTGCTCTCCGGGGCGATCGTCCCGGGCCGCGTGGTCACCGGCCGAGTCCGACCTCGGCGACGTCCGGGACGCCCACGAGGCCGTGGACGAGCGCAGGGCGGTCGAGTCGCTGCTGCGGGCGGGCCGCGTCCGAGCGGTGGACGGCTCCGTTGACGGCCCGCCCGGCGGGCCGTGTAGCCTCCCCGATGAAGGGGAGTAGCTCCCACTCAGGGCCCCACGGCCCGGAGATGCGTCGACACACTGGCGGGCGATCCCGCCCGGCGCATCGCTTCGCGGATGCCCGTCCCGCGTCATGGCCTCGCGGAGGCCGTGCCCTCGACGGCATCGCCCCTCGAGGGCGGCGGAGTGAGCGAGACCTTCGGCTGTCCATGACGGCCGGGGTCCCGCGGTTCCTCGGCCACCGACCGAGAGGCCCCATGTCCACCATCGCGATCGTCCTCATCGCCCTCGGCGTCGCCGCCGACGCCTTCGCCGCCTCCATGGCATCGGGGGTGCGCATGCGCCGTCTCCACTGGGGCCGGGCGGTTCTCGTCGCCGGTACCTTCGGATTCTTCCAGGCCCTCATGCCCCTGATCGGCTGGGCGCTGGCCTCCCGGTTCGCCGAGCTCGTCGCCCCCGTCGACCACTGGATCGCGTTCGGTCTGCTCGCCCTCCTCGGCGTCCGAATGATCCAGGAGGCCCTGGGCCCGGACGACGAGGACGGTCCCGGCGCCGAGTGGATGGGCCTGCGCCGGCTCCTGCTCCTGGGCGTCGCCACGAGCATCGACGCGGCCGCCGTCGGCGTCTCCTTCGCCGTGCTCGACGTCTCGATCCTCGGGGCGGTGACGATCATCGGTCTGGTCACCTTCGTCGTCAGCCTGCTGGCCGTGCCCGTCGGCCACGGCCTGGGCAACCGCTTCCGCACCCCCGCCGAGATCATCGGCGGCGCGGTGCTCATCGTCCTCGGCACGAGGATCCTGCTGGAGCACCTGGGCGTCCTCGCCTCGTGACGCCCCGGCCCGCGGGGCGCCCGCCATGTGGCGGCGAGCCGGGACGGGGCGACCCGTCCGCCCGGGCGAGGGGGCCGTCGGGATCGGCTCCACCGACCGGGCCGCAGATCCGTCCGCCCGTGAGGGGGAGGGAGTCGAAACCACCCGCGACGCCGTCGCCGTGCGCAGACCCGTCCGCCCGTGAGGGGGAGGCCGTGGGACGATCGTCGTCGCCGGCGGCGCCGCCCGCCGACCGCGGCCCGTGCGGGGAGACCACGGAATGACCGGGCCCGCCGCGCGCCAGACGCACATGCAGAAGAGGTCCCGGCCCATCGGGCCGGGACCTCTCGTCTCGTAGCGGGGACAGGATTTGAACCTGTGACCTCTGGGTTATGAGCCCAGCGAGCTACCGAACTGCTCCACCCCGCGTCGGCTCCTCCCATCGTAGGCACCCCCGTGGCAAAGTCAAGATCGGTTCTCTGCCGGTTCTCGGCGCCACCGGCCCGGGCGCGGTCCGTCGAGGGGCGGCGCTCCCGCGGCCGCCTCGGCAGGCAGCGCCTTGCCGGTACGGCACCGCCCGACGCGGGGACGCCCGCGCGGGACCCGTCAGGCGGGCCCATGGAGGACGGGCGGTGGGCGACCTTCAGGGCAGTGAACGATGTTCGGGGTTGTTGCTGGGCTGTTTCCGTGTCGAAGCTGGGTGTTGCTGAGCATGGCCGGCTGAGAAACTCGCCAGTCGTTCCCAGGCGCGCCGGGGCGGGTCACTGGCGTAGGATCGCGGAAGACCCGTCCCGTCCGGACAACGCAGGCCGGCCCGGCCGTTCGGCCACTCCCCGTGGCCGGCGGGCCGCGGGCCACGAGATCGAGGGGGAGACCTTCAATGAACATCCGGCTCGGACGCCGCTCGTTCCTGAGCGCGGCGGCGATCGGCGCGGCGGCGTCGCTCGTCGGCTGCTCGGGCGGCGAAGCGGAGGAGACCCAGGAGCAGGCCCGGCAGCTGGTCATCGGCGCGACGGCCGCCCCCGCGGCGCTCGACCCCTCGACCAACAGCGGCGCGGCCATCTCGCAGGCCCTGCTGTACAACGTCTACGAGACCCTCGTGAAGATCGATTCGTCCGGCGACATCGTGCCGCTGCTCGCCACGGGGTGGAACGAGTCCGAGGACGGGCTCACCTACACGTTCACGCTGCAGCCGAAGGCGACCTTCGCCAGCGGCGCCCCGCTGAACGCCGAGGCCGTCAAGACATCGCTCGAGCGCATCGTGAACGACGACTCGGTGATCGCCACCCTCAAGTCGCAGCTCGGCTCGATGGAGTCGGTCGCCGCGCAGGACGACTCGACCGTCGTCGTGAAGCTGTCCCAGCGCGACAACAACTGGCTCTACTACGCGGCCCAGACCGCCGGCATCATCTACGAGCCCGACAGGCTCGACCAGCTCGACACCGCCCCGGCCGGCTCCGGCCCCTTCGTCTTCGACTCCTGGAGCGAGGGCAACCCGATGGTGCTGCGGCGCAACGACTCCTACTGGGGCACGCCGACCGTCTTCGACAGCGTGACCATCAAGTACTTCAGCGACCCGAATGCCGAGAACTCCGCCATGAGCAGCGGCGACCTCGACGTCATCTCGAACGTCCAGGCGCCGCAGTCGATCAGCCAGTTCCAGGGCACCGACCAGTACACGATCCTGAACGGCACGACGATGGGCGAGGTCGTCCTCGGCTTCAACCACCAGCGCGAGGCCTTCTCGGACGTGCGCGTGCGCCAGGCCATCAACCACGCCATCAACCGGTCCGACCTGCTCCAGACGGTCACCGCCGGCTACGGCACGCTCATCGGCTCGATGGTCGCCCCCACCGATCCCTGGTACGAGGACCTGTCGGGCACCTACGACTACAACCCCGACACCGCCCGCCGGTTGCTGGCCGACGCCGGCCACCCCGACGGTCTCACCTTGGCGTTGCGCGTGCCCAACCTGCCCTACGCCACGAGCGCCGCCACCTTCATCGCCAGTCAGCTGTCCCAGGTCGGCATCACGGTGACCACCGACACCCTCGAGTTCCCGGCCCGCTGGATCGACGAGGTCATGACGAAGTCGAACTACGACATGACGATCATCAGCCACGTCGAGGGCCGCGACATCGAGAAGTGGGCCAACCCCGACTACTACTGGCACTACGACAACGCCGAGTTCCAGCGGCTCATCACCGAGGCCAGGACGGGCCCGGCCGACGAGCAGACCGAGAGGATGAAACAGGCCGCCCGTCTCCTCGCAGACGACGCGGCCGCCGACTTCCTCTACTCGATGGCCAACCTCGTCGTCCTGCGCTCGGACATCTCGGGCGTCCCGGAGAACCTCACCAGCGAATCATTGGACCTGACCGCGGCGTCATCGACGAACATCTGACCGGCATGCGTACCCTCGGCTCCGTCGGGCGCCGGCTGCTGAGCCTGGCTGTCAGCCTGCTCATCACCTCGTTCATCGTGTTCATGCTCGTCAACGCGCTGCCCGGTGATGTCGCCGCGACGATCCTCGGCCCGAACTCCGACGCCGCGTCCATCGAGGCGCTGCGTCGGCGCCTCGGTCTCGAACGGCCCCTGCTGCTGCGCTACGCCGAGTGGCTGGGCGGGCTCCTCACCGGGCGTCTGGGCACGTCCGCGCTCTCGAGCACGCCGATCGTCTCGATCATCGGCTCGAAGCTGGCCGTCACCGCGTGGCTGGCCACCGGAGCGATGCTCCTGGCGGTGGTCCTGGCGGTCCCGGCGGGCCTGTACGGCGCGGTGCGCCGCAAGCGCGCCGACGGCGTCGTCATCTCGGGCCTCACGCAGCTCGCCATGGCCGTGCCGCACTTCCTCGTCGGCCTCGTGCTCATGATTGTCTTCGCCGTCCGGCTGCGCTGGTTGCCCGCCAACGGCTACACGCCGCTGACCCGCGACCCGCTGCAGTGGCTGCGGCACCTCGTGCTGCCGGTCGTCGCCATCGCCGTCGTCGAGGCGGCCATGCTCACCCGCTATGTGCGCTCGGCGTTCATCGAGGTGCTCGGCGAGGACTACTTCCGCACCGCCCGCGCGGTCGGCTGGCGGTTCGTCCCGGCCGTCACCCGCCACGGCCTGCGCAACGCCAGCCTCGGCGTGGTCACCGTCGCCGGCCTCCAGCTGGCCTCGCTGTTCGTCGGCTCGATCGTCGTCGAGAACGTCTTCCTCCTGCCGGGCCTGGGATCGCAGCTGCTCACGTCGGTCAACCAGCGCGATCTCCCGGTCGTGCAGGCGATCGTCATGATCTTCGTCGCGATCGTCCTCGTCATCAACACGGCGGTCGACATCGTCCACCAGCTCCTCGACCCGCGCGTGCGCACCCGGGAGGAGGCGGTCGGCTCATGAGGCGCAGCGTCTCGCTCGTCGTGGGCGCCGTGCTCGTCGGAGTCGTCGTCGCACTGGCCGTCGTCTCGTTCCTCTGGACGCCGTACGACCCCGGGGTCGTCGACGCGCCGAGCGCGCTCCAGGGCCCCAGCGGAGCGCACCTGCTCGGCACCGACGGCTTCGGCCAGGACATCTTCTCGCGGGTCCTCGTCGGCGCCCGCATCTGCATGCTCGTCGGCGTCATGGCGGCGGCGATCGGCGCCCTCATCGGCGTGCCGGTCGGCATCTGGGCCGGCATGAGCCGGCGCCGCGTCGGGCACCGCATCATGCGCTGGGCCGACATCCTCTACGCCTTCCCAGCGCTGCTGCTCGCCATCCTGCTCGCCGCCGCCCGCGGCACCGGCTCGACGGCGACCGCCATGGTCGCCATCGGCATCAGTGCCATCCCCGCCTTCGCCCGCGTCGCCAACAGCGCCAGCCTCGGCGTCATGAGCCGCGACTACGTCGCGGCGGCGCGCTCCTCGGGCATCAGCTGGCCGGCCATCGCCTGGCGCCACGTGCTGCCGAACATCCTGCCCGTCGTGCTCGTGCAGGTCTCCTCGGCGCTCGGCACGGCGATCCTCGCCGAGGCGGCGCTGAGCTACCTGGGCGTCGGAACCCAGCCGAGCACGCCCACATGGGGACGCATGCTCTACGACGCGCAGAAGTTCATCTACGACCATCCCGCCCAGCTCGTCGTCCCGGCGGTGTTCATCGCCACGGCGGTGCTCGGCTTCAACCTGCTCGGCGACGGGCTCCGCGAGCTCCTCGATCCCAGACTGAGGCAGGAGGACTGAGGTGGGTGCGCTGCTCAGGGTGCGCGATCTGCACGTCGACTTCGGCAGGCGCCGCGTCGAGGCGCTGCACGGCATCGATCTGACCGTCGAGGCGGGCGCCCGCGTCGGCCTCATCGGCGAGTCCGGTTCGGGCAAGTCCGTCACGGCGCTCGCGGCGATGGGCCTGCTGCCCGACAACGCCCACGTCTCCGGCTCCATCGAGTTCGCCGGCCGCGAGCTCGTCGGCCTGTCCGACGCGGGCTTCGCCGCGCTGCGCGGCGATCTCGTCTCGATGATCTTCCAGGAGCCCATGACGGCCCTCGACCCGACGATGCGTGTCGGACGCCAGGTCGCCGAGGTGCTGCGCCTGCACCAGGGGGCTCCGGCGGGCATGGCGCGGGCGCGCGTCCTCGAGATGCTCGACCGGGTCGGCCTTCCCGATCCGGGTCGCATCTCGATGAGCTTCCCCCACCAGCTGTCCGGCGGCCAGCGCCAGCGCGTCCTCATCGCCATGGCCCTCATCAACCAGCCCGGTCTCGTCATCTGCGACGAGCCGACGACCGCTCTCGACGTCACCGTCCAGGCCAGAGTGCTGCGCCTGCTCGACGAGCAGCTCGACGCCGCCGGCGCCTCATGCCTGTTCATCAGCCACGACCTGGCCGTCGTCTCGCAGGTCTGCGACGAGGTGGCGGTCATGTACCGCGGCGACATCGTCGAGGCCGGGTCGATCGCCGAGGTGCTCGCCCGCCCGCGGCACCCGTACACGGCGGGCCTCATCGCCACCGCGCGCATCGACGAGCTCGCGCCCGGGGACCGCCTGCCGGTCATCGAGGACTTCTGGGACGGACGGGGGAGCGCCCATGGCCGGTGACGAGCGCGCCGGGGCGGACGTCCCGGTCTTCGAGGCCCGCCGCCTCACCCGCACCTTCCGGCGCAGCGGCACCGGGGGGCGGGTCATCGCGCGGGCCCTCGACGGCGTCGACCTCTCCGTGCGGGCCGGCCAGCGGCTGGGCATCGTGGGGGAATCCGGTTCGGGCAAGAGCACCCTCATCCGCGTCCTCGACGCGCTGCTGCCCCCGAGCTCGGGCGAGGTGCTGTTCCGCGGCCGCCGCATCGACGACGCCTCGGCCTCCCGGCTCGGGGATCTGCGCTCCAGCGTCCAGATGGTCTTCCAGGACCCGCGCAGTTCCCTCGACCCGCGCATGAGGGTGGGCGACATCGTCACCGAGCCGCTCCGCTCGCCCCTGCTGCGCGGGCGGGCCGACATCCCGCGCGACCACCGCGAACGTCTCCACGAGGTGCTCGCCCAGGTGGATCTCGAGGCCGACGCGGCGGACCACTACCCGCACGAGTTCAGCGGCGGGGAGCGCCAGCGCATCGCCATCGCGCGCGCCATCGCCCCCCGCCCCGACGTCCTCATCGCCGACGAGGCGGTCTCGGCCCTCGACGTGTCGGTCCGCGCCCACGTGCTCAACCTGTTCGCCGAGCTCGTCCGCGGCGGGGGGCTGACCCTCGTCTTCGTCAGTCACGACCTGGCCGTCGTGCGGCACGTGTGCGACTCGGTCGCCGTCATGCGCGGCGGCCGGATCGTCGAGTCCGGGCCGATCGAGCGGGTCTACGGGCGGCCCGAGCAGGAGTACACCCGGACCCTGCTGGCCTCGGTGCCGAGGCTGCGGGTCCGGCCCGCCCGGGGCGGGCACGATGAGATGGGCGCGTCCGACGCGGGGTCGCCCGCATAGGATTCACGCCATGAAGGCACTTCTGCTCGAGAACGTCCACCCCGAGGCCACGAGGATCCTCACCGAGGCCGGCTACGACGTGGAGACGCGCGCCGGGGCGCTGGGCGAGGACGAACTGGTGTCCGCACTCGACGGCGTGGAGCTCCTGGGCATCCGATCGCGCACCAACGTCACCGACAAGGTCCTGGCGCGCATCCCCTCCACCCTCAAGGCCATCGGCGCCTTCTGCATCGGCACGAACCAGATCGCCCTCGAGTCCGCCGCGGCCAAGGGCATCGCCTGCTTCAACGCCCCGTACTCCAACACCCGCTCGGTCGTCGAGCTGGCCATGGCCGAGATCGTCGCCCTGGCCCGCCACCTCACCGACCGCAACGCCCAGATGCACGAGGGCACGTGGAACAAGTCGGCGTCCGGCTCGCACGAGGTGCGCGGCCGCCGGCTCGGCATCGTCGGCTACGGGAACATCGGGTCGCAGCTGTCCGTGCTGGCCGAGGCCTTCGGCATGCGCGTCCACTACTACGACATCCAGGACCGCCTGGCCATGGGCAACGCCCAGCGCTGCGACACCCTCGAGGAGCTGCTCTCTCGGGTCGACGTCGTCTCGCTGCACGTCGACGGGCGTCCCGAGAACACCGGCTTCTTCGGCGAGGACGAGTTCGCCGCGATGCGGCCCCGCTCGTTCTTCCTCAACCTCTCCCGCGGCTCCGTCTTCGACCACAGGGCCCTCGCCGACGCGCTGCGCTCGGGCCACCTGGCCGGCGCCGCGGTCGACGTCCACCCGACCGAGCCCAGGAGGGCGGGGGAGCGCTTCGTGTCGCCGCTCCAGGGCCTGCCGAACGTCATCCTCACCCCGCACGTGGGCGGATCCACCCAGGAGGCCCAGGTGAGCATCGGCCGGTACGTCGCCGGCAAGCTCAGCGAGTACGTCACGACCGGAGGGACCTCGATGAGCGTCAACCTGCCCGAGGTCACCGTCCCGGCGCGCGAGGGCAGCCGGGTGGTCCACATCCACCGCAACGTCCCGGGGGTCCTCGGCGCCGTGAACTCGGTGCTGTCCGAGCACAACGCGAACATTGCCTTCCAGGCCCTGTCCACCCGCGGCGAGGTCGGCTACGCGGTCACCGACGTCGTGGCGGCCGAGTCCGGCTGGTTCGACGCCCTGGCCGAGGTGCCGAACACCATCAGCTGCCGGGTGATCCGCTGAGGCACCGGCCGGGAGGCCTCCCGGGGACGCGTCCTGCGGTCCCGGGCGTCGGCTCCTCGACGACGGGCCGGCACCGAGGGGCGGATGGATCTGCGTCCGGGCGCCGTACCGACCCTGGAACGGGCCCCGGAGACCCCCTGACGCGGCCCCGCCTCTGAGAGCCGCCGGTCCGGGGCGGTTCCGCACGGTTGCCGTAGCCCTATCGGGGCACGGACTATCGGGGCACAGAGCGCATCACCCTCCGCACGGGGTGCCCGCGGTTCTGCGCGGCTGAGCCGTTCGCAAACCCCGGAGGAATGGAGCCTGATCATGTCGAGCCACGTCCTCGTCGCCGTCGACGCAGTGATGATCTGCCTTCTCGTGTTCGGCGTCCACCTGCCGAGGCACCACCGCAGGGACATGGTCGTCTCGTACATCACGGTGGGCATCGGCGTCCTCGCCGTGGCCGTGGCGCTGTCCATCAGCGCGACGGCGGCCGGCCTGGGCATGGGGCTGTTCGGCGTCCTGTCGATCATCCGTCTCCGCTCCGAGGAGCTCGGCCAGATCGAGACCGCCTACTGCTTCAGCGCCCTGGCGCTCGGCCTGCTCGGCGGGGTCGGCGTCCCGCTCCTGCGCGGCGCCCCGCTCATGGCCGCGCTCGTGCTGGTCATGGCGGTCCTCGACACCCGCCGTGTCGCCGGGGGCGTCAGTCGCCAGGTGGCCATGCTCGACCGCGCCATCGCCGATGAGGCGGAGCTGCGCGACGAGCTCGGCGTCCGGCTCGGCGTCCGGGTGCTCACCGCCTCGATCCAGCGCCTCGACTTCGTCAACGACACAACCACGGTCGACGTCCGGTCCCGCGCCGGGGCCCTGCGGCCCGGCGCGGCGCGGGCCGCCTCGACCCGGGGCCGCCGCACAACAGGTGGCACCGAACGATGGGCGGCCTCGCCCCCGACCTCACCGTCGTCGAGGGGCCCCCTCGCGACCGGTGAGCGCGGGGAGCGGTCGGGCGCGGGCCAGCCGGACGGTCGGCACGGCCGGCGGCAGGGCGCCCCGACGGGGTCCGGGAGCGGTCGCTCGGGCGGCCGGCGGCCCGGGCTTCAGGGGCGCCCGTCGTCCGGATCGGGCCCCTCGTCGGGGGCCAGGCGCTCCAGTACCTCGTCGTGGAGGATGCCGTTGGTGGCCAGCGCGCCACGACCGACCGGGCCCGGGGCCCCGTCGAGGTTCGTGAAGCGGCCGCCGGCCTCGGTGACGATGGGCACGAGGGCCGCCATGTCGTACAGCTCCAGGTCCGGTTCGCAGGCCAGGTCGACGGCCCCCTCGGCGACGAGCATGTAGCTGAAGAAGTCGCCGAAGGCCCTCGTCCGACCGCAGTCGCGCATGAGATCGACGAAGCCTTGGCCACGCCCCCCGTCGATCCAGCCGTGGATGGAGGAGTACGACAGGAAGGCGTCGGCGAGGTGTGAGGTGCCCGAGACGCGGATGGGGTTCGGGGTGAACAGCGACGTGCCGGTGAAGGCGCCCGAGCCCTCGGCCGCCCACCAGCGGCGCCCCAGCGCCGGGGCGCTCACGACGCCGACGACCATCTCTCCGCCCACCCGGAGGCCGATGAGCGTGGCCCAGATCGGCACGCCGCGCACGTAGTTGGCGGTGCCGTCGATGGGGTCGATGATCCACTGACGCGGCCCGTAGCCGGTGTCGGGCATCTCCTCGCCGTGGACGGCGTCGCGGGGACGGGCGGTGGCGAGCGTGTGCCGCACCGAGGCCTCGATGGCCTGGTCCGCCTCGGAGACGGGCGTGCGGTCGGCCTTCGCCCGGACCTTCAGGTCCCGCGCCTTGAAGCGGTTCAGGGCGAGGGAGTCGGCGTTGTCGGCCATGAGATGGGCGAGGCGCAGATCATCGGTGTAGTCGGGTGCAGCGGCCATGCGCCCGACTCTAACCGTTCGGTCCTCCGCCGGCCCGGCGGCGCCGGCTCAGCGGCGGGTCACGGGCCGGTCGACGGCCTCCAGGACGCGGCGGAACGAGCCGAGGCGGGCCTCGGAGAGCTCCCCGCGCCGGGCCGCCTCGTCCAGCCCGCACTCGAGCGTCCCCGCGTGGTGGTTGCAGCCGCGGGGACAGTCGGCGGTGAAGCCGGCCAGATCGGTGAAGGCCGCCAAGATCGTCTCCGGCCGCACGTGGCTCAGGCCGAAGCTGCGCACGCCGGGGGTGTCGATGACCCAGCCCGGCTCTCGGTCGTCGACGGACGGCAGGGCGAGGGCCTCGGCGGAGGTCGAGGTGTGGCGCCCCTTGCCGGTGACGTCGTTGACGCGCCCGGTGACGCGTCCGGCGCCGGGCACGAGGCGGTTGATGAGGGTCGACTTGCCGACGCCGGAGTGGCCCACGAGAACGGTCACCCGGCCGGCCAGGAGCGCGCGCAGCCCTGACAGGTCGGAGCCGGGCGCGCAGACGATGATCGGCACGTCGAGCGGCTCGTACAGGGCGACGAGCCCGGCCGGGTCGGCCAGGTCGGCCTTGGTCAGCGCGATGACCGGTCGCACCCCGGCGTCGTAGCCGGCCACGAGGACGCGGTCGATCATGCCGGGGCGGGCCGGGGGATCGGCCAGCGAGGTCACGACGACGAGCTGGTCGGCGTTGGCGACGATCGGGCGCTCGCTCGGGTCGGTGTCGTCGGCGGTGCGGTTCAGCTCGGTGCGCCGCGGCTCCACCTCGACGATGCGCGCCAGCGTGCCGCGCTCGCCGCTCGTGTCGCCGACGACGCGCACCAGGTCGCCGACGATGACGCCCCTGCGGCCCAGCCGACGGGCCTTGGTGGCCAGCAGCGCGCTCCGGTCGCCGTCGACCATGCGGCAGTGGTAGCGGCCGCGATCGACGGTGATGACGCGGGCGAGCCGCGCCGCCGAGTAGTCGGGGCGGTCCTTCGTCCGGGGACGACTGCGCCGGGCGGGGCGCCCGAAGTCGTGCGCGTCGAAGTCGGTGCCGCGGCCGATGGCGCCGCGCGTGCGGCGGGGGCTCATCGGGCGGCCGCCATCGCGTCCCAGCGCGCGGCGAAGTCGGGCATCGTCTTGGCGGTGCAGCCCACGTCGTCGAGCCGCACACCGGGGACGACGAGCCCCATGAGCGCGCCCAAGTGCGCCATGCGGTGGTCGCCGTGGCAGGCGAACAGGCCATCGCCCGCGCTGGGGTGCAGCGCATCGAGCCGCCCGGCCATGCCGGTGACGACCAGCCCGTCGTCCAGCTCGCGCACCGGGACGCCGAGACGGCCCAGCTCGGCGGCGATGGCCCTGATGCGGTCGGTCTCGTGACCCCGGATGTGCCCGACGCCCGTGATCGTCGTGGGGCCCTCCGCCACGGCCGCCAGCGCGGCGACGACCGGAGTCAGCTCGCTGGCCTCGTGGAGGTCGAGCGGGGCGCCGGCGAGCGGGGCGGCTGAGGCGCTCAGCCCGTCGGGGGCGGCGGTGACGGCCGCGCCCATGCGGATCAGGACGTCGCGGATCGCCGCGCCCGGCTGGGTGCTGCGGCGCGGCCAGCCGGCGATCGTCACCGTCCCCCCGGTGAGCACGCCGGCGGCCAGGAAGGCCGCTGCGTTCGTGAGGTCCGGCTCGATGCGCTCGTCGCGGGCCTCGACGACGCCCGGACGGACCCGCCAGTGACGGCCCCCGACGAGGGTCTCGACGTCGATCCCGTGCCGGGCGGCCATGGCGATCGTCATCGCGATGTGCGGAGCCGAGGGCACCGGGGGGCCGACGTGCTCGACGTCCAGGCCCCGCGGGAGGCGGGCGCCGACGAGCAGGAGCCCGGAGACGTACTGGCTGGAGCCGCTCGAGTCGATCCGCACCGGGCCCCCGGCCAGCCCGTCGCCGGCGTCGAGCGTGAAGGGGAGCGCGTCGGCGTCGACGGCGGCGCCGAGGGCGCGCAGGGCCGCGAGCAGCGGGGCGACGGGGCGTTCGCCGGCCCGCTCGTCGCCGACGAACGAGGTCCGTCCGCCGGCCAGCGCCGCGATCGGCGGGACGAAGCGCATGACGGTGCCCGCCAGGCCGCAATCGATCGGCCGCGCGGCCGCGTGGAGCGGGCCCGGCACGACGCGCAGGGCGGGGCCCTCGGCCTCGACAGTGGCGCCGAGGGCGCGCAGGGCGTCCGCCATGAGGCGGGTGTCGCGGGCGTCGAGGATGCCGCGGATGGTGCTGGGGCCCTCGCTCAGCGCGGCGAGGACGAGCGCCCGGTTCGACTCGGACTTCGACCCGGGCACCTCGACCACCGCGCGGAGGGGCCCGGCCGGGCGGGGCGCCCGCCAGGGGCCCACGGCGGACGGTCGGGGGGCGCGCGTGCCGGTCGCGGGTTCGCTCATGGGCCCCAGACTATCGAGTCCTCCCGCCGGCCCTCCGGGGGCGCGCACCCGGCCGGCCCCGGCGGGAATACCCGCGCCGGTTCCGGCGTTGTCCGGGTGTGATGACAGCGACGGCGCCGGGTGATTCGGTACTGTCATGTGCGATGAACCCGACTGATGAAATGCGCGATGCCGACGTCGACCCGCCCCGGCGGGACGCCGACATCCGCGACACCGAAACCGACGAGCAGCGGATCGCCCGGTTCGAGCGCGACGCCATGGTCCATCTCGACCAGCTCTACGGCGCGGCGCTGCGCATGACGCGCAACCCCAGCGACGCCGAGGACATCGTGCAGGAGACCTATGCGAAGGCCTTCGGCTCGTTCAAGCAGTTCCGGCCCGGCACCAATCTCAGGGCATGGCTGTACCGCATCCTCACGAACACGTACATCAACAGCTACCGCAAGGCCCAGCGCCAGCCGCGGACCAGCGGCGGCGAGGAGGTCGAGGACTGGCAGCTGGCGAAGGCGGCCTCCCACGACTCGAGCGGGCTGAGGTCCGCCGAGACGGAGGCGCTGTCGGCCATCCCGGACCAGGCGGTCACCGATGCGCTCAACGCGCTGTCGGACGACTTCCGCCAGGCGGTGCTGCTGGCCGACGTGGAGGGCTTCTCGTACAAGGAGATCGCCGAGATCATGGGCACGCCCATCGGCACGGTGATGTCGCGGCTCAACCGGGGCCGAGCGCAGCTGCGCTCGTCGCTGGTCGACTACGCGCGCGAGCACGGCTTCGGAAGGCAGCAGAGATGAATGAGATCGGTCCCGAGCTCTTCCCGGTGGAGGCGACCGACGAGGAGGCCTGCGAGTACGCCATGGCCAGCGTGTACGCCTTCCTGCACGGCGAGCTGCCCGAGGCGACGGCCGACGAGATCCGCCATCACCTCATGATCTGCGAGAACTGCATGGATGACTTCGACATCGAGTCGACCATTACGACCCTCGTGCGGCGCAGCTGCGCCGACACGCCCTGCGCCTCCGTCGAGCTGCGCGCCCGCATCGTCCGGCTCGCCTTCATCGGGCGGCAGGCCTCCCGGGCCACCGGGCAGCAGGCCTCCTAGGCCCGGACGGTTCCCGTCCGACGCCCGGGTCGGCTCCGCGGCGCGGGCGGGAGCCCCCGTCCGCCGGGCCCCGCCGCCCGAACCTCCGTGGGGGACGGGGCGGGCGCGCATCGCGCCGGGGCCCGGACGGGCGTCCGGCTCAGGCGTTGGGGCGCTTGCCGTGGTTGGCGCCGTTCTTGCGGCGGGCGCGGCGCTTGCGACCGGTCTTGGCCATGTCGACCTCCAGAAGTCCAGGGCCGGGCCCGGCGGCCCGACGTCGATGATCCACGGCCCCGGCCGGTGCGGTCGGGGCACGGCCTCTGAGTCTGCCACGCGCCGGGCCCGCGGTCGAACCGGCGCGTCGGCGTCCGGCCGGCCCGGTCGCGCCGCCCGCTAGGATCGGCTCCATGCTGACGATGGACCGGGTGCTCACCCAGCGCACCACGCTCGCCGAGGAGGACCGGGACTGGCTCGACTCCTTCGTCCGCGAGTGGCACGTGCTGGCCGACACGAGCTTCTCCGACCTCGTCCTGTGGGTGCCCGACGTCGACGACAACATCTTCTGGGCCGTCGCCCAGCGCCGCCCCGTCACCGGCCCGACCGCCCTCGAGGAGGACGTCGTCGGTTCCGAGATCCGCTACGAGCCGGACTCGCTCGTCGTCGAGGCCTATCTGTCGCGCGAGATCTGCGAGACGAGCGACAACAAGTTGCAGGCCGGCATCCCCGTCGACGTCTGGGCCATCCCCGTCATCCGCCACGGCGAGGTCATCGGCGTCGTCGAGCGGCACACGAACCGGATGGGCGTCCGTGCGCCGGGCGCCATGGAGGACGCCTACCTGAGGATCGCCGACACCCTGTCCAACATGCTCTGGCACGGCGACTTCCCGATCGACCCGCCGGGCGACCTCACGCTTAGCCCCCACGTCGGCGACGGCCTCATCCTCGCCTCCGCCGACGGCGAGATGACCTACGCCAGTCCGAACGCCGTCTCGGTCTACCGCCGGCTGGGGCTGGTCGGCGACCTCATCGGCGAGAACCTGTGCCGGCTCACCGTCGACGGCCTGGGCGCCGAGGTGCAGCCCGTCGAACCCACCCGCATGCGCTTCAACGGCCGTCGGGCGGGGGAGTACGAGGCGGAGAACGGCGCGGGCTCCATGCGGCTGCGCGTCCTGCCGCTGAGCGAGGACGGCGAGCGCATCGCGATCATGGCGCTGTGCCGCGACATCACCGACCTGCGCTACCGCGACCGCGAGCTCATGACGAAGAACGCGATGATCCGGGAGACCCATCATCGGGTCAAGAACAACCTGCAGACCGTCGCCGCCCTCCTGCGCCTCCAGTCGCGCCGGGCCACCTCCCAGGAGGCCCGCGACGACCTCGACGACGCGATGAGCCGCGTGCAGTCGATCGCGATCGTCCACGAGATCCTCTCGCGCAGCTTCGACGAGGCCGCCGAGTTCGACGAGATCGCCGACAAGATCCTCCAGATGGTCGGCGACGTGGCGGCCAGCTCCGGTGTCGTGCGCGCCACGCGCGAGGGCAGCTTCGGGCTCGTCCCGGCCAAGGCGGCCACCTCGCTGTCGCTCATCATGACCGAGCTGTGCCAGAACGCCATCGAGCACGGCCTGGACGCGGGCGCCGGCGCGGTGCGCGTCGTCCCGCAGCGCCGGGAGGACGGGGGGCTGGTCCTCGACGTCGTCGACCAGGGCGTCGGGCTGGCCGACGACTTCCGGCTCTTCCAGACCGACAGTCTGGGGACCTCGATCGTCGCCGCGCTCGTGGCCGACATGCACGGCGAGTTCACGCTGTTCAACAACGCCGACGGCGTCGGCGCGACCTCGCGGGTGGTGATCCCGGCCGAGACCCTGGCCGTTCCGGGTTCCGGGGCGTGAGCCCGCCCGCGCACCGGAGGATCCCGGACCCGGGGCGGGCGGCGCGGACAGGACGCACGAGGGAGGGGCGTCCGCCGATGCGGACGCCCCTCCCTCGTGTCTGCTGCCGGGTGGCTGCTCAGGCGGCCCTGCGTGCGCGTGCGGCGCGCCGCTTCATGGCGCGGCGCTCGTCCTCGGACAGGCCGCCCCAGACGCCGTGGTCCTGGCCGGCCTCGAGGGCCCAGGCGAGGCACTCGTCGCAGACGCCGCAGCGGCTGCAGACCTTCTTGGCCTCCTCTATCTGGGCGAGGGCCGGGCCGGTGTTGCCGATGGGGAAGAAGAGTTCCGGGTCCTCGACCCGGCAGGCGGCTTCGTGGCGCCAGTCCATTTCGTGCACGACTCCTTAGGCGAATGGCGGGCCCGTCGGCCCGCCGTCCCGTCGTCCGCGTCCGGGCCCGTCGGCCCATCGCGGATGCGGTGACGATTCCTGGGACAATCCTGAGCTGGTCAGGGGATCCGGTCGCCGGCGCCGTTCGCGCACGATCGAGTCCCGCGATGCGGTCCACGGCGCGAGGGCGACGGAGGATTCGAACCCCGAGCACCTAGCTTGCCATGCGCGCCGCGATTGATCCAGAGCCGGTGAGCACATTTGTTCCCGTTGTGCAACTCGATCGTCGGGTTGCACTCTTCGAACCGATCGTCCACACCGACTTGACAAGGGATGTCGCCGTGGCGGGAGCCGGTCGGGAAGGGAGCGGTCCGCGGTGGAGCAGCCGTCGGCCCGGTCGCCCCGCCCCGGCGCGCGACCGGTTCGTCAGGGCGTCCGTCGGGGTCGCCGCGCCGTTCTGAGGGCCTCCCCCCAGGCCGCCACGGCCAGGGCGACCATGGCGAGGTTGCGCAGCACGAGGAGCATCGTCGCCCCGATGCTGGGATCGGTGAGGGCGATGAGGCCGCTGTAGGTGAGCGGGTAGACGAGCTGGGTCAGGGCCACCGAGACGAGTCCGAGGGTCACCAGGCGCCGGGCCGCCGGCGCCCGGTCCCGTCCGGTCGGGGAGGGCGGGGGCTCCTGATCCGCCTGGGGGGACGGGACGCCCCGGCCCGCCTGTGCGGGAGGGGCGCTCCGGGGGGCCGTGGAGGACGCGATGACGGCGAGGGGTCCGAAGAGCCAGATCATGTACTGAGGGCTGAGGGTCTTGTTCACCACGATCCATCCGGCGATGATCGCCAGGACGGCGAGCCGGACGGCCCACTCGTGCTCGGCCGTCTCCTCGGTCGGGGGCGCATCAGGGGATGTCCCCCATTCGCCTCTGGAGAGGACGATCAGGGTTGACAGCACCAGGGTCAGTGCGATGAGCACGAGCATCGAGACGCCCGCCGCGGTCCGCCAGCCGGCCACGGCGGGGGAGAAGACCTCGTAGGCCTTGAACCCGCTGAAGGCGACGTTCACGTCCGTGCCGCCGAGAGCGCGGGCGAGCATGAGGGGCGTGGCCCACACCGACTCGATCTGCAGTCCGCGCCCGGACTGCCAGCCCAGCGGGGAGCACGTCCGCGCCAGGCCCGAGGTGAGCAGCGAGACGAGGACGAGCGCCGAGCCGGTGACGACGAAGCCCGCGCCGCGGTGCCGCGCAGCGCGCGAGCGCCCCAGCATCGGCAGGATGAGCAGGGCGGGCCACAGCTTGAACCCGGCGCCGAGTGCCAGCAGCACCCCCGACAGGGCGGGCCGGCGGCGCATCCAGTGCAGGGCGCCCAGGACGCACAGGGCCGGGGCGATGTCGAGCCGGAACCACAGCAGCGGGCCGAGCAGGGCGCCGCAGATCGCCCAGACCCACGCGGCGAGGGCGCTCTCACGCCGACGCAGAGCGAGGCAGCACGCCCCGTCGGCGACCGCGATGAGCAGCCCGAAGAGCAGGACGTACAGGTCGACCGAGCCGCCCGAGGGCGCCTCGAGGAGCTGGAGGAGCCAGACCAGGGGGGCGGGGTACTCCTCGAGCACGCCGGTCAGGTCCGACAGGACCGGCACCGGGCGCCCGGCGACCGACATCGCGTAGTAGTTCACGTCGTTGCGGATGAAGCCGCACAGCGCCTGCCACAGGCACAGCATGACGATGCGGCTCAGGACCCAGAACAGGACGAGCCAGACGATGTCGTCGACGGGTCCGCGGGGGAGCTCCCCGGGAACCGTCGTCTGGTGGGTTCTCCTGCGGCTCATGCGTGCGGCTCCTCGTCGTCGGGCTGGGTCGATGATGGCAGGTGCGCCGGCGCGGGGCGTCCCAGGCGCCACGCCCCGGACAGGGCCAGTGCGGCGGAGTGCCCGGCGAGGACGCACATGAGCGCATTGCGCGCCACGAGCAGGGCGCTCACCGCGACGCCCGGGTCGGTCGCCGTCACCAGGGCCGAGTAGTTGAGCGGGAAGATCAGCTGCGTCAGGGCCGCGCAGCACAGCGTCATGACGACCAGCACCGCCCCGTGGCGCCGGTCCCCGCTGCGCCACTGCGCCGAGCTGAGCACGGCGAAGGGCCCGGCCAGCCAGATCATGTACTGCGGGCTGAAGGTCTTGTCGGCGACGATGACGGCGCAGATCATCGCGACGAGTCCCAGCAGGAGCGCCCGGTCGCGGTCCCGGCGCCGCTCCGGGGCCAGGGCCGCCGACAGCCGGTGACCGGGCAGTCCGGCGCCGCCGAAGCCGATGAGCCAGCACAGCACCAGGCCCAGCCCGACCACGACGAGCATCGAGCCCGAGGCGAGCCGCACCAGCGTCGGCACGCCCGGCCCGAAGACCTCGTAGGCGTTGTACCGGCTCAGGCGCACGTGCCAGCCGTCGCTGACCAGCCGGGCGGCCATGAGGGGGGTCGCCCAGACCGACTCGACCTGCAGGCCGCGTCCGTTCTGCCAGCCCAGGGGTGAGACCGAGCGCGTCCAGCCCTCGGCGAGCCACGAGAGCGCTCCGAGCGCGCCGCCGAGCCCGACGAGGCCGAGGCCCCGGCGTCGCCCCGCCCGGTCGGCGCCCAGCAACGGCAGGACGAGCAGGGCGGGCCACAGCTTCATCGCGGCGCCGAGCCCGACGGCGGCGCCGGACAGCACCGGGCGCCGGCTGCGCTGGTGGGCCGCCACGAGCACGCAGACGGCCGGGACGAGGTCGATGCGGAACCACAGGAGCGGCCCGATGCAGAAGGTGAAGCCGATCCACAGCAGCGCCCCGAGCCGGGAGTGGTGCGTCCACAGCGCCCAGCAGCAGAACGTGTCGAGGAGCACCATGAGCAGGGCGAAGGCGTAGACGTAGACGGCGCTCGAGGCGCCAGCCGGGACGCGGAGCGCCTCGAGGAGCCACACGGCCGGCACCGGGTACTCGACGAGCGTCCCGCCGAGGCCGTGCGAGCGCAGCATCGGGACGCTCTGCAGCTGGACGGCGTAGTAGCCGACGTCCTCGCGCACGTACAGGCACAGCGTGGCCAGGACGAGCGCCATCACCGAGCGGGTGCCGAGCCAGGCCACGACGCCGACCCAGCCGCTGAGCGGCAGGTGGCGCCGGAGCCGTTCGACCCCGGACGCCGTACCGTGCGAGGGCCTCATGCGTCCGGGGTGCGGGCCGGTCCGGGGTGCACGGCCGAGCGCACCGCCCGGACCGCGGACGGGCGCAGGAAGCTCCACACCCAGCGCACGACGAGCCCCAGGACGATGACCACGGTGATGTTGCGGGCCGCCAGCAGCCCGGTGGCGGGCAGGCGCAGCAGCTCGTCGCCGACGTTCCAGTCGCTGACCAGCCGGTTGTAGCTGAGCGGGTAGACGAGCAGGGTGAAGGCCGTGGTCACGAGCATCCACATGGAGATCGCGTTCATGCGCGAACGGTCGGTGAAGAATCTGCTCGTGCGCTGGCTGCGCGCGCCGAGCACAGCGTAGGCGGCGGCCTGGGGACCGCCGACCCACATGATGTACTGCGGGCTGAAGGTCTTGTTCGTGACGATCATGATGAGGATCACCAGCTGCACGAGCGCGACGGCCTCGATGATGCGGCCGTGGCCCCGCCACAGCCACACCAGGTAGGCGGCGAACGCGGCGAGCAGACCGGCGTAGAAGGCCAGGTCGGCGATCGTGACGATCGGGTGGACGCCCGGGCCCCAGATCTCGTAGGCCTGGTAGCGGCTCAGCGTCACGACGTAGTCGCCGGTGCCCAGCGCGCGTCCGAGCATCGGGACGGTGGCCGCGATGGACTCGATCTGGAGTCCGCGTCCGGACTGCCAGTGCAGCGGCGACATGAGGCGGTCCCAGCCGGCGAATGCGATGGAGGCGGCGGTGAGCGCGGCGCCGGTGAGGGCGAAGCCGAGCGTCGTGGTGATCTTCTGCCGTCTGGCGCCCGGCAGGAGGGCCGGCCACAGCAGCGCGGGCCACAGCTTCACCGCCGCGCCCGCGGCGGTGAGCGCGCCGGCCGTGACGTTGTGCCGCCGCAGCAGGAAGATGACCGACCAGCCGGCGAGGACGCACGTGATGAGGTCGAAGCGCAGATAAGCGGTGGGCCCGACGAGGGCCAGGAAGAGCGTCCAGAAGACGACGGCCTGGCCCTTCATCACCCCGCCGGTGTGCCACAGCGACCAGGTGAAGGCCGCGTCGATGGCCAGCATCATGAGCGCGAAGACGATGACGTAGCCGTGCTGGGTGCCGAGGCCGAGCAGATAGGGCACGGCGAGCAGCCCGATGACCGGGGTCGGGTACTCGGTGAGGGTGCGGGCCGGCCCGGAGCCGAACAGCACCTGGATCTTCTCGTAGTAGTAGACGACGTCGCCCTGCGTCGAGGGCGTGAGGAAGGCCCAGATGCAGAAGATGAGCAGCCGGGCGGCGAACCAGAAGAACAGGAGGAAACGGCCCGACTGGAGGCGCTCGCGGGTGAAGGCCAGCGTGATCCGGCGCGAGATGCGGGTGGACAACCGGGAGGGGGTGGCCGCCGTCGCGCCGGCGTGGACGAGCGGCTGATCCGTCATCGCCGTGCCCCTTCCGCAGCGCAGGTGTGCCGAACCTCGTCCGTGGTGCCCGCGTCGGCGCGCGGTCCATGAGGTTCGTTTCGGGTGCGCGGTCGATGAGGCCCGCCCCGGGGCGCAGGACAGCGGAGCCGCGCCACGGCGCAGGGAGGGATGCCTCCTCGGGCAGCGCTCCCGGAGGGATTCGAACCCTCGCACCCGCCTCCGGAGGGCGGTGCTCTATCCCCTGAGCTACGGGAGCCGGACCCGTTCGACGGGACCGTGCCTCAGCTTAGCGCCCCGTCCGGAGCACGGCGAACCGCGCCGCGCCGGACGCCGCTGCGGAACCGTCCCGGAGGACCCCGCGGGGCGCCCGCCGAGGAGGGCCCTCCCCGGGGCCCGGGCCGTGGTCCGCCTGATGTTCGTCGATCGCCGCGTTTCACCCCGTCTGGAAAGATTGCTGATCGTGACCCACATGCATGTCGCCGGCGCGATCCACGCCGATGTCGCCGCCCCGAACCCCCAGTGGCTCACCGAGCCCGATGACCTCAACGCCCTCGACCCGGCGCTGTGGAGTCGCACAGTCGCGCGCACCGGCGAGGGCAGCCTGGAGGTGGGCGGGGTCGACGTGCGGACCGCCGTCGAGCGCGAGGGCTCGCCGGTCTACCTCTTCGACGAGGACGACTTCCGGGCCCGCGCCCGGGAGTTCGCCCGCGCCTTCACCGGCTGGGACGTCTACTACGCCGGCAAGGCGATGCTCACGCGCACGGTCGCCCGCATCATCTCGGAGGAGGGCCTCGACCTCGACGTCTGCTCGGGGGGCGAGCTCACCGTGGCGCTCGCCGGGGGCATGGACCCGGCCCGCATCGGCATGCACGGCAACAACAAGACCCCGGAGGAGCTCGAACTGGCGCTGTGCTCGGGCGTGGGCCGCATCATCGTCGACTCCCTCGACGAGATCGGTCGCATCGAGGAGCTGTGCCGCGAGGGCGGCTGGCGGGCGAAGGTCATGGTGCGCGTGACCCCCGGCGTCGAGGCGCACACCCACGAGTACATCGCCACCGCCCACGAGGACCAGAAGTTCGGTTTCTCGATCGCCAACGGCCAGGCCATGGTCGCCATGGTCCGCTGCCACTACAGCCCCTGCATCGAGCTGCTCGGCGTGCACAGCCACATCGGCTCCCAGATCTTCGACACCGGCGGCTTCGAGATCGCCGCCCGGCGCACCATCAAGCTCATGGGTCAGTTCGCGGACGCCACCGGCGTCCACCTGCCGCAGCTCGACCTGGGCGGGGGCTTCGGGATCGCCTACACGAGCGCCGACTCGCCGGCCACCCCCGAGCACCTCGCGGCCGGCCTGCGCGAGATCGTCGAGCACGAGGCGAACGTCTACAGCATGGCGGTGCCCCGCATGTCCGTCGAGCCCGGCCGGGCGATCGCCGGGCCGAGCACCATGGCCGTCTACACGGTCGGCACGGTGAAGGTCGTCGACCTGGACGGCGGCGCCCAGCGCGTCTACGTGAGCGTCGACGGCGGCATGAGCGACAACATCCGCCCGGCCCTCTACGCGGCCGAGTACTCGGGCGTGCTGGCCAACCGCGCCTCGGACGAGAGCGGCGTGCTGTGCCGCGTCGTCGGCAAGCACTGCGAGGGCGGCGACATCCTCGTCCGCGACGTCTTCCTGCCCGGCGACATCGTCCCGGGGGACCTCATCGCGGTGCCGGGGATGGGCGCCTACAGCCGCGAGATGGCCAGCAACTACAACCACGCGCTGCGCCCGCCGGTGGTGCGCGTGAGCCGCGGCGCACTGCATCCGATGATCCGTCGTGAGACCATGGATGATCTGATGAGCCTGGACGTCGGCGACTGAGAGGGCGAGATGGTCAACGAGACGAACGAGGTGGACGCGCCGCGCGTGCTGCGGGTGGCGCTGCTCGGCTGCGGCACGGTGGGGGCGCAGGTGGCCCGCACCATGCTGACCCAGCGCGAGGACCTGGCCGCCAAGAGCGGCTGCGAGCTCGACCTTGTGGGCGTGGCGGTGCACGACGCCGGCCGGCCGCGCCCGGGCATCCCCGACGAGCTGCTCACCGACGACCCCGAGGCGCTCGTCGCCGACGGCGGCGCCGACATCGTCATCGAGCTCATCGGAGGCATCGACCCGCCGCGCCGGCTCGTCCTGTCGGCCATCGACCGCGGCGCCTCCGTCGTCACCGCCAACAAGGCGCTGCTGGCCAAGCACGGCGAGGAGATCTACGCCGCGGCCGAGCGCGAGGGCGTCGACATCTACTACGAGGCCGCCGTCGCTGGCGCCATCCCGATCGTGCGCCCCCTGCGCGAGTCGCTCGTCGGCGACCAGATCCTCACCATCATGGGCATCGTCAACGGCACGACCAACTACATCCTCGACAAGATGACCACCGAGCACCAGGACTTCGCGACGGCCCTGGCCACGGCGCAGCGGCTCGGCTTCGCCGAGGCCGACCCGACGGCCGACATCGAGGGCTTCGACGCCGCCTCCAAGGCCGCCATCCTGGCCTCGCTGGCGTACCACTCGACGGTGCGCATCGACGACGTCTACCGCGAGGGCATCACCGGTGTCACGAGCGAGGACATCGAGGCCGCCGAGTCGATGGGCTGCGTCATCAGGCTGCTGGCCATCGCCAGGCTCGACGAGGCCGGCCGCATCGAGGTGCGCGTCCACCCGGCCACCGTCGCCCGCGAGCACCCGCTCGCGATGGTCCAGGGCGCCAACAACGCCATCTTCGTCGAGGCGGCGAACGCCGGCCGGCTCATGTTCATGGGCCCCGGCGCCGGCGGCTCGCCGACGGCCAGTGCCGTCACCGGCGATCTGGTGACCGTCGCCCGCAACCGGCTGCGCGGCGTCGAGAACCCGGCCCACTCGGTCTACCAAGGCCTGCCCGTGGCGCCGATGAGCGAGACCCGCACCCGCTACCACCTGAGGTTCCAGGTCGTCGACCAGCCCGGCGTGCTCGCCGCGGCCGCCGGGCTGCTGGCCGGCAACCGCGTGTCGATCCACTCGGTGCACCAGCACGCCCCCCGCGCCGACGACCGGCCCACCGGCACCGCCGTCCTGTCGATGGTCACCCACCTGGCCCGGGAGGCCGACGTCATGGCCTGCATCGCCGAGCTCGAGAGGACCGGCTACGTCCACGGTCAGGTGCGCTTCATGCGCGCCGAGGGCCTCTGAGCCGCCGTCCGCCACGAGGAGGGAGCACGCATCGTGCACGTCGCATGCCTGGACATGGAGGGCGTCCTCGTCCCCGAGATCTGGATCAACGTCGCCGAGGCCACCGGCATCGACGAGCTGCGCCTCACCACGCGCGACATCAGCGACTACGACGAGCTGATGGGGCACCGCCAGCGGGTCATGGCCGAGCGCGGTCTGCGGCTGAGCACCATCAAGGAGGTCATCGCCGACATGGGCCCCATGCCCGGCGCCGTCGACTTCCTCGACTGGCTGCGCGGGCGCTGGCAGCTCGTCATCCTCTCGGACACCTTCTACGACTTCGCCGATCCGCTCATGGCGCAGATGGGCCGTCCGACGATCTTCTGCCACGACCTGGTCGTCGAGGGCGATCGGATCGTCGGCTACCGGCTGCGCCTGGACGACCAGAAGCGCGAGGCCGTCCGGGCGTTCCGGCGCCTCAACTTCACGACGCTGGCCGCCGGAGACTCCTACAACGACACCCGCATGCTCCTCGAGGCCGACTACGGCGCGCTGTTCCGCCCGCCCGCCAACGTCGTCGCCGAGTTCCCGCAGCTGCCGGTCGCCGCCGACTACGACGCGCTGGCCCGGCTCTTCGAGCAGGCCGGGGCCCGCCTCGAGGGCCGCTGAGGCCGCTCCGCGACGCGCGGGGCGCGCCCCGGTCGCCGCGGCTCCGATCCGCTGGTACAGTCGTCCGTGACGAGGCGCTCAGGGTCCTCGTCCTCGCAAGGCCCCGGCATTGAGCCGAACGGGCCGGTCCTCGAATCCTCATTCGCTGTGGGCCTCCTCCCTGCGCGTCGGACGCGCAGTGTGTGCGCCGCGATCCGGAACTCGCCGAACCGACTCCTCGATGTCACGACGCGCCGCACGGGTGCCCCGGTCCGCAGGGACGAGCGGGGCCCGTGACGCGTCCAGGGGCACGCACACGTTCGCCGCGCTCGGACGACCGACGCGGCGCCGCCCGACTCGACGACGTACCGCCGCAGCCGCGTGCGGTTGTTGAAAGGAAACCAGTGACCGAATCCCAGGCCGCCCTCGCCATCGCCGGCGAGGGCTCCACCACCGCCGCACTGAGCGCCATGAGGCTGCCCGAACTGAAGGCGGTCGCCGCGAAACTCGGCATCAAGGGCGCCGGGAGCATGCGCAAGAGCGCTCTGGTCGAGGCGATCAACGCCCAGCGCCCCGGCGCCGAGAGGGGCGACGCGGGCTCCGCAGCCGAGGGGCACGGCGCCGAGGGGCGCACCGGGCAGCAGGCACCGCGCCGGCGCCGCGGCGGCGAGGGCCAGCGCCCGGACCGCGG